>Ga0302325_10005103_pt1 | contig 30068 bp, 33 predicted proteins | sample Palsa_T0_2_FD_201948 | JGI IMG/M metagenome (GOLD analysis project Ga0302325, IMG submission 201948) | Peat permafrost microbial communities from Stordalen Mire near Abisko, Sweden - Palsa_T0_2 | ecosystem: Environmental > Terrestrial > Soil > Palsa > Peat permafrost | place: Sweden: Abisko... | reverse complement strand
CTGTGGTGGACCATAATACTTAACGCGTTAATCATTTCACCGGCTACGTAGAAATCCAGCCGTACTAGGTCGCCAGCCCGGTAGTCGGCCAGCTCATAATTGAACGAGCCGTAACCGCTGGTCAGGATCTTTAGCTGGTCATAAAAGTCGGTCAACAGGTTGGCCAGCGGTGCTTCAAAGCTTATAAGAGCCCGCTGGTCAACATAAGATATGCCCTTTTGCTGGCCGCGCTTGTTGGCAATGAGCTGGATGACCGGGCCGACATAATCCTGCGGCAGTACAACTTCACCTTGTATCCAGGGCTCGCGGATCTCGCGGATCTTAGCCGGATCGGGCAGGTCGGCGGCACTTTTGATATCAAGCTTTTCGCCGCTATTTAAGGCAACTTGGTAATCAGTCGACGGGTTGGTAACCACCAGGCTGAGGTCGTACTCACGCTCCAACCGTTCGCGGACGATGTCCATGTGCAACAGGCCCAGGAAACCAATGCGCACGCCGAAGCCGAGCACCGGTGAGTTCTCGGGCGTAAACTGCAAGGCTGAATCGCTGAGGCTGAGCTTTTCGATGGCGTCCTTGAGCTCCTGGTACTGCTCGTTGCTCTCCGGGAAAAAGCCGGCATAGACAAAAGGCTGGACGTCGCAGTAGCCGGGCAGCGGCTCAGTAGCCGGCTTGATGGCTGACGTGATCGTGTCGCCAACCTTGGCCTCGCGAGTAGACTTGAGATTGGTGACGATGTAACCAATCTCGCCGGCTTGCAGTTGGTCGCCGGCGGTCATTTCCGGTGTCAGGGCGCCGACTTCCAGCGCCAGGCCGACAGCAGAGGTAGCCATCATTTTGATCTGGCCATTCTTATTGATCGTGCCATCAAAAACGCGGATGTAGAGGATTACGCCGCGGTAATCGTCGTAATAGCTGTCGAAGATCAACGCCCGTGTCTCAGGCAGGGTTGAGCTCTGCGGGGCTGACACCAACTCGACAATCTTCTCCAAAACCTGCTCAACGCCCTGCCCGGTCTTGGCCGAAATCTGCAAGATGTCTTCCGGCCGGCAACCTAGCAGGCTGATGATTTCGGCGCTGACCCGCTCGACATCGGCCGCCGGCAAGTCAATCTTATTAAGTACCGGAATAATCGTCAGCTCAGCCGCCAGTGCCAGGTAAACATTGGCCAAGGTCTGGGCTTGAATGCCCTGGCTGGCGTCAACTACCAACAGCGCCCCCTCGCAAGCTTCCAGGCTACGCGACACTTCGTAGCTAAAATCGACGTGGCCCGGTGTGTCGATCAGGTTCAGCTCGTGGTTTTTGTAGGTCATGCGCACCGGCGCCAGCTTGATGGTGATGCCTTTCTCGCGCTCCAGATCCATCTTATCGAGCAGCTGGGCCCGCATGTCGCGCTTTTGCACCGTACCGGTCAATTCCAATAGACGATCAGCCAGCGTCGACTTACCGTGGTCAATATGGGCGATTATACAAAAATTCCTGATGTGGTGCTGCTTCATGTCCTGCCATTATAACAGAGGTAGTTAAACTGGGTTTGCAATCCGAGTTCCGTTTCTAAGGCTAAGTGTTCGTATTAGAAATGGAACTCGGATAAACTTCTCTTCATCCTCATTATATTCACTCCAAATGGCAGTTTCTGGCTTGGCGCCAGCCAACAACACCTGATTCGTCACCAAGAACTGTAGCTCATCACTATCAAGCTCACCTGCCATTCGTTTTAAGAATCGTTGTACGCGCCGTTGTAGTGTCGGGCTATCACATACTAGCAGGACTGGCGGAAGTTCTGAGCCAACCGCGTCTTTCCAGGTGTCATCGTAAACATACTGTACGTAGTACTTTATACGATTGCGATACACCCAGAACGGCACATTGTCATGCCAGACTTCTAGCAGGAAATCGCCATAATTACCATCTTCATCGTGCACCTCTATATAACCATCAGGTAGTGGTTGCGGAAAACAGTCATAGCTGTGTTCATTGTCTGGATTGTCATAATACTGATCATCATCAAGCACCAATTGGCTCTTTGTCCAAAACCGTAGCTTATCACCATATATGCGGACTAGGTCGGCGTAAACATTACCGATGCTAAGGCAGTGAGCAATAAAGCGCTCTGAGGCTGTCCTATCTTTGTATATATTACGAAGTACTTTGGCGTCGCCATAGTACTTTAGCAGCTGTATACCCTTGGGCAAGAGATAATACGATGCGTACTTGCCAGTGAGCCGATCAGTGCTACTAAAATTACGTCCAATGTATTCCTTAACGAGTAAGGTATTCAGCCTCTGCTGTGCTTGTTGAATCTGCGCCTTACCAAGTACAAGTTGTACCTGCTTCGTACTAACGAACCGATAGCCATAGATAAATTCTAAGATTTGAAGCTGTTGCTTACTAAAACGACCTACTGTACTACTAGCTACATCGCCACTCAACTTATCATTCAATTTATTAACAGATTTACTCATACAAACTACACCAATTACTTCTACAACTCTCAATTAATACAAACACGTATAACCAACACACTATCGCCCACCACTAACCTGACACTATACCCGTCATAGAACGTAAAAGAAAAAGATAATAGTCTCTACTTTATTTATAAAGAAAAAGAGAACAAGAAATAATCTAATTTAAGGTGTTATATAAAGTTATTAATGATGCATAGGATGAACCGTTAGGCATCATTAGCAGCTTTTAGAGATCCAGCTTGATAGGCTTAAGGGCTAGCTTACGCAGTTTCTCGAAGAGCGGTTGGACCTCTTCGAGACCGAAGAGTGCTGAGACAGCCACGTGCACGCCGAACGTCACCAGCGCAATGAAGGCCAGCTTGCTGCCGAGCGTTAAGATACCCCGGTCATTGATACCCAGCGGATAGAGCGAGATCATAATGAACGCCGCTACCACGCTGAAGCCGGTTACTGAGGCGATGCGCCACACGCCGCTAAAGAAAGTGATGTCAAACAGCCGGTGGTCGCGGATAAGCATGATAACCGACAAGATGAAGACCTCAGTCATAGCCACGATCGACTGGGCCATCGCCAGGCCGGCTACCCCGTAGACATTTGGACGGGCCAGCGTAATGGCCAGAAAAACGTTTAGCGCAATCACAAAAAGCGAAACGAACAGCGGCGTCTTGGTATCTTTCTGGGCATAAAACCAGCGCGAGATAATCGAATACAGGATGCGGAAAAAGATTGCCATGGTCAGAAACCCAAAGATGGTAGCTATTTGCTGGTTGCCGTTGGTGTAGATGAGGCGGGCCAGGTAACCGCGGCAGAAGTAGCAGACCACTACGAGGGGCGCACTGATCCAGATCATGGCCCGCAGCACCATCAGAAAGTCCCGCCGGAAAAGGTCGGGCCGGCCCTGGCTGAGCCGGGCATTGAGGCGCGGGAAGGCCGCTGTCGAAATAGCCGTGCCGATCAACAGAATCGGCGCCGTACTGAGGATGAAGGCGTTACTGTAATACGTGATATTGCCTGTGCCGAGTCCGCTGGCAATGTGCGTTTCGACGATGTTCTCGACCTGGTCCATGCCCTGGTCCAGGGAGCGCGGCGGCAGGTTGCGCAGGACAGTATGAAAGCCCGGTTGCCGCCAGGCAATATGCGGCCACCACCGAAAGTTCATTTTCCATAAACCACACATAATTATTAGTAATTGCAGGATGCCGCCGACCAGGGCGCCGATGCCTAAGCCCACCAGCCCGATATTATGCTTGAAGACAAAAATGCTAATAATAATCGACATGTTATAAAACAGCGGCGCCATAGCATAAAAGAAGAAACGCCCCATGGTCTGTTGCACGCTGGTCAAAATACCGGAAATGGTGAACAGCAGCGGGTTAAAGGCTAGGAGGCGCATGATGTCGGCGGCCGTATTGAGCTGGGCGGGCGACAAACCGGGTGCCACAACGTGCCTGATCAGCGGTTTGGCAAAGACCAAAATAATAACCGCAACTACTGCCATGATAATGGCCAGTAGGTTCATGAGCGAAGCCGACAACTCCCACATGCCGTGGCGGTCGCCTTTGTGTAAGCGGTCGGACAAGACAGGCATGAAAGCCACGCCGAGCGCACCGGCAGCCAGCGTGAAGAAGAAGAAATCAGGGATGCTGAAGGCGGCGAAGTAGGCGTCGGTGCTGTGCGGCCCAACCGTTGGGAAGTTGGCATTGACCAGCTTGGTACGCAGGAACCCGAGCAATTGTCCGGCGAATGAAGTGCCGATCAGCAAAGCGGCAATATTGCCGAGGTTGAGGCGATATTTCTTCTTGACTGGCGCGGGAACAGTGGGGTTCATGCGGTATTTAGAGTTGGCTCCTGCCCACTAGTATAAAGCAGCAGCTTGGGGCATTTTGGAGCCTTTGAGGGCTTCGAGGACCTCGTCGGCGTCGACGGTCTCCTTTTCCAGTAAGCGGTCTTTGAGGTTTTCGAGAGCATGAAGGTTAGCTTTGATAACGGTCCGGGCGCGGTTGCCGGCTTCGGTAATTAGGCTCTCCACCTCGTCATCAATAACCTTGGCGGTCTCGTCGGAATAGTCGCGTTCGTGCACCAGGCGGTCAATCATCATGCCGTCGTCGCTGTGGAATACCTGGTTGCGCAGTTTTTTGCCCATGCCTTGGTTGACAATCATGTCGCGGGCCAGTTCAGCGGCCTTTTGCAAATCGTTGCCGGCGCCGGTGGTAATCCGGTCACGGCCCAGCACGACTTCTTCGGCAACCCGGCCACCGAGGCCGCGAGCCAGCATGTCTTTGAACTGGATAAGCGAAACGAACATCCGGTCTTCCGGCGGGATGAACCAGGTGACACCGCCGGTGCCGCCGCGCGGAATAATCGTCACCTTGTGAACCGGGTCGCTGTCCGGCAGGACATGGCCAACCAGCGCGTGGCCGGCCTCATGATAAGCCGTGGTTACTTTGTCGCCCTCGGTCATCACCTTGCTCTTACGCTCCGGCCCGATAGCCACGCGTTCGAACGCTTCGGTCACATCATGCTGCGTAATCTCGTTGTGCGAATTGCGGGCGGCAATGATGGCCGATTCGTTGGCGATGTTGGCCAAGTCAGCGCCGGAAGAACCGGCAGCCTTGGCGGCTAAAGCGTCAAGGTCAACACCTTTGGCGAGCGGCTTCTTAGCAAAGTGGACTTTGAGAATGGCCTCGCGGTCTTTGCGGTCCGGCAGGCCGATATTGACACGGCGGTCGAAACGACCCGGTCGCAGTAGTGCCGGGTCCAGCACGTCGGAGCGGTTGGTGGCAGCCAGGACAATAACGTTCTGCCCCTGCTCAAAACCGTCCATTTCGACCAAAATCTGGTTCAGGGTTTGCTCGCGCTCATCATGCCCGCCGCCCATGCCGGAGCCGCGGCGCCGGCCGACAGCGTCGATCTCGTCAACAAATATAATGCACGGCGCGTTCTTCTTGGCTTTGGCAAATAAGTCACGGACACGCGAGGCACCGACACCGACAAACATTTCAACAAATTCCGAACCGGAAATACTGAAGAACGGCACGTTAGCCTCGCCGGCCACGGCCCGGGCCAGCATAGTCTTGCCTGTACCGGGCGGGCCGATTAGCAGTACGCCTTTCGGGATACGCGCGCCCATGCCGGCAAACTTCTTGGGGAACTTGAGGAATTCTACGACTTCCTCGAGGTCTTGCTTGGCCTCGTCGGAGCCGGCAACATCACTGAATGTCGCCTTGTCTTTCTCGTTGCCGTACAGCCGGGCCCGGCTCTTGCCGAAGCTCAAGGCCTGATTGCCCTGACCCTGGGCGCTGCGCAACATGAAATACAGCAAGCCGGCAATGATCAGCACCGGTACAATTGATTCGGCCAAGCTCAACGCAGTCGAGCTGCCGCTGGAGCTGGCCTTGTACGTGATCGAGGTTTTGCTGGTATTAAAACCCTGCTGTTTAAGGCTAGAGGTAGGGTCCACGTAGGCTTTCAGCGTGGCGTGCGATTGGCCCTTAGGAGTAATAGTCAACTCATTGTTATTAACGAGTATCGAACTATATTTGCCGGCATTGGCATCGTTCATGGCCGTGGTGGCCGATATTTCCTTGAGTGTGCTTGGCTGGTTATAGGCCGCGGCAATGATTAAGCCGAATAGCAGGATAAGCGCAATAAAGCCGGCATTTTTCATGCTCCGGCGGTTGTTGGCGTTAGGCCGTCGATTGGGTCGGTGAGGCTTGGGGTCCATGAATCCATATATTATAACGCCCTAAATAAATTTTGCCTAGCGCTCCAAGCCAACGAGTGCCAAGCTGTCGGACTGGACGTGCATCGAGAGTCCGCCCTTGATAGGAAAACTTTTGCCGGGAGCGGCCGTTTTGGCAGCGATGACCAAGCGTTCCAACGTCTGGCGGTCGAAGCTACGCATGTCTTGGGCACGCAGCCAGGCAGCCAGCACTTCGCGCGCCACGGCGTGCGGCAATTGGCTAAACCACAAACGGTCAATTTGGCCGTCGCCGGACTGCTGGTTAATTAATCGGTCAAGCAGCTTGTCGACTATCCGGTTGGTGGCGGTCGATTGGTGCAGGATATCGAGTAGTTTAGCCCTGTCATTGCCATCAAAATTGGTTAAGAGCCGGTGGCGCACGTAATTGCGCAAATAGTCAGTGTTCTGGTTGGTGCTGTCCTCGCGCCAGGCCAAACCCTGGTCTTCAGCATAGGCCAGCAGGGCGGCTTTCGGCACCTCTAGGAGCGGCCGGACAACTCCGGGCCGGCTGCTCAGCGCCGTCAAGCCTTTGCGTCCGGTACCCCTGAGCAAGTTGATAATGGCCGTCTCCAGAACATCGTCCTGATGATGGGCGGTAATAATCGCTTGGCCCTCGCTCGCCTCCTTCACTTTCTGCAAAAACCGGTAGCGGGCCGTCCGGGCCGTGGCTTCACTTGCCCCCGGCCCCAATCGTCCCTCGTCATATACGAAGGGCAGGCCGTATCGCCTCGTCAAGCTTTCGACAAATTGCCTATCCTGCCCCGAATCAGCTCTGATGCCATGATCAAAATGCGCTACTGTCAATTTGAGGCCCGGTTTACCCTGCAAAATGTGCAATAAGCTCACCGAGTCGACACCGCCGCTGACGGCCAATACATAGCCTCCGGGTTTTGGTAACACTACGTCCATAACCATTATTGTATAGCAACGACTGCATAAATTTGAGCTAGCCAACAGATGTAAAAGCTGCTATATTAACCCCTGTCTTTGACAATGCGGCGGCGTAGCTCAGTTGGTTAGAGCGCAGGACTCATAAGCCTGAGGTCAGTGGTTCAAACCCACTCGCCGCTACCATTCCCCTTATGCTTATTGATGGTAAAGATTTAGTCTGTATAGTTAACTAAGTGAAAACTTCGCAGCAAGGGTTTACTTCCCTCGAACTACTTATGATTCTTGTTAGTATGGTGCTTGTCGGCTTTATAGGGTTGCACAGTTATCAATCTAACCATAAAGGTAACTTAATCGGTGCTAAGCTAACACCGATACAACTTAGCCTTTGGTACCCAAAAAGTTGGCATATTACTTCAAACGACGTCGGCATAAACTCAGGTTATTTTGAGCTAAAGTCACCTGATGCATTTGTACTGGGGTTTCAGGAGGCAAATGCCTCATTTTTTAGTGGAGGCAACTCAGCAGCCACAAAAAGTACAGCATCAGAAGTTGTAACTTTAGGTAATATTGGCAGCGCAGTTATTAGTGCAGACCAAGGAAGTGGTAAATTTGATTCAATTACAGTTATAACGACCAGACCTAAAATCGGGGAAGTATTTTATCCTGATACTTTACAATACCTGCCTCATAGTCCTTCTATACGCAATATGTATGTACAAATTAATGGAGGTTTTAGTTCCAAGTCATTTAGCACCTTAAAAGCATTTGATAATGAAGAATCTGTGCAACAAGCGAAGCAAATCTTACAGAGCCTAAAGTTCTATTAACTTACAGACTTGGTTCAATAGCACCCGCCTAGACTACGGCAGTTGTTTCCTCTCGGATCTGCTTTACTATTTCCCACATGCTTATCAGTTCACGTTTGATTTGGTTACAATTCGTTCCTAGCACATATATCATTTTTGCAGTCTGCTTGACATTTGTCACCTGTATGCTAATATGTCAATATGAATCTTACTCGAACAACTTTACGCATTAATACAAACTTAAAACGTGCAGCTGAGAAGCGAGCCACGGAAGAGGATACAACTCTTCAGGCTGTCTTTAACGAGGCCCTGGAACAGTATTTGGATAAAAAAGCAAGAAGTACGGCAAAAAAAATAGTGTTTCATACTCATGACCTGGGAAAACCACTCGATAATCTTAAGCGCAGCGACTACTATCCTGGGATCTAGTCACTATGGATTCTAAAACAATCCTCGTAGACTCGAACGTACTTATATACGCTATAAATAGTTCTAGTCCGAAGCATATGGCCGCACAAGCCTTTTTACAAACACATGTCGGCAAGATGTCTGTGGCTCATCAAAACATACTCGAGTCGCTACGAGTTTTAACGCATAAGAAATTTCCGAATCCCATGACTCCGACTAGTGCAATTACAGTGGTTAACAGTATCGTAGAACGTTGTTACGTTATTGCTCCTGAACCTGGGACACATCATATTGCTATGGCATTCATACAGAAACACAAACTGGCAGGCGATAAGATTTTCGATGCCTACCTTGCAGCTACAGCTTTGTCGATAGGGATTACAACTATTGCTACAGACAACGTGAAAGACTTTCTAGCTTTTGAAGGCATAACAGCTATAAATCCGTTCGGTTAGTATCACAATCTTCTCGGTTCAAAACTGCTTGCTAGGTTGCAACAGTAGTCTCTTCCCTAACTTGCTTCACTATCTGCCACATGGCTATCAGTTCCTGCTTGATCTGGCTCCATTGTGTTAAAGGCATGCCTACCATATAATTTTCTAGAGTCAGGTTTGGCCTGACTTGTAAACTAGTCTGGAATTCTGGCAAGCTATGAAAAAAGGTATAGAGTACCTGTCTAGTAATCTTAAAAGAGAGTTCGATATAGTTGGTGGTGTAGCGGTAGCGGCCGCGGTTCTACCTGTTGGGTTAGTAGCTGGCATTACGTCAGCTTTAGACACACACTCAACTAATCCCTTCTTTATGCAAGAAAGAGTCGGCAAAAACAATGCACCATTCATGGCCCTCAAATTTCGTTCAATCGCAAAGACGGCCATAGGCGAAGAGTCATACGGTACATTTGACCCACGTGCCACTAAAGTTGAACAAACTCTCCGCCAAACTGGACTTGATGAGCTTCCGCAAATTTATAATGTCATTCGAGGCTCAATGTCTTTAGTGGGAGCACGGCCTATGCTTGAAGCTGACATTGACTATATGGAACTCTCGGCTCCACACATTTTTGATGAATGGTACGCCTACTACCAAGCTAGTCGCCCTGGCTTGGCCGGCGCTAGCCAAACTTATAGACACCATTTTCGAGACGGTCGCAGTCAAGCAATTTATCGCAGGTCTGCTGAATTAGATTTGGAATATTTTGACAAAGCATCGCTTGCTACCGACTTACATGTTTTAGCAAGGACTCCAATCGATATGCTAAAAGCCAATGTGGATGTAGTAGATAACTTACACGTAGCCCAAAAATTGCCTACAGGTTAGCTGCGGAGTTCGGATTTCCTCGTTGAACAGCCAGTTGGTCAATGGCGGCGATCTCTGCTTGCCGCTGAGAACCATTGGGTTGAAAAAGGGCGGTTTCTCCGGCCCGCTTGCCGATTATGCCTTGCACTAGTGCCGCTTCCAGTGATGCGGGTCTGATACCATCGCTACTATCATGCACGGAGGGGCAGCCGACGATATCTACCGTGTATATTCTGCTGCTATCTACAACGGTCACACGACTGCCCAGCGTTACCCTTTCCTCCGTAACTTCAGGATATTCTACTATGGTACCTCTTAAGTGAACTGCGAGGCTCTTGTAACGTTCACTTACCCCAAGAGCCTCACCATCAATTCCTCTCAATGCACCACCGCCTAAAGACCCTAATATGGCCGCTCTTTTCCCATTCAGGGCCCGCATTTCTTCTTCTATAAGACTCTCTTCAACCGGTAGAATAAATTCACCCGCCATGTAACTACGGGCGGCCAGGCCGGCCGATAAATATTGATCTAGAAAATCAGGATTAGAGACTCCAGGCACGTGTGGAAACTCCTTAAAATTATATTTAGAACTCAGTTTACGGCTTTATTGAAATAAGTCAACCGAGCAACACTGGACATCTTTTAAGAAGTTTTTAATCCGGGCTCAGGGAAACTGTGAAGTGCTGTAAATTTTGTTGGGGTGTTTTGTTGACCTTTGGTTGCCCGGGCGTAGCATGAGGCTAGAGGGAAAGACAAAATCTAAACGTAGGGTCCGATTATGGGGCGCAAGGTGTCTATTCTATTGGCTGTAATTCTGGGATTGGGGATGGCCGCCATCGGTCATATGGGCGGTGGCATGGCAACGCGCCGTACCGGCCTCGGCGTCCTCAGCCGCCTATAGCTTGAAACCCAAAAACCCGGCTATATGGCCGGGTTTTTCACTGGGGACTCCTGTTATCAGAGTCTCTTAAGCAAACGGTCGATCTTCAAGAAAAGACTGCCGTCAGCTGGTCTGGTTAGCTCGAACGCTAACCCGCTACTGGCTTTCATGCCGTTAGCTCCTGTTGTTTAGATTGTAATGGTTTTTGTTTGTGATCACGAACACTTCTTATTATACATAATTCTAGCTTTTTGTCAAACTATGTACCGCAAGTTTGTTTCGTTTGATCTCAAGCGTATGATACAGCCTGCCCGATGATATGACAAGATGATTATGGTTGTACCAGATGCTAGGTAGTAGACTTGGCAGAGTGGCTGATGGTCCAGACCAGCACTCCGGCGACTAAAAATAACAGAATTACGAAGCTAAAAAGCACCGGATTGACGCGGTGGTTAGAGGGCACAGCCGCCAAGGGTACGGTAGTGGTAGCGGCTGGCGCTGCACTGTTCAGACTGACAGTTGGTAAGGCCGTTGTATGCAATGCAATGCTGCCTTGCCCATTCAACTGGGTGCTGGCTATGCCCGGCTGGACACTGCTGGTTGGGCTGCCACTATTAATCGACTGTATGTTAGCCTGCGGACTTTGAGTCGTCGTCTGCGACTGCGAATTGCCGGTTATCGGGAGTTGGGCGTCGGCCATGGTCACTATTGTAAAGCAAACTAGGATCTGAGCCAGCTACTCAGTGTACCGGCTGGATCTTCTTCGCGCATCAAGGCCGTGCCGATGAGCACGGCATCGACACGAAGCGACCGGAGCTCATCAATATGTTCCGGCATTTTTACGTTATAGCCGCTCTCTGCTACGACAGTAACGGTGTCAGGCACCGCTTCAATAAGTTCCCACGTGATGTTCAAATCAACTTCCAGAGTGCCGAGATCACGATTGTTGATGCCGACCAGGCTTGAACCAACCGCCAATGCCCGCTTTAACTCTTCTTCGTCATGCACCTCGACCAGGCAGTCCAGGCCGATATCACTGGCCTCTTCATGAAGATCGGCGAGCTTAGTATCGGACAAGCCGGCAACAATCAGCAAGGCGGCGTCAGCACCAGCAAGTTTAGCCTCATACAACTGGTATGGGTCGCTAATAAAGTCTTTGCGCAGAATAGGTAAATCCACTGCTTGTCTGGCCTTAACCAAATCTTCTTTTCGACCGCCGAAATCAGCTCTCTGCGTCAGGATCGAGAGAGCTGCCGCTCCGCCTTCGCGGTATTGCTCGGCTGTGCGGGCCACGTCGCGGACAGGACGAAACCCATCCTTGTTGCTTGGCGACCGGCGCTTGTATTCGGCAATAACCGCCACATCCGCACTGGAAGCCAGGGCTTTCGCGAATTGCGGCGGCCGGGCAGGCGTTTCGTCGACCAGCTGTCGCAGTGCTTGCAGGGGTAGGAACTGTTCACGAGCCCGGGTTTCCCGCTGCGCCGCGGCATAGTATGGAGCCAAAGCTTCTGTCACTAATCCTCCGGAAGTCTTATGACTACTATTCTGCCCCAACTCCCGGACTTTACAAGCATCAGCAAAAATACGTTACAAGATTGTAGCCATATCAGTGCGGAGCTTAATAGATAGAAAGGGCTTATGGGGCTAGCTCAGACTGTTACATGGACCAGGGCATAGGAGTGGAACCTAAAACTTTACGGCGATTGGTCATTTTATTATCAACGTCAGAGTACATTTGCAATATTAGCTTATTGGAATGATAATAGGCCTCAGTGGAACAGAAGATTCTCAATAAGGTTCTGAGCCAGATCAAACATGGCACTCTGAATATTACCTTTTGGGATGGTAGAGAAGAGTCGTTCGGCAAGGGTACTCCAAGAGTCGATATTCGCCTTAACAGTCCCGGCATTTTACGAAAAGCCATTAGGAATCCTTCGCTTGTCTTCGGCGAATCTTACGTGAATGGCGACATTGAGTTGCTAAGCCCGCTTGAGGATATGCTTGAGCTGGCTCAGCTGAACCCCCTCAATCTTGAATTTGGTAGTTTATTAGGCCGGATACGCAAGCTTAACAAGAACAAAAAAGCAAAGCAAGCAAAGTACATTGCCCATCATTACGACATTGGTAATGAGTTTTATAAACTATGGCTCGACCCGACAATGAGCTACTCCTGCGCGTATTTTGAGTCACCCAATGACAGTCTGGAAAAGGCCCAGCGCCAAAAGACAGAGCACATACTAAGAAAACTGCAGCTTAAACCTGGCATGCAACTTCTCGACATCGGCAGCGGTTGGGGATATTTACTAGTGACTGCTGCTAAGAAATATAAAATTAAGGGACTAGGTGTTAGCTTGAGTCGCGAACAGGTAAAGTTTGCGCAAGACCTGGCCCAGCGTGAGGGTGTAGACAAATTAGTAAAGTTTGAATATCTTAATTATCAGGATATACCCCCAAAGAAAAAGTTTGAACGAGTAGTTAGCGTTGGGTTTTTTGAGCATGTCGGCCGGGACAATTTAGATGATTATTTTAAGGTCCTAGACTGTCATCTACTGACAAACGGAATTTCTGTGCTGCACTCCATAAGCCATAAAGATGAGTCGCCAACTGATCCTTGGGTAGACAAATACATTTTTCCGGGTGGGTACCTGCCGAGTGTACGGGAGACCACCAGCCTAATAGCCAAGCACGACTTCTATTTGTTTGACTACGAAAATCTAGGTCAGCACTACGGTATGACCATTGAAAAATGGTTAGCCAGCTATGAGCACAATAAATCAAAAGTTATTGGCATGTACGACGAACACTTCTATCGGATGTGGCGACTGTATCTGATTGGCGCAATGATGACCTTTAAGACCGGTAGCTCGGGCTTATCCCAATGGACATTCAAAAAGGGTAAAGGGCCATCATGGTCCCTAACACGCAAGTATATGTACAGCAAGTCCAACTAAAATATTTATTTCACCGGAATAATCTCTAACATAAGGTCAAAGTGCTTATGGTTGCGGGGGCAGGACAGCGCTTCCCTCGCTTCCCTCGCTTCGCTCGTCGCTCCTCCGTTCGCTTCGCTCACATACGACGAACCTGCGACTTGCATCCGCTTCGCGTCTGCGTCGCAGAACCGAGTCAACTCATAACCAAAACAAAAACCCGACTAGCGTCGGGCTCTTGTTTTGGTTGCCCAAGTACATTCGAATTGGAACCTACTCCTTGAGGAGTTAAGTCGATGGAAACAGCTTCATAGAGGTGGTAATAGATTAGTTTACTCTACCGCACCAGACTAAAACCTTAGATATACTGGGAGTTATTTCTATCCCCCAAAGGCAGAGTCAGCCGCATAGCCCCCAGCATAGTTAGTGTAAAACTGTGAGCCGTCAGGTCTAGTACATAGAACATCGTCATCCCAATCATAGTCATAACTGGTTACGTCTGTACATTTGGAGTCACTGTCTGCTTGAGTCGGCGTGTGTATTTCGGAGATTCCGTTATGATTGCCTGTTATAGTCGAGGGTGCTGGTGGTAAAGTCGACCCTGGACTGGACGCTTGTGATGAAGATGAGCCTGAGTTTGACCCTTGATTCGTGGTAGTTGGCGCAGGTGTAGCTTGAGAATGATTATAAACGGCATACGCCGCAATACCCGCAATTACCAGAACCCAAAAAATGGCTACACCTGCCCATTCAGGCCACTTCCATGCGGATTTTGTGGGGTAATTTCGAGCGGGGAGAACGATTGGTGACTCAGCAAGCTCATCCGTGGAGGGCTTTTCGCCAGTCGCCTTATACTGAGGTGATTGAAGTGCTAGGCGACCATACTTAAGACGATAGTTGCCCGAAAAAATATATTCCGAGCCAATTACTAAATTATCCTTTGGCTGCTTAGAGAACCAAACCGCCTTCGTGGTGCCTGTTTTATCGGCTATAACTGCGTCAGTCATGAGGTTGCCATTTTTTATTCGATGGGAGTACTTATGGGTAATCGTTGCCTTGACTGTAATTTCGCCTGGCTTGATGGAGATTATGTCTTCATTAGGCTCGTCCATAATCTAAATTATAGCTGAACGTCAGTTTGAGTTGTAACCTGAGTTACCCATGACCCTGACCTTAAACTTGCTACTTCTTCCTACGCACTTATTATCTGCAATGACGAAGTACCGAATCCAGTGGTTGCCTGTGTACTGTTCGTTAACGTGTTTGTCCGAAGATGAGTGGCTACCTGAAGAATCCTTTGCGGCAAATAAGTCACCCCTACGTTTAGGGCTACCGAACGCATTTAATACTTGCCATTTAATCTCGTAGTCAGGCAGATTAAGTGCAGGAGCTTTAAACACGATGCCCTTGTTTATTTCGAAGAAAACTCTGGTAAGAGCATCTACTAGCCTACCGAAACGAGACGTATGCTCAATAGACAATCGATCTAGAAATCGGTCAAAGCCAATAGTATGACCGTTATATCGTAAACTCTCCACCTCCCCAGGCAGAAGCGTGGACGGAAAATCAGTACTCAAAATGCTCTGTAGATTAGTGGTGTCTGGTGAAACAGCATCAAACTCTTCTTGTAGAACAGCACGGGCATGAGCAAACAGGTTAGCAATAGCTGCATATTTTGCTTGCTTACCAGCCCATCTATCTGCCAGATTTTCGTCTGGGTTCACTGGGTTCGGAATGTTGATTCGTTCAAATGGAGTCTGGAAAACCTCTTCAAACTTTATTAACAGGTGAATTAGTTCAGCAGCGTACGTACTCTTATCGACATAGTGTTGGGCAGCAATTGCTTGGATAACAATTGATGGAATATCGTCAGTTAGCTGTGCTAAGTCACGAATGCGTTTGATTATCATAGTGTTAGCGGCTAAGTACGGGTATCTAGTTTTCTGGTTCTCAAACCATTCAATCAAACGCTTGCTGTCACTTACTTGCCACTGACCCGTATCCTTATTAGCAACTTTGGTAACGCCGCCGTCATTGAGCATAGGGACTACGTCGACATGGAATGAGGTTGATGTAGCGTCTAGCGGAAAGTTAATCCTCACGCATTTAGCCTTAACCTCTATGGTGTTATCAGCATACTTGTCAGAGCTACTTAAAATACTAGCGATACTGTTCAACGCATCTGCTGGCGTAGTCCAACTGGCTGACTCGATAACAATATCTACATCGTATTCACCTGCGTGGCCAGGGCTTTGAAAGTCTGTTAATGGCTTTACAGTTGTAGAGGTTGCAAAAGAACCTTGGACGTAAATATCAATGGAACTTAATTCCTCCAACATGACTCTTGATACGTCCTCAAGTGCTTTATCTATTCGGTCAGCTTGCGTGCTGGTAAGTGCAATATTTGTCAGAAATTCTTCGATGCTAGAGTCTAGGTAATGGTAGTTCATTTTATTCGTCCCCACTTTCTTCAGACGAGCTTGAGCGTAAGCCATTTCGCAACATACGAATTAGGTGTGTGTTATTTCGTGCCTCCGCCAAATACGCCTTCTCTTCATCAGCATACTTTGGGTGCTTAAAGTTTTTTAGTTCAGCACTGGGCTTCTTAGGATTATTCTTCCATGCGTCACGAAAGCTATCCGCTGTTTCTAATCGGATCTTATTGATCAGTGCGGCATACGAGTCGCCCAGTTTTTTAGACTCAATAGTCAAAAGACCAGCATAGTAGCTGGTATCTTCCTGCACTTCGTGCATTGCGTCACGCAACCTAACATCCTCATCCAAGTCTCCTGTCCGTCGTAAAATTCTGTAGAGCATTTCAACTCTACGCAGTGCCACTTGATAGGCCTTAGCGAATAGTTCTTGCTTACGAAGTCGTGTAGCTTGCCAGCCCGATATTAGCGTTGATAACACAGCCGACCCTAATATAGATCCGACTATGCTCAAGAATATTGTCCATGCCCAGCTCATGACAGCCCCAACTTATTTAAGCTATGATTATTATCGTTTCTCACTCTGATGATTGCTGCCATGTTGGCCGCCTCCTTAACGTTGATTAATAGAAAAACAATTTGCCATCGTAAATTACATGTATTATCATTGATCCAGGTGCTTATGGTTAAACCATAAGCAATGAATCGATATACCGACAAGAAAGGGCCATCAGGCTCTTTTTTGTTTGTGTGCAAAAACTAACGTCCTTTTACGTTACGCACTTAAATTAAGCGTAAGCCCTGGACCAATAAATCGATATACCGCTATATGATTTCTAGGTGTAGCTTACGTACCCTCCGCTTGATAACCCCAAAGAGTTTTTATTACTCAAACGAATTGCGGAAAGTATAGCACTTGTGGTTGGCAAAGTCAAGGTGAGAGTGCCAACGCCTACGGATTATCGCAAGTATAGCCGCCCTCTCCATTAGAGTAGCAATCTTGTGATGTTACTCCAGAAGACCCGCCTTGAGATGTGCATGTCTCTACTTCTCCTCCTGGTTCTGGAGTACATGTAGTATAAGTCTGTGCTGGCGTTGTGGGGGTTGTAGCCTGTTGTGAACAAGGCGTGCTTACACTAAGAGTGCAGGGTTTCGTAGGGGCTGTGGTGGTTGGCGTAGTGGTATTATTGCTGTCCTGGCTTTGAGCTTGTTGAAGCTGCTGCTGTGTCTGAGCTGTGTTTTCATTGGCCTTTTTTACCTGAGCGTTGTAGTGGCTGACGAGAACTGCTATCGCAATGATGAAGAATATAATGACCCACGCATATATTGACTTATCCTGCTTGTTCATATTAATCTCCAGTAAATAAAAAGTGACAATCCACTCTAGATTGTCTAGACCAGCAGCAGATTTGCATCTACTGTTTTCGAGTGAATTGCCACATTTCTGATGCAAATCACTCTTTTCAGAGATAAAAAAACTGCCACTAGTCTAGACAAGATTAAGGATATACCTATATATAGAGTCATTCAAGGATTACAGAGGTTAGCGTTATAATATTCAATAGGCACTGATCTTAAGTACTGTGAGAATACAACGAGGACTGAGTAAACTATGGCAAACCCGCAAAATCTTAAACCATTCAAAAAAGGTTACGATGCACGGCGTGGCCATAAGCCTAAAGGAACGCTGAACCTGTCTACGCATATACAGAATCTTTTAAATGACGAGTCGTTTACTGTAAACAACCTTCAGCCTAACGGGAAGCAGTTTAAGGGTGCGCCTATAAAGGCCATCATTACGGTGGCGATTATGCAGTCGTTGCAAGGTGATAGAAGTTGGGCAGATTGGTTAGCTCGTTATGGCTATGGGACAAGCGTTGAAAGTATTGCTGATGAAGTTAATATTAAGTACGAGTTTGTGAATAAAGTTCCTCTGCATAAAGATTAGTGGTATATTGTCTCTAGGCACGTAGCCCTCCTTGTGAGGGCTATTTTTTTTGCCCAGAAATCATGAACTATCCACGAAGCACCATTACCATTAAAGAAGCCAGGAAGCTGCTTGGAAAAGACAGCCAAGTGTTGAGTGATACCCAAGTGAATGAAATTATAACAACTCTTACTCTTATGGCTCGAGAGTACCTACATAAATCTGGTTCCAATAATACGTATGGTGTATAGTTGAATTATGCAGCCACAAACACAGAAAAAGGCCGTTGCCTACGTTCGTATATCGTCGCAGAGACAGATTAATAACGAGAGTCCAGCCACTCAACGTGATGCGATTCAGAGATACGCAGACAATGAGGGCATAGAAATCGTTAAATGGTTTGAGGATATTGCTAAATCAGGCAAAAACGCAGATCGTGAGGGACTCCAAGACCTCGTAAAGCATTGCGTATCAAGAAGGGGTGAAGTCGATTACTGGATAGTCTACAACATGAAACGTGCCTCTAGAGATATAGATAGTTACTCTTCCGAGGTGCGACTAATATTGAAAGCTAGGGGCGTTAGTATCCGCTCTGCTACCGAACCAGCTGTTACAGACACAAAAGAAGGCCGATTCATGGAGAATCTACTAATAATGCTTGGCCAGCTTGATAACGAAGGTAAAGCGGAAGTGACAGTCGATAATATGCGTTCCCTCGCCCATCAAGGCTACTGGCAACATCCGCCAGTTGTAGGCTACTCAATTCACAAGATTCCCAATGCACTGGGCAAGCTAAGGCCGACTCTTAAGCCAAATGATATGGCCCCCAAAGTCACTCAAGTCCTTGAGAGGTTCAGCCATGGAGATATCACCAAGGCAGAGCTAACACGATATTCTGCCGATGTAGGACTGAGAAGTCGTTACGAAAAGAAGCTGAGCGAAGATAGTATTAATCGGCTGCTAAAAAACTCTGTCTATGCAGGCTTTGTATCTGATAAATTCACTGACTATGAAAATGTTGCTGGCCAACATGAAGAATTAATCTCTGCCGAAACCTACGAACGGAATCAGTCAATCCTCTACCCCAAAAATAGCCGTAAGGACGAAATACATCTACAAAAAAATAAAGCCTATCCGCTTAAAGGATTGGCGTTGTGCATTAATTGCGAGCAGCCTATGTACGCCTCAGCTCCAAAAACTGGTAGCGGCACCCACAGCCCTAGATACCACTGTGCGAGAATAAGCTGCAGGGGTAAGGTAAAGTCTGTGAGGGCTGTAACAGTCCACCAAGACTTCGAGGAGTTACTCACTCGGATCAAGCCGTCTGAGGGCATTCTAAAGCTCTACAAGCAGGTTCTTATCCGTGAAGCCAGTAATGCGCTTGGAAGTCTCAATGTGAGGCTTAGCTCAATTCGTGATTTACTGAGTGAGATTGATGAATCAAAGCTTAAGGCTGTGAGGAAGTTCACTGATGAAACCATTACACTCGACGAGAAAAATGCTCTGACAGATTCACTGGAAAAGCAACGAATAGAAAAAGCGTCAGAGCTGCGTGAGCTTGAGCAGCAGCAAACAATCCGTGAAACTGACATAGAGCTTGCAATCAACATCATGGATAGCGTTGATAAGCAGTGGGGTGAGTCGGCCTTAGACATACAACACAGGTTCCAAAGTATGTTGTTTCCAGAAGGGCTAGTCTACGATTCAATTAACCACCGTTTTGGAACCAGTCAAATTAGCCCGCTGTACAGATGTATACCCAATGAAAAAGCCTCCGAAGAGGCTTACGAATCTTACTTGGTTGCGGGGGCAGGACTCGAACCTGCGACCTCGTGGTTATGAGCCACGCGAGCTGCCGCTGCTCCACCCCGCGTCGAATAGTTACGTTATTGTAGCAAACAGGGGTAAAAGTGTCAATTCTGGGCGTCTTGGCGGTGCAGGAAGAAATCGACCCAAGATCGGAAGTTACGCTGGTAGGCCGGCTGCTTGGCTTGGGAAGCGCTCAGCTGGGACGTGCCAGGCAAGTTGACGGTGTAGGCCATGGCGACCGACGATGGCACGACGATTTCTTGCTCGCCCGACGCCGCCAGGCCGAAGTTCTGCCGGGCCGACAGCTCCAGGTACTGGTTGCTATTGAGATATTGGTTTTGCAGCGCCAGGTTGTCGTTTTGTAGCTGGCGCACGTCGTTTTGTTGCTTGAGCGCCGAGACCTGCTTCTGCAGGCTGTAGTTAGTCTGGACGGTCTTGAAGCCGCTCCAGGTGATCAGCAAGACTATGATCACGAAGATCACCTGCCCGACGAAACGGACGTCATTAAGGCGCCCGATGAGCTGCGAAATTTTATCCGGATTTAGCTTTTTTGTTTGCATGAAATTGCCCTAGCATTATATAACTTTTGGCAGCTGTCTGCTATACTCATCCCTGTTGTGGGCACGTTTTGGGGGTGTAGCTCATCGGTTAGAGCAGGCGGCTCATAACCGCTTGGTAGATGGTTCGATTCCATCCACCCCCACCAACACGCTAATGCTTATTGTAATCCCCGGATTATTTATCTATTCTTAGACTAACTAACTGGGGGATTGATGGGCAAAACGAAACCGGGCCAAGCAGGTTTTAGCGCCGTAGAACTGGTTATAGTAGTTGTTGTTTTGGTACTGCTGGGAGTTGTAGGATATGTGGTTTATAAAAACCACCATAAGTCTGCTACTCCCACTCTGTTATACCAAAATAACCCGGCTGCACCGAAAACACCCAGTGCCACCAATTCTTACAGCGGCTGGAAATCTTATTGCGACACAATTGATAACGGGTGTTTCAAATATCCAAGTAACTGGGATCTAACGACATCGGATATAGACGGACAAACAAGCGTGCAAGTGTCCAGCCCTGGGGAAACAGCTACTGCTACATACAAAACTCTCCCGGCAGCTATAGTCACTCCCCAATCCAGCGCAGACTTTTACGCAGTTTCGACTAATGCCGTATCCACGGTAAACGCCAATCTTAAAGTCGTTGGCGGCTATTTTACGTCAAGCAACATACCTTACTACTACCTAGTAGAAGCCTCCTCGCTAAGCACATACCCGTTGACGACAGACCAGACGTCCCAGTTCGAGGCAATACCGGATTATAATCTCATGAATTCAACTAACTTTGGCTCTTTTTACGCCTATGACAGCCAGAAAGGACCTGCCGGGGCAGCTGCCCAAGCCCAAGCCTGGTATTCGACAAGTGATGCCCAGGACTCTTTGCTGGTAGTCCAGTCGTTCTACTACCTGTAGGCACGTTATGGTTATGTTTGGCTTATTGGCACAGGAAAAAGACTATCAGTCAATAAACTTGACAGTTTTGTGAATAGGTGTATACTGCAAATGAGTAATAAGTCTCAAAGCTTTAATCAACCAAAATTTAACAAATAACATTCACGGAAAGGCGAAACAATGGACGCTTCAGGTCTACTCGAAGTTGAACGAGGAGATTTCCTAGGTAATATAAGCTTCCGTGCGCAAGACGGCGAGCTTATCCGTAGTGTCGGCAGTTTTAGCGAAGGCGTAATTCCTGAAGGCAGTGTTTTGGCGTCTCCAACCACTCACGCCTATATAGCAGAGGCAACCATCCCCGGACGTGGCAAGGAGGAAGTAGTCATCGCCGTCAACAGTGGTGAAGGATCCGATGAGCCGGTGGTGGGCGTTGAAGCCCGGATCCCGGGATCCCACAAGCCATTAGCGGAAAAAGTCGACTCTGATTTATTGATAGGCGGGATTAAGCTGGCTCTCAGTGAGTCTCCGGTAGAGTCCGCCCGGCTTGACCCGAACGCTACGAACGTAATTCCCGAATTAGAGGAACACGCCGCAGAAGTGGGCTTGCAAGAAGGCGACTCAGGCGAGTTAGTGATCAGGCCGGTCAGGAAGTTTACCGTCCATAGGCCAGTATCTGCTTGGTAAGGTTTTCCAAGCTGTCTGCAGTCATCAGCTGCTCGCGCAGCTCTTTGGCACCGTCAAAACCGTTAATATAGATCTTGCAGAATTTATTGAGGGTGTGGATGGGGCGCTCGCCGGCTCGCCAGGTGTCGGCGAAGAGCCGGATGTGCTTTTCGTACAGGCGGATGCGCTGTTCGACGGTATAGTCCGGCCACGGGCTATGCTCGGCAAACACGAACGGGTCCTGGAAGATGCCGCGGCCGATCATGATACCGTCAAGCTTGTAGCGTTTGGCAAGCTCGATGCCTTGCTCGCGCGTTAAGACGTCGCCGTTGCCGACAATGAGAGTCTCCGGCGCCAAACGGTCGCGCTGTTCACGGACTTGGCCGATGAGATCCCAGTCAGCCGGCACTTTACTCATTTGCGCCTTGGTGCGGCCGTGAATGGTGAGTATGTGTAGTTGTTGGCCAAGCAGGAACTCGATCCAGCTCATATCAACCGCGCTGAAGCCGAGCCGGGTCTTGATGCTCAACGGCAGCCGGCCGGCTAGCCCGTCTTTGGTAGCATTAATGATGGCTTGGGCCAACGGCCGGTCGTTCATAAGCGCCGCGCAGGTGCCGTTTTTGACCTCGCTCTTCTGCGGACAGCCCATGTTGAGGTCAACGCCGGCGAAGTTCATACCGTCGGGCAGACCCAGTTCGCGGGCAAACGTACCGTCGGCCAGTTCGCAGGCAGTTTTATAAAAATTCTCCGGCTCTTTGCCCCATATCTGGGCAATGAGCGGCTGCTCGACCGGCGTGAACCGAAGTTTTTTGAGCAGCTTGGTGCGGCCCGGGCTCTGCAGGCCGTCCGCGTTGACGAATTCCGTAAAATACAGATCCGGCGGTGCGCCGGCGGCCACAACCTGCCGGAAAACCGTATCTGTCACGTCGTCCATCGGCGCTAGGACAAAAAACGGCCTGGGCAGGCTTCGAAAACCTTCAGTCATGCCCTACTTCTCTGATGGGGCTAGGCGTTTGCTGGGATCACAATGGGCTAGCGGATCCTTTGCCAAGGCTTTTAATAGAGCTTTTCGCGACTCAGGTTGCCCAGGCAGAAGTAGGGAGCCGGGTCGACGGCTGCCCTTGGGGGCGTCTTTATACGGATGAAAGTCCAGCCAATTATCATAATCCGTGATCGTGCAAGTCGAGCGCAGGACGCAGACCGCACAGGCCCGCTGTAAGGACTCTTTGGCCATCACCGACTCTCCATGCTGAGCTCTACTTGCCTGGTTCAGCCGACGAGGCCGGCGTTGGTGGTTGGTCTGAAAACCTTCAAGTTTACGACCCCTATCAGCATGCATCACCGTGTTACGCAAGAAGTTACGGCGAGCCGTGGCGTCTATGTCTTCCTGGGAATTTTGCCCGGCCGGTGTTTCAGTCTCTCTTTCTCCGGGTTCCGTAGTTGGAGGTTCCGGCTGTACGGCACCTTCAACAGCTGGTATGGTTGGAGCTTCAGGGCCAGCCGGTGTTTCGGGGTTAACAGTCTGGTCTAAGCCCTTAAGTACAGTCTGAGTACTCTCAGGACTGATGAATAGCCTCTCAATATTGATGGTAACGGCCATAGTCCCCTCATTACACCACAAAAAAATAGCAAGTGCAACGGGCGCTTAGCCTAGGTTATTCCCAGCGGAAGACGCGGAAAGCAACGGCGTAGATGATAACTAGCCAGACGGCCATGACGGCCAATTGCGGCCCAATATCGAATAACGACTTGCCTTCCGTGGCGATCAGGCGGGCGCCGTCAATAACAGGTGTTAACGGCATGTAGGTTGTAACGTTCTGCAGCCATCCCGGCATCAGGTAGCGCGGGAAGAACACGCCGGTCAGGAACATCATCGGAAAGACGATGATGTTGGCCAGCGGCGCCACCTGGCGCTCATTCTTGGCCCAACCGCCCAGCGCCAGACCGATGCCCAGGATCATGATGATGCCGAAAACCAGGAACAGCGCCAGCTCGAAGTAATTGCCCACGACCTTGAGGTGGAAAAGGGCTATGGCCACGATGAACATGATGGCAATCGACATTAGGCCGACCACGGCATTGCCAAGCATAACTGATAGGAAGTACTGCCAAACCCGCAGTGGTGTGGTGTGCAAACGCCGCAAGATACCCATCTTTTTGAGCTCCGGAAAAATATTCATCGGGCCAAAAATGCCAGCACCCAGGATGGAGAAGCCTAACAGGCCGGTGAAAGTGTAATCAAATTGCGACAAGCTGAGGGTATTGGTCTGCTTGGACGTTACGGTGAGCGGCGTCTTAGCCTTGACCAGCGTGGCGTCAATTCCCTGGAACTGAGCCTGCAAGACTGAGGTCAGTGTCTGCGCGGCTGAGACATTGTTTTCAGTGTAATGGACGATGGCCTGGCCGGACGGGATGCCGCTCCGGACGGCACCGAAGTCCGGCGGCAACTCGATAGTGGCGTCCAGCTCGCCGCGACCCATTTTTTCGTTGGCCTGGCTGAGATTGGTGATACTATGGTCAATCTTAAAGATCTTTTCGGAATTGGCCTGCTTGACGAACTGCTGTGCGAACTGCGCGTGCGACTCATTGATAATGGCCACGCTGAACGACGTGGATTGGCTCTTGCCGAAAATACCGCCAAAGACGAACAGGAAAATTAGCGGGAACAAGAAGGTAAAGAACAGGGCTGTGCGGTCGCGGAACAGGCGGCGCATATTGATGATAAAAAAGACCCAGACGGTGTAGAGCTTTTTCTGACGGGGCGACAGCGGTTTGCTCATCAGTCGTGCAGCCCTTTCCCGGTCATGTCGAGGAAGACGTCTTCGAGATTGGCTTGTTCGACGTGCTGATCTTTCTTGAAGCCTTTGTCGAGCAATTGCTTGATTAACTTCTTGGGCGTATCAAGCGCGATAATTTTGCCGCTGTCCATGATGGCGATGCGGTCGCAGAGCACTTCGGCCTCGTCCATGTAGTGCGTGGTCAGGATGACGCTGATGCCGCGGTCGCGGACTTCTTCAATTAACTCCCAGAGATTGCGGCGGGCTTGCGGGTCGAGGCCGGTGGTCGGTTCGTCAAGGAAGAAAATCTTGGGGTTGTGGACTAGCGCGGCCACGATGCTGAAGCGCTGCCGCTGGCCGCCGGACAGGTTCTCGACATAGCTGTCGGCCTTGTCGCCCAGGTTGACTTCGTCGAGGAACTTTTTGGGGTCGACGCGCTCACCGTAGGCGGCCGAGAACAGTTGGATCAACTCGGTTAGCTTGGTCTTGTCCTGAAAACCGGGCGTCTGCGGCTGAACGCCGATCATGGCGCGGATCTCATAAGGGTGTTCGGCGACATCTACCCCATCGAGGCTGACGCTGCCGCCATCGATTTCGCGCAGCGTTTCAATCATTTCCAGCGTGGTCGTCTTACCGGCGCCGTTCGGGCCGAGGATGCCGAAGATCTCGCCTTTTTTGACTTCGAAAGAAATGCCGTCCACGGCCGGCTTGCCGTCATAAATCTTGCGGAGCTTTTTTACCTTGAGGATCGGTTCTGCCATATCGAACTACTATACCAAATCTGGGCTCGTTGGCCATAAAAGTACCCGGCTCTTACGAGCCGGGTACTTCCCTATAAGCTAGGCGGCGCTCTAATACGGCGCCAGCTAGATTATTTGCGCTTGACTGTCAAGAAACCGTTGCGCGGGTTCTCGTTAACTTCCATGCCGCTCGGCAGGTCAGAAGCCTCGGGGCGCTCGTCCTTGCTGAAGTAGTAGATGGTTTGCTTTTTGCCACCGCGAAGGACGACGTCCTTGGAATTTAAGTAGTAGGTTACGCCTTTGGAATTAGTGTGCTTGTATGCCATTGCTGACTCTCCCTCTCTTACCGTTAGTAATGTACCCCTAACATACTCTGGTGGGTTTTTGTTTGTCAACCCCTTGACTGAAAATGGCTGCCTCGAGCACCGTCCCATAACCGGCCTTTTTGTTATAATTAACCACTGTAAACCTAACCTCTAGCAATTTCTGGTTGATGGATTTGGCCGGTTGTAATACACTAGGGCGGTAACCATAAAAGTAATAGTGGAGAGGGTGGAGAAGGCAAAGTATGGATTTCTCGAATCGCAACGTGCAATCGCAGGCGCCGGTATCGAGCGCACACGTTCCCCCGGCAGGCCCTGCCGGCGTCGGCCACAAGAAACAAAGGGCAGACAGAGGCAAATGGACCCGCATCGGCGCGATGACCTTGCTGGGGTGTATTGTTATCTTATTGGTAGGTGTAATAATCCTGCTAGCCTCCGGCGGTGTCAAGAGCCAGGATAAGTACGTAAACACCGGCAAGCTGCAAGCAGTTTTCTTGAACACTGGCCAGGTTTACTTCGGTAATATCAAGGCCATAAATGATAAGTATTTCGTGCTAACGAATATCTATTACCTCCAGACCAGCAGTAGCAGCTCCAGCAGTTCGACCAGCACGGCGAATAGCAATGTAACATTGGTCAAGCTCGGTTGTGAGTTACACCAGCCATACGACCAGATGGTCATCAATACCCAACAAGTGACGTTCTGGGAAAACCTGCAGAGCACCGGCCAGGTGGCTCAGGCAGTTGCCAAATTCCAGCAGCAAAACCCCAACGGGCAAAAGTGTAGCGACCAGAGCAGCAGCTCCGGCGCGACTACCAACAGCACCCAGCCGGCCACCAGCAGCGGCGGTTCCACCGGCTCCACTAGCACCAACCCTTAGCCCTTACAAAAACTCCGCGTTCGCTTTAGTCTACGCTGTGGCGAGACCACCGGCGTAGTGCGAACGTGACGGCAAACAATACGACACTCAAAACAGCCGCTACCAAGCTCCAGCCGGCCAGGTCCGGAGACCAACTCGGGCTGACGAAGGCGAACTTGTAGAGCGCATCAGGGATAGTGACGCCGGTCGGGGCTACCGTGCCGCCGTGCGACTCCACGTACTGTTCGATGCACGGTACCCGGTTATGACCGGAGAAATCGACCGGATCCTGCTGCTGGCAGTAGGTTTGGGCGTCGGTGTACAGCTGAGTACCCGGCTGCGACGCGGCCGCTGCTTGCGCCTGCTGAACCAACCGGTTATAGGTGTATTTAAGCTGGATTGGCGGATAGACAGAGGTGCCGGTGCTTAAGTCGGTGTTCATGTGCGCCGTAACGTAGGCCTGGAGGTTGTTGAGTGCTGCCTGGACGTCCGTATCGTTGTGGTCAGCCGTATACACGGCATTGCGGAGCTTGAGCATGTGCTGGTTGTTGGCCCGGAGTGCAAACACGCAGACTACGACGCTGACGAGGGCAATAACCAGGAAGTACCACGGCTTGACGTAGTGTAACTTAGTTCCGGAATGGTGCAGCTGACGTTTGTTCATTTCAGTTATGAATTATATCCTATAGGCATGCATGTGTACTTTTCAGGCATTGGCGGCGCCGGCATCGGGCCGCTGGCACAGGTAGCCCACCAGGCCGGTTATACGGTCAGCGGGTCGGACAAGCAAGATTCGCAGTACATCCAGTATCTCAAAAAACACGGTATTACTGACATCCATATAGGCCAAACACGTGAGGGCATTGCCGCCGTGCATGAACGTCGGCCAATTGACTGGTTCGTCTACACCTCTGCCCTGCCGTTAGAAAATCCGGACGCGCCGGAGCTGCAGTTTTGCGCCGAACAAAGTATCAAAACTTCTAAGCGCGACGAGCTGTTGAACCAAATCCTAGCCGACAAGCAACTCAAGCTGGTCGCCGTGGCCGGCACCCACGGCAAAACGACCACCACGGCCATGCTGGTCTGGCTGTTCCAGCAACTGGAGGTGCCCATCAGCTACATCTTGCCGGCCAAGACCGGTTTCGCCGAGATGGGCGAGTTTAACCCTAACAGCAAGTATTTTGTCTATGAATGTGACGAGTTCGACCGCAACTTCCTGGCGTTTGAACCGTTTGTAAGCATTATTACCGGCGTGTCATGGGACCATCACGAGATTTTCCCGACCCGCGAGGACTATCAACAAGCCTTTAAAGAATTTATCGGCCAGAGCGAATGGACCGAGCTGTGGCAAGAGGACTACGATTACCTGGGTCTGCAGTCGAACGACCATTACGCGGTGATGGATACCGCCAACCCTGACATTGAGAAACTGCCTTTAGCTGGCCGCTACAGCCGTCTGAACGCCTGGCTGGCCGCCAAAGCCGTCCGCCAGCTGAGCCAAGCACCACTGGAAAAAATCATCGGGCACATCAACCGATTCCCCGGCCTCTCGCGGCGCATGGAGCGGATCACGCCCAACCTCTACAGCGATTACGCTCACACACCGGAGAAAATCCGCGGCGCTATGAGTGTGGCCAGCGAGATGGCCGCCAAAACCGGCCAGCAGTTGGTAGTAGTCTACGAGCCGCTGACCAATCGGCGCCAGCACTACATCCTCGATAATTATAAAAACGTTTTTGACGGTGCTAGCCGCCTGTATTGGGTACCTAGTTATCTGGCCCGCGAGGATCCCAAGCAGCGCATTATCCCGCCGGCGGAGTTGATTTCGCACCTCGATGATCCGTCGGTTGCCGAGCCGATGGAACGCGGCGCCAAGCTCAAGCACGCCATTCAAAAACACCTGGACGCCGGCGACATGGTGGTCGGCATGGCCGGCGGCGGTGGTGACAGCCTTGACGACTGGCTCAGGCAGGAGTTTGCAGCGTGAAAATCATCCAGCTCAATATATGGCAAGGCAAGCTGGGTCAGCAGATCATAGACTTCCTGCGCGATGAGCAGCCGGATTTCGTCTGCATGCAGGAGGTCAACGACCTGAAGGGCCGGGCCAGCTATAAGTTCTTTGCCACGCTGGACGAAATCAAAGCCGGCAGCGGTTTTAGCGACAGCTTCATGTCGCCGACGTATTCTTCCCGCTACATGGAACGCGAGTTAGAATACGGCAACGCCATACTGAGCAAATGGCCGCTGGCGGCTAGTGAGACTATTTTTACCCGTGGCGAATATATGCGGCATTTTGACATTACAAAGGACGACGACAATATCCGGAACTTACAGCACGTGACTGTCGAAGTCGGCGGCAAGGACCTGAACATTCTTAACCATCATGGCTATCACATACACGGTTCTAAAGCCGGTGACCGTGAGAGTCTCAAAGCGATGCAACATATTGCGGAGGTGGTAGGCGCACTCAGTGGGCCCGTCATTCTCTGCGGAGATTTTAACTTGGCACCCGGCAGTGAATCGTTGACTATCATCAACGAAAAGCTCACCAACCTATCCGTAAAGCATGGGCTGAAGGGAACCCTTAACCAATTCAACAGCATTGATGAAGTCTGCGACTATATTTTCGTCAATGACCAGGTCAAGGTGCAGCGTTTCGAGATGTCGGAAGCCCTCGTCTCTGACCACAAAGCCCTGATCCTAGAGTTCGAGCTTTAAAACTGCTACCAGCCGTATTCGGCATAGCGGTGGGCGGCGGCGATTTCGTCCAAGTAAAGGCGGATAGGCGGGACAACATTGTCGGGCAAGGCGTCGGGGTCTAGCCAGACGAGTTCGGCGTGCTTGTGAGGCTCGGCGTTGTGGGGTTCGCCTTGCCACTTGGTCGTCTCGAATACGACGTCGACCCAGAGCATGTCCGACTTACGGTGCGCAGTTAGCACGTGCTTTAGGTCGGACGGTTTGATGTCAATGCCGGCCTCTTCTTTGGCCTCGCGGACAGCGGTAGTCAGATAGCTTTCATCGTGGTCGACCTTACCGGATAATAGGCCATAGTAGCCGTCTCCCCAGTTGGTGTTTTGGCGCAATAGGAAAGCAATTTTGCCGTCTTGGCGCAGGATTACGTGGGCTGCTGTGTATGGTGTAGCAATGTCATACTTCATCGGTTGTCGCCGGTGCCGCCAAGGACGCCGCGAGCTTTGCGGCTCTGCAACTTGTCGAGGTTCTCGCGGGCGATGCGGTCCAGTGGCAAGCCGAGGTCATCGGCGAAAACAGCCAAGTACCAGAGCACGTCGCCGAGTTCTTTGCCAAGCTCCAGCTTGTCCTGTTTGCTCATCACGCCGTTCTTGTCACGGATGATTTTCTTGACCTTTTCGGCGACTTCGCCGGCCTCGCCATTGATGCCCAAAACCCAGTGCAGCGAATCTTTGAAAGCATCGCTGCTGCTGATCACCGTCATCAGCGCCCGTTTCTGATACTCCTCAAACGTCATGGCCTCATTGTACCACCGTGTATGATGTGGCATGGCACACACCATTGGTTTTGTCTATATAACATATATGTTATACCGCTCAGACGAATAGTTAGTGCAGCTTGACGGCGCCTTGGCGGAGCACTTCTATGGCGTCGTCTATGATACGGATGACGGTTGACGGCTGGCGATCCGAGAG
>Ga0302325_10005102_pt1 | contig 30074 bp, 24 predicted proteins | sample Palsa_T0_2_FD_201948 | JGI IMG/M metagenome (GOLD analysis project Ga0302325, IMG submission 201948) | Peat permafrost microbial communities from Stordalen Mire near Abisko, Sweden - Palsa_T0_2 | ecosystem: Environmental > Terrestrial > Soil > Palsa > Peat permafrost | place: Sweden: Abisko... | reverse complement strand
GCCCGCAAGGGATGTCGCGCGTTTCCTGCATGGCTTCATGGAAAGCCCCGACGGCTCGTTCTACACAAGCCAGGACGCCGACCTCGTGCCGGGTGAGCACGCCGCCGAATATTTCTCCCTCGATGACGCGGGCCGGCGCTCCCGCGGTATTCCGCGCATCGATAGGCACCGCTATTCCCGGGAAAACGGATGGACGATCTCCGCGCTGTGCGCGCTTTCCGGGGCGACGGGCGACAGGCGCGCGCTCGACAGCGCGATCCGGGCCGCGGACTGGGTGATCGCGCAGCGTTCCCTGCCGGGCGGCGGATTCCGGCACGACGAGGCCGATGCGGCGGGCCCGTTTCTCGGCGACACGCTTTCGATGGGATCGGCATTCCTCGCGCTTTACGGGGCGACCGGGGATTCCGCGTGGCTGACCCGCGCCTCATCCGCCGCCGACTTCATTGCCGCGCATTTCGCTCGCGGGCAGGAGCCGGGATTCGCCTCCTCGGACACGACGACCGCGTCCTTTCCGAGGTCGCTGCCCGAATTTGATGAATCCATCGCGCTGGCGCGCTTCGCCAACCTGCTGGGCCACGCGTCGGGCCGCCCGGCCGACCACGCGATGGCAGAGTCGGCGCTGCGCTGGGCGACGTCGCCTGACAGCGTAGGAAGCCGCGGCGCGTACACGGGAGGACTTCTTCTCGCGGGCGAGGAGATTCGAACGGACCCCCTCCACGTGACGGTCGTGGGAAGAAAGGACGATCCGGTCGCCCAGGCGATGTTTGCGGCGGCCCAGAGGGCCCCGACGGCGTACCGGCTCCTCGAATGGTGGGACCGGCGCGAGGGAGGGCCTCCGCGAGGGGAGTCGATTTTCCCCGACCTCGAAAGGCCGGCCGCATACCTCTGCGCCAACGGGGCCTGCTCGTCGCCCATTCCCAACGGCCCGGCGCTGCTGAAGCGCCTTGATTCGGTGGTGGCCGCGGCAGGCGGCGAGTAGCGCGGCTCTTGAAAAAAGACGGGGATGGGTCCATCCATTGGGTGGACGCCGCGGCGCGAATGTGCCGGGGCGTCCCACCCCATGACCCCATCGCGCCTCGCTCTTGCCGCATCGCTCCTTTCAGCCGCAGCCACCCTGGCGATGTCCGCCGAGGCCCCCGCCCAGAGGCTGCCACGGAGCACGCCCGAGGAGCAGGGCGTTTCCTCGTCCGCAATCCTGGGCTTCGTCGAGGGCGCCGAGCAGAAGATAGACGCCCTCCACAGCATCATGATTGTGCGGCACGGCCATGTCGTGGCCGAGGGGTGGTGGTCGCCCTACGGCGCCGCCGAGCAGCACATGCTCTACTCGCTGAGCAAGAGCTTCACGTCGACGGCGGTCGGCCTGGCGATTTCCGAGGGCAAACTCAGCCTCGACGACCCGGTGCTCGGTTTCTTTCCCGATGAGGCGCCGGCGATCCCGGGCAAGAACCTGAGCTCCATGCGGGTGCGCGACCTGCTCAGGATGGCGACCGGCCAGCGCGCGGAGGACCTCAAGGACTTTCCCTTTGAGGTGAAGGCCGACATCGTCAGGCACTTCCTGGAGCTTCCCGTGCCGGATATCCCCGGCACCCATTTCGTCTACAATACCTCGGCGACATTCATGCTGTCGGCGATCGTCCAGAAGGTGACGGGCGAGACGGTGCTGGACTACCTCAGGCCCCGGCTCTTTGACCCGCTCGGGATCGTCGACCCGAAGTGGGATGCCAGCGCCCGGGGGGTGTCGTTGGGGGGAAAGGGCCTCAACATCCGCACGGAGGACATCGCCTGCTTTGGCCAGCTCTACCTGCAGAAGGGGATGTGGCAGGGCAAGCAGCTAATCCCCGCGGACTGGGTGGCGGCGGCCACGTCGCTGCAGATCGCGAATGGCAGCGATCCCGCGAGCGACTGGAACCAGGGCTACTGCTACCAGTTCTGGCGCTGCAGGCACGGGTTTTTCCGGGGCGACGGCGCGCACGGACAGTTTTGCATCGTCATGCCGCAGTTCGACACCGTTGTGGCGATCACCAGCGGAACCGGCGACCTGCAGGGGGTCCTCAACCTGGTGTGGGACAGGATCCTTCCGGCACTGGCCGCGTCCCCTCTTCCCGCCAACGCCGATTCGGACATGAAGCTCTCCGCGAAGCTCGCCGGCCTGAGCCTCCGGCTGCAGTCCGGACAGCCCTCGTCGCCGATGGCGGACAAGGTCGCAGGGCGGGTCTACTCATTTCCTGCGAACGCACAGCACATAGAGTCGGTCTCCCTGCAGGCCCAAGGCGCCGGGGCCGTTCCCGCGATCGCCCTCCGGATGGCGGGGGTCGACCAGCGGATCCCATGCGGGCGGCAGTCCTGGGAAAAGGGTTCAATCATTTCACCGTCCGGCGGCAGCATACCCGTTGCCGCGAGCGGCGCCTGGAGTAGCGAGGACACTTTCAGCCTCAGGCTGGTCCGCTACCTGACGCCCTTTTCGACGGACTACGACCTGCGTTTCGCCGGCGACCAGGTGATTCTCGAGGCCCTGGACAATGTCGGGGACCCCGCCCCCGTCCGGATCCGCCTGATCGGAACCGCCCAGCCCTAGCGGTCAAAGCCTGATCTGTAGTCCCGCATAGGTCAGCAGCGAGGTCCGCGGGCCCATGGAGTCGTGCGCGTCGCTGCCGACTGCCAGGAGGAGCGTGGCATGCCGCGAAAAATCATAGCGTGTGCCCACGTTGAGAATGGCTTCGCTGCGCCGCAGGCCCTCCGAGGTGGTCAGGTGCAGCTCCGCATCGAGTTCCCAGCCCTTCACGACCTCGCGGCCGACGCAGAGTCCGCCCATCCATCCCCGCTCGTCCGAGGACGCGCTGAATATGTGCCCGAAGTCCGCGTTGACCGAGATGGACCCGAAATCCCTGAGCACCTCGAAGGGGAGCAGGAAGGTCGAATGGGGATCCGCGGTGCCCCTGCGGTCCGAATCCGACCCCGGGTTCACAAACGTGATCCGCGGGTACGTGGAAAGCTGTAGGCCCATCTCGCCGGCGTCGTAATAGCGCCATTTGAGGGCCACCTGCGAGTCGCTCATGCCGCTCTGCGCCGGCTCGCCGGAGCTGTTCAGAATGTTCCAGGAACCCTGGTAATTGAGCTGGAGCCTGTCGCCGACCCCGTAGTTGGCGTCGAGAAGCGGGAGCCCGACAAGCGTCGAGCCGGGCAGCTGCTGGTCGGTCCATGCCAGGTTGATCTCCCAATGCCCGCTCCCCGGCGTCCCCGGGTCATCGGTGATCATCGGCGGTCCTCCCTGCCCGCGGAGCCCCGCGGCCGTCACGGAGACGGAGGCGAAAGCTGCGAGGACGGATAGGCGGAAAAGGCTTATCCAGCAAAAGCTGCCCCGAATGCGCCCCCGGTAAACACCGAACTTGTCGGCCCCGCGAACGGGCCCCGACGGATTCAGGTGCCCGTGAAGACGCTTATGGCGTCGTGCATTGCACCCGGCAGGCCGTAGATGTCCAGGGCCGTGATGAGGAGGCATGAAGCCCACCCGGCGGCCAGGAGGAAGGATCCGATGCGCCCGTCGCCCATGCGCCGCCTCGAGCCGGCGAAGTAGAGCAGAGGAACCATCGCCAACGGCAGCTGTATCGCCAGGACCACCTGGCTCAACGTCAGCAAGTCGGTCACGCTCCCCTCGCCCCTGAGCGCTATGAGGACGATGGCCGGCACGATGGCGCACAGCCTCGTGGCGAGGCGCCGCATCCACGGCGCAATGCTCCAGTGCATGAACCCCTCCATGACGACCTGTCCCGCCAGTGTCCCGGTGATCGTGCTGCTCTGGCCGCTCGCGAGAAGCGCGATCGCAAAGAGGAGGCTGGCCGCGACCTTGCCGACAAGGGGCGCCAGGGTCACGTACGCGATCTGGATCCAGTCGGCGTCGGAGCTGAACGCGATGATCTGGCCCGAGGGAAGAACGATCTTGTCGTGGCCGTAGAACACGACCGCCGCGAGCACAAGGATCGCGGCGTTGACGAAGAAAGCGACGGACAGCGCGACCGACGTGTCGATCGTATTGTACCGCACAGCCCTGCGCACGGACTGCGGGTCGCGCGTCAGCCTGCGTGTCTGGACGAGAGCGGAGTGGAGGTAGAGGTTGTGGGGCATCACCGTGGCCCCGATGATGCCTATCGCGATGTAGACCATGTCCCTGCTGCGGAAGAATGCGGGCATGTCGGGGGCGAGGAGCCAGCGCGCCATTTCCGGGAAATTGGGCTGCGTCTGGGGCAGGACGAAGATCTCGATGAAGTAGCACACCCCGATGGTCGCGATCAGCACGAGGACCACCGCCTCGATCAGCCGCATGCCGAACCGCTGGAGGGACAGGAGAACCAGCACGTCGAACGATGTGATGATGACCGCGGCCAGCAGCGACAGGCGCGGGAAGAGCAGGTGCAGCGCCACCGCGCTGCCCAGGACCTCGGCGAGATCGCACGCCGCGATCGCGATCTCGCAGCTCAGGTAGTTGGGCCAGCGCGTCCAGGCCGGCAGGAAATCCCGGCAGCACTGCGCCAGGTCCTTGCCGGTCACTATTCCCAGGCGCGCGGCGATGACCTGAAGGAAAATGGCCATCAGACTGGACAAGCCCACAACCCAGAGGAGGGCGTACTTGTACTGGGCGCCGGCCTGCAGGTCCGTCGCCCAGTTGCCGGGGTCCATGTAGCCCACGCTCACGAGGAGCGCCGGGCCGGCGAAGGCGAGGTACTGCCGCCAGGGGCGCGCCGTCAGCGATGGGAGCGCGACGCTGCTGTGGAAGCCCTCGAGCGATATGCCCTCGCGGGGGGCGGCGGGCGCCCCCTTGGGCGCCTCCAACGGTTGATCGACAGAATTTGAGATTGCGAAGTCTGAAAATAATCTCTTTGAGTCGTCAAAGACAAAATACATTTGTTTTCAAAATTGTAATCCGATTTCCTCACGCATGCCGACGAGCACGGTCGAAAACTACCTCAAGGCCATACTCGTGCGCTCGTCTGACGCCGGAACCGTGGTGGCGACGGGCGCCCTCGCCGAGGCGCTGGGCGTCACACCCGGGACGATCACGACGATGGTGAAGTCCATGGCGTCGCGCGGGCTGCTCGAGCACCAGCCCCGTGAGGGTGTCCGCCTGACCCCGGAGGGAAGGGCCCACGCGCTCGCCGTCGTGCGCAAGCACCGTCTGGTCGAGACATTCCTCGTGCAGGTGCTCAAGATGGACTGGAAGGAGGTCCACGAGGAGGCCGAGGCGCTGGAGCACGCCATCTCGGACCGGGTCCTCCTGAAGATCGACGCCCTTCTGGGGTATCCCGCGACGGACCCGCACGGCGATCCGATTCCCAGCCGCAAGTCCCCGGCGCTCGACCGCGGCAAGGGCGTCACTCTGGCGACCTGCGAGGCCCAGAAGCCGCTTCGCGTCGAGCGCATCCTGGACCAGAGCCCCCCGTTCCTGGAGTTCATCCAGCGGACGGGGCTGAAGCCCGGGGCCCGGGTGCGTGTCAGGGAACGCGATCCGGCAAGCGGGGTCGTGCGATGCGAGCTCAAGGAGGGCGAGGCGACGCTCGGCCTTCCCGAGGCGGCAAAAATCGAGGTCAAGGCGGCCTGAGCGGGCCGGGCGGGCCGCCTACTTCACCTCGAACCTGAAAAAGTCTCGGTAGAGGACGATCTTGAAGTCGCCGGTGTCCTTGACGTAACACCTCACGTCGTAGCTTCCGGGCCGCAGGAACACGCCCAGTCCCGAGTCGTAATACCCGCGGCCGTCAGTCCTTATGATGAGGAAGTCGTAATATCTCTCCTTCTCGTTGCCCGGCACCGTCGACACGAGAAGACCGTTGCCCGCCTTTTCCGGATTGCCGTTCAGGGTGAGGATATAGTCGTGATCGGGCAGGAGGTGCTCGAGGGCGATGCGGCACGCGAACCCTCCGGGGAAGGAAGGGTGAAACCGAATCCTCCCGCGCGTGACTTCGCTCACGGTCTTTCCCCATTCGGGCGGACTGACCAGGTCCAGCGCATTCTCGAGGGGCGCCTCGCTTTCCGCGTCCGCCTTGTAGGCCTCGAAAAAGGCGAGGCGTGCGGGATCCTTTGGACCGGCGGGGACCTGGCCCGAGTCAAGGATGTAGAAATCCTTCTCTCCAAACACCACGATCTGCCCCGCGAAGAGCCCGCCCCCAATGGCCAGGAGGGGAATGATCAGCAGTTGCCTCAACCATCGCGCGTTTGCGTCGAGTCTCACGTCGGGCGCCCACAGTGGGGCCGAACGGCCGGGAGTCCAATTCAAAGCCGCTCCGGGGGGCCGCCCGGCGTCAGTCCGGGTGGGGGACGGTCAGCCTGAAGGTGGTGCCTTCGGGTCCCGTGGAAAGAAGGACGAGCTCCGCGCCGATCTGCCGCGCCATGAGCTGGCTTATGGCAAGGCCGAGCCCGGAACCGCCGGCGCGGCCGCTGCGCCCGGGCTTGAACAGGTGCTTCTGCACCGTCTCCGGAATGCCGGAGCCCTCGTCGCGCACTGTCAGCACGGTCGCCCAGCCCGTGTCGGCGAGCGAGACGACCACCCGCCTGCCCGGGCTTGTCGCGGCTATGGCGTTCTGCAGGAGATTGCTGGCGATGAGGCAGAGAAGGCTGCCCCGGTGGCTGTCCACCGTCGCCGCAAAACCCTCTCCCACGTCCAGCACGACGCCCTTCTCGGCGGCGGGAGCCTGGTTCGCCTTGCGGATGGTGGCCGCCAGCTCGTGGCCGGCGAGCTCGTAGCTCGTGCTCGCGCTTGCGTCGCTGAGGAGGACGATGGTCTCCCGGATCATGGTCTGCAGGCGCTCCGTGTAGCCGGCGGCCGACTCCCATGCGGGGTTTGACGGATCGGCCTCGCGGCTCGCGACAACGGCGCGCAGCCCCTCCACGGATCCCTGGAGCCCGTGGATGAGGTGCGAGGTGATCTGCCCCACGGCGGACGCCTTTGTCGCCAGCGTGAGATCGAAGTTTGCACGCGTGAGCTTCTCATTGCGCTCGGCGATTGTCCGCTGCGCCCGCTGGACGCTGAACGTGGCTGCCGCGATGACCGCCGCGATGAGCACCGCGCCGACCAGCAGCGTGACCGCGGTCTGGCGGTCAATCCGTTCGTCGATGATCGCGAGCTCACGCGAAAGCGGCCGGGCGTCGATGTAGTAGCGCACGAATCCCCTCAACTCGGTGGGCCCGGCTCCCGGCAGCGGCAGGAGGACCTCGAGGACCGGCGCTTGCCGCTGGTCCGGCGACACGCCCGCAAAATATTGGTCGAGCGGGAACGCAGGATGGTAGCGGCTGATGGGAGCCCCCGACTGGAGCTTGAGGAAGTCGTCCGTGGGCAGCTCCACGAACAGCTGGGTCGAGGGCACGGATTCGATGGTGTTGCCGTCCCTGTCGAATACGGCGACCGCGAGCATTCCCTTTTGGCGGAAGCTCTTTAGGAGCACGGTGAGCCGCGAGGGTGCATTCGACGCATCCCCCGTCTCGCCCTCAGCGACCTGCTGCAGCGCCATGGGGTAGAGGACCGCGGCGTCCCGCTCGATGATCTTCAGGTGAATCTCGTCGCGAAGGTTGGAGCGGAACCAGGTCACCAGCGCGGCGAATATGACGAACAGAAGCACCCCCAATCCCACGGCGGCCAGCGAATATCGTGTCTCTTGCTTCGGCATCGGTGAAGTGGGGTGGGCCAGTGCCGTCAATTGACCTTGTCTCCCGCGGGGAGCGGCAGATCCAGCTGCTCGACCGCGGCATCAAAGAGCAGGCGGCGCTGGGCCGCCGAAAGCCCCGGCATGAGGACCGCAGTCTGATAGTCCCGATACTTGTCCCAGATTTCCTGGCGCTGGCGCGCCGCCTCAAAGTCCCTGAGGAGGTCGTTGATGGACTTCCTGTCGGTGGGCCCGTTGGTCGAGCGCGCATACACCGCAAGCTGCTCCCGGATGCCGTTCTCCTCCTTGTTGAGCGCCTCGATCAGCTCGCTCTGCAACCGGTCAAACTCACCCACTGAAACCCTAAGCTCCGTCGACTGGACCTCCGTCCGGCTCGAGCCGTCATGCATCCAGGCAAGGGCTCCCGCGACGGGATCAGGTGCGCCCTGGCCCTCGGCTGGCTGCTCCGATGCGACGGTGGGCGTAGGCGACGCGAGCATCGAGCGCAGTTTCCTGAGCAGCTCGACCTTGTGGGCCCGGTAGGCGTAGATGCGCGCGGTCAGTTCCGGCGGCAGCGTGGGCGCGGCGGGAGGGCCCGGCGGGTTGGGCAGGGAGGCCAGGCCCCTGCGGACCTCCTCGGCCGCGGCCTCGAGCGCCACGAAGCGGGGCGCCTCTTCGGCGCCGAGCTTCGCCAGGGCATCTGTGCGCGTGTCGCGCAGGAAATCGGCGGTGGCTCGCAACATCCCGCGGATTTCGGCCTTCAGCGCGTTCTTTTCGGAGAGATATTCGCCCACCTTCGCCTCAAGGGGTGCCGGCAAACTCTCCGGAATGCGTATCCGGGCGCCTTCCGGTGAGAAATAGAGCATCCGGAGGCCTTCCCCGGCGTCCGAGGTGCCCCGGGCCCTGTCATTGAGCTCGATCGCATCCTCGAAGAGGAGATGCCTCTGCGCGGGCGAGAGCCCCGACTCGTAGAATGCGACAAAGCGAAGCGCCTCGGCCTGGGCGTGGAGTCCTGCCGGGTCCGGCGGCGTGGGTCCCGAGGCGCGCTCGCGCCATTCGGGCTTCGCGATGAGGTCGGTGTACTCGACGGGAACGCCCATGACCCGTATCTGGCGGAGATCCGAAAGTATCTTGTCGGCCATGGCTTCCAGCTCCGCGATACGGGGCGCCTGCTCCGCGGACAGCGCCGCCAGGTGGGCTTCGCGCGTCGCCGGGTCGGCGTCCTGGAGCTCGAACGACCGCGAATGCAGCGCCACTTCGAGCGCCACCTTTGAGTTGCGGTAGGCCAGGATCTCCGCACGAACGGGCCTCGAAAGCTCACCATAGGCAAGCCGCACACCGAGGAAGGGATAGAATATGTCCCCGACGAACGCCGAGAGTTCCGGGTCCGCGGGAGGCCCGGAATCCAGCGGAGCCAGTACAGGGATCTCCGATTCCAACGGGGGCGGCACCGGGGGGAAGAACGCAAACGTATGGAGGTCCCTCGGGTCGTGCGTGAGAATGAAGTGCTGGGCGAACTCGCTCATGAACCGCACTTGGTCAAACCTGTCGTTCGCCCAGTACGGAAGCGCCGGGTTCGAGGCGTTTGGCGGCGCGGCCGGGGGCGAGTCGACGTGCTGTGCCCCCGCGGGCTGGCCGGCAAAGGTGGCGGCGAGCAAGGCGAGGAGCCCCCATCCGCCGGCGCCTCGCCGCAGGGATGGAGCCGCACCCCTGTCTTGAATGTCGGAATCAGGCTGCACGCGCGAGCTGGGGAGCGGCTACTCCCGGGGTTTTTGGCCGTTCAGGCGATAGCGCAGGAATTCGCGGGTCACTCCGAGGCGCCGGGCCGTGGCGGATATGTTGTGGCCGGTCTCCCTCAGAACCTCGTCGACGATGTCCGTGATCATCGTGTCGATCGAGAATCCCTCATCCGGAACGCGCCAGATCGGGTTGCGCCAGCCCATGGCCGCCGCCGGGGGCGGCGCCCCGAGGCTCTCGAATTCAAGCCGGCTGCCCTGGGCAAAGATCACCTCGCGCTCGATCGCATGCGCGAGTTCCCGGGCGTTTCCCGGCCACCGCTGCGCAAGGAGCCGCGCCTTGCCGGCGGCCGAGATGGACAGGTCCTTGACGCGATGCCGCCGGGCGATGCGCTCCAGCATGTACTTGGCCAGCGTAAAGACATCCGGTCCCCGCTCCCGGAGGGGCGGCATCACGATATGCAGGAGGTGGAGGCGGTGGTACAGGTCGGACCGAAAACTCCCGTTCTCCACCAGGTCTGACAGAGGCTCGTTCGAGGCCGCGACAAGGTGCACGTCGACCCGGATTTCCTTTGTCGCGCCGAGGCGCCGGATCGCCCGGTCCTCAATGGCGGCGAGCACCTTGGCCTGGGTCGAGGAGGCCAGGGTCCCGATGTCGTCCAGGAACAGCGTGCCTGCGTCCGCCGCCTCGAAGAGGCCGATCCGCGCGGTCCGGGCGTCCGTGAACGCCCCGCGCTCGTGGCCGAACAGCTCGGACTCGGCCAGCGTCTCCGGCAGCGCCGCGCAGTTGACCTTGATGAAGGGCCGCGAGGCCCGCGGACCCTGCCGGTGCAGCCACCCTGCAAGGAGGCTCTTTCCGGTCCCGGTCTCGCCCTCGATCAGGATCGGCGGAAGGCTCTTGTCGAGGCGTCGCTCCGTGGCGAGAATCATGTCGAGCTTGCCGCGCACGCCTGCGAGGCTGTCCCCGAAGAACAGGTCGCCGCCGTCAGCGGAAATGTGCTCGCTTGCCCGGAACTCGTCCCGGCGCGCCATCCCCCGCCGTTCGCGGCAGCGCATGAATGCGATCGGCAGCTCGTCAGGCTCAAACGGCTTTGACAGGTAGTCGCCGGCGCCCTGACGCATCGCCTCCACCGCGCCCTTGATCCCGCCGAACGCCGTCATCACGACCACGCCGGTGTTCTCCGAGAACGCCCCTTCGCGGAGCAGCTCCAGCGCCTCGCCATCGGGCAGATGGAGGTCCACCAGCGCAAAATCGAAGCGCAGCTCGGCCAGGGCGTTCCGCGCCTCCCTGATCGTCGACACCTCGGTCACCTCGGCGCCCAGGCTGCGCAGGTGCGCGACCAGGCGCCTGCGAAGGACGGAGTCGTCCTCCAGGAGAAGAACTTCGCACCCGGCGGGCGGATCGGGGTCGACGGCCATGGTTCCGGCAATGCGAGCATTGAGCGTGCGGGCATCAACACTATTCGCCGAACGTGCCCCGCGGGCGCGGAACGACGCATTGGTTGGCTACATCAAATCCGGGTCCCCAGGGGCGCGGCGTGGCGGGTGCGCGCAACCATACGGGGACCGTTCCGGCGGCCGGCACCCTTGCGATAATACTGCTACACTCTTTGCCCAAACAGGTTAAGGTCAACTAGCCCCGTGTGGCATGCCGCCTGCAAAGACAGGCCCGCGGCGCCTGCCCTCGTCGCTCAAAGTTTCGCTTCCTTTGAGACTATTCCACCCATTCCCGCGATGTCCCCGGCCGCCCGTGAACGGCGAATCCGGGCAGTCCTCAAACTCCATTTCGGCGCGTTTCCGTCTTGCACGTCCCGGCGCGCGGTCGCTGGATTTTCGGAGTCGGCGCTGCCGGGGCGGTGACGGGCCGTCGATCCTGTCCCGCACTGCCCGTCCCCACCCGCGTGTCGACCTGACTCGGCGTCCAATTCCCCCACCTCAACGATGAATCTGCCCCCCTTGCGCCGGATCCGACTGTTTCTGCTCCCGTGCCTTCTCCTCGGTGCGACGCTGGGCGCCGCCCCCGACACCGACCCCCTCGAGCCGGGGGAGAAGGCGGCGAGCGAATGGATAAAGACGCGCCTGGAGACCACGCGCATCGAGGCTGAATGGGCCGCGGATCGCCCGCTTCTCGAGTCGACGGTAAACGGCCTCAAGGAGCGCGCGCAGTCCCTTGAGGAGAAGCGCGACCTCCTCAGGGCCAAGACCGCGAAGGACCGGGAGGACATTGAGGTGATGGTGGCGAAGAACAAGGCGGCGGCGGATGATTACGGCGCCGTCGAAGCCAGGCTTCAAGCCATGGTCGGGCAGCTTATCGCACTCCGCCCGTCCCTTCCCCCGCGCCTTTCTGAGGCGCTGGACATGTCGTATCGCAGCCTCGGAGACGCCAACCTCGCCGCGGGCGAACGCATGCAGCTGGCGATGACGATCCTGAACCGATGCTCGCTCTTCAACAGGACGGTGACTTCCGGCGAGGAGGTCCTGACGATCGACGGCGAGTCAGGTGCAAAATCGCTCGATGTCATCTACTGGGGACTCAGCCACGGCTACGCCCTCGACGGCGCCGCCGGGAAGGCGTGGTACGGCTCGCCCGGGCCGCGCGGATGGCAGTGGGAGCCCGCGAACGAAGCGGCCCGCCCGGTCGCCCGGCTCATCGCGATCTACAATGACAAGGCCGACCCCGACTTTGTCTCCGTGCCAGCGACTCTGGGCCAGCCCGCGACCGAGTCCCCCAACAAGTAGGCCGCATGAAAGCCCCGATCCTTCCGGCACTGGCCTCAATAATCCTCCTCGCCGCGACCGTCCGCGGGGCAGAAACCTTCGACGACGCGATGAAGCGCGCGGCAGCGGACTACGGCGAGCGGCTGAAGACGGCAGCCGAAGAGCTGAACACCACCCGCAGCCGCATCGCGGACGAGAAGGCCCCCCTCCTGGAGGCCATGCGAACCGCCGAGGACCGCATCCTGACGCTCCAGAGCGAGATTGAACGCATGGAGACAAGCCAGGCGGATTCGAGCAACCAGCACCGCAAGCTGCTCATGGACCTGGACGGCGTCCGCAAGAACACGACCTACATCGGCACCCTTGCCCACGACGGCCTGACGGCGTTTGGCGAGAGCCTCGCGCCGGGCGAGGGCCAGCTGCTTTCCGACCGCGTGGAGGCGCTCGGGCAGAAGCTGGACGACACCGCCGAGGGCCCGAACGGCCAGGCGGCGATGGACATCGCGGAGTTCCTGCTGGAGCGCACCCGCAAGGAACTGGGCGGCTACGCGTCGGCCGGAAGTTCCCTGATCGACGGGAACAGCCAGGTCTTCAAGGGCACGTTTGCGTTCGTGGGGCCGGAGACCTTCTTCCTGCCGGACACCGGCGGAAAGGCCGGCACGGTGCGTCCCCGCGCCGGCTCCGTCTATCCGGTCACCTATGAGATGGCCGCATGGAAGGCTGATGAAGCCTCCGCATTTTTCCAGGGGAGGCCGGGGACGATCATCGCGGACGCCTCCGGCGGAAAGGCACTCCGCCTCAAGCAGACCACCGGATCGCTGCTGGAGCACATCCAGAAGGGCGGCCTTGTCGCCTACGCGATCATCGGCGTGGGAATTCTATCGCTCCTGATGATCGCGCAAAAGATCGGCGACCTCGCGAAGCTGTCGGTCGACTCCTCCCAGGCGGTCCACGCCTTTCTCGTCAACGTTTCCCAGGGCGAGACGGCGAAGGCGGAGCAGGCCGTGAAGTCGCTCCTGCCGCCGACGCGCGAGCTCTTCCTGGTCGGCCTGCGGTACAGCTGGAGCCCCAAGGAGATTCTTGAGGAGCACCTGCAATCCGTCCTGCTGCGCCAGCGCCTGCATTTCGAGCGGCGCCTTCAGCTTCTCGCCGTGATCGCGACGGCGGCGCCGCTCATGGGACTCCTCGGCACCGTTGTCGGGATGGTGAAGACCTTCGCCCTGATCACGGTCTTTGGCACCGGCAATGCTGGCAAGCTCGCCAGCGGGATCTCCGAGGTGCTCGTGGCCACCGAGCTGGGCCTGATCGTGGCCATTCCCACGCTGATCGCCCACGGCTTCCTGGCGCACCGCATCCAGAGGAATCTCTCGATGCTCGAGCGGTACGCCCTGGAATTCGTCACTGCGGCGGACACTGCCAAGGCTGCCGAAAAGCCCGTCACCGCATGAAGCTCCTGGTCGAACTCGTTCACAGGGGAGGGCCGGTGATGTTCGCGATCCTCGCGCTGTCGGTGGTCCTCTACTCGCGCTGCGTCAAGCTGATCCTCGCGATCCGGCGGTCGAGCCGCCACTACGACCTTCGCGGATCCGCGCAGGAAAGGCAGCTGCCGGAGCTGCGGCGCGCGAGGGAGGAGGCGCATGAGTCATTCCGTCAGCAGCGCGTCGCACTGGGCGCGATGATCGCGGCGGCGCCTCTCCTCGGGCTTCTCGGCACGGTGAGCGGAATGGTGACCACATTCGAGAGCATCTCAGGGCGCTCCGCCGAAAAGACGATGGAGGGCCTCGCCCGTGGGATCTCGGAGGTCCTCGTGGCGACCGAGTCGGGGCTCGTTGTCGCGATTCCGGCCCTCCTCATGGTGCACATCGCCAGCCGCAGCCTGCGCAAATACATGCAGAAGCTCAACCGGATCGAGCAGAGCGTCTGGCTCGACGCGTCGCCATGATCGGAAAAAACATGGGGCGCCACCGCATCGAGGCCACGCACATCGACATGGTGCCGATGGTGGACTGCATCATGGTGCTCGTGATCTTCCTGATGATCAGCAGCGCGTTCATCAATGATCCCGGAGTCGAGGTGCAGAAGCCCGACGTCAGCGGCTCCCTGAGCGGCGACCAGAATTCCCTCCTGATCGCGATATCGGCGGACAATCGCATCTTTTTTGACGGGCAGGAGATACGGGCTGACCAGGTCGCGGGCGTCATCAAGCAGGCTGCGATCGGGCGTTTCCCCTCCCTCATCATCCGCGGGGACCGTTCCTCCAATCTCGGGACCTTCGCTGCCGTCTACTCGGAGGCGAAGCTCTCCGGCATCCAGCACGTTGAGTTCGCCACAGCGCGGGCCGGACTTCCCTAGGCCCCTTCCCATGGCTGACGCCCTCTCCATTCCCGGACCAAGGACCATTGGCGCCTACCTCGCCGAAGAGGCGTTCTGCGTCCTCGTGGGAAGCGGCCTCACCTTCGTTCTCTTCTTCGGAATCGCGCGCTTCGAAAGCGTGAGGCCGGTGGCGCCGCCGTCGGACATCGAGGACCTTCGCGTCGTGTCGGCCATGGCCGAGCCCCCGCCACCTAAGCCCGAGGAGCGCGCTGAGCAGCAGGAATCCGCTGCGCCGCTCACGGGAATAGAGATCGCGGCCTCCGAGAGCCCAGTGAAGCTCACCGTGATCCCGCCGGACCTCGACAGGATCGTCCCGTCGACGGAGCTTCCCCCGCGGGCGACGATCCAGTTCAACCAGCTGCTGACCGACCTCAAGCCGAAGGCCGGCATATCGGCCGACTTCGAGCACATCTACCAGCAGAACGAGGTCGACCAGGTGCCGACCGCCCTCGTCAAGACGATAGCGAGGGTCTCGAAGCGCGCCCGCGATGACGCGGAACAGCTGCGCGTCACCCTTGTGCTGGTCATCGATACGGAGGGCGCCGTGCAGAGCATCAGGGTGCTGAAAGCTTCCGGCAACCCGAAGTTCGACAAGATCGTGCTGGAATGCGTCCGGGACGAATGGGAGTTCAGCCCGGCGGTCCGGAAGGGGAAAAAGGTGAGGTGCATGGTGCAACAGCTCGTCTGGTACAAATGGTCGGAGAGCAGCTCTCCATTCACGCTATGATGAGGTCACTCAGGTTCATCCCGTTGGTTCTGCTGGCGCTCACCCTTCGCGGAGTCGCCTTCGCGGACCCCAAGCTTGATCCCAAGCGGATCATAAACGAGTCGAGCTCGTTCCTGAAGGAGAGGGAGCCGGAGATGACCGAGGAGGAGTACGCGCTCTACGAGAAGGTCGTGTCCATGCTGGCCTCCAATCCCGAGTTTGCCGTCAAGCTTCTCGAGGCCATGTACACGTCGGACAAGGAGCCGCCGAGCCCGGCGTTCGGGTTCATCCTGGGCAACGCCTATTACGCTGCCAACCAGGTCGACAAGGCGGAGACCAACTACCGCAATGCGGTGAACCGCTACCCGACCTTCCTGCGGGCGTGGGTCAACCTCGGCGTCCTTTACTACTCGACCGGGCGGTACGCCGACGCGATCCCGTGCTTCTCAAAGGCCGTGGAGCTGGGCGACCGCGATTCGTCGACGTTTGGGCTCCTCGGTTACAGCCTCCAGAAGGAGGGGGACCTTGTGTCGGCCGAGATGGCGTACATGCAGGCCCTGAGCGGCAATCCCGCCGACGTGGACTGGAAGGAGGGACTTCTCGGGATCTGCATCGACGGGAAGCAATTCACGCGGGCCGAGTCTCTCGTCAAGAACCTCATCAAGGAGAAGCCGGATGACAGCCGGTACTGGCTGACCTATGCGAACATCCTTCTCGCGGAAGGCAGGAAGCTCGAGGCGACCGTGCTCCTGGAGACCGCATCGGGGGCGGGAATAGCCAACGTCGAGGAGCTCACGCTCCTCGGCGACCTCTACGCCGAGCAGGGAATGGTCCCCGAGGCCGGTGCGATCTACCAAAAGGTCCTCGTTCCTTCGCCCGAGATAGGCGAACGCAAGCTGCTCCACTACGCCCAGGTGCTGATTTCAAGCAAGAGGCTGCAGGACGCGCAGGGCGTGCTGGACATGTTCAAGTCCGAGGGCGAGGACGCCGACGGCATCGAACTTCGCCAGACGAGGGCCGACCTGCTGGCAGCGCAGAGGAAATGGCCCGAGGAGCGCCAGGAGCTCGACGGCCTGCTGAAGCTCCAACCTTTCAACGGCCGTGCCCTGATCAGCTTGGGGCGGTCCTACGCGGCGGAGGACGACGTCCCGCGTGCGACATTGGCCTTTGAAACCGCGTACGGCGTCAAGGACAGCACGTACATCGCCAGCCTGGAGCTGTCCAACATCGAGCTCAAGAACCGCCACTATTCCAAAAGCGTGGAATACCTTCAGAAGGCGCTCAGCATCGAGAAAACCGACGAGGTCCAGGACTTCCTGGTCCGCGTCAGGACACTGGTGGTCAAGGACGGCTAGGAACCCCCAATGAAAATACCATTGGCGATCTAGAACCTCGAAGGCGCCTTGGGCGCATGCAGCTATGAAAACAAACCAAAGAACCGAATCGTCGGCACAATCTCCAGTGAGGTTCCTCTTTCCTGCCGTCGTGATGGCCGGCGCCTCCCTTTGCGCGGCCGCAGCGCCGACGGACAGCCAGGACTCCGGTGCCCTCAAGACCGAGATTTCCCGAACCGCCGTGACCACGATGCCGGCCTACACGGTCGACGAGGCAAAATCCACGAAGACGCACACGCTTTTCATGGGAGCTGACATCGCGATCAACCTCGACCGGGACCTCTATCACGTGAAGGACGTCTGGGGTTCCAACTGGGTGATCGACATCAACGGCCGGGAAAAGGAGATCTCCGCGAAACAGGCCCCGGTCAACCTGAAGATCACGCCCAACCTGAAGCTGACAGAGACTTCCGCAACCATTGTCGGATTCAAGAGGGTGCAGGCGTACTCATATGCCAACGATCCCAGCGTGAGGCTGACGCGTGGACTCAACCAGTCGGCGTCGATGAACAACGACCTCCAGGCGAATGCGGAGAACGCGCAGTACAGGGTCGATGCTCTGACCAACAAGGAATTCGCGGGGTTCGCAGGGTCCGACGACCAGTTTTCCGCGAACGCCATGATGACCACGGCGCAGTATGCCTACTCCAATTCGCATAAGGACGGGGGAATGAGTGCTGGCCACACGCCGCTGCCGAACCCGACTGCGCCGACAGCAATCAACAATCCCTTCGGCACCGGCGACATAAATGCAGGGATCGCAGCGACGGCCGCGAGCGCCGCGGCTGTCCAGACTGAGAATGGGGACGAGCCGGTCGGGAAGATAGCGACCGGCGGTCTCGACGCGATGGATGTGGAATTCGACATCCGGTCGGGGAAGCCCTTGCACAATCCGTATGTGGTCACGATGACCCGCTTTCGGACTCATGGGAGCAAGCCGGGAATGGTGCAGAACATGGTGTATGCCCAGTCGCTCCATCCGATAGACGAGCACTTGTCCCACGTCCACTTCGTGGAGGAGGGGTTCCCATTCAACTATGAATTGGTCGATTTCCAACTCCACATCTACAACCGAGGGGAGGAGATCGCAACGAACCTGGCGGCGGACCGCGTGGAGCTGACCCGCGACGAGGCCTTTGAATACGTGAAGATGGAGTACATCGGCTCCCACCTCAAGGACACGCTGCCCGCGGTGCCGGTCATGGGGAAGTTGCCCGCCGATCTGCCCGCCCAGCTCGCGCAGGGAAAATACAGCGCGGCATTCTACGTGAAGGTGTCAAAGGACGGCTTTGCCGATGAGGCCTACACGGACCCGGCGTGCACGCGTAGGATCGATGACCCTTATCTGGACTCGGTTGTGAAGAGGGTGCGTTTCAAGCCGGCGCTCAACAGCGGCAAGCCGGTCGACGGAGTCGCGACGCTCAAGCTCGGCCAACTGGCAATCTAGATGCCTTGACCTGCCAAGGCATACGACACCGTGAAATCATATCAAACGAACCTGCCCCACGGAAGTACGCGTTCGGCCCGACTTATACTTCCCGCGTTGCTTTGCGTGGCCGCGGCCCGAGCCGACACGCAGGACACCGGCGTTTTCAAGAGCGAGGTCTCGCGGGCCCCTCTAACGACGATGCCGGCGTTCACGGTCGATGAGCAGAAGTCGGCGAAGACCCACACGCTCTTCATGGGTGCCGACATAGCCATCAATCTCGACAAGGACCTCTACAGCGTTCACGACGTCGTTGGCTCCAACTGGGTGATCGATGTCAACGGCCGGCAGAGGGAGATTTCTGCCAAGGAGGCCCCCCTCAACCTCAAGATCACGCCCCGGCTGAAGCTGACCGAGGTCTCTGCGACGATCAATGGCTACAGGAGGGTGCCGGCTTACTCCTTTGACAACGACCCCAGCGTGAGGATCACGAGGGGGCTGACCCATGCCGCATCGATCAGCAACGACCTCCTGGCCGTTGCGGAAAACGCTCAATATGTGCTGGATACAGTGGCCAGCAGGGACATGGGTCCCATGTCGTTGTTTGCCCAATCGGATCTCCAGTTTGGCCAGCAAGCCCAGATGGTGACTGCCGAAACCACCCCAGCCATGATGCACCCGCCTAAAGCCACGCCCGGGTCTTCGACTCCGCCTGTCAACACGCTGGTTTCGTCGACGCTTCCGCCAATGTATGGTGCGAACGGGACGTCATCCTTTGCGATAGCAATTGCGACGCAGGGAGCTCACGAAGCTGAAATCCAGACGGAGAATGGCAACCAGCCGGCGGGAAAGATCGCGACCAGCGGGCTCGACGCGATGGATGTCGAATTCGACATCCGGGCGGGGAAGCTGCTCCAGAATCCGTATGTGGTCACGATAACGCGATTCAGGACGCCGGGCAGCAAACCGGGAGTGGTTCAAAACCTGATATTCGCCCAGTCGATTAATCCGATCGATGAGCATCTGTCCCACGTCCATTTCGTGGAGGACGGTTTCCCCTTCAACTACGAGCTCATCGATTTCCAGCTCCACATCTACAACCGGGGCGAGGAGATCGCGACCAACATCTCGCCCAACCGCGTGGAGCTCACCCGCGACGAGGCCTTCCAATATGTGAGGATGGAGTACATCGGGTCACACAGGGGCGAGACGCTTCCCGCGTCGCCCGTGATGGGCAAACTGCCCGCCGATCTGCCCGAGCAGCTCGCGGCCGGAAAATACGCCAAGCCGTTTTATGTCAGCGTCTCAAAGGACGGCATCGCGTACGATGCCTATTCCGATGCGGCCTGCACGCGCAGGATTGAAGACGAATACCTCGAATCGGTCGTGAAGCGAATCCGATTCAAACCAGCACTCAGCGACGGCAGGCCCGTGGAGGGCGTCGTGACGCTCAACCTCCGGCAGCTGGCGATATAGGCGAATCGCCCTCAACGCGGCACCGGCCAGGCCGGTCCCGCGGGACAGCATCCCCATCTAATTCGGACTGCCGGGGTTCGCCCCGGAGAATTCGATGCGTTCCTGGTTCAGGAGTGACCCGATCAGGTGGCTGTCCAGGTTGGTTTCCGGGGCGGGCTGAAGCAGCGAGACTGGCGTGGCGGCGCTCCCGGAGTTCAGGGAAAGCGTCGCCTGGACAATCTTGGGCTCCGACAGGTTTTTGCCAAAGAACGGCGCTCCCATGGCCACCAGGGAGGGAATCACTTGATCCATGTCGCCGCTTGTCTCCTGCGCGCTCAACTTGACCCTCCAAAGGGGCTTCGCCTCGTGCTGCTGGGCCAGCTCCGCGTAATCGAATGCCGAGACAATGATGAAAATGCGCGAATGTCGCGCATTCTGGACAACGGACTCGGTCGGCCCGACGAGAAACGGCGGCGAGGAGACACTCATGTCTATCCCGCCGGCCTTCTGTCGGCCGAGGATGTGATTCTCCACCTCCGTGCCGAGTTCCTCGGTGCTTACAAGTCTCAGGCGCGCATTCAGGTTCGTCTTAACGCCATAGGTGAGCCGAAGCTGCTGGCGGTCCGGCCGCAGGACGCCCCAGTAATAAGTCAGCAGAACGGACGGCGATGTCCGGTTTGCCTCGAATCCCTGAGCTTTGGTGGCGTCGTACAGCGCCTGGCGGACCCGATCCGCCGTCGGCGGGGTGTCGCCGACAATCGGATCGCCGGCTTCGATGTAGCCGCCGTCGATTGCGCAGTATGTGAAAGGGGCGGCCTGCGGTTGCGGGGCATCCTTTGCCGTTTCCGCAACGACAAGCATTTCAAAGTTATCCGAGAACAGGTTGGCATTCGCCATCGGGCAGAATCCAGCGGTCAACAGGGCGGCAAGGCCAAGTAAGGGCCAGGAGGTGATTTTCATTGGGGTGGGTGGTTATAGTGACACGCGTTCCGGCGAATCGGGTCCGTTCAAGCTTTGGTATCTCCGAACTGAAGAGCCTGACGAATGTAACCTACGATAGGTTCCGGAAGTCCGCCAGACAATGACCCTGCGCCGTCAGGTTTTTTGCGTAACAGTATTGTCAGGATCCCCAGGGCGAAGCCGGACCGCCGCCCCGCAATTGCTCCCCGGAAATCAGCTCGCGGCGAGGGGGCAGGGCGCAGGTCACGTAATTGGCACTGAGCCCATTGCAAATGCGAACCCGTCAAAAAAATCTCCGGCGCCTCCCCCTTTTCCACGCCAGCGAAATCTTGACCTGCGGCGCGCGAAGGGCGACTTTTTCCGCGTGAAAACACTAACCCTGGGCAGCCTATTTTCGCTATGCCTTCTTTGCCTCGCATCGCCAGGGTTCGCCTCCTCAGCGCCCCCGGCCCCGGTTTCGATGGGAGACAACACCTGGTCGATCACCTGCGAGGCGAGGACCGCCTTCAATAGGGATGTCGACAAGCTCAAGGCGGATGCAACTGACGCCGCCACGAAGTTTTGCGCGGACCAGGGCAAGCAGATGAAGCTGATTTCGCTGACCGGAAAGCTGCCGATGTTCTCGCTGGGCTATGCCAGGGCAAAGATCGTTTTCAAGGCCCTCAATCCCGGAGACCCGGAACTGACCGAGCCGGTGATGGTCCCGGGCGCTCCGGTCCCGGTTGTTTATGCCCCTGTCGAAAGGCGGCTGACGACCGATGAGCTCTACAACGAGCTCGTCAAGCTGGACGACCTTCGCAAGAAGGGAATCCTCACCGACGACGAGTTCCAGGCGGAGAAGAAGAAGCTCCTGAGCCGGTCGAATTGAGGCGGGGCGGGCGGGTCAGCCACTATGCTCAAGGGCACGCTGGCATCGGCGGCGGTCGTTTTTGCGCTCACGGCGTTTCCCGGCTTGGCCGAGGCGGCCGACGTGGTCCAGCCATTGACTCCCGGCGGCATTCCCAATGGCGACGAGCGGCGCAAGATGGCGGAGCTCGCCGTCATGGACCGTGCCAGGATGATGGGCCTGTTGCATCTCTCGGATCCGACCTCCCTGCCGCCCCCGGCCGACGATCCGAAGCGCCCGGCAAACACGCACCCGGTCGGCGGCGCATCGCCAAACTGGACGGACGACATCCCGGGACACACGATTGTGCGCTCTGGATGGGGCAACTGGTCCAATTACGACCTGGAGAAGGCGGAGAGATATCCGTTGCCTGATGTCCTAAGGCTGAAAGACGGCGAGCGAGTGCGGGACGCCGAGACGTGGTGGAACAGGCGGCGCCCTGAGATACTTGCAGACTTCCAGACCGAGATTTACGGAAAGATACCGGAGCACACGCCCCAGGTGACGTGGGAAGTGACGGCGACCTCCCGGGGCGCGCTCGACGGAACGGCGACCCTAAAGCGTATCGTGGGCCATATCGACAACTCCAGCTACCCTGAGGCGAGCCCGGCCATCGCCATCGCGCTCTATCTTCCGTCCCATGCCACCGCACCCGTCCCGGTGATGGTCATCGCGAGCTGGAACACCACCGGCAAGGGATTCGGAGCGCCGCCCGCCGGACCCACGGGAATGGAGCAGGTCATCGCGCATGGCTGGGGTTGCGCGCTCGTCAACACCTACGCGATACAGGCGGACAGCGGAGGCGGCCTGAATGCCGGCATCATTGGTCTCGTCAACGGCGGGAACTCGAGGAAACCCGACGACTGGGGCGCCCTTGCAGCCTGGTCATGGGGCCTGAGCCGATCGATCGACTACTTCGAGACGGACAGGGACGTCGACGCGAAGCGCCTCGGCATCGAGGGCCATTCGCGATGGGGGAAGGAAGCCCTGCTCGCCGCCGCCCTGGACACACGCTGGGCGATCGCCTTCTCAAGCTGCTCGGGCGAATGCGGCGCGAAGCTCCACCGCCACGACATGGGCGAGTCGGTGGACAACGTCTGCGGCTCGGGGGAATACCACTGGATGGCCGGCAATTTTCTCAAGTACGCGGGCCATTGGGACCAGCTGCCGGTGGACCAGCATGAATTGATCGCGCTTGTCGCCCCGCGCCCCGTGTTCATCACAGGCGGTACGCAGGACCTTTGGTCGGACCCCGTCGGGGAATTCAAGGCATGTGTCGCCGCGGGCGCCGTGTACCGCCTGCTCGGAAAGAAGGACCTTGGAACGACGGAGATTCCGGCGCCCGATGCCGCGCTGGTCGACGGTGAGCTCGGATTCCGGCTGCATGCCGGCGGCCACACGGACCTGCCGGACTGGCCGACCTTCCTCAAGTTTGCCGACAGATACCTGGCACGATGACGTGCCAGCCCTTTTCAACATGAAAGAATCAACAGTCTCGCTCGCCACCTCCGATGGTCCCATGGACCTGCACTGCTTCCTGCCCGACGCGCCCCCCTCCGGCCGGGTTGCCGCTGTGATCGTCCTCCAGGAGGCTTTTGGGGTCAATCCCCACATCAAGCGCCTGTGCCGACGCGTGGCCTCCGCGGGATTCGCCGCATTTTCCCCGGAGCTGTTTCATCGCACGGGCAACGGTCTGGAATTCGGGTACGACGAATTTCCCAGGATCAAGCCGATCATGGGAGCTCTGACCAACGGCCAGATTGCCGACGATCTGCGGGCGGCCCACCGCCATGTCGCCGGGCGGACGGATGTCGACGCCGCCCGCGTCGCCACCTGGGGGTTCTGCATGGGCGGATGGGCCTCCGTGCTTGCGGCCTGCGAGCTTCCGATTGCCGCCGCAGTCTCATTTTACGGCGGCGGTCTGGTCCACCCGCGCCCCGGCATCGGGTTCACGCCGCTCATCGACCGGCTCGGCTCGATCCGCTGTCCCTTGCTCCTCGTCTACGGCGCGAAGGATGCGGGCATCCCGCCGGAGGATGTCGCCGCCGTGCAGGCGCGGCTGGCATCGCTCGGCAAGGACCATGAGGTCGAGGTCTATCCGAACGGCGGGCACGGGTTTTTCTGCGAGGACCGCTCCGCCTACGACCGGGCCTCGGCGGAGGCGTCGTGGCAGCGTGCGACGACCTGGCTTGCCTCGAAAATCGGCTGAGCGGACCCGCCCGCGCGCCTATCGGGAGGTGCGGATCATCTCCAGCATCCTGACCGCCGGCGGAAAGTCCGGATGCAGCTGCAGGACCCTTTCAAACTCGGCGACCGCCTCGTCGCGGCGCCCCGACTGCAGGAGGGCGGCGCCCCGGGCAAAGTGCGCCTGGACAAAATCCGGCTGCATCCGGATCGCCGCCTCTATGCGCCTTATCCCATCGTCGGTCTGCCCGATCCGACAGAGGATCATTCCAAGGTTGTTGCTGGCCTCGGCAAGGTGGGGGTCCGAGAGCAGGGCCGCCTCATAGTGCTGGATCGCCTCCGGGATCCGCCCGGACTGCGCCAGCGCATTCGCGAGATAAAAATGCGCATCTGCATACTTGGGATCGAGGCGAAGCGCCTCCTCGTACTGTTCGATCGCGTCGGCCTGGCGTCCGGGCATCCTCGACCACGCGCTCCCCAGGTTTGTATGGGTCTCGGCGATGTCGGGCTTCAGACGCAGCGCCTCCTGGTACTGCGCGACGGCGTCGTCCAGTCGTCCGGGCATCTTTGACCAGGCGAGCCCCAGGTTGTTATGCGCCATCCAGGAGCCTGGGTTGCGCTCAATCGTGGTGAGGTAGAGCGTCTCGTTGTCGTGGAACATCACGCATTGCGACCACGTCAGGGCGCCGAGCAGCAGGGCAAGCGCGGCCGCCAGGCCCGGGCCCAGCCACCGCTGGCGAGGCGCAAGAAGCTGCCAGCCTGCGGTAATGCCGACGCCGGCGAGCGCGAGCAGACCGAGGTCGGGCAGGTACTGCCAGTGGTCCCAGACCCACGAATATCGGGCGCCGTAGAGGTTGACTATCCCCAGGGCGGGAAAGAGGGAGCCAACGAAGAAGAGGAACGCAGCCAAGGGACCGCGCGTGCGCCGCCGTATCGCCCAAAGTGCTGCGCCGACCGCGACGACTCCGAGCGGGAAGAGCCATTGCCACCCCACGGCGCCGTCGACTGTCCAGCGCGGATAGATGAAATTGAGGTGGAGCGGCCACACCAGCGTTGCGGCGTAGAACCAGATGGCCCGGCCGGCGACAAGAAGTCGCGCGCCCATGGGCAGGTTGAAATCGGCTCCCTGCGCCCCCACGTAGGTCCTTTCGACCCAGCTGCTGAAAAGACCCGCGGCGGCGCCGATTGCGAACCACGGAAGGAGCGGCACGACGTCGCGGCGCCAATCGAGCCGGCCGCGCTCCCACCAAAAAACAACCAGGAGGGCCGCCGGCAGGGTCGCCGTGACTGTCTTGCACAGCAGCGAAAGCGCGAACAGGGTCAGCGCGACGATGTAGGCTCCGGGGCGCCGCCTCTCGTCGTAATGCAGATAGGCGAGGGCTGCCGCGAGATAGAACGCAAGGGAGAGGGTGTTTTTCTGCTCCGTGATCCAGGCCACAGACTCGACATGCGCAGGATGCAGCGCGAAGAGAAGCGCAGCCAGCCATTCGGCGCCTTCGTAGGGCCGGGGCACGCCTGCGGTGCCCGCGTTGCCGGCGTCAAGCAGGCGGCGCAGGACCAGGGCGAAGAGGATCGCCGAGCCCGCATGGAGAAGCAGCGTCACCACGTGGTAGCCCAGGGTGTTGTCCCCGAACAGCACATGCTGGACCCAGAATGCGCTGTGCAGGAGAGGGTAGTATTGCTGGGTCGCCCCGAGATCGGTCCAAATTCGCGCCAGTCCGTCCAGCGAGCGCAGGGAAGGGGCGGTCACGTAGTCGCTGTCGTTCCAGATAAAGTCGCCCGAAAGCGACGGCAGGTAGGCAACAATGGTCGCAAAAAAAACCAGTACCGCGGTTCCTGTGTTCCCGATGGAGATGGGCTTGGGGCTCGCCGCGCCGGGAGGGGATACTTTCACAACCGGATGAGACGAACAGATATTGCTGCGACCGGCAAACAGCTTGTCGGCGACGTGGGGTTTCAGAAGCGGTTTGCTGCGTGGAATGCCCTTTCCGAGTTGGTTCTGGACATTCCAATCCTTTGCTTGTCGGCTCGCGGAAATGCCCGCGGGGATGCGATGTCGCTTTAAAGGGGCTGCCGTCTTCGCGTTCGTTGCGCTGCTTCTCGTTCTTGGCCGTGGGTTCCTCGAGCGCGCGCCTGAACTGATTCCCGGCGTCGCCCTCTTTGGATCCGGTTGTTTTGTCGAGCGCGGGGCGCTCCCCGCGGATAGGACAGTTGCCCCGCGCGACGAAAGGGGGGATTTCTGGAGTTCCTGGGGCAATGCCGGCAATGCAAAGGGGGAACTGCGGCTCGGTCCGTTCCCGGCGCCCCGCATCCTTGGGCTGCGAGTCATGGGATACCCGTATGTGGGCGGCAATCGCCTCTTCCTGGAGAACACCCGCACCGGCGAGCACCTTGACGTGACCGAGTCGAACATAGGGGAGGGATGGAGCGACATCAGGCTATGGACGCCGCGCTCCTGGCGGACCGTGCCCGTGGTTCTTCATGCCGTGGAGAATTCCGCCGGGCCTTTCGGCTGGCTGGCCGTGGGCGCGCCACGGGACGTTCCCCTGTACGCGGCGTGGTGGAACCCCTTCGCCCAAAGGCTCTACGGATTTGCGGGAGCCGGGCTTGTGCTGTTTCTCCTCCAGTCTGCCGCGATGCACCTGCTGCGGGGGCGCAGGGAAATCCCGGCCGCATTTCTTCCACTGGCCTCCGTGGCCCTCGTGGCGGCGGCTGCCTATGGCGTCTTTTGGATCTTTTTCGTCAGCGCGGTGGCCGGACGGGCCGTCGTTTGGGCGATTCTGCTGGGAGCCTTTGGGATCTTCGCGCTCGGGCAGCGCCCACAAGGGCCGGAAGCCCAGCGCGACAGTGCGACGCCCCTTTTCCTGGCTGTGGCCGTTGGCATGGCCTATTTCGGCATCCTGTTCCTCCACGGATCCGAACGCCCGATGTACGAGGTGGCGGCTCGCCGGTTTTGCGACAAGCTCGCTGTGGACAGCCAGCTTCCCGAGATGTTTGCGGAACACCTGATTCGCGGGGAGGACCCCCGCCGCCTGGCGTCCGGATGGTGGTTCAGCAGCGAGCGACCGCCGCTCCAATGCGCCTGTGACCTGGTCCTGGCCTATCCGATCGCGGCCTCGGGAACCGACTTCGACACCGCGGCGCAGGCGGCGGGCATCTGGCTGCAGCTTTCCTGGGTTCTTGCGGCATGGGGCTGGCTCCGCACATTGAGCGCGTCGGCTGGGGCAGCGGTCCTCGTCATCGGTAGCCTGGCCGCGACCGGATTTTTCGCAGTCAACACCGTCTATGTCTGGCCCAAGCTCTTGGCTGCAGCGATGGTTGTCGCGGGCTTTTCCCTCATTTTCCTCGTCCCCGCGGACGAGCTCGAGACAGGGCGATTTGCGGCGGCCGGGGGCCTTGTCGCGCTGGGTCTCCTCTCTCACGCCAGTGTCGCCTTCTCGCTTTTCGGGCTTCTTCCACTGGCGCTCATGCGGTTCCGCCGGCATCGCCTGCATTCGTGGTCCGCCGCGGCCGCGGTCTTTGCCGCTCTCGTTCTTCCATGGACCGCGTACCAGCGGTGGTATGATCCCCCGGGGAATTATCTGGTGAAATGGTATATGGGCGGGGCAAGAATCCGTGACGACCGCGGGGTCTCGGAGACGATCATCTCGGCCTACCGGTCCGCGCCCCTCGCTGCGCTCGTTCATGCGCGGATCACGAACATCCAGTCGATGTTCAAGGGACCCTGGAGCGAATGGAGTCCTGTTAACGGCACCGACCTGGCGGAGCTCCGAAATTCCGAATACTTCTCGGTTTTCGTCGCCCTGGGATGGTGGAATCTCGGATTTGTCGCCCTGGGGTTCCTCTTCATCGGGCGGTGGCGGAATAGAACCGCCCTGAGCGGGTCCTCGCCTCTCCTGGAAAGCGCCCTTTGGTGCCTCTCCACGCTCGCCGCCTGGGTGCTTCTCCTGTTCCTTCCTGAGAGTGCCGTGATACAGCAGGGGTCGTATGCCTGCATGCTGATGCTCTTTCTGTCGCTTGCGTGGGCATTATGGACGATTCACCGGTGGCTTTTCGGGTTCGTCGCCTTCGTCGCGGTCCTGCATTTCATCCAGATATGGCTGCCGGCGAATCCGAGTCGGCCCGGTCCGCTGCATCTTGATGGCGCGGTTCTGGCTGTCGGTGGCACCCTCGCAATCCTGGCGACCCTCACTCGGCTGGCCCGGCTTTCGCGCGCCTAGGGCGGTTCGACGAACAGCCCCCCGGGGGACGCCGCCGACGCGGGACTGGAACCGTGGGAACCGGACCCCACGCCATGCTACTAAACCATCGGGGCGACCTGAACCGGACGAGGAGGGTCCGGGGAAAAATCAACGGTAGGGACAGCGCCGACCCGCAGAACACAGGCAAAGACAAAAAAATCCAACACAATGCCAACGAACCCCACTAACAAAGGAATGATTGCCAAGAATTTCGACGGCATAGGCGCCGTTAGTCGCGACATGATCCACAAGAGGGCGAAGGAGCTGGCCTTCCTGTCCGGGCGGGTGCCTCCTGAGGTGACAGACGCAGACCGCGAGCGGGCCGCGCGGGAGCTGGCCGGCGGATCGGAGCTCGATCTGACGGACCAGATCATCGATGCCCTTTCCGAATCACAGCGCTGGGACCCCGTCCCGGGTTCCCAGGGCGCGCAAGGTCCGGATGTTCCCAACGAGGACGAGGACGACGATGAGGGTCGCAACGAGAGCGCACAGCTTGTCGAGGAAGGCGTTCACGAGGCGGAGCACGACCAGATGCTCCAGGCCGAGGAATCGGCCCAGGAGGAGGAAAAGCGCGATCGAAAGGGAAAGTGAGTCGCCTTGGGGCCTTTCAGCCCTCGACGGCTGTTGATCCAGTCTGAACTTGCGGAGGGTCACTCAGGGCGCCCTGGGCACAAGACGCGCGCTGAAGGCGTTCGGGGCCTTTTCATCCGCCGGTTTGATTCCGGGACACATGAAGGGTCCGTAAAGGGTGCTTTCGTCCCCGGAACCACGGATCCCCGCGGCGTGCGAAGGGTCGCTGCACAAAAGATTGTGCCGGCCGGGACCTCGGCTAGGTTCCGCGATTCGCCTGCGAAAAACCTCGTGGGCGCCGACGCCCGATGCCTCCCGCACCCCCTCCCAACGGGCCCGAAACCCGCGCGCTTATTTTCGCCCACCCTGCATACGGGTGGTTTTGGTGCTGCCGTGTGGCCTCCGGAATGGCCTTCCAGATCCAGGCCGTCGCTGTCGGCTGGCAGATCTACGACATCACCCACAGCACGTTCATGCTCGGGATGGCGGGCCTCGTGCAGTTTGTGCCGATTGTCCTGTTCACTCTGGTCGCTGGGCATGTGGCGGACCGTTACAATCGCCAGACGGTCTATGGACTGGCGCTGGCCGTGCAAGGCGTCGCAAGCGGGATTCTGGCGTTTGGGACCTGGGGCCACTGGTTGGGGATCAAGGGCATCTTTGCGGTTGTCGGGCTGATCGGCGCCGCGCGCTCCTTTCAGGGGCCTGCGACGCAGGCGCTGCTTCCAACGCTTGTGCCCGAGCACCTGGTGCCAAAGGCGATCGCATGGGCCACGGGTGCCTTTCAGACCGCATCGATCATCGGCCCTTCGATAGGCGGACTTCTCTACGCTTTCGGACCGGCGGTGCCTTACGCGACGGCCGCGGCCCTGGCGCTGCTTGGAACTGGATTCATCGCCATCATGCGCGAGGAACGCAAGGCCCGCCCCCGCCAGCCGACCACCTTTGCCTCCCTTTTTTCCGGGATAAACTACATTCGGGCCAAGCCGGTCATCCTCGGAAGCATCTCACTCGACCTTTTCGCCGTTCTTCTCGGGGGGGCAACGGCGCTTCTTCCCGCCTTTGCCCGAGACATCCTTCATGTCGGCGTCTGGGGTCTCGGCATGCTCCGGTCCGCACCCGCTATCGGATCGATCGCCATGTCCATCTATCTTGTCCGACGTCCCCCGAACCGGAATGTAGGCAAGAAGATGTTCATGGCCGTGCTTGCATTCGGAGTCACCACGATCGTGTTCGGATTGTCGCGCTCCTTCGCGCTGTCCTTTGGCTCCCTGCTGCTGATGGGAGCTGCGGACACCATCAGCGTCGTGATCCGAAGTTCCCTGGTCCAGCTGGAGACCCCGGACGAGATGCGCGGAAGGGTGGGGGCCGTCAACTCCCTCTTCATCGGCACCTCCAACCAGCTTGGCGAATTTGAGTCCGGCGTCACGGCCTCACTCCTCGGCACCGTGCAGGCCACCGTCCTGGGCGGAGTGGGAACCCTTCTCGTCGCCCTGCTCTGGATGCGCCTCTTTCCTTCGCTGCGCGCGTTCGACAGATTTGACGCAAAGAGCTAGGGCACCTGTGCGATTTTTTCGACTGGTACGTCGACGACGTCGCCGGCTTCCATGATCGGAATACGCACCGGTGACGTCCTGTCCTGAAGCCAGGCCTCAACATTCACCACCAGCTGAGACGACTTCCCATCGGCGGTCCGCGTTACCGTTACCGCCTTCAGATCCGCCTGATCTGAGACGCCGCCGGCGGCTCTCAGTGCGTATAAGAGATTGGTCCCTGGGGCCATTTCAAAGTCACCCGCCT
>Ga0302325_10005100_pt1 | contig 30077 bp, 18 predicted proteins | sample Palsa_T0_2_FD_201948 | JGI IMG/M metagenome (GOLD analysis project Ga0302325, IMG submission 201948) | Peat permafrost microbial communities from Stordalen Mire near Abisko, Sweden - Palsa_T0_2 | ecosystem: Environmental > Terrestrial > Soil > Palsa > Peat permafrost | place: Sweden: Abisko... | reverse complement strand
CGGGTGCTCCGCCGTCCAGCGAGTTCGGGCGAAAAACCTCCAACTTCTGGGTGTGGTTCGAGACAGGCCTACGGGTGGCGGACAGCCAGTCGGGCTTTCGAGGCTACCCCCTTCCGGAGGCAACAGAACTGAAGGCTCGAGGGTTCCGCTACGTCTTTGAGACAGACGTCCTGCTTCGAGCAGGCTGGGCTGGACTTCCCGTGCACGCCGTGCCGATCCGCGTCGTCTACCCGGCGGACCGCATCACGCACTTTCGCCTCTACATCGACAACATCCGCATCGTGTTTCACAACACGCTGATCTGCCTGCGAATGCTCCAGCCGTTTCCTCTCGGACCCCGCTTGGCACGGCTGCCCCATCGTCCCGGCCTGTCCCTGTTCAGGTTGCGGCGCTGGGCATGGCTTGGTGGAGAGGGCCCAGGCTGGCGGGCCCTGGCGTCCGCGGCCGGCGTCTTCTGCAGCCTGAGCGGCGTGAGCCCTTGGGGCCGCGTGGTGGCTGCAATGGGCTGCCTCCTCGCCGGACTGGGCGCCCTTCCCATGCTGACCGCTGGAATGGGGTTCACGGCGCTCGTCCGCCAGGGCCTTCGCCCTTCCGTGGCCGCAGCGCTGGTGGTGGGAGCCTTCTCACTCTTTGGCTGCATCGAAGGGGTTTTCTTGCCCCGCAGCGCCCGAGCGCGTCAGTGGACTGGACAGAGCCGAGGCGGTGTCTTCGGTCATTGGTTCTTCCATCGCGTCACTCGCCTGTTTGGCCTCTCCGCGGCGTACCTGGTGATTTACCCGGTCACCCTCTATTTCCTCTTCGCGGCGCCGATGGCACGCCAAGCTTCGATTCAATTCCTTGAGCGTGTACTCGGGCCGGCACGATGGCTTTCGCGCCTCGCGCGGTCTTATCGCCACCTGCTGAGCTTCGCCCGAACGATGGTGGATCGGGCGTTGTTCGTCACCCGGGGCAAGAGCTTCTTCCGCTATGAAGAAAATGGCATTCACCACATCCAGTCAGCTGCCGCGGCCGGACGGGGAGCAATCCTCCTCACCGCTCACCTCGGGAACTGGGAAGTCGCGGCCGGACTGCTCGGTGAAGCCGGAAAGAAGTTGGCCATCGTTGCGTACCGGGGGGACCACGAAAAGGTGACCCGGTACATGGACAAGGCACATGGACCACGGCCACGAGTTATCGAAGTGGGCTCCGACATCCTCGCGTCGCTCGAGATGCTCCAGGCGCTACGCGAAGGCACGGTGCTGGCCTTGCAAGGAGACCGGCCTATGGACCGGAACGTGGTCCGCGTTCCCTTCCTCGGCCGCGACGCACCCTTTCCCGTCGGTCCGTTCATGCTCGCCGCCGTCAGCGGCGCGCCGTTGATCGCAACCTTTTCGCTGCAGGTCGCGCCGGCCACCTATCGTTTCTTTGCGGAACCACCGCTGCAGCTGAGCTTTCGCCGCGGCCTGAGCCGCGAGAGTCAACTCCGAGGATGGGTGGAGCAATACGTCCTGCAGCTTGAGGCCCTGGCTCGCGAATACCCATACCAGTGGTTCAACTTCTACAATTTTTGGGACGCTGCGCCGCCAACTCCGCTCAGGAAGGCTCCCGCGCAACCCGCTGCCGCTCGTGGAGACCATGAGCCAGGCGGCGAACGTCGTCGCCCAGGGGCCGATCCGGGTCGACCGGCGCTACCCACCCGCTGAGCGTCTCCAAGAGCGAGCTGCCTGCTGTGGAGGTGGGCGCTGGCGCCGCCAGGTACGCCGCCTGCCGGAGGGCCAACGCAAGCGAGGCCTGCACGAGAGCGAGCTTCTCGCACTGCCGGAGCGCTTCCAGCGCTGCCTGCGTGCCGAATGGGACGACGTCCTGATTGTGGCCGTTGGTGGGAAGACTTTGAATGCTGGCCGGCGTTGCGTAGCGACGCATCGAAGCAACGATGGCTGTTGCTGCCAGGTTCACCCCGGCCAGGCCCGATTGGGCACCCGGATTTGCCGAGAGGAGCAGGTTGAGGCCTCCGTTACGGCCTGGGTCCAGCATCAGGTCAAGTTGACGGTCGGCCAAATTCGCAAGCTGCGTGACCGCTAGGTTGAGCGCATCCGCGGCGAACGCAACCTGTTGTCCAAAGAAGTTCCCGCCATGGATGACCGTTCCCGCGTCGGGGAAAAACACCGGGTTGTCGCTGACGCCGTTGAGGTCTGCAATGATGACCTTCTCGGCGTGCTCGACCGATTCGTGGACTGCGCCGACGAGTTGCGGCACGCAACGAAGGCTGTAGGCCTCTTGCAAGGGCCTGGCGTGCTTAGCGGTCGAGCCGCGCAACATGGCCTCCAGTCGAAGAGCCACTCGGTGTCCCCCAGGGTGCCCAGCCAGGGCCAGGAGCGCCGGTGAAGCAAAGTTCCCGTCAGCGCCGAGCGTTTCCGCGAGCAAAGCGGTGAGCTCAAGTCCGATCGAGGTCGCTCGACGGGCAGAGCCAACAGCGAGCGCTGCGACCGCTGCGGTTAACGACGTTCCGTTCACGAGCCCGAGTGCGTCCCGCCCTCGCAAACGCAGGGGGCGCAGCCCACCGCGCTCGAGCGCGGTGGCCGCTGAAAGACGTTCGTCTCCTAGAAATGCCTCCCCCTCGCCGCAGAGTGCGCCTGCTGCATGCGCCAGCGGTGTCAGGTCACCGCTTGCGCCAACAGAGCCCCACTCCGGAACGGCGGGCGCCCAGGGGATGGACAGCACTGCGCTGAGGGCATCCAGAACCTCGACGCTGACCCCGGAGTGCCCCTGAGCGAGGGACCAGGCGCGAGCCAGCAGCATCGCCCGCGCGACAGCCGGTGCAAGCGTGGCTCCCTGCCCCGACCGGAGATGGTTGAGAAGCCCCATCCCTTGCTCGACACCATCCGCCGAGGCCTTGAACGACACGAGGGGACCGAAGCCGGTGGACATCCCATAGATGGCGTTTCCCACCGCCAAGTGCTCCGTGACGAACTGAGCGCAGCGCGCGACCCGGTTCCGAGCCGGCGTCGAGAAGGTAAGCACCAAGGGATGTGCGGCCTCCTCCAAGTCCGAGACCTTCAACTGTCGACGACCGTCGAAGACGAGACCGATTGAGGCGTTCGCGGAGAGCGATCTCATGCTTGGTAGAACAGGACTTGGGCACGCCGTCTGGAGACCTTTCCAGTCACGGTCGTGCAGGCATCCCAGAATGCTTCTGGCATGAGCCTGGGCTGAAGGTGTGGAACAGGGAGAGTAAACGCCGGCGGTGTCTCTCCCCGAGCCAGGGGCTGGACCGCTTCGCGACCCTCCCCAATCAGGAGAATCCGGCCGTCGAAGGGTAGTTCGAGAGGAATCGGATTGACCATCCGGCCGTTGTCCAACTTGAAGAGCTCGTCCTTCCGCCCCTGAAAGACAAAGCCGTCGGCCGAACTGGTCGCCAGGTCGCCGGTCACGCGCCAACCGTCCGCAGAAACAACGGGAACGAGTTGGTTGTCCTCCACGTAACCCATGGCAAGGTTTGGACCGCGCACCAGGAGCTCACCGACGTCCTCCGAAGGTCCAGGGCCGAGAGCCACCTCGCATCCGAGAGGACGTCCCAAGAAGTCGTCGAACCTCCACTCGCCCGCCTCTCCAAGAGAAACGCCTGGGGCGCACTCCGTCTGCCCATAGCCCACCCGAAGCTGGGTTGCTTCGAGGCGTTTGCGAACGTGCCCACGCACGGGCGCACCTCCCACGATGCCGCCTCGAAGGCGCCGGAGAGTGGCGTCTGGCAGGCGCTCGACCATCCGGGGAACCGTGAAGAGAAAGTCTCCCGGCGACGCCTGAAGGACCTCTGGAAAGACAGAGGCGGAGACCGACCGAAGCGCTCCCTCATACAAGAGTGCCATCAAGAGCTCGAGGGTGAACCCGAAGGCGTGACTCCAAGGAAGGAAGCCGACAATGCTGTCGCCCGGCGCGTAACCGAGGGCCTGATGGTGCGTGTCAGCCACATGCATCAGGGCTTGCTCGGAGACCGCAACCGGCTGGGCATTCCCCTCACTGCCGCTGGTGAAGAAAATCACGGCCGGAATGCAACTGGAATTCGACGAGGCAGCCTTCTGGGTGCCCACGCGGCGCACCCCTTCTCCAGCGCTCCAGATGCCACTGACCCCCGCAGCGCGCCCTCGGCGGCCGAGCTCGTCCTTCGAAAGAGCCGGGTTTACAGGGACGAATGTGATGTCGTGTTGAAGGCATGCCAGGAACGTCGCGATAAATTCGGAACCATTGGGAAGGACCACCGCCAGCCGGTCCCCCCTTCTCAGCCCCGTTCGAGCCAGCTCCCGTCCAATGGACGCGGCTTGTCGCCACGGGTCTGCGGGCACGCCGTCGGCGCTCAAGACTCGCAGCTCCCCGACGGTGGTGAGTCGGTCGCCAAGCGTCAACGTCGGGTCCGTCTGTCTCAGAATTTTGCTCCCCGTTACAGCGTGACGCGTCCTCGGCTCCGCCCGAAGCGACTATGCGCGTGCCATAAGCGATGAGCTGAGTGGGGTCCGGCCGCCGAGACAAGTGGTCCTTGCCCGGCCGTCAGTTCCTTCTTGCTGCGTGCGCGGACAACGAAGCCCGTCTCCGAAGGTACTTCGGCGGCAGGGGTTGTTGCCCGCGCCGCGAATGAGGGTAGGCGCAGAAACAAGGTGCGGGCCTTCATAGGCTTCCTCTGCGTGTTCACTCAGCCGATATCGCGCCGACCGAGAAAACACCAGTGGGGCGAAACCCGCAATGCGAGTCGCCGCCGTGATGCGCATCGGCTGAGGGGCCACCGAGCTACAAATGGGGTTGCGACCGCGTTGCGGCGGCTGGCCCGGCATCCAGACCGGTCCCGCTGCTCTGGGCATCTGAGGCACAAGGCGATCAGCAACTCGTCGACGGGGTCGGATCGCGCCGCCGCGTCCCTCCTTGGCCTTCCGCTCGTTGACGTCGAGGCGCTTCGGGAAGCGGCCCGTGGGCGGGTGGCATCAGCAACTGGACGCCCCAGTGGACACGTCCAGAGGGATCGCGTATCTGCGCCTGAGGCCAACCCGTCGCAACGCCGCGTTTCAAACAGCTATTTCCTAGACGAGTGCGTGCTCTTGTCCGAAGGACGGCCCCGTAGCTCAGTTGGATAGAGCGGCGGTTTCCTAAACCGCAGGTCGCGCGTTCGAATCGCGCCGGGGTCACTCGCGTGGGGCTGGTTGCCCTCACCCAAATTCCGCTCCCCTGTGCGCGGGGGGGCCGTGCGTGCGCCGCCAAACAATTCCTGCGTATCCCTGTGTTGGGCGGTCGGGCACGAGCGCGGTCGGTTGAGCGTGAGCGGCTAGGCTCTCGAACTCGCGATTCGGACGACCCGGCTATTCCGCTGGATCGACAAGCACTGGCGCCACGTCCAGATCCAGACGTGCTCGCCCGCTAATTGGTTGCCGTTCGGCGTGGCACGTCGTTGGTGCCGCGGTGCCGAGGATTCCAGTTCAGCGGGACGCGCACTTCCCGCAGAGCGCATCCTGGAATGCGTTTTGCGCGAGGAGATCGAAGGTGGCCTTCTCTAGCGCCCGGTTCAGAGTCTCCTGATAGTTTTCTGGGGCCCCGGCCTTGCCGTAATTCGTCCCCGTGGCCGTCACCTGACCCTTCCAGCAAGGTGTCGACGGGTTCGCCGCGTAGACGGCGACATCGAGGCCCACATCACCGGCGTACTCTGCATTGTGGTACGTCTTTTCCTCGATGTGCGCCCGTACCAAAGTCACCGCGACTGTACTCGCGGTCTGCCCGGGCCCGGGATTGCCGGCGCGCTTGAGGTTGGCTTCGATTGCGGCCCGAACGAAGGCCGCAGCATCCCCCGTCATCTGGATGGGGTAGTCGACCGTCGGCTTGTCCTGCTCGAAGCGTCGTCCTGCCTCGGTAGGGACCTTCCGGACGTCGGTCGCTGTCACCGCGATGGGTCCGGCGCAGGTGGGGACGTGAGGCGGCACGACGCCGCCCGAGGGGAAGTACGCGAGCTGAAAGGTCGTCGCTCCTCGTAGGTTGCCAGCACAGGCGACGACAGCGAGCGACAGAACGACAGGCGACCATTTTTTCACGATGAACCTCGAGCGAGAGTGCTCTTTGACGGAATCCGCTGCGAAAAAGCAAGGATGTCGCGGGACGAAATGCAGGCCACAGCGTGCCACCGTTCCCAAACGGGGCGTTCCTGGGTGGGAAATTAGGGTAACTCGTTCCAATCAACGGCGGAAGCGGGCGGGCTCCATCGATGGCCAGAGGGGACCTCGGCGGCGGAGTCTGGTGCGAGGTCCGCCGACTGAGCAGCCAAGACAGCCCTTCGCCTCGTCTGGACAGCGTGAGCTGGCCCAAGGGAACGCTCCGCATTACCCCTTCCGCGGAGCCCGGGAAGGTTGCGGGTTTGCAGCCCCACGGCCTCGGCGGCTGTTGGGGAGAGGCGTCTTCTTCCCCGCCGTGCCAGATGGAGCGTCCGCGCCGGCAGCGACTTGATTGGTGTCGCGCAGGCGCGCGGCCAAAAGCTGATGAAAGTGGTGGACCGCCACTTCACGGCGGACGCTGTAACGCCCAGTGTCGTAGGACTTGCTGGCCAGGCCGCGTTGCACGTCCTCGCACACCCCGACATCCTCGAGCTGAATTCTGTGCCCCACCTCGACGCTCTCGGCGGCGAACGCCCCTGCGTCGGGGCCGGCGGGGCGCGAGATGTAGAAGGCGATATCCACTCTGCAACGATCCGGACCCAGGGGAAGTACAACGTTTGTATCCATTGCCCCCGAATAGAGGTTGACCATGAAGTTGGGGAAGGCCCAACCATAAAGGGCCGTCTCTCCCACCCGCACTGACGAGGCGGACCGGTCCGCGTGCTTCGGAGTGGGCGCGCGCAGCGGACTACTCTGCAGGCTCGTTAGCCCCATGCACTCGGTCCGGTACTGCGCATATTGCAGGACGCTTGCGAGGGACGGATGCACGCTGTTCACGTGGTATCCCCCGTCAAGGTAGTTGTCGACGAAGACCTTCCAGTTGCAGGCCAGCTCGTAACTTCGCTGCTCGACAAAGCGTAGGCCAGCGAGCGTGCCCATCTTCTCACGGAGCGGCGCAAGGACCTCGGAAAGCGCTCGAGGCCGGTGGCCGAAGTTCACGAAGACAAGCTGTCCCCAGCGGTCGATTGCCACCGGCACGAGCCCGTTGTCATCTCTCCGAAAATCGGCGACTCCCTCAAACTCGGGCGCGCCAAGGAGCCGACCAGCGAGGTCGTAGGTCCATCCATGGTACCGGCAGCGGAGTCGGCGGGCCGTGCCCTCCGGCTCAGTGACCACGCACGCGGCCCGATGTCGACAGACATTGAAGAATGCGCGGAGGAGCCCCCCCTCGTCGCGCACAATCAGGACCGACTCTCCGGCAATGCTTGTGGCCACAAAGGAACCGGGAGCTTCGAGTTGGTCGCTTCGCGCCGCGAGTTGCCATGTCTCGCCAAACACGCTGCGTCGCTCGGCAGCGTCGAACTCTGGATCGCAATACCAGCTGCTCGGAATGGTCCGGGCGCGGGCAAGGGGGAGACTCACGTCGAACCGCTTGAGCTCCTCATGAAACGTTCCTGGCATAGGCCCGTTTGGCGTCTTAGCCGAGCCCCCTGCAGGTGCAAGCGGCTTCCTCTGTGGCACGAGGCCTGCGTCAGTTCGGACGAGGCGACGTCGGCCCTTCCGTGGAACCGCTCAGAGTAGCAACGTCGCGAACGCTCGTTTGAGGCGGTGGCTCACTTCTGCTCTGTGGACCCACGCCGAGGATGACGCGAACCGAGTGCCTGCCGCCGTCATCGACCAGAGGAATGGCGCGGGCGTCGACCAGACCACCATCTAGGCGGGCCTCGAGGACTCCCTGGCAACGCCCTTCGGGGTTGGAGACGACGATGTCATACGTCGTCCTCCCGAATCGCCAGTCGATGGAATAGCTTGGCCACGACGACGGGATGCAGGGACTCACTTCGAATGTCGAACCGTGGCGCCGCAGGCCCAGGATGTTTTCCAGGCCAGCGCGGTACAGCCACCCAGCCGACCCGGTGTACCAGGTCCAACCAGAGCGGCCGAGGTGGTCGGGGTGGGCACAAACGTCACCGGCGATGACAAAAGGTTCGCCTTTGTAACTTTCGACGTCTGCCGGGGAGCGCGTGCGGTTCAGGGGATTGAGCATGTGGAACAACTCGGTTGCCTCGTCGCCACTTCCAAGTTCAGCCAGCGCCATCACCGTCCATACCGCAGCGTGTGTGTACTGGCCGCCGTTCTCGCGAACCCCGGGAGGGTAGCCCTTGATGTACCCCGGGTCCTGCGCGGTGTGGTCAAAGGGAGGCGTCAAAAGCGTCAGGATGCCGGACACCCGCCGGAGAAGGTGCGTGCGCACGGCATCCATCGCTTGCTCAGCGAAGCGCCGGGGACCAGCGCCGGAAAGCACAGCCCAACTCTGGGCAATGGAGTCGATTTTGCACTCGTCATTCTGTGCGGAGCCGAGCGGAGAGCCGTCATCGTAATAGCCGCGCCGGTACCACTCGCCGTCCCAGGACAACTGCAGGGCCGTGGCCAGACGTCCGGCTTCCTGGCGGTAGCGTTCGGCCCTGGGTCGGTCGCCTCGGCCCTCGCACAGAGGAGCGAGAGTGAGGAGAATTGAGTGCAAGAAGAAGCCGAGCCAGGTGCTCTCGCCCTGCCCTGCCCGTCCCACTCGGTTGAAGCCGTCGTTCCAGTCCCCGCTCCCAATCAGAGGCAATCCATGGCTTCCGACAGTGAACCCCCGCTCCACTGCTCGCAGGCAATGCTCGTACAGCGACCCTGTCTGCGATGAAACTTGCGGTTGGCCGTAAGCCTCCTGGACGTCGGGTGCGAGCGGCGGAGCTTCGAGGAAACCCACCGTCTCGTCGAGTACGCCGGTGTCTCCAGTTGTCTCGACGTAGTGAATTACCGCTTTGGGAAGCCAGAGCATGTCGTCCGAGCACCGTGTCCGGATCCCACTGCCGCTCGATGGATGCCACCAGTGCTGGACGTCACCCTCGACGAATTGACGTCCTGCTGCACGCAGCAGATGTTCTCGAAGCAGGTCTGGCCGTGACTGAGCCAGCGCCATCGCATCCTGCAGCTGATCGCGAAACCCATAGGCCCCCCCGGGCTGGAAGAAGCCCGAGCGCGCCCACATCCGACAGCTCAAGTCCTGATAGAGAAGCCACTGATTCAACAGGAGGTCAAAGGAATCGTCAGGCGTTCGAACCTGGATTCCGTGGAGGCTTACGCTCCAAGACGCCTCGACGGCGGCGAGCTCAGCCTCTGCGGCAGGTACGCTCGCTTGACGAGCAACGAGTGCCCGGGCTTCCTCGAGATTGCGCCCTTGGCCGAGGACGAACACCACCCGGCGTGTTTCTCTTGGAGCTAGAACGATAGAGACGTGGAGTGCCGCACAGGGGTCGAGTCCGGCCCCGAAAGCACCGGAGAGCTCGCGATGGCGGAGCGCCGCTGCGCGGGGCAAGGCCCCATTGCGTCCGATGAAACTCGCCCGGTCGCCGGTCGCAGACGCCAACTCCTCACTCGCGGCTGCGAATGCCACCCGTCCCTGAAAATCACCGTTGTACGAATTCCAGGCGAGGACTGCTCTGGCCTTCCTGTCGAGCTCAGTCACAACGCTCAGCTGAATTCCAGCCTGAGGGGGCCCGAGAACCCAGGCGTTGTAGGCAAAAATGCTCAGATGCTGGACCGATTCGCTGTCGTTGGTGAGGTTCAGAAGCGAGAACTTCACAGGGTCTCGCTCGGCCACGAAAACGTCCAGCTGATGGCGAAGCCCTCTTCTTACGCTCGTGAAGCGTGTGCGACCGGGTGCGTGGCGGATGACGTGCCGGCCGCTTTCCCGCGCCCGCGAAACGGGCCCGGGTGTCACCGACCAAACGTCGCCTCGTTCGTCATCCCGGATAAAGAGCGCTTCGGCAGTCGGGTCGCTGACCGGGTCATTGGCGAAGGGGGTCAGCCGATTCTGCCGACTGTTCTCCGACCACGTGAAGGCAGACCCCGAAGTCGTGACAATCGTTCCAAAGCACGGGTTGGCGAGAACGTTGACCCAGGGAAGCGGCGTCTCACGGTCCGCCTCCAGGACGACGATGTATTCTCGGCCATCCTCGCTGAAGCCGCCGGTGCCATTGCCCATCAGCAACGGTGGCAGAGCAACCTCCGACTGCTCCACGGAAGCCGCCGACGTGCGGGGCGGCCGCGAAGGCACGAGTGCGATGGGGTCTGATGTCACCGGCTCAGGCCGGCCCAGCTGAGCGGCGAGCGTTCCCCGCTCTCCGCTCAATACGGCGCGCGCGACGCTTGCGACGACGGTCCGCTCTTCCTCGGACATGCGGTCTGCGCGCAGGAGGTAGATGCCCCCAGGACGGTCCTTCCAACTGCGCCAGTTGCCATCATCCAGAAGCGTGACGAGCTGGGCGTGCATCTCGTCGAGATAGGTAATGGGCTGCTCGTTCATGATGACCACGTCAGCCGTCAGCCCCTTGAGACGCCAATACTCCTGGGCAAACAGAACCTCCCTGACCAGGGCCGTGTCCTCTGCCTGCACCACACGCACCAGGAGGATGGGGTGGTCCCCGGAGATGCCGTGACGCCAGAGCCCTTCCTGGCCAAGTGTATTTCGCGCCAGGACGTCCGGACTAGCGCGCAGCGAGCCGTCCGCGTACAGGACCCTGGACGCGAGCCGCTCAAAGAGTGCCGCTTCCTCCTCGGAGATATTCAGGTGGCGCAGGCTGCTTTGTGCCCGCGCCGAGGCCAGCGCGAAGGTGCGGGTTGCGGCGGTCGGGTCGTGGTACTTCTGAGCGAGCGCGCGGGCTGCCTCGCGTGTCGTCGTCACGCCCGTGCTGAAGGAGAGACGGATAAAGGCTCCGGGCACCAGGCGAACGCGTTGCCGCAAGCTGAGGATGGGATCGAGCGTTACGCCGGTGGTGCCCGAGAGAGCGCGGCCGTCCAGAGCCTGCGGGTTTGAGGGATCTCGACCGCGTCCAAGGAATCGCGCTCGGTCCGTTTCCCACTCCACTGGGCCGTGGACGCGACTTTCCTGGCTCAAGACGTGAACCGCCCAGAGTTCTGGATCAGCTGGAGACCGCGCACGCCGACGGCAGATCAGCGCATTGCTCTCCGGGAGGTACTCGGTCTCGAGAAATAGCTTGGCGAAAGCAGGATGGGCGAGCTGGTCGGTCAGTGCCGCGAGCACGACCTCGACGTAACTTGTGACTTCGATTTCTCGTGACCGGTCGCTGTGATTGTTAAGCGACACCCGGCGGACCTCAACGTCATCTTCGGTCGACACCGCAACATCCAGCTGCGTGCTGATGTCCTCGTCGCGTCGCCGGAAGGTTGCCTTCTCGGCCACGAACGTCGCGAGGTAGTCCTCGGACTCGCGACCTATTGGGTGATAGGCCGCGCTCCAGACCGAGCCGCTCCGGACGTCGCGCAGGTAGGTGAATTGGCTTCCGGAGTCTTCCGTGGCGTCCTGGCGATCCTGGGTGACTGCCAAGCCTCTCCAGAGGCTGCACCCTCCACCGGCGTTGGTGACCACGACGGCGTATCGACCGTTGGAGAGAAACTGCGCGTGTGGAAAACGCGTGTGCGGCGAGCGAAATCGCCGGACCGACACGGCTGGAACCGAAGCGGTCCGCGTCTCCTGCGCTGGATTGGGGGTTGAAATCAAAGCCCGATGCGGAACTCTCTCTTGGAGGAGAAGCTCGGTCGCTTTCGTTCTCGGATCCGAGTGGAACCGCTTCACCATGAGGTCCCCGAGGATCGCATTGGAAAGCGCGACCAGCGTCATCCCCTGGTGATGCGCCAAGAACGTCCGCACGACAACCCCTCGCGGGACCGCTGTCTCCGGAACCTCGCCGGTGGGCTCCTCGGCATCGCGTTCCGTAAAATCGATGGCTTCGTAACAACCGTAGGACCCGGCGAGTCCCTCCTTCACCAGGCGTCGGAGATTCCGCGCAGCCTGCGTCGGCTCGAGGAGCGACGCCAGCGCGGTCGCATAGGGCGCGACCACGAGGTCTTTTCCCAAGCCACGCTGGAGGCCGAGACCCGGAACGCCGAAAGCCTTGTACTGGTAGTTGTCGTTCCGGTCGACGACGTTATAGGCGGATTCGGAAAAGCCCCACGGCACCCCTCGTTCTCGCCCGTATTCCACTTGCCGGCGGACCGCCATCCGGCAGCTCTGATCGAGGAGGGTTCCCGGATACGTCCGCATCATCAAGAGGGGCAGCAGGTACTCAAACATTGTCCCGCTCCAGGAGAGGAGCGTGGCCCGTCCATCGACGTTGGTGAGCAAGCGGCCTAGGTGGAACCAGTGCATTTCCGGGACGTCGCCCTTGGCAATGGCCACGAAGCTGGCCAGGCGAGCTTCCGACGCCAGGAGGTCGTAGTGCGACGGATCGAGCCGGCCGGGTCCCTCGGCGTCTCCCAAGCGATACCCGATGGCGAAGAGATGCGGGAGTGGGTTGTAGAGAAATCTGAAATTCATCCGGTCGGCCACGCCGACGGACCGGTTCGCCAAACGTTCAAGACGAGCCGAGAAGTCCTCCTCCGACCCGAGGGCTGCGCTGATGGCGGAGATGAGCCGGCCGGACCAGTAAGAGGCTTCGACTCCGGGCCCCCCCCCACCGACGTCGGCTGCACGCGCCACCGCCTCCAACCTTGGCAGTTCCGTCCGCAGGTAGGCCAACGTCGTCTCGGGCGCCGCGTCGGCGGCGAGCAACCTGTCCTCGACACGCTTCGCCTCCGTCGCGAGCCGGACCGCGGCGTCGGGAGCGGAGGAGGGGTTACCCAGCTCTGCCAGGGACAGCCTCAGGAGCGCGGCGACGTCGGCAACGGCCACGCAGAGCGTCGAGGTCGACTGCGGCTTCGCCTTAATCTCTCGAAGGCCTTCGGCCAATGTTAGCAGCGCCGCAGCCAAGTTCCCGCTATCGACCGTTGACACATAAGCCGGAATCAGCGGCGCGAGAGTCTGCGTGTCGTACCAGTTGAGAAGATGGCCTTCGTGCTGTTCGAGACCCTCGACGGTTTCCAAGGTCGCTTCGAGACGTTCGACCAGTCGCTGTGTTCGGATGAATCCGAGGTCGTGGGCCGCCAACACCGAGAGCAGCCCCATCCCGATGTTTGTGGGCGACGTTCGGGCCGCCAGTCGGGGCTGGGGTGTCTCCTGGAAGTTGTCCGGTGGCAGGCTGTGGTGCAGAGCGGTGTCAAACTCCTCGAAATACCGCCATGTCTTCCGCGCCACCTGCCGCAGAAAACGGCGGTCCTCTTCTCCCAATTCCTCTCGCTCTTCCCTGCTCGGACGGCTGAGCGCGAAGGCAACCAACGGGGCCAATGCCCAGAGAACCAGTACGGGAGCGGCTATCGGCAGAGCATGCGGGCGAAAAGCGACCACCAGGAATGCTCCCACCAGAGCAATCATCGGGCTCGCAAGCATCTCCACGACGAAGGCGCGGGCGCCGGATTTCAATTCCAGCCCGGCCGCTCGAGCCGCGCTTGCGGCAGCTGTTTCCCACTGCAGCAGCCGGCGCTGCGTCACAGCAAGACGGACCAGCGTCGTCAGGGCGGCATTCGCCATCCCGTAGGCTTGATTGGCAGCGAACGTGAGCTGGAGCATGACCTGCGCGATGGCCGAGCCAATGTCCTCGGCGAGCGCTGCGAAGACGACGCGCAACGGGCGTCTCGACGCCACACGACCGAACACACCCAGTACCAGCGGGTAGACTGGGAACGCGAGCGCGGCCAACACGGCGCCCGTCCAGACCAGAGGGTTTCCGGGTAGCACCGTCCAGCCCAGCACCAGCAGCGCAACATTGGCCAGGGGAACTTGGGTGCGCCGCAAGTTGTCGAGAATCTTCCAGCGCGAAATCAACGGAAGTCGGTTGCGCTCAAACCCTGAACGCGTCGGAACAATGGGAAACAACCACAAGAGGATCTGCCAGTCGCCGCGCGCCCAGCGATGCTGACGGCGGGCATGTGCCAGCACGCTCGATGGATAGTCGTCCACCACCTCCACGTCGGTGACCAGACCGGTCCGGGCATAGAGGCCTTCAAAGAGATCGTGCGACAGCAAGGCGTTCTCGGGAACACGTCCCTCGAGCGCTGCGGCGAATGCATCGACCTCGTAAAGCCCCTTCCCGGTGAAAATCCCTTCGGCAAAGAGGTCTTGATACGTGTCCGACACGGCCGAGGTGTAGGGGTCAACCCCTGTGTGGCCTGCGTAGAGGCGCGCAAAGAGCGACCCCGCGGCGCTCGTCGTTGTGACACTGACCCGTGGCTGAAGCAGGCCGTAGCCCTCTGTGACTCGACGAGACAGCGGATCGAAGTGGGGACGATTCAGCGGATGCGCGATGATGCCGAGGAGCTTCCTGGCCGCGTCACGGGGTAGGCGCGTGTCGGAATCCAACGTCAGGCAGTAGCGAACGCTGGACAGGACCTCCAGGTCTCCAACCTGAACCGTGAAGCTCGTATCCGTCGCGCCACGAAGCAAACGATTGAATTCCTCGAGCTTGCCGCGCTTGCGCTCCCACCCCATCCACACACCCTCAGCCGGGTTCCATCTCCGACTGCGATGAAAGAGATAGAAACGGTCCTGTCGTACCTGGGCGTACCGGGCATTCAAGGCCTCGATTCCCGTCCGAGCGGCTGAAAGAATCGCGCCGTCCGCTGGCATCTCGGCGGTTGGAGCGTCCGTGAAATCCCCGAGAATGGCGAAGTGAATGTACGGATCCAAATTGCCAAGGGCGAGCACCTCGAGATGCTCGATCAAACGCTGCGCCTCGGCGACGTCAGTCAACAGGGTGGGAACGACAACAACCGTCCGAGCTGCTTCTGGAAGACCGGCCTGAAAATCGAGACGCGGCAGGCGCCAAGGCGGGATGAAAGAAGCCGTCAGGCGCTGGATCACGGCAATGGCCAACTCGCTTGCCGGGATCAACAACAGCAGACCCACGCCAAGCTGCACCCACAATGGGGCCGCGTACCAGCGGCTGTATGCCACCCCCAAACCGACAAGGAGGGCTACTAGGACGCCAATGGTGCCGAGGTAGATTCCGGTTGCGTGGGCGAAACAGAAGCGCCGAAGGCGCTTCGCCAGTCCCGGCCGGTAAGCAAGGTCCGTTTCGAGATCGCGGCGAGCCTTGCCGATCAGGTGATAGCCGACATGGGCGGCACGACTCGCCGTCGAGCCGGTCTCGGCGGCCTGACGAGCGCTTTCAACAGCGCGCAGCGCGACGCGGAGCTGACTTTCCCCTGATGCATCAGCCAGCTCCTCAACCGCCTGCCGGTAGCGGTCGCGACTGAGAAAATCCATGCTCGAGTGGACGCTTGCTGGGTCGCGCTTCAGCACCTGCTCGACCAAGCTCACCGACTCAAAGTACTGGCTCCAGTCAAGGGTCGAGCAAAGGCGCAGGCTGGTGACGACATTTCCGACCGATAGCTGAGTCGCCGCTTGCCGCTGATGCTCGGCTCGAACAGCGTCTTCCGCAGTGAGCTGATGGCTAGCGAGATGCTGATCAACAAGAGCTGAGACCTTGGAGCGCCGACTTCCATAGGTATGGACCCGCTGGAGAAGCTGGGCCGTGAATGCTGCATGCAGCCGGGCTGCTCTGAAGGGTACCTCGACGTCTCCATTCGCTTCGACCCGTTCCAGGTAGGCGTCAGCGGCCAGTCGAGCTTCGCGGGCGGCAAGCGTTCCGACGGCCAAACGCCTCAGGTTCTCGATGAGAGCCACCTTCAGCATGCTCGGCCATGCCCAGAGCTCTCCGATGGTCAACGGGGCCACCGTCTGGAAGCTGGTTAGAAATCGGACGAGTTGGTCCTGGTCGAGCCGACTGTCACTGTGACGAATGAGCTCAATTGCAAGAGAGTAGACGCGTGCGTTCCCTGCCAGCTCCCGGAGAGCCAGCTTCGGAAGCTCACGGTAGTAGCTGAGCGGCAGGCTCTCGCGGACATTGCTGATCTCCCCAGCAACCAGGTGGAAGTTGTCGAGCAGCCATTCGGCCGCGGGAGTGATGAACTCGCCGTGGTGGACGGCTTCGGAAAGCGTCCGGTAGGCCTGGGCGAGTACCCGGGCGTTGTCATCGAAGCGAGGAAACAGATTCCGGGCCCGACGCCGGGGGTTTGGAGCAATGGTGAAACGAGCGGCGAGCGCCCTCGCGCGCTCATCGAGCCGCTCAATGCTCAGCAGCTCGTCGCGAAGCGGCCGTTCGGCCTCGTCGGAAGGCGACCTGAGCCAGCGCTTGAGAATCGGAAGTTCCAAGGTCCCACCGCTCGTTGACTATCTGCTGCGCTCTCGCTCCTCCCTCCAGCCTCGGCTCAGCCGGGCTCCGGCCCGGCACGCTCCGGCGTTGTGCGTGAGAACGCTGGGCGTGTCTCCAGGAAGAAACAGCCCGAGCCCAAAGAGTCTCTGCACCGCTCCGGGGCGTTTGGACCGCCAGCATGCCCGCGACGTCCGCGCCCAAACCCGCGCTCGGCGGAAGAGCGAGCGGCGGGTCCAACTGCCCTCTCCGGGTGCAGCTCTAGAACTTTCCAAGACGTGGGGGTATTCACCGGTAACATAACTAGGGATGATTCCCCACGGACGCCAGTGGTCCAACTTGGGGTTGAATCCCGGCTACGCACTTCTGGCCCTCCATCCACGACAGCAGAGGTCACGGCAAGTCCGGAGCGGCCCATGGCGAGGCGCCGGCCCACGCCACCTACTGGGTCAGTGGTGTTCGGAGGCAGTCGTCGGTGAGTGGGATTCGAGCGCTTGGTGCAGCCACCATCTCGAAATCCGAGACTTGCAGCGCGGCCAGGTCCTTCGGGCCGATATAAGCAGCCGCAGTCGCATCCATCGTCAAGGGAATGTTGCCGCCGTCGTCGAGAAACATTCCGTACTTCTGCAACGCCATCGCCACCGCCTTGGCGGCTGCGTTTGGAAGTTGAGACATGTCGAAGCTTGCCTTGAGGCGCAAGCGCGCCCCGTACGGCGGGTACAGCTGGTCTCCCGACGGGCCTCCGGCGTGCGTGGCCGGATGGACGTACACGCCGCTCGCCATGGAAGGGTTCGGAAGGATGAAGCGCAGGGCGTGGGGAACGACACCTGCCTGGAGCTCTGCCCCCGTCACCAGAAGTGGGGCGATGGGCATGCCAGCTGCATCTGCGCTCGTGCACTGTTCCCCTCGACTGAAAGGACTTCCGGATTGCCAGTAGTCGTGAGTTGTGTCCCAGACAACCTCGCACAATGTCGTGAACGGGCTTCCGGTGGCTGTGCCTCCTGCAATCGTCGTGTTGAACAACTCATAGAGCCGGGTTCCTTGGTAGACGAGCACGTGGCAGTCACCCTGCCCCGGCGTCTGGTAGGACGTATCACAGGCATAGTTGCCTGAACCCTCCGTGTTGCCACCCGGCGGAATCGGAACCGGCGTCATGTCGCAGTCAGGCGTGTAATACCCATCCGCAGGGCTGAAGGCTCGAGGCTGGATGGAGCCGTCGGCGTGAAGGATGGTGATGCTGAAGTCGATTTGCATCGCGCCGGACCCCCAGCCGGCCGCAGCCAGATGGCTGACGGTTTCCGAAGACGTGACGTCGAGTGAGGCGGCGGAGACGTCTTGATAAAAGATGGACGTCGCGGGAAACGCATCGTCGGCGCTTCCAGCCCCTGCATCCTTGGCACCGCCGTCTGCTGGGGCCACCCCGCCATCGGTTCCGGCACCGCCGTCGGGAGCGCCAACTTGTCGGACCGCAGTCGTGGTTCCCACCATTCCACTGCAGGCGGCAACAAGAAGAAAAGCGGGAAGCGGGCTGAAACGAGGAGACAGCCTTTGGCGCCCACGTGCGCGGGGAACTGGGCTCGTTCCGGCCAGACCTTGCAGTGGAGGCGCTAACCAAGCTTCGCGGTCCACATTCACCACGTTCAGCAGCAAATCGGAAATGAGAGAAGACCTCGATGTAGTCAAGGGGCGGCAGCTGTACGCGCCTTGCATCGACTGTCCATGCTGCCCAGGGCACAGCCAGCCGAGCAGCGCTACTTCGGGATGCGGTCCAGCCGTGGCGGTGACGTCATCTCACGCTTGGGGCCACTAAATGCGTGGAACAGCTGCTGATGGCGCACCAGAGAACAACTTTCCTCGCGTGTGTAGTAGCCGCCCACCCAGCCAAGAAGAAACTCGAGCATCTTGTCCTGGTCCGCTGGGCTGGCGTACTTGTGCGGCTCCCAGGGGCGGGTGCGGCACTGCGCGAGGCAGACTGCCTGGCCCGGGTTCAGGAACACGAGCTCCGTGCAATGCCGACTCGCCAATTCGACCCACTCGCTGTAGCAACCCTCGATGACCCATCGAGTATGGGTGCCGAGAAAACGCTTCAGGTCGGCTTCCACCGCGCTTTCCGGGCGCAGGACGGCGACCTGACCTGGTTCCCAGACAAGGGTGTCGAGGTCCAGGTGGTCAAGGCCCTCCGACTTCGCAAGATGGGAGGCATAGGTGCTCTTGCCCGAACCAGCGTTGCCGAAGAGCACCATCCGCGCCACTGGTTCCTCCCTCTCGCCGCCGTCGCCACCACCAGTGAAGGCGCAGAGGGCCCACGCCGGTCCGTTGCTCCCGCATGAGGAATCTTGCCGGGACGTGCTACGCCAACGCTCCAAGCACGTCCAAGTCGGAAGCGTGCGCATTCAAGGAGGCCACACTCAGTGAAACTCTTCTACTCACCCGGCGCCTGTTCGCTGTCTCCCCATATCGTGCTTCGAGAACTGGGGTTACCGTACCAACTCGAGAAGGTCGATTTGAAGACGCACACCACAGCCGGTGGAGCCGACTTCTACGGCATCAACCCCAAGGGCTATGTGCCGACCCTGCAACTGGACGACGGGCGGGTCCTGACTGAGGGGCCGGCCATCGTTCAGTATCTCGCCGACCGCAGGCCGGAGGCCAAAGTTGAACCCACGTCCGGGACCTTCGAGCGTCCGCAGCTTCAAGAATGGCTGAACTACATCAGCACTGAGGTGCACAAGACCTTCAGCTTGCTCTTCAACTCCAAACTGCCGCCAGAGTTTAGGGAAGTAACCCTAGCCAACCTAGGCAAGAGGTTCGACTACCTGTCCAAGCAACTTGCAGGGCGGAAGTTCCTGCTTGGTGAGACCTTCAGCGTCGCCGACGCCTACCTCTATACGGTTCTGCGCTGGACCAATGGGCTCAAGATTGACTTGGCGAAGTGGCCGGCCCTCCAGGAGTACATGGCCCGCGTCGCTGCACGTCCAGCAGTCCAGGAATCCCTCAAGGAGGAGGGGCTTTCCTAGAGCGTTCGCTCCATCGAATCAACGTAGGGCGCGTCCAGGCGAGGCCCCTGCTGGCGCCATCCGCATCGCAGGTAAAAGCGCAACGCCAGAAAGTTGTTCGGGCTGACGTTGAGCGTAGCGATGCTGTAGCCCTGGTCCCGCAGCACACCAACCGCGTACGCATCCAGTTGGCGCGCTAGCCCACGGCCCCGACAGCGCGGGACGAGGTAGTAGAGGTTGACGTGGCCGGCGTTCAGCTGCGTCTCGGACGCGCCCAGCACCACCTGGCCCACAACGCTTCCGCCCCACCAGGCGTTGACGGCGTTCCTATTGTCTTGTTCCAGCTTCTCGCCGAGCCGAACCACCCACTTCCGGCCATCCCGGCCGGCTTCAGCCCAGAAGCGCTCCGCTGTCCCGAACGAGCAGACGAAGGCATCCTCGCTGAATTGCACCGAAAGCTGCCCGTCGCCCGGGAGGTCGATCGGGCGAAAGACGAGCTTTTCTCCGGCTGTCGGGCTCGAGACTTTCGCCATTCCGCTGGTGTACACGGATTGAACGTCCGATGCTGGCTTGAGAACTCGTCGACGCACCTACCGCCCCGACGCCGCCTCTCGCGTCGTGCACCCTCGGCTAGCCAATCTGGATTGCGAGCATCGAGATGGAGCCCCCATCCACTCCTGAGACTGGGAAGCTCACCGTGTCACCCTCCCGCTGTGAGCCGAGAACGTAGAGGAGGGGTAGGTAGTGGTCCGGCGTCGGTATGGAAAGCAGAGCGTCCGCCCCGAGTGTTGCGTAGTCGACCAGCGGCTGATGGTTACGCACGAGCACCAGCTGCTTCAGCTGTTGCTCGAACCGGACTGCCCAATCGTAGGCAACGGCCGAGTGCTGTCCCCATGCGTAGGCTTCGAGGTTGTGGACCACGTTGCCACTGCCGAGGATGAGTACCCCTTCCTCGCGCAAGGCGCTCAGTCGCTTTCCGAGGGCGTTGTGAAAGGCCGCGGGTTGTGTGCGGTCGATGCTGAGCTGCACCACCGGAATGTCGGCGCGCGGCAGCATGTGCGCTAGCACCGACCACGTCCCATGGTCGAGCCCCCAGTCCGTGGCCCCAGCGACTCGCGTCGGCAAGAGCAGCTGCTGCAACCGGCCGGCAAGGGTCGGATCTCCCTGGGCCGGGTACTCCATCCGGAAGAGTTCGGCGGGAAAGCCGCCGAAGTCATGGATGGTCTTGGGGCGCTCTTCGGCCGTGACGCGCGTTCCTCGCACGTACCAGTGGGCTGAGATTGCGAGGACTGCTCGGGGCCGCGGAATGGTTTGCCCGATGGCCTTCCACGCTGACGTCCAGGCGTTAACATGAAGTGCATTCAAGGGGTTGCCATGGCCGATGAACAACGCAGGCATCAATTCTGTGGCCACGTCAGCGAGACCTCTTGGCGTGATGGTGGAGGCGCCCGTCCCTCCTACAGTCCCTCGGGAGCCCGCGACTAGTCGACTCTATGCCCGTGGGGCCCGGAGCGAGGCGGTCGTGCTCGGTGCCAGAGCGTTCGCCCGAGAAACACGGGTCGCCGCAGAGACCGTTCGAACGCTCCTAGTGGGGCCGAATTTGGCGACCGGCTAGCTGCCAGCACCAGGAATTCGAGCAGCCATCTCGGTCAGCCTCGACGAGCCCTCGCGCGGCTCGTCCGCAGAACGCGGCTGTCAGCCCTCAACGCCGCGTAGACTCCGACTTCCGAGAAGCGTGGTACCGCAATCGGAGGCCTGGTCCACCAATTCATTACCACGCTCAGCCGAAGCTCCCCCGCTCCGCGCGGCTTCCCACCAGGGACATGGTTATCGGCATCCAGGACGCCATGGGTCAGGCTCCCATCGAACCACGCGACGCGGTTGGCTCGAGGGGCGATGAGATCGGCCTCGAGCGGCAGTGGCACATTGCAGGGGTTGTTTCGGTCCGGAGACTGACGGGTAACTGCCAGCGCTCCGCCACGGACTCGGTTGAGGAAAAGCACTGACGAGAGGTGAGGGTGCCGCTGCGTTGTGCTTCGCAGCGCGAGCTTCTCGTCTCGGTCCTGGTGAAAGTCGACGCCGACCCGGGTGGTCTGCATCCGCGACAGCCACCATTCCACTCCAGCGATGGGATGGCTGAGCAGGAGCGGCCGGAGCGACAAGACCGCCTCCTCGACAACCGAGCTCGGGCGCCCAAAATCGAACCAGAAGGTGGTCTGGTACGTGCTCCGCAGTCGCTCGGTCCCCAGCGCCCGGACGCCGGAGAGCACACGGCGGAACAAAGGCACTGGCAGAGCCGCATCCTGGACGCTGATGAGTCTTACCGGTGGATTCGAACCGTGTAAGGTTCTCACCTTCATGACCCGGCGGAGGAAGCCTTGCACAACGCGTCAAGCACCCGGGCGCACGCGTGGGTGGGACGATGGCAATCGTTCCTTTTTGGCATGCTCCGGGCGTTGATGATGGCGAACCTCGACCACGGATGGAAGCCTTCGCTTTGCACGACAGGCAACTCTCCCGCTTGCCTAGTCTCCGCCGCCGGCGCGACGTGATGTCAGCTGCAATGGCCACCCCTCGCGTTTGAAGCGGAGTTCGCTATGTCCAGGGCCAGCTCGATTTCGCAGCTACTCGACAAGGGGGTCAAGACGGCGTCCGCCATCGGCGCACCGGAGGGCATTCCGCCACTCAGCTACGGCAAGCTTCAGGACCTTACTCGAAAGACCCTGGGCGTACTGAACGCGCTCGGGATCGGACGCGACGACCGGGTGGCGATCGTGCTTCCCAACGGACCGGAGATGGCCGCGGCTTTCGTTTCCATCGCGGCGAGCGCCACAACGGCGCCGCTGAATCCGAGCTATCGAGCCGAAGAGTTCGAATTCTATCTCGGAGATCTCAAGGCGAAGGCGCTGGTGCTCGAAACAGGCTCGGACTCTCCCGCTCGCGCGGTCGCGCGAAAACTGTCGGTTCCGGTCATCGAACTCAAAGCCGAACGGGCCGAGGGCGCCGGCTACTTCTCGCTGTCGCCGCTTGACGCGCTACGGGGAACGGTGGCCCGCGGTGGGTTCGCAGAAAATGAAGATACGGCTCTGGTGCTCCACACTTCGGGAACCACTTCGCGACCGAAAATTGTCCCGCTGTTGCAGCGCAATGTGCTCGCAAGCGCAGAGCACATCGGCGCCATCCTGGCGCTCACACCCAACGACGTATGCCTGAACATTATGCCGTTGTTCCATATTCACGGGCTCATCGCCGCCACGCTTTCCTCGCTCGCAGCGGGAGCACAGGTCTGGTGCACGCCCGGCTTCAACGCCCTGAAGTTCTTCGGGTGGCTCGATGAGGTACGGCCGACCTGGTACACCGCCGTCCCCACCATGCACCAGGCCATCCTCGGCCGCGCTGACCGTAACCGCGAGATCCTTGCGCGCTCCCGACTGCGCTTCATCCGGTCGTCCAGCGCCTCCTTGCCACCCCAAGTCATGCTCGAGCTGGAAAAGACCTTTGGGGTTCCGGTCATCGAGAGTTACGGCATGACCGAGGCTGCGCACCAAATGGCCTCCAATCCGCTGCCACCGCGTCCTCGCAAGCCCGGATCCGTTGGGATCGCCGCCGGGCCGGAAGTGGCGATTCTGGACGAGATTGGCGGACTGCTCGAGCGGGGCATGATTGGCGAGGTGGCCATCCGCGGGCCCAACGTCACGCCGGGGTACGAGGCCAATCCGGAGGCCAACACCAAGGCTTTTTCCAACGGATGGTTTCGAACAGGTGATCAGGGACTCCTCGACGATGAGGGCTATTTGCGTCTTACCGGGCGGCTCAAAGAACTGATCAATCGCGGGGGCGAGAAAATCTCGCCGCTCGAAGTCGACGAGGTCCTCATGGACCATCCAGCAGTTGCGCAAGTCGTAACCTTTGGCATGCCGCACGAGAAACTCGGGGAGGACGTTGCCGCCGCCGTCGTTCTCAGGGATGGACAGACCGCGACGGAGCGCGAACTGCGCGACTTTGCGGCGACGCGTCTGGCGGACTTTAAGGTGCCGCGGAAGATTCTCATTCTCAGTGAGATCCCCAAAGGTGCCACTGGCAAGCTGCAGCGCATCGGCCTCGCGTCCAAGCTGGGATTGGCACCTTGAGGACATCGCACCGATGAAAATCTGCGTCGTGGGAGCAGGCGCCATTGGCGGCTTGCTGGCGGTCAAGCTCTCCCAACTAGGAGAGAGCGTCAGTGTCGTCGTGCGAGGACCTCACCTGGCGGCTGTCCGTGCAAACGGCATGAAGCTCCTCATGGACGGCACCGAGCACGTCGCGCGCGTGGCAGCAACTGATCGCATCCCAGAGCTGGGCACGCAGGACCTGGTCATCCTGACGCTGAAGGCCCACCAACTCGGCGCCGTGGCGCAGGACTTGAAGTCTCTGTGCGGCCCGCACACCGTCCTCGTCACGGCGCAAAATGGGATTCCGTGGTGGTACTTCTTTCGGCACGACGGCCCCTACCAGGGCACCATCCTTCAGAGCGTGGACCCGGGTGGCACGGTCGCCGCCAACATCGACGTCGCGCAGGTCATCGGGTCCATCATTTACCCGGCAGCCGACATCGTATCGCCCGGCATCATCCGACACATCGAAGGAACCCGGATCTCTCTGGGCGAACTCGACGGTGAGGACACGGAACGGCTGCGCGCCCTCGCACAACTGTTCAGGAAGGCTGGCTTTCGGGTTCGTGTGGCGAGCGATCTTCGCTCAGAGATTTGGGTGAAGCTTTGGGGCAACTGCACTTTCAATCCCATCAGCGCTCTCACCCACGCCACGCTGGTCGACATTTGTCAGTTCCCTCCCACGCGGGAACTGGCTGAGAACGTCATGCGCGAGGCTCAGCTCATCGGCGAAAAGCTCGGTGTTCGCTTCGGTGTTTCACTGGAAAAGCGAATCGCCGGCGCAGAGGCCGTTGGCAAACACAAAACGTCCATGCTTCAAGACGTCGAGACCGGACGGCCGCTTGAACTCGAAGCCCTCGTCGGCTCGGTTGTCGAACTCGGCCGCTTGACCGACATTCCGACACCCCACCTCTCGGCAATCCACGCCTGCGCGAGCCTGCTGGCCAAGGTGCTTCGCGACGCGCACGGACGGCTGAAGGTCGACGCCGTCCCCTGAAGCAGGATTGCCTGTGGCGGACAACGCGGTTCGGCGATTCCCGTTGGTCGAGGTGACCCTCGGCCAGCTGAGTGCTCTGCTGTCTCCGTTTCTGAGCGGCCGCGGCATTGGTCGCGTGGAGCACGTGGACGGAGGGTTGACCAATACCATCCTGCGCGTCTGGCCCGCAGACGGCAGCAGCGGGCTGTTGGTGCGCATCTTCGCCGGCGGTCGCGCCCCTTGGGAAAAGGAGCGCAAGATTCTCACCCGTGTCCGGGCGTCTCTGCCGGTGTCCGAGGTCCTGTTGGCCAACGACGGCAACGGGAGCCTCCCCTACCCATCGCTGGTGTGCCGGTGGATTGAGGGCATCACCCTCAATTCGTTCCGAAAGCGGACTTCGGCAGTGGAGCTCCTCACGCTGGCCGAACCCTTGGGTCGACTCGTCGCGCGCATCTCCGGAACTCCAGCGGCAGGCGACCTTGGCCTCGAAGCGGACTGGGGCACGCCAGTATCCTCCCTGGAAGCACTGCTCTCGCTGAGCCGAGAACAGCTGCTCCGCGGACGTGCGCGCATGCGCCTCGGCGACGCGCTGGCTGACGCACTCTGGCGGCGTCTATCAGCGGAGGCCGAGCGCTTCCCAGGGCTCGCGCCGGACTCTCTTGTCCATGGCGACCTCGGTGGACGAAACATTCTCGTCGCTCCCGACGGCGACGCCAGATGGCGCATCGCCGGTCTCCTCGACTGGGAGGCGGCCTTCACCGGCTGGGCGCTGTGGGATGTGGGCAGCCTTTTCCGCTACCCAAAGCGCTTTGGCGAGGCCTTCCGCACAGGCTTCGAACGGGGCTACAGCGACGCTGGCAGCCCGTTGCCCGCGAAGTGGTGGGAGACCGCCAGGCTTCTGGACGCAACCCGGCAGGTGTCAACCTTGGATGCAGAACGGGAGCAGCCGACCGTTTTCGCCGACTGCCGTGAGTTGCTGGCGTTGCTGGTGCAGGACGACGGCTGAGATGCCTATTCCGGCCGTCCGGCAGCCCGGTACTCACCCGTCCTTCGCTGCCGATGGTCGACAAGCAGGTCGCGGAGCACCACCTGCGCTACGGCAACGACCGGGACAGCGACAATGGCGCCCACAACACCCATGAACTCGGCCAAGAGGAGAATGGCTAGCAGCGTTACCAGGGGATCGAGGTGGACCGTTCGACGGAAAATGTAGGGCCCCAGCATGTTGCCTTCAAACTGCCCGTAGAGCAGGAAATAGCCCACGACGAACGCCGCCTTGACTGCCCCACTGGTGAGCAAGGTGAGGACTGTCACCAGGATGGCCACCGTGACTGGCCCGGCGTAGGGGATGAGGCTCGAAAACCCACTGAGAATTCCCAGAGGCAGGAAAAATGGGAGCTGGAGGAGCGCCAGGCAGATGGTGGTCAGCGTGGCATTCAAGCTGCAGATGACCAAAAGACCGCCCAGGTAGCCCCCGATGGAGGAGTACGTCCGCGAGGAAATGCGCTGCCATCGGCTCCGCGCCTCTACGTCGAGTTGCTCAAAGAAGTTCGCAAGGAGTCCGGGGCCAAAGACGAGCATGAAGACCACCAGGGCGCCCATGGTCGCCGCCCCGGCCATGGCACTCAGCACCCCCCCAATGGCGCCGAGGACCGGGCTCGCGCCCGCTTGAGCCAAATCGCCCTTGGTGAGCGCATTTCGGAAGGCCTGCTCAATGTCGAAGAGGCGGTCGAGCGCATTGAAGACGCGGCCTTGCCGAATCGTCTCCAAGAGTTTCGGGACTTGCTCGACGAGCGCGCGCCCCTGGGACACGGCTGCCGGGATAACCAAGAGCAGGACCCCGGCCACCAGTAGGAGGGCCCCCACCATGACGAGGGCAATCGCCCAGCCACGTTTGATGTGCCGGCGCTGGAGGAAGTGAACGAGGTGGTTCAAGGCGACGGCCACCATCGCCGCACAGGCGGCGAGGGTGAGTGAGGCGCGTGTTCGAAGGATAAAGATGACGAGCGCGGCGGTCGCCGCAACTGCAAAGCAGACGGTGAAGGCCGTCCTGAGCGTCACCTGTGATGGATGGGATGGAGCCCGCACCGGTCCGGCTAGGGTGGTGCGCGGGAGGCCGAGAAGCAAGTTCCTCGTTGCGGCGGTTGAATCTTTTCACTTCCGGGCCTACCCGCTTGACGGCGCCGCGCTCCACACGCTCCATCGGCACGGATGCGTTGCAAAGGGACACGCTTCCTTCGAGTTGGCGGTGTTCTCGACGCTGGACTAGCGAGCAGCACGCATCGACGGCGGAACACGATGGCAGCGAGCGCCCGAGGGCGGCCACTTCCCACATCATCGGGCACTGGCACTTACCTGCCTTGGGGGAACCGGCGGTGTGACGCTGGAAATCAATTCCCCCACCACGGGGATGCGCCGGAGGGCCGCGGTCAGGCTCCAACTCAGAGCAACCGCGCCGGCGAAGACCATCGTCGCCTTGGCGGCACCCGGAAGGGAGCTACCGAGGAGCGAATACTGGAGCCAGCTCACGAGGACGTAGTGGGTGATGTACATGCCGTAGGCGTTTGCGGCCAGGCTGTCACCCAGCCATCCCGGGCGCGCGAATCGAACGAAGAGGCCGAGAAGAGCGAAGCAGGAAGCGGCGCACGACACCACGAACGTAACGTCCACTGCCGCCCAGGTCCCCTTCCCTGCCGCGGCACCCTTGGAGAGCGCCACCAGAAAAGTGACCGCCATGGCGAGGAAGCAACCGACCGACACCGCGACCCAGAGCGGCCACCGCCGGGCCAGCCCACCGCCCGGCATGAGCAGCCCATGTCCAATACCGGCTGCCCCGAGCCCAGCGCCGGCGAAGAAGTAAACCGCGTAATGGAGGGGCCGGCTCAGCTGGAAGCTGAACGGCCCGTAGCTCGCCCAGCGGCCGGGGTCGAAGCCGATGGCCAGCGGAAGGTAGGCGACGGCGGAGACGGCAACCAAGAACCAGAAGAAGGCGGCCGGTCGTTGAAGGCGTTCTACCAGGCGTCGCAGCGCATCGCCCCACCCCGGCACCATCCGTGTAAGCGCGGCGGCAAAGGCGTCGAACCCCAGCAGCATCCAGAGGAACCAGGCCGGCCCGCTGGGCCAATGAGGCAAGGACAGCCATGTGGTCCAGAAGCTGCCAAGCCGTGGTGCGGCGCCCGTCTGGAGATACGTGGGAAGGTAGGCGAGGGGGGCGAGCAACCCCGCCGCAACGACAAAGGGGATGCCCAGCCGCCGTACCCTATCGCCAAGAAAACGCGGGACGCCTTTGCGCTGCAGGCTTGGCCAGACGAAGAGGCCCGAGACGAGAAACATCAGCGACATGAAGAAGGCGTCGTTGAAGCCGACGAAGACGTCGATCCCCGCCCACCGGTGGCTATCGACGACTGGGAAGGCCTGCCAAATCATCGGCTCCGCGCCGAGGGACGTCGGCGGTGGAGGCGCATAGGGATGGTAGGCCAGCACCGCGTGGTGGGCGATAACCAGCAAGGTGACGAAGGCGCGTAGGTTTCCCATTGCCACGTTGCGGCCGGCGCCGGTTACAGCGTTCTCGTTGTCGTGCATGGCTACTCGCGTGTCAGGCGTGGGCTGGTCCGCCTTCGCGTCCGCCACGCCAAGAAGGCGGTGGGCACGACGGCGAGGATGAAGAGGAGGATAAGAAGGGAATAGAAGAAGGCTCCCAGGTGGTGCTGGGTGGCGAACGTCTCTGCCACCGGATCGTTGGCATGCTCTGCGATGGCAAGGCCGCCCAACGCGAAGTCGTGCGCGAACGCGACTGCCCCTGAGGCGCCCGTCCAGCCAATGGAGAACGCGCCAAGCGCGATGACGCCAGCCGCCAGCGTCCCGAGCGCGAGAACTCCGAAGGCCACGCCGCCCAGAGAGACCAAACCGACACTGACTCCGCCGACGGCGATTACGCCTACCGAGACGCTTCCCACGCTCACGCCGCCCGCCGCCATGGCACCCAACGCGAAGAGGACACCCACTGCTCGGTCGCCGACGGCGATCCATCCCAGCGCCGGTCCGGAGCCCTCGTGCGGAGGCGTGTACCGAATGTGCACCAGCGGCAAGCCGAACAAGGCCGTGCGGCTGCGGTACTCAAATACGGGGCGCGAGAACGGCGCTTGCTCTGGGTGAAAGAGTTCAGGTCGACGGCGCTCCTCCTCCCAGCGGACCACTCGCGTCTCACCCGTGTAACGCGCGCACATCACCACCAACCAGACGGAATACCCAAGGGAAACAAGAACACCGAAGACGGCCACCACCACCGGATGGGTCGCCCAGAATTGCCTCGGCAGGATTAGGCCGAAGACGAGCGCGACGAAGACGGTCGACGCAAGCACCATTACCTTGACCTGGCGGATGAGGACTGCACGCTCGCGCTCCGTACGCATGACGTTGAGGCTGGCGCGTACCCCTGCGTATCCGCTGAGGATGCTAGTGGCGAGCCCGATCAGCGCGCCGAAGGCCGCGACAAGGCCGGCGGCCTTCGCCAGCATGGTCCCCTTGGCGGCGGTGGAGGCAACAGCCGCCGCCGCGGCCGAGGCGGAAAAGGCAGGCAGCGCCGCGACGACTCCGAGTGTGAAGGCCTCCCCAGGCGAACTTCGCTCCAACACTGCCTCTACGAATGCCAGCACCTGCTCGTGAAGAAGCCTGCGTCCGCGCGACAGCCGCTGGCGGACCACGTCCTCGCTCAGCCCGAGAGACTCGGCCACCGTCGTCACGGACTGGTTCTCTCGGTAGAAGAGGACCATCGGCTCGCGGTAGGAGAGGGGAATCCGTTCGATGGAGCGCCAGAGGATGGCTTCCTCCTCCTGGCTGATGGCCTGCTCAGTCGCCAGAGGCTGCTGTGCCGCCGCGTCTGCAGCGCTTTCAATGGGCTCGGCAACGGTTGCCGGCTCAAGTCTGTCGCGGCGCTGGCTGTTGTGGACAACGTTGCGGGCGATTCCGCACAGCCAGGGACGCAACCTCTCCGGTTCGCGCAGCGTGGAGAGGTCCTTCCAAGCGGCAAGGAAGGTCTCCTGCGCAAGATCCTCGCTGTGGCTGATGGACCCGGTGGCGCTGTAGGCGACTGAGCAGACGAGAGACTGATAGCGCGAAACGATGCTCCCGAAGGCGTCCCGATTCCCGGCGAGGCTTCGCGCCACGAGGCGTGCGTCATCGAGCCGTTGGTCCGCCGCGGATGCAGGTTCCACCATCACAGCCTACAGGTGGCAATCTCGGCCAAAAAGGTGACAGGGCGGACTTCGTTTCAAGCAAGAAGATGCTCGACCGGGCGGCGGGCCCTGAATTGGCTCGGTCTGGTCCGAGCTCTCAAAGGCTCCCCTGCGGCGCGTACTATCGACCGAGTGATGGCACGCTGCGTCGGCCTCTCGAGAGTCGCACTGACCCCGTCCCCCCGACGGCCAACCTGTGTAAGCTCCAGGCCCCTTGAATTCCCCGGCTGTGACCGACGCGTCCACCACCGCCGTCCAGCCGCCTGGCGACCGCTGGCTTCAGCTCGCCTTCGGCATCCTGTGCATGGTGGCCATCGCTAACCTGCAGTACGGCTGGACGCTCTTCGTCGGCCCCATTGACCAGAAGTTCCATTGGGGCAGCACCTCCATTCAGATCGCCTTCACCGTTTTCATCCTCACCGATACCTGGCTTGTCCCCTTCGAGGGATACCTCATCGATCGCTT
>Ga0302325_10005099_pt1 | contig 30078 bp, 25 predicted proteins | sample Palsa_T0_2_FD_201948 | JGI IMG/M metagenome (GOLD analysis project Ga0302325, IMG submission 201948) | Peat permafrost microbial communities from Stordalen Mire near Abisko, Sweden - Palsa_T0_2 | ecosystem: Environmental > Terrestrial > Soil > Palsa > Peat permafrost | place: Sweden: Abisko... | reverse complement strand
AGCTGCTAGTTCCTAGCGCGTGAGGCGATGCCAGCGGCGAAGGATCGGTCCGGCCAAGGCGCGCGTCGCAAGGTCGAGTTCGCTCACTCGCAGCAGGCGGCAAGCGCCATAGAATACCAGCAGCCCGAACGGAATCGAAAACGCTAGATCCGCCAGCCGCGCCCAGCGCCCAATGCCGAACCAAAGCTGCGCGCCATGGCTCGACAACCAGACCGCGGCTCCCATCACCGCCGAAGCAGCCGTGATCTTCAACACGCTGCCGGCCAGGCTACGCCCGTAAATTCCGCCAATGCGATTCTTCAAGATGATGAACAGCGCTATCGAGCCGAAGATCGCCACCGCGGATGTCGAAAGCGCTAGGCCAGCGTGCCCTAGCCCGCTCGATCGCAGCAACAAAGTCGCAGTGAAATAATTCACGCCGATCGAGATCAGGCTGATGATCATCGGGGTCCGCGCGTCGTGGAGCGCGTAGAAGGCCGGATTCAGCACCTTCAGCGCCGAGTAGCCCGCCAGCCCCACTGCGTAACAGGACAGCGCGAGCGCGGTTTGCTGGGTGTCGAAGGCGTGAAATTTTCCGCCTTGGTAAATCGCGCCGATCATCGGCGTTCCCAGAACAATCAACCCGATCGAAGAAGGCACGGTCAGAAGAAATACCATGCCGAGCGACTTCGATAACGTCCGCCGGAATTCCTCGAAATCGCCGGCTCCGGCGCTGCGCGAGATGGACGGCAAGGTGGCCGAAGCGATCGCCACGCCAAACAGCCCCAGCGGAAGCTGCATGAAGCGAAACGCGTACCCGAGCCAGCTCACGGGACCGTTGCCCGGAATGCGCGAGGCGAAGTTCGTGTTGACCATAACATTGATCTGCACCGCGGCGTTACCCAAAATCGCGGGGCCCATCAGCGTAATGATCTTGCGAAGACCGGGATGATTCCAGTCGAAGCTGGGACGAAAGCTGAATCCCTCATTGCGGAGCGAAGGCATTTGCCACAACAGTTGCAGCGCTCCGCCCAGCACCACGCCGATGGCCATTCCAGTGATGGGTTGGATGCCAAGCCAGGGCGCGAGCAAATAGCCTAAGAGCAGGCCGAAGGTCACCGATCCTATATTGAAGAATGTGGACGCCAGCGCGGGCACGGCGAACCGATTGCACGCGTTGAGCACGCCCATCGCCTGCGCGGCCAAAGCCACCAGCAACAGGAATGGGAACATGATTCGCGTCATCTTGACCGCCAGATCGAACTTGCCCGGTACGTGGTGGAATCCCTCGGCCAGCAAATCCACCAACGCCGGGCTGAAGATCACGCCCAGCACACAGAACGCTCCCACGATGACGATGAGCGCGGTGGCAACCAGGTTCGAAAGTATCGCCGCCTCTTTGCGTCCCTTCTGCGCCAGCGTTTGGGTGAAGATCGGAACGAAGGCGGAAGAGAGAGCGCCTTCGGCGAACAGATCGCGCGTCAGGTTGGGAATTCGGAAACCGAGCAGGAACGCATCGTAGACAAAGCCGGCGCCGAACAGGCGCGCCATGACGATTTCCCGAACCAGTCCCGTGACGCGGGACATCGCGACCGCCAACGAGACAATCCCGGCGGACCGAACCACGCTCTCGGCTTGAACCGGTTGCTGAGCCTTAGTTGCCAAGTACCGCCTACTTCGCGTCCAGCTCTTCGAAAAAATGGGCGATTGTCATAATGCCCAGATAGTAATTCTGGAGCCGATATTTTTCGTTGGGCGAATGTAATCCATCGTCCGGCAGACCGAATCCCATTAACACGGTCGGAATACCGAGGTGCGCGGCGAAGTCCGTCACCACCGGGATGGTTAAACCCGTGCGAGTGAACACCGTGGGCTTCGCGAGCTTATCGCTAAACGCCCGCGCTGCCGCCTGGATCAACGGATGGTCCGGATTAACGTTAACCGCCGGAGTCATGCTCAACAACCGGACGTCCATCCGAACACCCGCCGGAGCCTCGCGGACGACGAATGCGCGGAACAGCGCCAGAATCTTTTGCGGGTCCTGATTCGGCACCAAGCGGAAACTCACTTTCGCAGTGGCGCGCGATGGAATCACGGTCTTCGCGCCCGCGCCCGTGAATCCGCCAGCGATGCCGTGGACTTCGAAAGTCGGTCGCGCCCAAGTCCGTTCCTGCACCGAGAAGCCGGATTCTCCCGTGAGCCTGCTCGATCCAACTTCGTTCCTCAAGAACTCCGCTTCGTCGAACGGAAGCTTCGCCCAGCTCTCTTTTTCGGCGGGCGCGGGCGGCGCGACGTCGTCATAAACGCCGCGAACAAGAATGCGGCCGTTGGGGTCTTTGCACTTCGCCAGCAGCTCGATCAAGCCGAAGATGGGATTCGGCGATGCGCCTCCGTACAAACCGGAATGCAAGTCGCGGGCCGGGCCGATCGCCTCGATTTCCATGTAGACCATGCCGCGCAGTCCGATGCACAGGGTGGGCAAGCCGTCCGCGTAAAGCGCCGTATCGGAGACCAGCGCGATGTCGGATTTTAGCTTGACACAATTCGCCGCGACATATTTCGCGATGGACGCGCCGCCGATTTCTTCTTCCCCCTCCATCAGGAATTTCAGATTCACCGGCAGGGTGCCGTGGACCGCGCGCAGAGCCTCGACGGCCTTAATGTGCATGTACATCTGCCCCTTGTCGTCGGCCGATCCGCGCGCGTAAATGTTGCCGTCGCTTACGGTGGGCTCGAACGGAGGGTTGCGCCATTCGTCCAGCGGGTCGGGAGGCTGGACGTCGTAATGTCCGTAGCACAGCACGGTCGGCTTGCCGGGCGCGTGTAACCAATCACCGTAGATCAGCGGATTGCCGTCGGTCGGAATGATCTCGACGTTTTCGATGCCCGCGCGCCGCAGGCTCTCGGCCACCAAGTCCGCGGCTCTCGCGATGTCGGGCTTGTGCTCGGGCAGCGTGCTGACGCTCGGAATCCGCAGAAACTCCTTCAGCTCTTCGAGCAAGCGGGATTGGTTCCGCTCAACGAACGTATCGACAGCCTGAGACATGACGGGCGCGGGTCAACCTTATTATCGCAGACAAGCCTTGTTGACTCGTCTTTAGAATCCGTAGAGCCGCGCCGGATTGTCCACCAGGATTTTCCTCCGCACCGGCCAATCCGGAGCCCACACCGCCAACAGGTTCAGCAGCCGACCATCGTCGATCTGCAACAGAGGAGTGACCTCGGTTTTCGCGCGGCCGCTCGGCGGCGCAGTGCCGGGGTGCGGCCAGTCGCTACCCCAAATGACGCGATCCGGGTTCGCCGAAATCAGTGCTCTCGCCAGTGGCGCCGCATCCGGATAATCCGGCCCGCGTGTCGATGCCCGATAGGCGCCCGAAAGTTTGACGTAAGCCTTGCCCGACCGGATCAGCTCCACCAGGTCCGCGAAGCCCGGCTGGCCCACGCCCAAAGCCGCTTCGGCGCCGCCGAAATGATCGAATACCACCGGCATCGGCGCAGCCTCCACCATATCCTTGATGCTGGAAATGATCGCAAGGTTAGTGTACATCTGGATGTGCCAGTTTCGCTTCCTCAGGCGGTTAAACGCGTCCTCAAGACGCCGGCGCGCGAGTGCGGGATCGTTCTGGCCGGCGGTGGCGAGATTAAGTCGAATGCCACGCATGCCGGCCCGTCCCATCGCATCCAGATCGTTCTCCGACGTTCGATCGTCGATGACCGCCACGCCGCGGGCCGACGCGCCGCGAGCCTGCATGCCGTAAAGAGTAGCGGAGTTGTCGGCCCCGTAAACGCTCGGCGTTACGATGACGACTCGGTCGATATGGAGCGCTTGATGCAGCGCCGCCATCTCGTTCGGCAACGCGGGTTCCGGCGTATAGACGCGGCCGGAGAACAAGGGAAACTTCGCCGCGTCGCCGAAGATGTGCGTGTGACAATCGCAGGCATTCGCTGGAACGTCGAAATTCACGGCGGTCACGGGCTGGGATGCCTTCGCGTACGCCCGCCGAATCGGCAACAGGCTTCCGGCCGCGGCTGCTCGGACCAGCATTTCTCGTCGTGTCAGAGAGGTTCTTTCCTACCTTCGGTTTGAGTATATGGCAATTGCTCCAGCTCCTCCGAGTACCCTCTGTAAAAATTCCATTGAACAACGGGGCTCGAAATCCGCACCACAACAAAACAAAGCGTTTGGCGAATGGAATCTCAGTTGCATGATCGGGCTTTCGAGGGGAATTAGCATCATGCACAAAGTGGGCCTGATATTGCTCCTGGCTGCCGCCTCGATAGCCCAAGTGGTGACCGCCCAAGTTCCAAGATCGCAAGAAGTGCCACCGGTAGGTGACGCCCAACCCATCTTCCGCGTCACGGTAGTCGAGCGCACTTCCAACGCGGTCAGCTATCGCCATCGCAGCGGTTGGACCAAGGTAGATTTGCGTGGCACCCCGCTCGCGCCGGATGCATCCGGACATGCCGACGTTAATAGCCGGCCCGGCTACATCGAAGTGAAGACCGAGATGCATAAGCTTCTCCCAGCGTCTCAATATGGGCCGGAATTTCTGACTTATGTCTTATGGGCCATCACTCCAGAAGGGCGCGCTAAGAATCTCGGCGAAGTTGTGCTAGACGACGGCAATTCGCATCTCGACGTCACCACCGATTTGCAGGCCTTTGCCTTGATCGTGACCGCCGAGCCTTACTTCGGAGTCTCTCAGCCCAGCGACGTGGTGGTGATGGAAAACATCATCCGCGAAGACACCGTCGGAAAAGTTGAACAAATGAGCGTCAAGTACGACCTGCTGAAGCGTGGCGCCTACGTGATGTTCGCTCCCCCCGGCAGGTTCCACGCGGTAAAGACGGACAAGAAAGTCCCGTTGCAGTTGCTCGAGGCTGAGAATGCGGTCGAGATCGCGCAGCTTGTCAACGCGGATAAGTATGCGTCCGATACGTTCAATAATGCATCGGACCTGCTACGCCAGGCCGAAGCTTACCAGGAGCGCAAGAACGTGGGATCGAAGCCCGTCATCATGACGTCCCGCGAGGCGGTCCAAGCAGCGGAGACGTCGCGTTTGCTGGCCATCAAGCGCCAGGATGACGAGCGCATCGCGCGCGAAAAACAACAAGCGGCCGATCGCGAAGCGGCGGCGCGGGCTCAGGCCGATGAAAGCGCCCGCCAGAAGGCGATGGCGGACCTGCAGGCAGCCGAATCCGCGCGCCAGGCCGAGGCGGAAGCTCGCCGCGCAGCCGAGGCGAAAGCGGCTGCCGAGACGGCTCGCGCCGCAGAAGAGGCCGAACGTTTGCAAGCCCAGCAAGCGCAAGCCGCCGCCCTGGACCAGCAGCGCCAGGCCGAACAAGCGCGCCTGATGCAGCAACAGGCCGAGCTAAAGGCGCAGGAAGCGGACCGTCTGCGTTCTCAAGCCGAACAGGCCCAGCTTCAATTGCGCCAGCAATTGCTGCAGCAGTTCAATTTGATCCTCGAAACTCGGGACACCGCGCGCGGGCTCATCGTGAATATGTCGGATGTATTGTTCGACTTCAACAAATACACGCTCCGCCCGGCCGCCCGCGAGAAGCTGGCGAAAATCTCCGGGATTATTCTCTCGCATCCAGGCCTGCGCCTCGAAGTGGATGGATACACCGACAGCGTTGGGGGCGACGCATATAACCAGAAGCTCTCCGAGCAACGCGCCGATTCGGTGCGCGATTACCTTACCGGTCAGGGACTCCCCGGCGAGGGCCTGACCGCGATGGGATTCGGCAAGGATAATCCTGTGGCGCCCAACGACACCGCCGCCGGCCGTCAGAAGAACCGCCGAGTGGAACTGGTGGTTTCGGGTGACATTATAGGAACACCCATCGGGCCTTCCAAGACGGGACAATAGACGCAGCGGATCGCGACCGGTAGGGGCGGCGTGATAAAGTTTCGGAATGCGATGGTTCTGCTTCCTTTCGGCTGCCCTTGCGTTCGCGCAGACTCAGCCTCCGAACGCCGCCGACACAATACTGGTAAACGGAAAAATCATCACCGCCGACGCGAGCGATTCCATTGCCGAAGCCGTCGCCATCAAAGCCGGCAAGATCCTGACCGTCGGCACGAAGGCCGCGGTCTCACGCACCCGCGGTTCGGCCACCCATGTTATCGATCTGCATGGGCGCACCGCCACTCCGGGCCTGATCGATACTCACCTTCACTTCCAGGAAGTGGACACTATCTACGCGATCGAGCTAAGCGGGGTGCGCAACGTCGCCGAAGTGGTTCAGAAGGTTCGCGAGCGCGTGGCGAAAGCAAAGCCCGGCGAATGGATATCGGGCAGCGGCTGGGACGAAGGCAAACTGGCGGAACGCCGCTACATCTACGCTTCCGATCTCGATTCAGTCGCGCCCAACAATCCCGTCTGGCTGGAGCACACCACCGGACATTACGGCGTTGGAAATAGCGCTGCGCTCAAGCTGGCTCACATCGACGCCACGACCAAAGATCCGCCCGCCGGAACCATCGACCACGACGCCTCGGGCCGGCCTACCGGAGTTCTCAAGGAAGAAGCCGCGACGACGCTGGTCACTCGCCTGATTCCGCCCTATTCGCACGATCAGATGCGCGAAGGTCTGTTGAAGATGATCGCCGACTGTAATCGCGAGGGCATGACGGCGGCAAAAAATCCGGGCATGGGACCCGCGGATTGGGCGTTGTATCGCGAGCTGCGGGATCAGGACAAGATCACCGTCCACTTGTTCGCCCTATGGACGGGGGGACGAACGCTGGCGTCTACTCGCGCGGCGATCGAACAAATCCAGGCGCTGCCGAAGCCGACCTCTCGCCTGGCCGACGACGTGCTGATCTCCGGCGGCGTCAAGCTCTTCATGGACGGCAGCGGCGGCGCGCGTACCGCGTGGATGTACGACGACTGGAACAAGAACCGCAACGACACCGACGCCGGCAATCACGGCTATCCCACCACCGAGCCCGAAGTCTACCGCGCACAGGTCCACCTGATTCACAATGCCGGCATTCACGTCAGTACGCACGCCATCGGAGATCGTGCGATTGATTGGGTAGTGGATAGCTACGCCGAGGCGTTGAAGGGTAATCCAACCATCGGCTTGCGTCACGGCGTCATTCACGCCAACATTCCCACCGATCACGCCATCGCCACGATGGCCGCGCTTGAGAAGCAGTACGACGCAGGCTATCCGGAAGTCCAACCGGGATTCACCTGGTGGATCGGCGACACCTACGCGGGCAACTTCGGACCGGCTCGCTCGCTGCGGCTGGCCCCGCTGCGGACTTTTCAAACACACGGGATCGTGTGGGCGGGGGGTTCGGATTATCCGGTGACACCGTTTCCCGCCCGCTACGGCATCTGGGCTTCCGTGGTTCGCAAGGCGCTGAAGGGAACCTACGGCGAGCAACCGTTCGGAACCAAGGAAGCGGTGGATGTTCACACGGCGTTGCGGTCGTACACATTGTGGGCGGCGCATCAGCTATTTTTGGAAAAGCAGATCGGGTCGCTCGAACCGGGCAAAGACGCGGACATCGCGGTTTGGGATCGCGACTTTTACACCGTCGCGCCGGATGCCATCAAAGACGCGCAATGCGAGCTGACCTTGTTTCGAGGCCGCATCGTGTATCGCGATCAGAAAGCGCCCGTGACCGTCGAGTGACGCAATAGCGCTAATCCTGCCAGCGCTAAAGCCGCCATCGCGACACCCCAATAAAACGTCACTGGCCGGTACCAGACCCGCACCCGATGGTGACCGGCCGGCACCACTATGCCTTGCAGGAAATGATAGGCTTCGTAAACCTTCGCCGAATGCCCGTCCACTTCCGCGCGCCAGCCCGGATAGAACGTGTTCCCGACGATCACCATCCCTTTGCACGCCATATCGGCCTCGACGAAGAACTGCATTTTGCGCGATTCGGTGATCTGAACCGCGTCCTTTCCTGAACAAACGTTGAGACTCGGCGCCTGGCCAATCAGAAACGTTCTCGTGCCGAGTTGTTCCAACGGGACATTCATGTGGCGGCGCGCTTCTTCTTCATTGGCAACCGGGTCGGCGGCATGCACGGTCCATGCGCGAGGGAAGGCTTCCGGCTTCCTGTAAATATTCACGCCGGATTGCCCGCGAAACATCGGCTCGGTCTCCGAATCGTGCGGTTCGTGGCTCAACAGATATTTCACGCCCAGCAGAGCGCCCGCATGCGGTTCGCCGCTCATCACGAAAACGTTGCTGGTGACGCCCGCATAGCCGCGGTATTCGTCGATGCCGTGCCAGTCGCCAAAGTTGTAGGGAATGTCCTGCTCGTTCCGCTCCACACGAAATAGGCCCGGCTGCGCATGCAACACCACCGCAAGATCATCCTGCCGCGAAAGCTGATAAAGCATCGGCCAACCGCCGTCGATATGCGGCAGATCCCGATTCTCAACGGCGCCGATCTCGAAAAGAATAAGACCGAGAATGGACAGCATCGCCGCCCGAGCGGGAATGCTCTTGAGCTGCCAGGCTCGCAACGCCGATCCCAACAAAAGCGCGCTGATCGCTACGTACGCGAATGCGGTGTCCTCAAAAACCTTGTCGCCTTGAACTGCTTCGCGCACCAGCAAAACGGCGCTCAGAAGGGCTCCCGCCGCCAACAGCACATTGCCGAAACGCTTTAGTTCCACGCAGAGCCGCTCGCGTTCGTGCAGCAACAAATCCACTCCAAACCCAGCGAGCACGGCCAGCGCCAAGTCCACGATGAACATTCCGTAGGAGGCGTTTCGCGATTTATCCAGGAATGGCAGAACGGAATAAAGAGCGCCGTGAAAGACGGAATATTTTCCGATGCTGAACAGAAAGCCAGCGATGGCCAGCGTCAGGAACGGTCCGACCCAGCGTGAACGCCAAGCGCCCACACAGGCGAGGACGGCCATTACAACGATGGTCAGCCCGACATAGTGCGTGGCGCTCGGAAACGATCCTGGAAAAAACAGCCAGAAGATGGAAATCGGATTCGCGGAGAACTGGTCGAACACGACATACGGCACCTTGTCGTGCAGGCCAACCGGGTTCGCGGCGCCCACCCAACGCAATCCATGCGACCAATATTCGTAGCTGGGAAGAAGCTGGGGCGCGCCCGCGAAGATCGTAAACGCGATGTACAGAACCCCCAGCAGAAAGGCTGTGCGATAAGGAACTCTTCCGGCGACAGCTACGAACACGAGCAGCATTCCGACCGCGAGAATAGTGAACGATGGCAGTTGGTGATGCCCGCTGAAGAAAGAAAAGCCGGTGATGCATCCGGCGACAGCCATATTCCAAGAGGAACGACGCCCATCCAAAGCGCGGATGGTGAACAGCAGGATCAGCGGCGCCCACATGCCGCCGTTCAACATCTGCGGCCAACTCAGCGAGCCCATAACGCCGGACAATCCAAAGCTGGTTCCCGCGCAGATCGACGCGAAGCGGCTTAGACCGAGGTCGCGCGCCAACCAGTAACAGAAAAGCGCGGCCAAATAGTGAATGAGGACGTAATACCAATTGGCGAACTGCAAGGCCAGACGTCCGTGCCATTCGCGCATGAGAAACAGGAGCCAGTTCAATGGAAACAGAACGCCCGGCTGGTCCTGTCCGATCAGCGATTGCCCGCCCCAGTGATGCATGTCGTACAAAGGCAATCGCGTATGTCGGATTTGAGCGGCCTCTTCTTGAAACCAAGGCAGGATCTGATGAGTGAGATCCTGCCCGTCGAGCCAGGTGTATTGATCGGTGAGCGCGAGCTTCCAGTTCACGGCGATCGTGAGGGCAAGCAAGATCAAGGCGGGCGCGAATCGGCGCATTAGGGCCGCCGCTCGCGCAAGTGCAGGAACGCCAGGCCCGCCAATCCGACGGCCGCCAGCGCAAGGCCTTCGAACAATATCGTCGGAACATAGTGGTACCGAATCTTGTGTTGGCCGCTCGGAACCACCACGCCCTGGAGAAATGAATAGGCTTCATACAGCTTTTGCGGGGCGCCGTCCACTTCAACGCGCCAGCCCGGGAAGAAATTGTTGCTGGCCACCACCATTCCCAGACACGCCATGTCGGCGTCGATCTCAAGTTCGGTAGCGCCTATTTTGGTGACTCTAACCGTGTCGCGCCCGCCGCACCGATCGAGGCGCGGCGCGTTTCCCAATACGAAAGTCTTATCCACAAGTTGATCGAGCGGGACAGCCGCGTGGGGCCAACGTTCGGATGGGTCATGGATGCGCTCGATCACATGAACCGGCCACGCTCGCGCGAACGCGCCCGGAACGCGGTAAACGTTCACGCCCGCCTGTCCTCGGAAGAGCGGCTCCGGATCCGAATACTTGGGCGACTTACCCAAGTAGTAACTCACGCCCATCAGTCCGAAAGAACTCGCGGCGCCGTTCATCAGTGACATGTTCTCGGTTAAGCCCGCGCCCATGCCCCCGTACTCGTCGAAGCCGTACCAGTCGCCGAAGTTGAATCCGATATCGTCGCCGTTCCGGTACACACGGAAATTTCCAGGCTGGGCGCGGAGATAGTCGGCCAGGTCAGAAAAGGCGCTGAGCTTGTCGACATAGCGCCAGCCTTGTTCGCGGTGCGGATAATTTATCGTGGTCACCATGCCGATATCGAAAAGGATCAGCCCGAGCACGCCGATCACGGCGCCGCGCAGTGGAATTCGGCCGAGTTCCCACAAGAGCAACAAGCACGCCAGCAGAATGGCGCTCCACGCCAGTTGCGCGAACGCGGGACGCTCGAACATCTTGTCGCCCTCGAAGATTCCCCGCGCAAGTTGCACCAACAGAAGCAGCGCGCCACCCGCCAGCAGCACGCGGGCCATCCTTCGAAGGCTCCTGGCGATCCGTTCGCGCTCGTTGAGAAAGCAATCGATTCCAAATCCGGCGAGCACCGCCAGCGCCAAATCGGCGATGAACATCGCATGGGATGCGTTCCGGGACTTGTTCAGCAACGGCACCAGATTGTAGAGGATTCCATGGAATATCGAGTACTTGCCAAGGCTGAACAGCACTCCGAATATGCCCAGCGCCGCAAACGGACCCACCATGCGCGCTCGCCAATTGGCGATCACGGCCAGGAGCGCGAAGGACAGAATCGTGATCCCGACAAAGGGCGTGACGCCGGGAAATGGGGCGGGCACAACTAGTCCCAGTATGGAAACCGGATAGAGCGAGTAAAGATCGAAGACCACGTACGGAACCTTGTCATGGAATCCGACCGGTTGGGCCGCGCTCACCCAACGTAGCGCTCGCGACCAGTATTCATAGCTCGGGAGCAACTGCGGCGCACCGATAAGAACCGTGAAAACCAGACAAGTGGCGCCCAAGAGCGCGGCCCAAAGAAGACGCATGGCGCGAAACACCACATAGAACGCCAGAAGGAATGCGGTGCACAGCAGCGTATAAATCGGGATCTGGTGGTGGCCGCCGTAGAACGAGAATCCGGCCACTGATCCCGCCAGCGCCATGTTCCAAATCGGCCGCCGGCCGTTCAGTGCGCGTATCGAGAAGAGCAACACTAAGGGCGCCCACATCGCCGCGTTCAACATCTGCGGCCAATCGGTGTTGCCCATGTAGCCGGAAAGTCCGAAGCTCGCGCCAGCACAAATCGAGGCGAAGGAACTCAATCCGAGGTCGCGCGCCAGACGATAGCAAAACAGCGTGGCGAGATAGTGGATCAACACGAAGTACCAATTGGCGAACTGGAGAGAGATATGGCCGTGCCACAACGGCGCGGTCGTCAAAAGCCAGTTGAGGGGGAACAGCACGCCGGGTTGATCCTGGCCTAGTAGCGACTGGCCGCCCCAGTGGTGCGGGTCCCAGATCGGAAACTGCCCGCGTTGCCACTGCGCGGCTTCTTCCTGGAAGAAGGGGAGCACCTGCTCGGTCAGATCCGGGCTATTGAGCCACGTGAATTGGCTGGTAAGCGCGATTTTCCAAAAGATGGCCAGCGTCACAGCCAGTAGAACCAGCGCCGGGGTGGTTCGCGCCCCCAGGTCGCGCAGAATCACGCCGACAGAACGACGCTCGGCGGGAGTGATTATGATCCGCGTAGCCATTTATAGAACAGGATATGCCGAGAATGGCACTCGAGTGCGCGTCAGCGATATGAGGGCGACACACGCCAATCCCGCCAGGGACAATCCCAGGATGAGCGCGGTGGGGCGATACCATAGGCGAATGCGGTGGTGACCGCGGTCCACCACAACGCCTTGGAGAAATGTATAGGCTTCATAAATGGGTTGCGATGTTCCATCCACTTCCGCGTGCCAGCCCGGGAAGAATGTGTTGGCGACTACCACCATGCCCTTGCAGGCCATGTCAGCTTCGACTACGAACTCCGTGACGCCCACCTGGCCCGAGCGGACCGCGTCCCGAGCTTGGCAATTGTCCAGCACGGGGGCCGGTTCGGTCAGGAACGTCGAGGACGCGAGCCTATCGCGTGAAACATCCAATTGATCCGATCGCGAGGAGGCGGAAATCACGCGCGCGGCGTGGACCGACCAGGCTCGAGGGAATGCGGCCGGAATCCGATAAATATTGACTCCGGAGCGGCCGCGGAACACCGGTTCGGATTCCGAATCGTGCGGCGCGCGCGCCAGATAGTAGGCTGCTCCAATCATCTCTCGAACATTCGCCGCGAAAGCGACCTTGACGATGTTGGTCGTCACGCCCGCGTAGCCGCGAAATTCGTCCAGATCGTACCAATCGCCGAAATTGTAAGGGATGTCGTCGCTGTTCTTGTCGATGCGGAACAAACCGGGTTGGGACCGAAGGTACACCGCCAAATCGTCGTGCGCGGAAAGTTGATCGACGAAGCCCCATTTCTGCTCTCGGTGCGGATAGCGTTGGCCCGTCACCGAACCGATGTCGAACAGGGCCAGAACCAGGATGACAACCATCATCATCCCCGCGCGGATGCGAGCGAGCCGCCAAGCGTGCAAGGCGCTCCCCAACAGCAAGGCGCTCAAGGCGGGGAACGCGAATGCCGGATAGTCAAGCATCTTGTTCCCGGCGAAAACGCCCCGCGCGATCAACAAGAGAAACAACAGTGCGCCGGCGATGAGCAAGATGTTCCCAAAGGCGCGAAGTTGCGCGCGGAGATCCTCTCGGCGAGCCAGCAAACAATCGATCCCGAATCCCGCCAGCACGGACAGGGCTAGGTCAACCAGGAACACCGCAAATGCCGCGCTTCGGGATTTGTCCACCAGCGGCAAGACCGAGTAAAGCACGCCATGGAACATCGAAAACCTTCCGAGGCTGAAAATCGCGGCGCCTACGGCCAAGGCCCCGAGAGGCGGGACGATTCGCGCGCGCCAATCCGCCACCACGGCAAAGATAGCGAAAGCGAGAATCGTGACGCCCACGAAGGGCGGACCCATCGGCTGCCAGGCCGGCAGCACAAGATTAAGCAATGAAACCGGATTCAAAGAGAACAGATTGAATACCACGTAGGGAACCTTGTCGTGCCATCCCACGGGATTCTCCGCCCCCACCCAACGCAGACCGCGCGACCAATACTCGACGCTGGGGAGCAATTGCGGCGCGCCTGCCAAAATCGTGAAGACCAGACAAACCAAGCCCAGCACCGCGGCCGCGCGCCAGCGCAATTCGCGGAACAGCGCGTAGAACAGAAGCAGAAAGCCGACCGCAAGCAACGTGAAGGTGGGCAGTTGGTGATGGCCGCCCCACATCGAGAAGCCTTCGATGGACCCGGCCACGGCCATGTGAAGCAGCGGCCGCGCGCCATGCAAGGAACGCACGGCGAACAGCAGCACCAGCGGCGCCCACATGCCCCCGTTCAACATCTGCGGCCAATCGACATTGCCCATAAACCCCGACAACCCGAAGCTCGCGCCCGCGCATACCGAGGCAAAGGCGCCCAGGCCTAGATCGCGCGCCAGCAGGTAACAGAACAACGCGGCGAAATAGTGAATGAGAACGAAATACCAATTCGCGAACTTGAGCGAGATCTGCCCGTTCTCGAGCGGCATCGTCCACAACAGCCAGTTCAACGGGAAGAGCACGCCCGGCTGGTCCTGACCGATCAGCGATTGACCGCCCCAATGGTGCATGTCCCAAACCGGAAAATGACCGGCTCGGAATTGGCGGGCCTCTTCCTGCATCCACGGCAAAATCTGATTGACGTGATCCGGACTGTTAAGCCAAGTATACTGGCGCGTCAGCGAAATCTTCCAAAATACGCCGATGGTAAGAATCAACAGCAGCGCCGGCGGGGCTATTCGTGACATTCCGTAGGGAGCCAGAGGAACAGTGTCTCACAACCGGACGCCGTTACACTGCTAAAATCGGGGTAAGTGTTGAAAACGATTTGCCTAATTCTGGCGCTGGCCTCCGCGGCCCGGCCCGATACCACCACTCCAAAAAAACCCGTCGCCAAACATCGCCGCCACGCGGTGTCGAGCACCAGCGCGAAAACGCCGTCATCCAAAACTGTCACGGCGAGCGCCAAGACCAAAGGCAAGAAATCCCGGCATGTCGCAAGGTCTAGCCAGCAGGCGCCGACGCCGGAGAGATACAAGGAGATTCAAGCGTCGCTGGCTAGCAAAGGCTATTTCAAGGGCGAGGCGACCGGCGAGTGGGGTTCGGACTCCGTGGCGGCGCTGAAACGGTTTCAAACCGATCAGAACTTGACACCGGACGGCAAGTTGAATTCGCTTTCCCTTATCGCACTTGGCCTTGGACCCAAGCGCCTGACCGCCCAATCCAATCCGCAACCGGCAGCGGAACCCGCGAAATGATTGTCGGCGTCGCCAAGGAAGTCAAGGACCACGAAGCACGGGTGGGATTGGTTCCGAGCGGCGTGACTGCGTTGCGCGAGGCCGGGCATCGCGTGCTGGTGGAAACTCAAGCGGGAGTGGGAAGCTCCATCCCGGACCAGGATTATCTGGATGCGGGCGCGGAAATCCTTCCGAGCGCGGCGGAGGTTTGGCGGACAGCCGACCTGGTGGTGAAGGTGAAGGAACCGCAGCCCAGCGAGTATGGCTATTTTCGTCCCGGGCTCATCCTGTTTACCTATTTGCATCTGGCGCCGCTTCCGGAGCTGACTCGCAAACTGGTGGAGACCAAGCTCAACTCGGTGGCCTACGAAACCATCCGCGAAGCCGACGGCTCGCTTCCGCTGCTGACGCCGATGAGCGAAGTGGCCGGGCGCATGGCGGTGCAAGTGGGCGCGCAGTATCTGGAGAAACCGAACGGCGGCCGCGGAATTTTGCTGGGCGGCGTTCCCGGCGTCGCTCCGGCCAACGTGGTCATCGTCGGCGGGGGCGTGGTGGGTCACCAATCGGCAAAGATGGCGGTGGGGCTTGGCGCGCATGTCACCATCATCGATCGCAACATGGACCGGCTGCGGCAACTCGACGACATTTACAGCAGCCAGGTGGTGACACTGGCATCCAACAGCTTCACGATTCGCGAGACCTTACGGCTGGCCGATCTGGTGATCGGCGCGGTTCTGATTCCCGGCGCGTCGGCGCCCAAACTGGTGCGGCGCGACATGATCGAGCGGATGAAGAAAGGCGCCGTCATGGTAGACGTCGCGATCGACCAGGGCGGATGCTTCGAAACTTCGCATCCGACCACGCACACCGATCCGGTATATTTCGTCGGGGACGTGCTGCATTACTGCGTGTCGAATATGCCCGCGGCCGTGCCGCACACTTCGACCTTCGCGCTCACGAACGCGACATTCCCGTACCTGGCGGAACTTTGCGCCAAGGGCCTGGAACGGGCCTGCGCGGAAAATCCGGCCATTCGGCAAGGCGTGAATACGTACGGCGGTCACATCACGTATCCGGGCGTGGCCGAATCTCAAGGGCTGCGCTGGAAAGAACTCGCGGCCGTGATGTAGCGCGTCATTTAGGCGCCCCGAAGCTCTTTTCGGCTTTTTCGGATTTCAACAAATTCCCGGTTTCCTGTTCGCGCACCACCAGCGTGGTTCGAACCGCGTCCGCTTGCACTCTCCACAGCTTGGTGATCTCGCGCTGCTCTTTGCGGTTCAAAACGAACGCCGCCGGATGAAGAAGCGTGGACGCCTGGTCCCAGCGGCCGTCGGTTTCGGTCTGGCCGGCCAGGTCGATGGCGATCGGCACCGTCACGCGATCCTCCAGATTGGTTATCTTCAGCTTCACCCGGATCGCGTTGTCGGCCTCTTTGCGCAGCTCCAGGGAAGTGGCGAGTTGTGGCGGATGGGCGCACGCGATCAGCGCCAGAAGAGCTGTCACTACCAACGGCAATTTCAAGAATGCTTCCTCCCGACCATGAACAACAGTGGAACAGCCGCCAGTTGCGCAAGCACGGCCAAGGCCACGGCGGACACAAGCGATCTTGCGTAAAGGATACCAATGGCGGCGCTGCCGGCGAACCACGAGACTCCGTAAACGGCGTTGAAGATTCCGTACGCCGCGCCGCGCTTCTCTGGAGCCACCAAGTCCGCAATCTTGGCGCGTAGCGGGCTTTGCTGAGCGCCCATTCCGGCGCCCCACAAAAGCATGCCCGCGAGCGCCGCGTAAAACGATCCGTAGAAAACCAGCGGGCCGGACGCAGCTGAGAGCAATACGCCGCCGATGAGCGCCGGCGTGCCTACGCGATCGTAGAGGCGGCCGGACAACAGAGCGGCGAAGGCCTCCATGCCCATCGCTCCCGCATAGAAAACCGGGATTTCCGGAGCGGGCACGAGCGAAGTCTTTTGAAAGTGAAACGCGATCAGCGGGAAATCGACGAAGCCGGCGGCCAGCAATCCCGCGGCGGCCGCGTAGATCCAGAACGCGCGCGGCAACTGGCCGGGCGTGCCGGCGCGCGGAACGATGGGCTCTTCGAAACGAGACGGATCCGGATAAAGGCGCATCGCGCCGAGCAGCGTTACAAGCGCAAGCGCGGCCGGAATGGCGAGCAACGCGTAAGCGGTGGGGTAATGGCGCCATTCTTTCATCGCCAAGGCAACCAACAGCGGGCCCGTGAATGCGCCGGTCTGATCCATGAATTCGTGCAGGCCGAATCCCCAACCACGCCCGACGATCCGCGAAGCCTGCGACAGCATGACGTCGCGTGCCGGAGTTCGGAGTCCCTTGCCCGCGCGTTCCACGATGATCAAAGCGGCCGCGATGCTCCAGCGATCGGCTAGCGCCATCATCGGGACCGCGACTAGATTCATGAAGTAGCCGGCGACGGTGAGAGTCCAGTAGCGGCGCGTACGATCCGCTGCAACTCCGGAAGCCAGCCTTAGCGCATAACCGGCCAGTTCTCCGGCCCCGGAAACGATTCCGATAATCGCGGCGCCCGCGCCGAGCATGCCCAGGAAAGGACCATTGATGGCGCGGCTGCCCTCATACGTAACGTCGGCCAACAGGCTGATCAAGCCCAGCGCGACGATGAAACGGATGGCGGACCGGCGCGAGACCGGAATCACAAGAGTCGGGGCGCTTTCGATGAAGAAGTTCGTTTCTCCAAACGCGCGGCACGCCGATGAAGCGCGTCCGACGGCTCCAAATCGAGCGCGCTTCTGGTCATTTCGAGCGCCATGGCGTAGTTGCGTTCTCGATGCTCGTAGTATTTCGCCAGCTCGATCAAGGCCGTGGCGCGAAGAGGATTCGGGGCGGCGGCCAGATCTGTAAGCAGCGGCAGCGCGGCTTGCTCGCGGCCGAGCTTCTTTTCGAGCGCGGCGATGTCAAACATGGTGCGGAACAGAAGTTCGTCCGGCAATCCGCGATCCAGGGCCTGGCGAAAGAGAGCAAGGGCGTTATCGTGCTGCTCGGCCTGCCGCCACCACCGGGCCAATCCCACCATCTCGGCGCCGTGCGAGAACCGCGCCTTATCGGGCGGATGAAAGGCCAAGGGAACCACCGCGGTGAGACACGCCAGCGTCAGGATGTCGATGGCGTTGTGGTGGAAGATGGGTACCAGCCGAAAGATTTCGTGCGTACGGAGATATTCGAAATAGACGTAGGGGATCAGTTCTCCGGCGAGATCGCCCTGCCGTTCCACGCCCAGAATCTGGTTTTCCAGATCCACCAGACGGCAGCTGTCGAAGCGCAGGTTCCAAAGGCGCCGCGCTCCGAACAATAGATCCAAGTGCTCCAACGCGCTGAAGGGCGGGCGTTGGCGGAGCATGCGGTAACGGGTTTCGAGCAGCGGCTGATCGTACGTGCGGCCGTTATAAGTGATGAGAACTTCGAACTCCTTCAAATGCTCGCCGAGCGCGGTGAGCAGGCTGGCTTCCTCTCCGAATTCGCGCATGAAAAACTGTCGGACGCGAAACCCTTGCGCCGTGATGCGTCCCACGCCGATCAGAAAGGCATAGGTGCCGGAACCTCCGGCCAGCCCGGTGGTCTCGGTATCCAGGAAACACCACTTCGCCGGTGCAACGCCTTGAATCAAGCCGTTTGAAATCGGATGCAATAGGTCGTGCGGAAGGTCTTCGAGATCGGCGATCCCGATGCTGCCATGCCGGCGATGGCGCTCGTACAACTTCTCGGTTTCGTAATGGCGGCCGAACTCGGTCTCCACTTCCCGGAACGGAAAATGGTCGTCCAGCGGATCGTTAGTTGGAATTTGCGGCGCGCGAGCAGGGGCCGGGCGCGGCTGGGAGTACTGTTTGTCGATCTTGGCGATGCGGCGACGCAGGTATTCGAGTTGCTCTTGAAACTCGCTCATGCCTGGTGCGATGCCACGACTTCGGATACCTGCTCCCATTCTGACAGGAGCTTGGCGAGTTCCGCGCGGCGACGATCGAGAAGACTCGAAACGCGCACGGTTTCGTCTGAACTGACGAAATTCGCCAGCTCCGCCTCGAAAGCGGCTATGGAGGCTTCCGCGTCCGCGATCTCGCGCTCCAGCTCGGCGCAGCGCTTCTGCATTTGTTTCAGTTTGAGCGGGTTCAAGCGCTTGGCCTGAGGCTCCGGAGGCGGCGGCGCGGCGGCGACCCCCGGTAAGTGGCCATCGACGGGCAGTGTCAGATCGAGCTCCTTACCTCCCTTGCGCCAAATGTAATCTTCGTAGTTGCCCGGGAACACGTGCACCTCGCCGCCGCCGACCTCGAAGATGCGGGTGGCGAGTTTGTCGATGAAGTAACGATCGTGCGAAACGAAGACCACCGTCCCGCTGTATTTCTCCAGCGACTCGAGCAACACGTCCTTGGCGCGCATGTCGAGATGGTTGGTCGGCTCGTCGAGCAACAGGAAATTCGAAGGCTGCAGGAGCATACGGGCCAGCGCGTAGCGGTTGCGCTCTCCTCCCGACAGCACGCCGATTCGCTTGAACACGTCGTCGGCGGAAAACAAAAAGCAGCCCAGCAGACCGCGCAGCTCGGTGTTGGTGGAACGGGGGGCCTGGCTGGACAGGTCATCCAGCATGCGCGCATTGGGATCGAGCTCCTTGTATTGGTCCTGCGCGAAATAATCGATTTCGACGTTGTGACCGACGCGATATTCGCCGGAGGTGAGCGGCTCGCCGCCGGAAAGGAGCTTGATTAGCGTCGACTTCCCCGCCCCGTTCACGCCGACCAGCGCGATGCGATCGCCGCGTTCGATGATGAACTTCACGCCGCCGAACACGAACTTGTCGCCGTAGCTTTTCGAGACGTTCTCGAATTCCGCCACGATGCGCCCGCTGGGTTTGGGCTGCGGAAAAGAGAAGTGGATGGCTTTTTCCTCCGCCGGCAGCTCGATGCGCTCAATCTTATCGAGCTCCTTGATGCGGCTCTGCACCTGTTTCGCTTTGCTCGCCTGGTAGCGGAAGCGGCTGATGAAGGCTTCGAGCTGTTCGATGCGCTCGCGCTGATTTCGATAGGCGGCTTCGAGCTGATCGGTACGCTCCTGCTTCTGGCGCACGTAATTCTCATAGTTGCCGTGATAAAAGTGAACGCCGCGATTCCAGATTTCGACGATTTTGTCCACGGTGACATCCAGGAAGTAGCGGTCGTGGGAAATCAAAACGTAGGCGAACGGATAATCGGCCAAGTACTGCTCCAGCCAGTTGCGCGCTTCCAGATCGAGGTGATTGGTGGGTTCGTCCAGCAACAACAGATTCGGCTTTTCGAGCAGAAGCTTGGCCAGCGCGATGCGCATTTGCCAGCCGCCCGAAAACTCTTCGGTGCGCCGATGCCAGTCCGAGTGCGGAAAGCCTAAGCCGGCCAGCACGCTCCCCACTTGCGCTTCGGTGGCATAACCGTCGCGGGTGCGGAACTCGCTGTCGAGCTCGTGGAAACGATCGGCGATTTGCGCGTATTCGGGGCCGGCGGGATCGACCTCGGACATTCTGTGGGTGAGCGCTTCCATCTCGCGCTCCATATCGTGGAGCGACGAGAACACGGACATACATTCGGCGAAGACGCTGCGGCCGGAAAGAGACAGACCGTCCTGCGGCAGGTAGCCCGAGTTCATGCCGCGGGTAGCGTTGCGCGATCCGTAGTCGAGGGTGTCCAGCCCCGCCAGGATTTTGAGCAGCGTGGTCTTACCGGTGCCGTTGGCGCCCACCAACCCGGCGCGGTCCTTAGGCGTGATCAGCCAGTTCAGGTCTTCAAACAGGAGCTTGGGGCCGAAGCGTTTACCGGCCCCCGCAAGTTGGATCATTCTATTACTAGTTTAGTTCCGATGCTTACGGCTTTCCGAGCGCGCAGAGAGGATCTCCGATGACGATGTTCATCCAGCTCAGCGCGGGAATCGCCAGATAATAGCTTTCGGCCAGATTGCGGCCGTGATAATAGGCGGGCAGCAGTATATTGGGCCGTGGGCAGAGGTGCAGAAACGGCTCGGCGACGTGTCCCGATGCGCCGGTGACGCCGTCGTGAATATAGTCGGCGGTGAGACTTTGCGGGCTTCCGGCGAAGGACATTTTTGGATCGCCCCATGCGCCGCCGAACGCCCAAGTATCGGGCGGGCGCGCGAAGGTACGTCCGTTGGTGGAAACATACTCGGTCATGATCGCGCCAGGCAACCACTGGAAGCCGAGGTGCCGTTGCTTGCGAGCCGGATCGTTCGATCCCCAGGATGCGTACCCGATGACGTCGGTCAGATTGTAGAGCACGGTGGAGGAACGATCGAGCACGACGCGGTCCTGGGGCAGCGCCTGCGCGGCTTCGAGCAGCCATTTGTTTCCCGGCGTGGTGTCGGCGTCCTTGAGATCGATAACGAACATTCCCCGGTTCCGCGCCATTAATGCCCGATCAATAATGCCTTTGACGTCTGCGAAATCGTAACCCGCGAGCCGCGTGACCAAATAGATGGGGAAATCCGGGTGACGAAACGGCGCATTCACCTTACCGAAGAAGGGATTCGCGATTCCGGACGGCGAGGGATGCGGGCCAACGTGCATGTCGCGATAAAGCAGGGACAGCTCGGAATCCACGGAGGCTATTTCGGAATTAGTCGCGGCGCCATGCCCGGGGATGCGCAAGGGCACGCCGGCGGTGGTTACGATATACAGGATTCGCTCTTCCAGATGCTTCGCGCGCAGAAAGGCGGCGATCGGATCGGCGATCTGGTGTTCGAACAGTTCGCGGGGTATTTCTTCGTCCGGGTTCACCGACAGCTTACAGATATTAGCCGCTGGGATGTGGCGCCGCAAGGCGTAGTACTCGCCGATTCGCTCCGAAAGAGGCGACTCGCGATTCACAACGACGAGCACGTTCGAGGCGTCCTGACTCCAGGCGGCGCAGGCGACCCCGAGCAACAGGGCGAGTTTATACACTCGCCTTCATTTTAGTTTTTTTCGCCTTGAACGCGCGCCACTCCTGCCAATCGTCGGTGGTGGCCTTGACCATTCGCGTGGCGGCATCGTGCAGCCAGGGACGCGGCCTCTTTCCGAGATCCCGCAGAATGGGCAGAGCCGCGCGCGGCGTGCCCAGATGAACATTGGCCGTCTCGAATCCCATGGCGTGCAGAAGCTTGGCTTCGTCGCGCTCCTTGGGCATGGACGCCAACTCGACGCGCGAGCAATCCGGCGCGAGCCGGCGGACGATCCAGCGGCCCTTGAGGCGAACGCAGGGATCGATGGCGCGCACGGAACGGTCCAGGATTTGCTGATAGCAAATGGCCTGGGACGCCTTGCGCAGAGACGCCCACACGCACGCCGACGGCGCCAGGGCCTTGGCTTCGCGAGCGATCGCGGCGCCGTCACACTGAGCGATGGCGACAAATCGCTCGCGACCTAAACTCCCGAGACCGGCGACGCGATGGACAATTCGGTATTCGAGACCCCGTTCCGGCAGCATTCGCTCGATGGCCCGCCGGGCGCTCTTCGGAATGCGCCCCCGCCAGGTGCGCAGACTGTTGAACTTATCCCAGAATTGCGGCGGATCGCGCAGAACGCCGGTCATCATGGATCGTAACCAGGGATGCTCCTCGGCCAGCACGATCGGCTTTCCGCCGGTTTCGAGACCTTTTTTGTAGCCGTCCAGAATCACGCTGCAGGCGTCCTTGGGAGCGATCTGAAGACGGGCCTCGCGAACGGCGATGTGAGTGCTGGCGGCCAATCGAACTAAATCGAGGGTGTAGGGGAACTGGTAGGCTTCGTCGAAATCGTTAATGCCCCACACCAGCCGTCCTTCGGTGTCGCGCCAAGTACCGAAGTTTTCGACGTGCAGATCGCCGACCGCCAAAAGTCGAGGGGCCTTGGCTTCCTCGGGACAGACGTCGGGCCAGAGCTGCATCCAACGGTAAAATGTGGCGCGTAAGAATGGAAAAACATCGGTGGCCATGGCGGCATGCTTGTGTTCGAGATCGGCCGCTATCAGGGTTATATGCTCACGCAGCCAGGCCTCGTAGGATCGCGTCGCTTTTACGATTTTCATTGGATATCGGCTGTTGGAGCGGGCGGCACGGGCGAGAAAGAGTGCACGGCTCGATTATAACCGCGCCGCGCCTGCGCTGGTGCTCTCAAGGCCGAATGTGCGTCTTGGACGAACGTTGCTGCGTTACTCGGGCGGCGTCGCCTGGATCGAGGCTTCCTCGATGGCGTCGAGGACTTGTTTGACAATCTTCGGGTGCAACGTCGCGTTGCCGTGGAACGGAACCCTACGTCCGCGCTTTGCGTAGATGCGATGACTCCCCCTGGACCGCAACCATACGAAGCCGGCGCTCAGCATCGCTTCGGCATCCGACGCGGTTTGGCGCGGCAGCTTAGGCACGAACTTCGACGGCAGTGGTTAGAATCTCTCGGCTTAGCGCCGACGATCGCTCTTCATCGGTGAGCGTCTCGAGGAAGAGCTCAATTGCCTCGCGGATATTGACAAGTGTCTCCTCGACCGTCTTACCTTGCGATTGGCAACCCTTCAGTTCTGGGCACCATGCGTAGCAGCCCTGCTGGTCCTGCTCGATTACGACGCTAACCTTGCCGGTCATACACCCCTCAGCTTACCGCCATGGGTGTGCCGCAGGGCGACGCGGGGTTGTTGATTGGGACCGGTGGATGGCTGGCTCGATGCTTGCAGTGCCACTAGGACCGTTCGGATGCGCTCGCGAATCGACATGCTAATCTCGGTTATCATCCATGGGGTCCCGCGACGCTCCAGGTTTTTTCCGCTTCGACTTGATCGTCATCCTGGTGGCGTCCGCGATCTACTTCGGCTGTATGTTCAGCCCTCCATCCCTCATGGACGACGTGGACGCGACCCAGGCTCAGATCGCGCGTAACATGCTGGATTCCGGCGATTGGGTTACCGCGCGCCTGGATGGCGTTCCGTACCTGGAAAAGGCGCCGCTGAAATACTGGATGATCGCGGCGTCGTACATGATTTTCGGAGTGCACGACTGGGCCGCGCGATTTCCCATCGCCGTGACGATCGTGGCGCTTTGCTGGCTCACTGCGCGTATCGGCAATTGGGCTTTCGGCGGGAAAGCCGGGTTATACAGCGGGTTGGCGTTGGCAACCAGCGTGGGCTTGTTCCTGTTTACGCGCGTGCTGATCCCGGATGTGCTCCTCACGTTCACCATCACGCTGGCGATGTGGTCGTTCTTGCGGGCGCTCGATGAAGACGAACCGCACCCGAGGCGTTGGGCGTGGTTGATGGCGGCGAACATCGGCACGGGGCTGCTGCTCAAGGGATTGATCGCGGCGGTGTTTCCAATCGGCGCCGCGCTGGTGTATTTGCTGGTGACGAAGCAGATTTTCGCGCGCCAGACCTGGCATCGACTGCGGCCTTTTTCGAGTGTCGCGATCGTGTTGTTGATCGCCGCGCCCTGGCATATATTGGCGACCATCCACAATCCGCCCTATTTGTATTTCTCGATTCGAAGCGTTCCGGGGGAATATCACGGCTTTTTCTGGTTTTATTTCTTCAACGAGCATCTACTGCGGTTTTTGAACCGCCGTTATCCCCGTGATTATAATACCGTGCCGCGCTTCCAATTCTGGTTGTTTCATCTGCTGTGGTTGTTCCCTTGGAGCGCGTACCTTGCCGGAGCCGCTCGATTGAGTTACCGGCCGAAGGATCGAGCCGGAAGAATGCGTTTACTGGCCCTGTGCTGGACCGGGTTTCTGCTGGTCTTCTTCACGTTCTCTTCCACCCAAGAATACTATTCGATGCCGTGCTATCCCGCCTTGGCGCTCCTGATCGGCTGCGCGCTGGCGCAAGGGGTCTGGACGCGAGCCGGTGACCGGGTGATTGCCGGGCTGGCGGCCCTCGCGGCGATCGTGATCGCGCTAATCCTGGCGCAGGTTTGGAACGAACCCACGCCCGGCGATATCTCCAACGCGCTACTTCAGCATCCCGAGGTTTACTACACGCTCTCACTCGGACACATGGGTGACCTCACTTTGAAATCCTTCGCCTACCTGCGCGCGCCGCTGATGCTCGCGGGACTGGCGTGCCTGATCGGCGCTTCCGCGCTGTGGTGGCGAACTCCGCCGGTGGCTTTCGTCCTGATGATGGTTCTGTTTCTGCACGCCGCGCGGGTCGCCATGGTGGTTTTCGATCCGTATCTTTCGTCGCGGCCGCTGGCCGAAGCGCTTCTCAAATCGCCCGCGGGCGAGCTGATCGAGGACAATGCTTACTACACGTTCTCGTCGGTGTTTTTCTACGCCAACCGGCGCGCATTGTTGCTGAACGGGCGCAAGACCAATCTCGAATACGGATCGTACGCGCCCAAATCTCCCGACGTGTTCATCAATGATGCGGAATTCGCCGAACTTTGGAGGCGCCCCCAGCGTTTCTATTTGTTGGTGGAGGGACCATCGCTTCCGCGTATTCGCGATTTGGAATCTAAGCCCGAACTTCACGTCGTGACCGAAAGCGGCGGCAAGTTTCTGCTGACCAACCATGCGAATCCTAATTGACGCCACGCCGTTGCTCCTGCGCAGCGCGGGCATCAAGACCTACACGTATCACTGGATCCAACATCTTTACCAGCACTCGCGGAACGAGCAGATCCTGACGTTTCCGCCCATGGATCAGTTGGCGGCGCTCGACCACGAGCGGTCGATTCTCAGTCCCGCGCAAACCTATCCACGGCTGGCCTTACTCTATCTTTCGAACATCGGCGTTCCCGTGCTGGATTGGATGAGCGCGAAGGCGGACGTCTTTCACGTTTCCAATCAGATTCGAAATCCGCCCAAGAAGACCAGGCTCACCGCGACCGTCTATGACATGACCACCCAGTTGATGCCGGAACTGCATACGGCCGCGAATGTGCGGGCCGATGGCAGCTTCGCTCAAAACGTCCTGCGGCGGGCGGCCGGGCTGATCGCGATCTCGGAGAACACGCGCCAGGACGCGGCCAGATTGCTGAATCTGCCGCTGGATCGCCTCGAAGTGATTTATCCCGGAATTCCCGAAGTATACTTCGGCGCGCAACCTCGGCCGGCAGCGCGGCCCTACGTTCTGTCTCTCGGCACGATCGAGCCGCGAAAAAACATCGACACGCTGCTGGACGCGTGGAACGGACTGGCGTTGTCGGAAGATTTCGATCTGGTGGTGGCCGGCGGCTCAGGCTGGTCGTCCGAAAAGACGCTGGCTCGGCTTCGGTCGCGCCCGGCGGGTGTCCGGTACCTGGGCTATGTTCCGGAAGACGAGCTGCCCGGCTTAACCGCCGGCGCAACGGCGCTGGTTTATCCGTCGTTGTACGAGGGCTTCGGATTCCCGGTGGCGCAGGCGATGGCTGCAGGAGTGCCCGTGATCACTTCCAACAACTCCTGTCTCCCGGAGATCGCGGGCGACGGAGCGCTGCTGGTGGATCCTCGCAGCGCCGCGGAAATCGGCGCAGCGATCGAGCGCCTTCTAACATCGCCTCAATTGCAGCAGCAGCTTCGAACCGCGGGCGTGGCGCGCGCTCAACAATATCGCTGGGACGCGTGCGCGCAGAAAAGCTTGGAATTTTTTCGGCGGCTGGGCTGACTATTTCGCGACGCCCGGCGCAATGAAAAAATCCCAAACCTGCATGTTGACCTTTCCCTCGGTGTATTCGACGACGGCGTACTCGCCCGGTTCCATCGGCTTCTCCGGCCAGATCTTGAAAAGACCGTCGGCCATTTGCTGGCGAAACGTTTCCACCAGGTTCGGCTCCTCCACCGTCTCCTTGCTCACCGGAATGATGGTGAGTTTTTCCACCACGCGATTCCCTTTGTGCTCGCCCATGCGAAGAATACCGAAGCGCTCTTCCGCCGAGAGACGAATGTAGAACTGCGCCTCGCGGTTGGCGGTGCCGATGGGAGCGTGCGGTCCATCCAGTTCCACCGTTGCTTTTCCGGAAACCAACGGGAGCGGGCTCATCACCTTCAGTACCGTGCGACGCTTATCGTTAACGATCTTGGATTCGGCCGCCTTAATCGGGATCAGCTTGGATTCCTCGTCGATCAGATAGACTCCCTCTTCCTTGGGAACCAGGTCCTTTTCGTGGCTCGCATCGCGTTCGGCCTTGTCTTCGGCGGCGTTCGCCGCGGCGGATTCCTTGGCGATGTCCTCGCGCTCCTTGATTTCAGCTCTCGTTTTCGCTAGGTCTACCAATGAGAGCGGCATCTCCTCCCATTCGTCGCGATCGACGCTGTACAACCGCACGCGGTCGTTATCCACCTGGTATTCGCGAACCAACTGATAACTGCCGTCCTTGAGATACAGCTTGACGGTGGCGGCCGAAAGCAGGCACGCGGAGGCGAGCAGGAGGCAGCAGATTTTTGCAAACATTCGCTTGGACGCTCGCATCCTAATCCTATCCTTTCACCGTGACGCTACCGGGCGGCCAGAAGTTTCTTGACGCCGTCCACGCACAACACAGCCGCGTGTTTCGATTCCGGAATTAAACCACCGACCGCCGCCTCGATCGTCTCCGGTTTCAGGCTGGCGAGTTCGGCCCGCGTCTTTCCTTGCATCCAAGCCGTGAGGGCCGAGCCGCCGGCGATCGACGCCGTGCAGCCACGCACCTTGTAACGCACCTCGGCGATGCGGTCGTCCGCAAAACGGACCGACAGGCGCAGAATATCTCCGCACGCGGGATTCGTGATCTCGACGGTGGTCGCCGGAGGATCGAGCTCCCCCACGTTGCGCGGATTTTTGAAATGATCGAGAAAGGCTTCGCTGTACAAGGTTCTTCTTAAGTAGGCTCTCTTCAATTATGGATCTGTTTTTGACGGGCGCGACGGGGTACATCGGCGGCGCGGTGGCGGACGCACTGCGAGGCGCGGGCCATTCGGTAGCGGGCCTGGCGCGCTCGGACGAATCGGCGGGGCTTCTGCACCTTCGAGGCATCGCGGCGCATCATGGCGATCTCGCGCACTCCCAGAGCCTAATGGCCGCGGCGCTCGCCTGCGACGGTGTCATACACGCCGGAACCACGAACGACGGCGCAGTGGATCGGTTGGCAGTGGAATTGATGCTCCAAGCTTTGGCTGGTTCAGGAAAACCGTTCGTTTACACCAGCGGCATCTGGGTGCTGGGCGATACCGGCGGCCGATTGGTGGATGAGACCGCGCCCGTGCGTCCCGCAGCTTTAGTCGAATGGCGGCCGGCGATGGAGCGGATGGTGCTGGCGGCCGCGATGCAGGGAGTGCGCGCAACGGTGATACGGCCGGGCATCGTGTACGGGCGCGGCGGAGGAATCCCGGCTGGTTTCGTCGAGTCTGCCGAGATGCGCGGCGTGGTGCAATACGTCGGGACCGGGGAAAATCACTGGCCGGTGGTGCATGTCGAAGATCTGGCCGATCTCTATGTGCGCGTGGTGGAGAACGCCGCGGCGGGCGAGTTGTTTCATGCGGTGGAGAACTCGCGGCATTCGGTCCGCGAGATCGCCGAGGCCGCGGGCGCGCGCACCGAACCCTGGCCGCTCGAGGCGGCGCGGAAGACGCTCGGCGCGTATGCCGACGCACTGGCGCTCGATCAAAACGTGTCCGCCGAAAAGGCCAAGGCCACGCTCGGATGGAAGCCACGCGCCGACGGAATCCTGGATGATTTGCGGCGCGGGTCCTACGTCCGGTGACGACGGTTGTCGCGGCGGTGATCGAACGCGGCGGGCGCGTGTTGATCGGCCAGCGGAAAGCCGGCGGGTGGCATTCGCTGAAATGGGAATTCCCCGGCGGCAAGGTCGAGGTGCGCGAAACGCCGGAGGATGCCGCAGCCCGCGAGCTCGAGGAGGAGCTTGCGATCCGCGCCCGCGTGGACCGCGAGATCATGCGCTATGAGTATCAATACCCTGAGCGCGCGCCCATTCTTTTGATCTTTTATCGGATTGTGGATTTCGATGGCGAACCGCGCAACCTGGATTACGAGCAGATCCGGTGGGAACTCAAGGAGCGGCTACGCGATTATGATTTTCTGGAAGGCGACGCGGCGTTTATACGGAGTTATTCCGGGGGTTCCTGATAGATCCAGAATCGCAGACGAACCGGAGCGATGCGGGCTTTTCACCTCAAGAACGCTTCCCGGACCGGCCTGCCGATCCAACAGGCCGGTTGGTGTAGACCAAAGATCTCGGCGATAGTGCTGGCCGTATCAAAAGTGTTGATCGGGACGGTGAGCTCTCTGCCGGTCGCAACCCCGGGGCCACGAATCATCCACGGAATCTCGATTTCCGTCATGGAATTGCCGCCGTGCCGTTTGCCGATTCCGCCATGATCGGCGCTGATCAGAACCACCGTTGTCGTGAGCATGTCGGTTTCCCGCAGCCGCGCCATCAATTCGCCCAACAATCTGTCGCAGTGGTTGAGAGCTTCGTCATAAGCGGCCGATTCGAAGCCTTCCGTGTGCCCTGCGTGATCCATTAAATCGACGTGCAGAAATACGAGCGCCGGCCTCGCCGAAGTAATGTAGTCCAGGGCCAGCACGAGCGTAGCGTCGGGACCCTGTCCGGTCCCGATTTTGTCGGGCGCTCCCGCTTCCACAATGAACGGAAACCCGTCACCATCGAAAAACATTCCAAGCTTTGCGGCGGGTTGCTGTCTGCGCAGCAGACCGAAGATGGTAGGGAAGCGTCCGTCCTCACCCCGGCAGGATGGAGCGATGGAGAACTTATCCGGGCGCCAGTCGTTCGATGTTACTCCGTGCTGTTCCGGACCGGCGCCGCTGAGCATGGAGGCAAAATTCGGGAACGTCAGCGTGGGCATCACACCACGAGCTTCGAGCGAATAAGCGCTCTCGCGCTGAAACTCGCGAAAATGCGGCGGCATTCTGGCGCGCAACACGTTGGCGCCTAAACCGTCCACCGCGAAAATGATGACGGTCCGGACTTCGGCGGCTCCGCAAAGCGATAAAGCGGAAAGAAAAAGCGCGAGCAGTCGAATCATCTTTCCATGATCGCTTGCCGCGCACGCGGCGTCCATAGCGTTACGACCGGCCGCGGTTAGCCGGAACGTCGTGGTTCCCTAGGCGTCCCGTTCAATCGACACGTACATGGGACCTGCGCCGAGCGACGCCACCAGGAACCAGGTGAAGCGGCCGGCCCGGTTCACTACTCGGAACTTCACCTCTTCGCCCGCGGCGGCATCGAATTCGAGGTTCTTCTTGTTCCAGGTGTTGTCCACGCGCAGATGATGATGCCCCGGCTGGATGGCGCGAGTCATCGTATGGTCGTACATCAAATCGGCGATCCATTCGCCGTCCAGCTTGATGATGACTTGGCGCTGCTTAAGATCTTCGGGCGAGGTGCGCGCGATGGTTAGCCGC
>Ga0302325_10005098_pt1 | contig 30087 bp, 26 predicted proteins | sample Palsa_T0_2_FD_201948 | JGI IMG/M metagenome (GOLD analysis project Ga0302325, IMG submission 201948) | Peat permafrost microbial communities from Stordalen Mire near Abisko, Sweden - Palsa_T0_2 | ecosystem: Environmental > Terrestrial > Soil > Palsa > Peat permafrost | place: Sweden: Abisko... | reverse complement strand
ATGAAGGAGAGTTGATAGCCCCCGAGGAACGTATCGACGTGGATAAACGAAAACAGGAGCAGCGAAGTCAGCAGGAGGCTGACCGTTACCGGCCAGCGGACGGGGGCGGCGTCTTCCCGTAAGGCCATCGAGGCGCAGGCAATGAAAATGAGGGCCATGGTGAACAGAGTCGCCGCCAGATCCACGCGGACATTCCATTTTGTGGCGAAGGCCAGGGCGATCCAGATGAGCTTGGGAAAGAAGACGGGGTGCTCGTTGTTGCAGGTCAGCAAGTCGCGGAGGAAGCCCTGATGGTGCGCCACGGCGTAGAACATGCCAGGGAGCATCCATTGGTCGACAAACGGCACGTTGACGCCATAACGGAAAACGAAGCCCAGCGCCAGAACGAACGGGACCAGATAGATCAGCCAGGCGATCACGCCGGATGGGGCGCCGGGCATTTTTGCCGCAGGCTTCATCGGATGGCGCACTTTGCGGATGTGGGGCAGGCTGGCAGCCTGCGCGGCGGTTGCCAACCGCCGCAATCCCGACGAAACGCGAAATCCGGCCGATTGACGGCGCCCCTCGGGCCCTGCCCAGCTTGCCAAGCTGCCCACAAAAGAGTCTCCGCCTTCACGTCGCGCACCCAGTTGATTGTACAGCAACCCGGCAAAATCGGGCGGCGTTCTATAATTGGGAATCGTTTTTGGATGGCCGGAAACTGTCGATGAAAAACCCTTTCGCCCGCTTTGGCAGGGCTCGGAGTGAGCAGCAACAGCTCGCCGCGGAATTGGACGAGCTCCGGGCGTCCGTAGCCGCGCAGCGGAAAGCCATCGAGGAGTTACAGGCCGCGGTGCGGCAGCAAAGGGAAAGCGCCCAGATTTTTGAGAAGGCGTTTCGGGTGAATCCGTTCGCGGGCGATTATATCGAGTTTGGCTCCTATCGGGGAGACTCGCTGATTCAGGCATACTACGCCTCGCGCCGCGTGCTGGATGAGCTGATGTCCGGGGTCTGGGACCATTCCTTTGAAGACAAGGATGCGGTCCACGCCGGTTTTCAGTGGTGTTGGAACCAGATGCGCTTCCTGGCGTTCGATTCCTTTCAAGGGTTGCCGGAGCCGGCCGGACTAGACGTGGTTTATCGCGTTTTCCCTGGGGGAAGTTACGCGTGCTCCGAGCAGGAGTTCCGTGCGAATGTGCGGCGCTACGGACTTCCGGATGAGAAAGTCATTTCGGTGCCGGGCTTTTTTTGCGACACGCTCACCGACGATACGGCCCGCTCTTTGGATCTCCAACAGCTGGCGGTAATTCACATCGATTCGGACCTGTATGAATCGGCGCGGGACGCCCTGCGATTTTGCACTCCGTTTTTGTCCGATGGCGCCATTCTGGTGTTTGACGAATGGTTTCAATTTCGCGGGAACCCGACCTTGGGCGAACAGCGGGCGTTTCGAGAATGGCGTGATTCACACCCGGAGTGGATCGCAACGTCTTTTCAGAAGGAAGGCGCCTACCGGAATTCCTTCATCTTGAGTAAGTCGCACTAAGAGTGAGATGGTGTGGCGCACGAACTCATGCGTGCCGCGTCGCCACTCTTGGCGACGCTTGGTCTGGCAGCGTGCGCGGCGCGCCGGTGATAAGCTGGGGTGCTGAGCGGCATGGCCCAACCTCGCGAGGATCGACTGTCCAGGTTGCAAAAACCGGCCCACTTCTCATGGGGGAAACTCGGCGGCCTCTTCGTTCTAATCTGTTTGCTGCTGGTGTGGCGATTCCCCGATCCGATCCTCAAGCCGTGGACTCTGGTCGTGGAGGAAGGGACGGTCTATTTCCAAGATGGCTACAACTTGCCATTTTGGCAGGCCGTCTTCACGCCGTACGCAGGGTATTTCACAGTCCTGCTCCGATTATTCGCGGGAGCTTGCCTTTGGCTTCCCTACCGAGCGCTGCCCTTCGCCTATTCGTTTATCTCGCTGATCTGCTCCGCCGCCATTCTGTCGTTCTTTTATCTGCCGCACTTCCGCACGACCGTGAGGCGCGATTGGCAGCGAGCTGTCATCTGCCTGGCGCTCTGCGCCGCGCCCAATGCCCATCCCTTACTTCACCTAGAGACCCTCCAGTTTTACTTTGCGGTGTTGTTGGTATTGATCGGGCTGATGGAACTGCCCCGCAGGCTGGCGGGCAAATGCGTAGTGTTGGCGATCGCAGTGCTCTCGGTGTGGACCACGCCGATGGCAATCGTATTGATGCCGGTTTTTTTCTATCGCGCCATCCGAAAAGGCGCGCTGGCGGCGGACCGCGTGGTATGGGTCTTGACTTTGGCCGCCCTCGTCGGTTATGTGGCCGCGGTAAGGGAGTTCGGGAAGGCGCAGCCCCAGATCGATTTTGTACATTTGCCGGCGGTCTACTGGCACGCTCTGGCATACCGGGTCGCCGGAGTCGGGCTAATCGGAGAGAGTCTGGCGACGCGACTAGGTCTCCGACCGCATGAAAACTTTCCTTTTGTAGCCGAACTTCCGACGGGCGGCTCTGCGGTCAAATTTCCAGTTGATCTTGATACAGTCGCGGTTCATCCGACGGTTCCAGGCTTTCGCCTCCTGGCGCAGAGTTTTTAGATTAGAGATTCGCCGACTGCCCAGACATTGGCGCGAGAAAATCCCGATTTCGATCTCCGCTTGATTGAGCCAACTGCCGTGAGTGGGCGTGTAGTGGACGGTGAAGCGATGCCAGACTTCCGTGGCCATTTCCATGCCGAACACATCCGCCAGCGCTTTCCGGCAATGGATGTTGAGGTTGTCCATTACCAAGTGGATCGTGTTCGCTTCGGGGTATGCCATCGCCAACTTGACGGCAACCCGAGCGAACTCAAAACCCGAACGATCCGGCGTGGCAAAGGTGAAATGGCGCCCGGCCTTCGGTTCTACGGCGCAGAATACATTGGCAGTCCCGCAACGCTCATATTCGTTGTCCCGCCGGGCCTCCCGTCCCGGCATCGCTGGCGAGGCGGGCCGCACGTCGGCATGCAGAGTGACCGGCTTCTCATCTAAACAGATCACCGGTTGCTGCGGGTCATAAGGCCGTTCGTACATCTCTAAGACGTCTTCCATCTTGGCGATATAGTCGTCATTGAGATCGGCCACCACCCACATTTTTTTCCCGCCACGGTTTCAAATCGTGGCTCAGCAGGAGAATGCGAATGGTTTCCCGTCCTACACGCGGAACCAGCTTGCGTTTGACGGCTTCCTGCGCCACCAGGCGTACCGTCCAACGAGCACGACCTTCCGGCGGGCTACTGCATACCATTGCAATCAAACGTTGTTTCTGGCTATTGTCGAGCACCTCGGCGGCTCCGGGTCGCTGCTTCTCATACAGCGCCCGCTCCAAACCGCCCTGCTGATAACGGCGACCGACGTTCCGGATGGCCTGTGCCGTCAGCGGAATTACGCCGGCAATGCGCGGCGCGGAGGCGCCTTTGGACAATTGCAGGAGCACCAATGCGCGAAGCACAACCCGAACCTGCTGAACCCCGCGGCGCAGGATCTTGGCGAGTTGCTTTTGATCTTTCTGTGAAACCTCGATCTTCAGTGGTGGACGGCCCATGGCAACAGTATGGGCCAAAACAATTCTACATAAAAATGGTTTTTACCAATTATTTAGGCGGTCACAGACCTAGTCTCCGTCTTAGGCTGGTGGAGCACGTTCCCGCTGCTCCTGGCAGCCGTTCTCCTGGCAGCTATTGGATTGTCCAAGCGCTCGCTCCGCGGGCATTCCGGGTTTGTCGCCTTCACGTTACTCTGGTCGATCTTCGCGTCGGTCTTATTGATGGGCCTGCGTCCCGGCGTCACAGGGGACTACTTCCAGTTCAAACCCGGATATTTCTACTGGACGCAGGACCGGTATTTCTTTCCGGCGACGGTCTTGCTTTTCCTTTCCTTGGGAATTCTTTGGAGCGGCCTACGCGGGCGATTCGCGCTTCCGGCAGGGATTGCGGCCGCGTGCTGGTGCCTGGCGATGTACTTCTGGGGCTACGCCTTCCACCCTTGGACCGGCTTGGCGCCAAAGTTTGCAAATTACGGCCTGCTCATCAAGAGTACGGAACGGCAAGCCGTTGCCGATGGAAAGATTCACAAACTCTACATCCCAATTGCTCCGCATCTCTGGTTCGCAGTCTTAGAGATAGGAAAACGTAAGACCAGCGACGGAGTCCGGCAAGAGGTGGTCCCCTTCTCACAAAGACTCACGGATTTTTTTGACCTGGAGGGCCCATCCGCGGATCGGCCAGGCTTGCGCCGCTCACGGTGGTTCGGCGTCTTTGACGACTCGCAATTTCCCCAGGTCGACCATAAAGTGTACGGCCGAATGACTCTTGTGGAGGCCAGCACGGGAGGATTCTGGTTTTGGTCCCAGCAGGAGGGCCCCTTCTGGACCTCTGATTGGTTTTTCCCGCGCGTCTTCTCGGCCCGCGAGGCGAATTGGATTCAACTCACGCCGCAGGCCACTCGTTGACCCCCAGGGTCTCCGCCATTCTCCAAGGCGGAGTGATACTGTAGTCTAAGTCGCCGAGGGCATCGCCGCACGGGGACGCCAAACCCGAAACCATGTATCCCAAAGCCGTCGCCATCGCTCTCCTGCGGAGTCACCCGGATTGGTTTAAGCCGGCTGTGAGCCGGCCGGACGACTATTTCCACTTGGAATTCGCCGGCCACGTCGCCGCGACGTTCACCGTCGAGGACTGGATATTACAGCGACGCGCGTCGGATGCGGCGATCCGCGAGTACCTGGATTTCCTGCGATCGGCGAAGGCGAGGTTTGGTGAAGTGGCCGTGTCGATGGGTTATTGGAACCCCAATGCATCGCACTCGCTGCAGCAAGACAAATGGTCTGTGGGCTGGGCTGGGGATGCCCTCTTGCCCATTGCGAATTACCTATACGTCCTTCACAGCTTCGGAGTGGCTGGCGACTGCCTTGAATGTGGCGCGTTCAAGGGATCGTCGACTGCTTGTCTAAGCTATGCGTGCAAGGAACTTGGGCTAACTCTCCACTGCGCGGATTCCTTTGCCGGTTTGCCTTCCTCGGAAGGGCACTATGACAAGGGAGACTTTGCCGGAACGCGGTCCGAGGTGGAGAACAACGTGCGGCGATGGGGGGCCATCGAGGCTGTCCATTTTCTGGAAGGCTGGTATGAGTCTTCGCTGCGTGGTTTTGCGAACCCATTATCGGTCATCTGGATGGATGTGGACTTGCAACAGTCCGTCCTCGATGCGATGGGGAACGTGTTCTCGAATTTGGATCGCCATGGGGTGATTTTCTCGGACGGTTTTCGCGACGGAGTGGACCTCACCCCTGAGAACACGATTGTCTTCACAGGCGGTGAGCCGGCGGGCTTCTACCGCTTTTTTGAGAGCCGGCGCATGAATGTTCTAGCATTTCCGGCTGGACCGCCAGGACTCGCCCTGATTCTTCCAAGGCCGGAAGAGACCCCGTGGCTGCGCATTTATCCGGAACGCTTTCAATATCTCGTCCAACGGCTATAAGCTGCTTGGGAGCCGATAAGTGTGTGCAGGCCCCTTGTCGCGGCTTCTCTGAAGAAGTCTCCAGCCCGGCGGAATCTCAGCGCGCCCATCGATCAATTCTTAGTGATTAACCTGGCGCCATTGAGGCGCACGAACTCCTCGCGTTGGTCGTCGTAGGCCCAGACCGTCAATCTGGAGGGGCCCGCCGGAAGGAACTTCGCGGGTATCCACTCCTCCCATCCTGACTGGACCATTAGCGGATTGTGAAGACCGGCGGCGATGTCGGGACGTTCAGGGTTACCAAGCCTCGCGGCGTAGATGAATTGCCGTTCATCATTTACCGCGAAAAGAACGAACTTGGGCAGTCTATCCCCGCCGGGAATAACTGCCCAGCCGCTGCAGTGGATCCAATCGCCGGAGCGAACCACTTCAGGCGTGTCGCCGCCTGGCGGCAAATCGACGCTGCCATAGTCAGCCGCTGGCTTGTCTATGAACGGGACGTGGACTGCGATTTTGCGCCAGCCCAAATTACTGAGCAATTCCGCGGGCTGTCTAACGAATTGCACGTATGCCGGAACGGGAACCGCAATGGGGAACAGGCAGCTTTCCAAGTTGCTGTCAGTCCTGGGGTCGATGTACCCCAGCACCTCGAGACAGGCTGAAGCGCGGAGCCGGCCCTGTCTACTTTGGCGGGCGGCCGGGATCGACGCAGCCGAGCCCGCTATCGTGCCGGCGCCGACTAAAACTGCCAGCCCCAGAAATCCAAGGCGGCCCCATTCCCGGCCAGTCAATACCTGCCGCCCAAGGTGCACCACGGCAACAGACAGAAGCACGCTAACGCTCATGAAGCGCGAGCCCGCGGTTACCGCCCCGAATGCGCCCCATGAGGAGCGCCCCATCGCCGTCATCACGGCAAACCCCAAGCCGAAGAGGCCGATCGAAATCCAAGGAATCGCTGCCCGCGATTCGGTTTTCCCAAGAACTGTCCAGCAGACGCTAAAGGCGAACAGCAGCAGTAGAACCCCGCCAATCAGCCACGCAACCACGCTGGCCGCGCCGTGGGTCCCTTCGGCAAGGGGCGCGCCCAGAACAGCCAGGAAGAACTGAAGAGCGGCCCCAGGATGCTTGGACCAGAACGTATCGCTGCTCAGCGGAGTATCACGAATGAAGGCAGTGAAGTAAAGTGCCAGACAGGCGGCGCCAAGGGCGAGTGTAGCGCAGGTGGCGATACTCCGGGCTCGCTTGCTAGTGAAACAAATTACCAAACACGGGAGAATCACGATCCAGGACAGCATTCCCTGAAGCGAGGAAAAACTCGCCACGGTGCAGCAAGCCCACGCCAATACGAGCGCTCGAATAGGGTTCGCGGGTGAAGTAGATAACAGGTAGATCGCCGCGATGACGGCTAAGTTGACCAGCGCGAAAGAGACCTGGAATCCCCATAGAAAAGTGTCAAAATGAACGAATGAAAACAGCAGTAGAGATGTGATCAAGTTACTCACAGCGATCTGCCAGGTTGGGCGGCCGTGCCCTTCGCTGTTCGCCATAAGTGCGCATAATGCAAAAACCGCCAGGATCGTGACCAGCGTAGCCGCCATGTCGACGCGAAGGTTCCATCGGGTAGTAAAGCCCAGGACAATCCAGACCAACTTGGGAAACAAGACTGGGTGAACGTTGTTGCATCGCAGTAAGTTCCAGCTAAGCCCCTGGCCGCGGGCAACAGCGGTGAACAGGCCCGGAAGCCACCACTGATCCGAATACGGAACGTCCACGCTGTAAACGGTTACAAAGCCCAGCGCAGCAACAAATGGAAGCAAGTTGAGAGGCCGCCAGAGCCGCCAAAAGCGTGCCGGGATGGCGGAAGATCCGGAGTGTTGCGGCTTCATGAAATCGGGGGGCTGGCGCTCGAAATGCTGAGCCGATCCACGCGGCGCGACCTGGCTGTCGAACACTCAGTGAGCTACCAGCCTACCAGATTTCGAAGCGAGTGCAGCAAGATCGCTTCGCTGCAACACCGCACAGCACGCGGAACTATATATCTGCGTCATTTGCGGATAATCCGACAAATCGAAATACGTCTGGCGCCAGGGCTCTACGCTCGAATACTCAACGATGCGAAACTCGTCGTTCCGGGAAACGCCTTCAGCGGTGGAGTCCAGGTTAGTCACCCCGTATCTTGTCTGTAAGACCACGTCGTACTGGCGGCCGATCTTGGACACGCCGTCTACGACACGAGCAACGATTGCCCATTTCAGGAACGGAAGATCGTATCCAATACTTGCGGACGTGCGCCCTTCCGCTCTAATGCGGCGGCCAAGGAAATCGACTATGTTATTAAAGTCGCTGGACGGAGCGGGACGAAAGCCATAACGATACCAGGAAAGCGTCCTATCAATAGATGTAGCATTTAGCCCGACCAGCAAAATCAGGGCCGCCAAAGAACACACTCGAATAGCCTGGCCCCACCGAATACTGAACAAGAAGATGACCATCAGGGCCCCTTGTGCCGCCCATAGCCAAAGAAATCGGCGGGCCTGGTCCGCACTGTTATCGTTTACCATCAGCAGAATCTGCAGAGCCCACGGCACAAAGGCCGCGGCGGCCAGCACGAATTGCAGCTTTTCTCGCCCCGGCTCTGCCTCTGACGCTTGCGTAAAGAATCGGTCGGCGATACCGGTCATGGATACCGAGAGCCCTGCCAGTGAGAGCAGCCAGAAGGCTAAAAACTCAACTCCCTCAGACCTATCCAGACCGAAAAGCTCCGGACCGATGTGCACAGCCCACAAACCTCCGGCGAAGAAAAGTAACGCGAACGCGAAAACGGGAACGCGGCTCCAACGTTTGGAGGCGGCTCGGCGCCACAGTTTTCCCACAGACGCACTGAATGCCCAGCAGACGCTGGCTACCAGAAGGAAGAGCAACACTGCGGTACTCTCCGGAACCCGGCTGTCAGGCATACTCAAGAGCAGCAGCTTCCAGATTTTCCCGGCTCGCCGCAGAACAAGAACCCAGGGGTTTTCCGTAACCTTGAAAACCCACCTCGCGAGAGAACTCACATAAGTCCACCGCCCGTGGATTCCGTCCTTGACGGTTTCTTTGACGGCCTGATAAACCAATCCGTCCTGTGGATCGTGGACCCATCGGTACTCGGGAGCAGGCTCTGAAACTTGGCTGACGGCTGCGGCGCTCTGTTGCCGGCGGCCTTCTGTCGTCTTCAAACCACGGTCTGACAGGGAGTTATGGAATGCGGCTTCGTAATCCGTTATGGTATCGGTTCTGCTCGCGTTTGCGCGCAGGTCCACAAAGTTGCGCTTCGCCTCAAAGGCGAGGTAGGGGGACCAGATCAAGCCGCCAAGGCCGATACCTAACAGCACATGCCGCCAGCCGATCGGCGGGCGAAACGCGATCCAGGCTAAGGGCAAGACAACAATGAACATGATGCCCTCTAACATCCAATAATTCGAGGCTGCCCAAATGGTCAAAGCCCAAGCCAACGCTAGGGGACGGCGCCTCTCCACCCATTGGGCGGCGAAGTATAGGAACCAGATCAGAAAGGCGGGATGAGCCCGATTCCACCTCCAATCCGCGTATGCGAAGCCGTTGGCGGATAGCGCAAAGACAAGACAGGCGCACATTGCGGCCGGCGCGCCGAACCTGGGGGCAATCAGCAAATAGACCCCGGCCAGGGTAAGCGCCATCAACAACAAAGCCGGCACTCTCTCGCCTAACGCTGCTTCGGTAGGAAACAGCAAAACACCGGGAACGAGCGCCCAACTGACGCCGGGCGGGTTGAATGCCAGATAACCACTCACGCTACCGCGGACCGGAATCTCGCCCTTATGCAGCAGAGCCCGAGCGTTCTCAGCTTCTAGCAGCAGGTCGTAATTCGGCATGAATTGCTTGTATAGGTGCAAGGTGATTATTGCTACATAGCAATACGCCAACACTACCAATCCCAAACAGACTAAAGCTTTCGGGCGGGGAATTTGCGTCACCATGAACCAGCAGAGGGCGGGGAACTCGTTGGGCCCCCCGACAATCGCATTCTTAATTCTACCCAAATGCCGCTTTCATACTTTGACGCCAATCGCAATAATCGAGGTCGGGGGCCAGGGCAGGTGGTGGTCGATGCGGCGCCAGACCCAGACCAGCCGGTCGAACACGCGAAGCTGCCAATAGCCGAGCGCGTCGCGCTTCAGCAGGCGGCCGCTAATCTGCCAGGCGGGACGGGAGATGCGGTTGAACGCAAGAATTCTTTCGACGCGGAACCCGGCTTCCTCCATGCGGGCGCGCAGTTCCTCGCTGGCATAGCGGCGATAGTGGCCAAGCGCCGTGTCCAGAGTCCCAAATATGCGTTGGTCGTGGGGAACTAGAATGATCGCGCGGCCGCCGGCCACAAGCGCGCCGTGAATGTTGCGCAGCGCGCTGCGGTCGTCCTCGATATGCTCGACCACGTTCAAGCAGACGACAGTGTCCACCTGGCCGGAGAGGTTGAGGAAGTCAGCCGGATTCGCGACGTCGCAATGCGTCACGCGTAGATTGGGACGGTGCTGGAAGCGGCTCTTGAGGCGTGCGAGATGCTCCGGATCGATGTCGGTGGCGAAGTAGCAGGCGCGGCGTGGCGCCAGAACGCGGGTCAGATTGCCGATGCCGGCGCCGATCTCCAGCACGCGCCGGCCCACGTAGGGGCTGATGGCGTCGGCCATCCAGCGGTTGAAGCGGGGCGCGCCTGAGAGAGCGTGCAGAGTCTCCGGTCCGGAGTCCTTGTAGATGTCGCGGGTGAAAGAGTAGCGGAGGATCACCCAGACGGCCTGTAGTGCATCCTTGAACCCGATCTTCTTGCCTTCCTCGTAGGTGCGCCCGTTGTAACTGATGGGGATCTCGTAGATGCGCACTTGGCGGCGCGCTGCCTTGATGGTTAGTTCGGGCTCGATCCCGAAGCGGTCGCTGCGGATTGGGATGGTCTTGAGCAGCGAAGTGCGGAAAACCTTGTAGCCGGTTTCTATGTCGGTAAGGTTCAGGTCACTGACGATGTTGCAGAGGGTGGTGAGCAGGTGATTGGCGACGGAGTGCCAGTAGTAGAGCACGCGCCGTCCGCCAGTGACCATAAAGCGTGAGCCGAAGACGACGTCCGCCTTGTCGTCGAGAATAGGTTGAATCAGGTGGGTGTACTCGCGTGGATCGTACTCGAGGTCGGCGTCCTGGATGATGGCAATGTCGCCGCGGGCGTAATCGATGGCGGTACGGATGGCGGCGCCCTTGCCCTGGTTGCGGGAATGGCGAACGAGCCTGATACAAGGGTGGCCGGCGGCGAGCGCTTCCACCGCTTCGGCGGAGCCATCGGAGGAGCCATCGTCTACGACTATGATTTCCCGGTCGATGCCGTCGGGAAGCGGGGCCGCAAGGACGCGCTCAAGCAGCGCAACGACGAACTCCTCCTCGTTGTACAGCGGCACCAGCACGGAGAGCAGAGCGGCGGGCATGAATCACCTCATTGTATCGGCTTCCACAAAAGCCGCGGCTGGGCCTCAGAAAACAAATAACTTATCCGTGTGAATCGGTGTTCATCGGTGGCCCAAAAAGGCCCGGCCGGAAAACCCGTCACAGGCCCGTATCTCCATGAAAACAATCCACAAACCGCTGGCTGCGGCTTTGATCCCAGGCTTCGCGTTATCGGCGACGCCATCGGAGCCACGACCGTTGGGAGTGGCCGCTCCGTATCCGAAGCAAGCGTCCCGAACCGGTCGAGCTTGAGGCGCCTCCTCGACCGGTACTTTAGTGAATCCCGCCATCCGGGCATGTTAAAATTGGCCTTTAGACTCAACTCAATCGGGGGCTCAATTGTCTATGTTGAAACTGTCTGCTTTGACAACAATCCTGGCTGGCGTGGTGTTCGCGCAGGCGCCTCCGTTGGCTGGAAATTTGGTGACCGGAGCGCCGTATTCAGCCGATGTGGTCACCGAAGTGGTGGCGCCACCGGGCGCACCGCAAACGGCTGCTCCCTCGCCCGTAGGCCACGTCTACAGGGATTCAGCGGGCCGGACGCGCACCGAACAACCTATGCTCGCCGGGCCGGTGACGAAGAACGGGGAACCCGGGGAGATCCGCATAATCGTCCAAATCAGCGATCCTGTGGCCGGCGTCAGGTATAGGCTGGATACCGCCGGAAAGGTCGCTCACAAGCAACTGATTCCGGCATTCGCCAAGCCGGCGGATCCTCGCTTCGCCGGACTTGCGGCAGGCGTGCCCACTATGTTGCCGCCGCCTCCGCCCGGCGGATTGGGCGCGCCCAGCCTGGCCGGGGCGCCTTCAGGGCCTGGTGGAATGCAGGCTGCCAAACTACCGCAACCGGAAATCACGGTCGAGAAATTAGGCACGAAAACAATCGAAGGCGTTGCGGCGGAAGGCACGCGCCGTACTACTGTCCTTCCGGCGGGAATGACCGGCGGCAACGCCCCGGTGGCTACCGTTTCGGAATCGTGGATCGCGCCCGACTTGCAAGTAACCGTGCTTAGCAAAGCGAAGGATATGCAATCGGGCGAGCACATCACCAAGTTGGTCAACGTGAAACGGAGCGAGCCTCCAGCCGCGCTATTCGCCCCTCCCGCGGATTATAAAATTGTGGACGATATGGCGCTGCCCCCGATGCCGCCGGCGCCGGGGAAATAGAAGCTCGTTCATTATCGTCTTTCTCCGCGTTGCCTCCGCCTCTCCGTGCTTCCGCGGTGAAGGTTTTAGTAGACAATGTTAGTACCCAGTGGCGGAAACATTCTATAACAGCGAGTTTCAGGATCGCCATGTGCAGGGGAGTCTCGCCTCCGCTGCCGTAGTATTACCGCTACTCTTCGAGTTCTATAAGCCGGCGAGCGTGGTCGATGCGGGTTGCGGGCTAGGGTCCTGGCTCAAGATTGCGAGAGACCTGGGCATTCGCACGCTATTAGGGCTGGACGGAGATCACGTCGACCGCAGCAAGCTGCTCATCGATCCGAACGATTTCCGGGTCGCCGAGCTCAGCGAACGAATCGCCATCGACCGGCGCTTTGACCTGGCGATTTCGCTCGAAGTGGCGGAACACCTCCCTTATTCCCGCTCGGAAAGCTTCGTCGCCGATCTGACTGCCCTCAGCGATGCGATTCTGTTCTCCGCCGCCGCGCCTTACCAGGGCGGCACTAATCACATCAATGAGCAGTGGCTGGAGTTCTGGGGCATTCTCTTTCGCCGCTTCGGTTACGTGGCCTGCGATGTAATTCGTCCGCGCGTTTTAGGCGACCCGGCGGTCGAATTCTGGTACCGGCAGAACCTGATGGTATTCTGCAGGGCGGAAACCGCGGCTGCGATATTCCCGGCGGAGGCTTTGGCGGGCGGGCGGGCTTTGTCATTCACGCATCCTCTGAACATGCTGTCCAACGGCGCTCTCTACCGTCCCCTGATGCAGCAAGCCTGGGAGGTGGAGAGCCTCGATTATACGGCTCTCGTACAAGCGTACCTTTCGGGCGATAGCACCTTGCCCCCGATGAAGATCCTCGAAGCTGTGGCTAAGGATAATACGCGTCTCTTCCCCGAAGCGCGTCTCTCGGAACGCAAGATTGGCGACGACATCGCGACCTACCACGGCGAAATGTCTCGCTACCTGGCGTTCATCGACCAGCTATTGAAGCACTACGAAGATCTGCGGCGCGGCAAAGACTGGCTGGCGGGGAATCTCGCAGCGCGGGATACGGAGATTGCGCGCCTGAATGACGAAAACGCCCGCCTGCATGGCGAAACCGCGCGTCTGCAGGGCGAAGCTGGGCCCTTGGAAGAGAGCGTGAAGAGGGAGCAGGCCCGCGCCGGCCGCATGGAAGTAGCGCTGGCGGCGCGCAATCGAGAGGTCTTGTCGGCCAGGCGGGGCCTCATCCGGAAGATCGCGGATCGGTTGGACTCTTTCCGCGACCGTTTCTCGGCCAAAGCACGCAATCGACGCGATGCCGAACTGGTTATGGCGAGCGGTCTCTTCGATCGAAGCTATTATTTGTCCCAGTGCCCATCGCTGGAAAAACTCGGCCTCGATCCGGTCAGGCATTACGTGGAATACGGAGCGGCGGAAGGGCGCGATCCGAATCCTCTCTTTGACACCTCTTTTTACGTCGCGGCCAATCCGGATGTGGTTCGCTCACGCATGAACCCGCTAGCGCACTACCACGCGTACGGAGGCGCCGAAGGCAGGGATCCGAACCCCTCGTTTCAGACGGCCGCGTACCTGGCGCAAAATCCGCAAGCCGCGCAGGCCGGCATGACTCCGCTACTTCATTACCTGATATTCGGCAACGCCGAGTAGATGTTACTCAAAGAGCTCGCGATACATCCGTAGCGACTGCGCGCGATCGTAATAGGCCTCCACCTTGCGGCGCCCATTCATTCCCATGGTCTCGCGAAGGCGGGGATCGTCCAATAGAGCCCGGATCCGGCTCGCGAATTGCTTCGATTCCCCGGTTCCGACATCGATCAGAAATCCGCAGCTCTCATCCAGCACTTCGCCGATCTCTCCCACGTTCGAAGCCACCACCGGTTTTCCGGAAGCCAGCGCCTCCAGCAGCACCAGGGGAAGGCCTTCGGATCGCGACGGAATCACCACCAGATCGGCGGTAGCGAAAATGGAGGCGAGGTTCGGCACGTATCCCACCAGATCGAACAGGTGAGCGAAGCCCGTCTCCTTCAATTTTCGACGCAGCGCATGCTCCTTGGGACCGTCGCCCGCAACGATGAAACGGAAATCGCTCCGGCCGCGCTTCAAAAGAGCGCGTGCGATGTCCACCAGCAGTAACGGCCGCTTGACCGGATCCAGCCTGCCGGCGAAGACGATCCGGCCCACGCCGGGGCCGGCCTGCGGGGCCACGGGTTTAAAATTCTCCAGGTCAATGCCGTTCCGGATGAGACGGATTCTACTCTCTTCGACGCCGGTCTGGCGCAGACGAATGCCCACCGCTTCGGATATCACGACACGGACATCGAACTTAGCCGATACGGCGGCGGTACAGGAAACGATGTCCCAGCTTTCATCCACCGAATGGATCAGGTCCATGAAACGGGCGTTGGGCAAGGCCGTCTTCAATGCCGAGATCCCGCTGTAGCCGATGAGCGTATTCTGCAGAAGCATCGCGTCAAACGCCCAATTGACGGCGATGGAATAGGTGGCGCCAACCAGGCGGTTGTCTGAAACGAAGGCGGATAAATCATAGACGTGGTCGGCCAGATTCCTCCAGCGGGCCAGCCAGCGGGAGTCGCTCGAGTGGGTTGCGATCACGAAGATTTCGAAGCGGCTTCGGTCCATCGCGGCGGCGATCTCCAGCAGAACATGTTCCGCGCCGCCGGGCCCCAGGTGAGGAGTGATCAGAGCGATGCGCCGGCGCCCGTCGCTCGGGCGCGGCATGTAACGGAGGGGCTCGACAACCGAGTCCGAAAAGACCAGCGCGCGGGGCTGGAACTTCAGATAAAACGATATGTCGAAGACCTGCTTCCCGAAAATACGATTCAGATACTCTTTGAGACGCAACGGAATCAAGCGCGACGCCGAACGCAGGGGATGCTCGGCCCACGCCGCCGGTGAAAGCAATCCTGCGTTGGTCAGGTGGCGGTGAATCCGCTCGACAGACCCTGGCCACGAGAGCCACCGGGCAAGCTTCGAGCGCAGGAAGCGCTTAAACATCGATTCCGCGGGGACCGCGCGGACGGCGCTGCGGGAGACAGCTAACGATCCGTCCGGCAGCAGAAGGCGCTGATTCCCGCTCCAAATCGCCAAGGCGGCGAATTCGGGGCTATGCGAATCCATGTCCCCAACTCGCGGAAACAGGAACGCCGGCGCCCGTGATTTCTGCAGCAACCCCTCACTGGAGCCCGCCTCCACTCCCTGCCAGTCTTCAATGCTCAGCTTGGACGCCGCAGGGATCCCGACGATCGCCACGCAGGGGTCCCAGAGCGATTTGATTTTGACGCGCCGCTGGAATTCGTATAGCGCCGGGTGGTTCGCGCGAATCCGGGCAACCAGATCCGCGTGGTGTTGGCGTAAGACGTTCAGCAACGAAGGCCCATGCTTGCGGTACCGGAACAGAGGCTTGGGTACGCGGCAGCCGAATTTGCCGTGTTCCGCCATGCGCAGCCAGAAGTCCCAGTCCTCGTATACCAGCTTTACGCCGTCGTCATACCCGCCGGCCAATTCCCAATCCGCCTTGCCGATCAGCGCGGCGTAGATGAGGGTATTCTCTTCGAGGAGACGATTGAGATTATATTCCTCCAGCCGCTCTACGTAATTTTCAGTGCCGAATACGCGGTAATCGGTGTGCACAAATCCCGCTTCAGGATGATGGCGAATCGCTTCCAGGCACTCCGAGACGAAACTGGTCTCCAGCAGATCGTCGGAGTCGAGAGGGACTACAAACGAGCCCTTCGCGGCCCGAAACCCCGCGTTTCGCGCTGCCGCCAAGCCCCGATTGGGCTGCTCCAGGTAGCAGTCCACCAGGCCTGAGGCTGTCTTCAGCAGTTCGCGGGATTCGGGCGAGGTGGATCCGTCGTTGACTAGTATGATCTCGATATTCGGATGGTCCTGCGCGCGAGCGCTGGCGATGGCGTCGAAGAGGAATGACGTGCAGTTGTAGCAAGGGATGACGATCGACACCAGTTGCATTAGCACCGATCCTTAGCGTACAACGGGTCGCCGGCCCGGAATGTTCGGAATCACTCCTTATAAACTCTCCGATTTTCGCATACCGCTCGAATTCCCTGTCCGTTTTGCGGTGGAAGCCGGAGGCGCCCCCGCCGTAACATTTAGGTATGACGCTGCTGGTTCCCAACCGCGACGAAATGGTCGACGCATTTCTGAAATCCGATGCTTCCTACGACGGGCTGTTTTATAGCGCCGTGCGGACTACCGGCATCTTTTGCATTCCATCGTGCCGGGCGCGCAAGCCGCTGCCGCAAAACGTGGAGTTCTTTGAGACGGCGCGCGAGGCGCTCTTTTCCGGCTATCGGCCGTGCAAGCGCTGCCGGCCCATGGAATCGAACGGCGAGGCGCCGGAGTGGCTGCGGCCCTTGCTCGAAGCCATCGAACAGGACCCGCGGCAGCGGTGGCGCGACGCCGAGCTGAAGAACCTGGGCCTCGAGCCGGCGCGCGTGCGCCGCCATTTCCACTCGAAATACGGCATGACGTTTCAGGCCTACATGCGGGCGCGGCGGCTGGCCGCGGCATTCACGCAGATCCGCGCCGGCGCTCCGCTCGACGATGCCGTGTTCGATTCCGGCTACGAATCGCACAGCGGATTCCGCGATGCATTCGAACGCGTCTTCGGCTGTCCGCCGGGACAGGCGGGGCGCGCCGGATGCGTCACCATCGCGTGGATCGAAACACCCCTCGGGCCGATGGTGGCGGGCGCGACCGAAACCGGCGTCTGCCTGCTGGAATTCAGCGACCGGCGGATGCTGGAGACGCAGCTGGCGCGCGTGCGCAAGTGGTGCGGCCCGGCGGCGGTTCCGGGCGAAAACGATTATACGCGCGAGCTGCGGGCGCAAGTGGATGCCTATTTCGCCGGCGGGCAGCGCGAGTTTACGGTCCCGCTGGAGACGAGGGGAACGCCTTTTCAGGAGAAGGTTTGGGCGGCGTTGCGCACCATTCCTTACGGTGAAACTTGGTCCTACGCCGATCTGGCGAAGTCCATCGGCAACCCGGCGGCGGTGCGGGCGGTGGCGAAGGCGAACGGCGATAACCGGATCTCGATATTGATCCCGTGCCACCGGGTGATTGGCAGCGACGGGGAGTTGACCGGATACGGCGGCGGCCTGTGGCGGAAGCGGGCGCTGCTGGAGCGGGAAGGCGTGGCGGCGTTCTCGGGTTCCGGCTTATCGCGCGGCCTGTAACCCGCACATGCTAAACTACGTTTTCGCCCTTAAAGAATGCTTCTTGCCAGAGAGTTCGTTCACTACATCTCCAGACAACTGGTCAGACGGCTCAGTCCGGCATTCATCGAGACCCAGAGTCCGGATCTGATCGCCGAGAAGATTTCCGAAGTCATCAGCGAAGAACTCGCCGTGGAAGACCGTTTGAACGACGAAGTCCGCGATTTGTTGAGTCAGTATAGCGAGTACATGCGGCGCGAAAGCGTCAGCTACCAGGAGATGTTCCGCCGCATCAAGAACACGCTGATCCAGCAGCGAAAGGTGGTCCGCGCCGCCGGACGCGACACCGGCGACGCCATGAAGCTTTCGCGCGACAAAATCAACGACATGTCTCACAAGCTGGTCGAGATGCTGCGCAAGAACCGCGACCTGCGATTGAAGAATAAGGACGCCAATGCCGTCCGTTTGGAAGTGGTGCGCGTGATCACCGATGTCCTGCTGGTGGAGGACAAGGTAGACCGCGCCGCGCGGCAGAAGATCCGCAGCCAAAAGCGCGACATCGCGGAAGGCAGCGAAGAGTGGGACATTCTGCTGCGGCGCTACTACACGGAAGAGCTCAAGAAGCTGGGCATCGATCTGGAAGTCAGAACCCGCCGGGAATAAAGTCTTTGTGGGGCAGCCAATCCTCGCTGCAGCCGGCTTTCAGCCGGTTCTGGGCAAGCTAAAGCATACCCACCGGCGTCAAGCTCAATCGCGCACCGCGCTATAATCCGCTTTCCTACATGCCCGCCCTTCAGCGGTCTGGCGGCCGAAGCGCCGAAGAGATCCGCAGCGTAATTGAGGGTTTCCTCAAGGAATGCAAAGAACCCGCTTTACTCGAGCCAGGTGAAGAGTTGTTCTGCGTCACGGCGGAGAATCTCGCGCTGGAGGTCCGCGGCTCGCGGCTGACCTTGCAGGCGTGGGACCGTACCCGCAACCTGACGCGCCGCGTTACCGCCATCGAGTCTGCTTCCGCCGGCCGGCTCCAATTGACGGTGGAGCGGTTCGCGCGGCGCGAAGGGCAAATGTACCTGATCGATCTGGCGCGCCGCGCCGGCGCCGATCTGGGGAAGCGCAGCGGCCGCTTGATCTTCCGTGAGCGCTTCCGGTTGTTTCTTCGGCGTCAGTTTCCCGAGTGGCAACTGCCGGAGCTGAGCGCCGAACCGAATCTCGAATATAGCCTTTCGCCCAGCTTTCCGCGCGCATTCCTGCGGCACGGGCAGCACGGGTGGGCGGCTATCGCATGTCCGCCGGAGGCCGACGCGGGCGCGGTGCTTTCGTTTGGTTTGATCTGGCTGTCGCATGTTCGCGCGCGGGAGCGCCGCATCGCGGTGGAGGGATTAGCCATCTATGTTCCTGCAGGGCAGGAATGCGCTATCGCGCTGCGGCTGCTTTGTCTGAATCCCGCGGCGGCGCGGTTCGCGCTGTTCACTTACACCGAACAGGACACCATTGCGGGCGTCGATCCGCTGGACCACGGAAATCTGGACACGCGTCTCGATCCATGCCGCCGGCCCGCGCCAAACCGCGCGCAGGCATGGCAGCGAATCGCCGAGCTTCCGGGCGTGGAAACGGTTGCCAGGCACGATGGCCGCGTAAGCCTGCGCGTCCGCGGGATTGAGTTCGCCGAACTGGATGGCGCCGAACTGCGCTTCGGCTTGAATGAACGGCGCAAGGCGCGCGAGCATCACGCGCCGGAAATTATTCGATTGGCGGAAGAGTTGGATCGCGCGCGCTCGCCCGAATCGGACCGCCGCGACCACGCGCTTTACCGCCAATATCCGGAAGCATGGCTGGAATCGCAAGTCCGTGCGCATTTGGAAATAATCGATGCGTCGCTTTTGCGTGAGTTCGTCTACGGCCAGGTGCCCGCATTCGCCGGCGGGGATCGCGGCATCATGGATCTGCTGGCGGTGGATTATTCGGGACGGCTGACGGTGATTGAGCTTAAGGCGTCGGCGGATCTGCATCTGCCCTTACAGGCGTTGGACTACTGGATTCGTGTGAAATGGCACTTGAGCCGCGGCGAGTTCGGCGCCAGTGGATACTTTCCGGATGTCGCGCTGAGGCAGGAGGATCCACGCCTGGTGCTAGTAAGTCCATGTATGGAGTTTCATCCAACCACCGAGACTATATTGGGCTATTACGCACCTCGCATAGAAGTGGAGCGAGTGGGGTTAGCGGTAGAATGGCGCAGGGGCCTTGAAGTGATGTTTCGTCTGGATGGATCGCAGAGGCCCAGGTAATCTCCACTATGTTTGCAACTTTGACGCAGGCTCGCGCCGCGCTTGCCCATTTGAACCCGGCGGAGGTTCGCCACGACGCCGCGCGAACGGTGCGCGTGGGGTTGATTGCCGCCACCAGCGACCGGTACGCATCCATGGAAGCGGCGCTGGTTCCACCGGACGCAAGCGGCGTGGATCGAATGCGCGGCATCAGCACACTCTTTCGCGGCGGCGATCCGACTGCGCCGGCGAACGTCGATATAGTGCTCTACGACGAAGGCATTCCGGCGCCACAGGGCGCGTACATACTGTACGCTCAAAATCCGGCGGCGACGATCGAAGCCGTTCTCAACGGCGATCCCAGCTTGGAGCTTCCCCTGGCGCGCCAGTTTCCGGGTCTGCGCACCCACGTGGTGGACCGCATCGTACAATCCATTTCGCGCGAGAATGCATTGTTTGCGTTTGCCACGGCGCTGCCCGACGTGATTCCCAATTTGGTGGAGATTCCGTGGGCGATCGGCGAATTTGCCACCGACACTGCGTTTCTGACGGCGAATCAGGTCCGCATGGCGTTTATGATCTCGGCGGCGTGCGGCCGCGAGGCCGGCTTTGGACCCCAGAAATTGCAGCTGCTTTCCATCGTGGGAGGGGCATTCGGCTGGCGCGCCATTGCGCGCGAATTAGCCGGGAAGATCCCGCTGGGCGGCGGATTGATCGCCAAAGCCGCCATCGCTTACGCGGGAACCTATGTCGTTGGCAAGGGCTTGGAACTATTGCATCGGGACCAAATGACGTTTCCGCGCGCGGTGAAGCGCACCATGTACCGCGAGGCGCTGGAACGCGGCCGCGAAATTGCACGGTCGCTGGCGCAACCACGTTCCTAGATAACGCGTCATAATAGAGAGACTTGCCACGATTGCTGGCGAAAGGATCATGATGCGCCTGTTAACCGTTGCCATCGCTCTCAGCCTTGCGGCTGTCAGTTACGCCGACATCATCACCCTCAAGAATGGCCGCATAATCAATGGGACCTACCTCGGCGGTACCGCGCGCCAGATCAAGGTTGAAGTGGGCGATAACATTCAAACCGTCGACGTAGGGGATGTAGCCCGGATCGAATTCAGCAGCGGCGGCTATACGAGTTCCCGCGATATTCCGCGTGATACCCCTCCCGACAATGGGCGTCCCACCTTGCGCCGCGCCGATGGGAGTTCGAGTTCCGGTTCTAGCTCCGGCTCTGATTCCGGATATGGCGGTTACGGCTCTGGGGGCTCTGGCTCCGGTTCTGGCTCGTCGGGTTCCCGCCCGGTGATTCTGCAGCCCGATCCTAACGATACGGGGTCGTATCCTTCTTCTTCTTCGGGTTCGTCGCTACCGGCCGATAATTCCCGTCCGACGCTGCGCCGCGCTTCCGATTCGTCCTCATCTTCGACTTCGTCGTCGTCTTCTTCCGACGACAACAGGCCGGTGTTGCAGCGCCCTTCATCTAGTTCGTCTGATTCCTCCTCGTCCTCGTCTTCATCTTCAGACGACGGCAGACCCGTGTTGCGCCGCGCTGCTCCCGACCCCGCCGCCACGCCTGCCACGCCCGCGACCACGCCTGCAGCCACGGTTGCCAAGCCTGCGGCTGCGCCTCCTCCTCCGCCGCCGGCTCCGCCCGCGATCAAGGTTGGGCAGACGCAGGACGAAGTTGTCAACGCGCTAGGGCAGCCCGAATCCGTGGACGCGTCTGGGGATAAACAGATCTACATCTATAAGAACGTGAAGGTGACCTTCGTAAACGGCAAGGTCTCCAAAGTCGAGTAGGTACTGGCTTGCCCGCAAAACAGAAGAAAGCCGCTAAGCCGGCATCCGCCAAAGCATCGTTACCGTTTTCACCGGTAGGCCCCCCGCGTCTTCTGACGGAACCCAAGCCGGTCGGCGCGCCTGCCGAGCAGCGGCCACCCACGCTAGCCGATGTTCAGGCCGCCTACGCAGCCCCAGCCAAGCAAAGCGCCAGCAGCGCTTTGGGCAACAGCGCGCAGACGTTACAAACCTTCGTGTTGAGCGATCTGGCGCAATTCACCAAAGAAGCAGCTTACTCGACTAACGCCAGCAAAGACGTCCATCTCTTCTACGTGGGCCGCGACGACGTCCACGACATTCTGAAGTATGTTCTCTCACGCGTCAGCATGTCTCTTTATCTCAATATGTTCGGCTTTGACGACTCGGAGTTGAACAATATCCTGATGACGAAGGCGCTGGATCCGGCAGTCACCATGCTGATCACGTTGGATAAGAGTCAGTCCGGCGGTGTGCACGAGAAGGCTTTGATCGCGGCCGACCAGCAGTACAATCTGGCTGCGTACAACACGCACTTCGTAGTGGGCCAGTCGGCTACGCATCAAATTAGCCACACCAAGGGCTTTGTTGCGGATGGCCGGGTGGCCGCGGAGGGATCGACAAACTGGTCCAGTTCCGGCGAGGGCACCTTCATAGTGGACGGCAAGCCCGGCGGCGCTGGCTACCAGGCGCAGAACAACACGCAGTCGATCATTACCGACCCCGACACCATCATCCGCTTTCAAACCGAACTGATCGCCGAACACATGACGGCCCAGGCGCAGCAACAGGCCTCCGGGGGCGCGCAACAAAACCCCCCGGTGGCAGCGCCCGCGCCGCCGGCGAAGCGCAAAGCAAAGCCCTGACCGGGGCAGGCTGAATGGCCGCCAAAGTGGGGCAGACCCGGGCGGACCCCCTGGGCCGCTCTTCGCTCAGCAAAATCAGCTTCATGTGAGTCCCGAAAGGCCGACCGGGGGGTCGGCCGCGGACCAGGGGGTCCGCCCCACTTTTTCATTTGCGTTGACCCACCGCTCGAAGCTCGGCGCCAACTGCCTTCGCCATCCCTATGGCAATCGCAGCCCAGGGCGGAATGCCGGAGAACGCTCCGCCCATGGCGTATAAGGTCCGCAGCGAGAAGTGCCGCTCGTTGGAAATGGCATATACCGTCTCCCATCGGGCCGGCGCCATTTTCACGCGGAAACGCTCGAGGCCGCGGAAATTGTAAAACCGGTTGGCGTGGGCTCGGGCAAAGTACATCATCGTGCGCAGCCAGCCTGGATTCAGGCGGATCTGCTCATCCGCCGCGTTGGCCAGCGCCACCAGGCCGAGGGTCGCGTATTCACATCCCTCGTCGGCGAAGCGCCGCATGGCGGCGTCGATCAACAGTTCGCTCGAACCGTTCGGAGCCGCGGGCGATCGCGCCAACAGTTCCACCAGGTATCCGTTTCTGGCTCTGGCCGGCGAGGCAACCAGGAACGCCACGGGCGCGCCATGCCGCCGGGCCAGCAGGATGCCGCGGTCCGTGAGCACTCCGTCCAATACGTTCGGTTCGGTGAGGAAGTGCAACGGCGGAAGGCGGCGGCCGGCCAGCCATTGTTGCAGTAGCAGGCGCAGTTCCGGATTGGAAGCGGCCTGTTGAGCGGCGATCGCTTCCACCGCCACGCCCTTGTTCTTCGCCCGGGATAATTGTGCTCGAAGGGAAGGCCGGTCGCGGACGATCTCCGGCCATACGCCCGGATTCCAGACCGGCTGGGCGCCCAACGCTATGCTGGAGTGATTCGTTGACGGCGCGAACAGCGTCTGCAGGCGTTCCTCGGCGCACACGTAGCATACGCGGCGCCCCTGTTGCCGCGCGAAGTCTTCGAATTGATCGCAGACGGAGGCGAGGGCGCCCAGGCCGCACACCGGACCGCCGGCTACCAGCAGCATATTGCCGCGTCTTTTGTAACCAACTACCGCCTGATGGATGGGTGAGAACCAGTGGCGAATCCCAGGGTTGAGGATCTGATAGGAGGTTGCGTTCCAACCGTGCGCCATCACGATTCCGCGCGCGCTCTCCAAGGACATCGCCGGAATAGGTGGGGCATGCTTTAGCTTGCCCTGCTTGAAGGATAAAGCCAATTACACACCATAAGCTTGGCCGGGCTGGTACAATTCTTGGAGCCAGTCAAAGAAAGGATCATGGACTCAGCCATGGGCCCCGAAATTCATTATTGCTCTGAATGCGGACGCCCCACATCGTCCGATGACCTTGCCCGCTTTGGCGACCGGCTGATTTGTCCGTTGTGCAAAGAAAGCTATACGCAAAAACTCCGCGAAGGCGTCATGCCGGTGGCAGGGATGCGCTATGCGGGCTTCTGGATCCGGTTTCTGGCCAGTCTGATCGACAGCATCATCCTGGGAACGGTTACCAAAACATTGCAGTATGCCCTGTTTCCTTCGCTTGGAGTAGTAACGGCCCCGGCGCCGGGGGCGAATCCATGGGAAATGCTCGGCCCGCAACTAGCGAAGCTAGGGTGGGCTTTTCTGGTGAGCACGGTGGTCAGCCTCACTTACTCAACCTGGTTCATGGGCGCACTGGGCGCGACTCCGGGGCTAATGGCGCTGGGGCTGAAAGTGGTTCGGCCGAACGGATCGCCGATCGGCTATGGGCGCGCCCTGGCCCGCTATTTTGCGGCGATGCTCAGCGGTATAACCCTTGGCATCGGTTATCTCTTGATTGCGTTCGATCCGGAGAAGCGCGCGTTACACGACATGATTTGCGATACCCGAGTGATCAAAACGCGCCGATGATTATCCCTCATGCCCGTTCCCTGCGCTCGCTGTAGCATGCCTTTGCCCCGATGGGGACTCGACACGGCCATGGAAAGCGCCAGCGCGGGCGCCAACTCCACTGCATGTCCCGGCTGCGGTTCGGAAAACATCGTGCGCGCCTTCCCCGCGATGTTCGCCGAGCGCTCCCCCGTCAAGCTGGAAGCGGCGCAAACCGGGGAGGCGGCCTGCTTCGATCACCCAGGCAAACGGGCCGTCGCGGCCTGCCAGCAGTGCGGCCGCTTCGTTTGTCAGCTTTGCTCGGTGGAGCTAGCTCAAGGGGTTTATTGCCCTCGATGCGTGGCGGCCGGGGCCGGGCAGGCGCGGGCAGCAAACGCGGATGCGCCGCGCACGCTCTTCGATTCCATCGCCCTCACCTTGCCGCTGGCGTCGCTGGTGTTCTTTTGGCCGATCACTATTGCAGCGGCGCCGGCAGCTCTGGTGATCGCGATCGGCAAATGGAACAAGCCGTTGAGTCTGGTGCGGCAGAGCCGGTGGCGCTTTGTGGCGGCGATTCTGATTTCGCTGGCTGAGATCCTCGGATGGATCGGGATCGCTGCCGCCATCGCGATTGGGGTGAGGGCCGGCGCTGGAGGGAGGCCATGACCCCGGAATATCGCAAGCTCCCGGGAAAACGGCGCGGATTTGTTTACCCGTCGAGCGTTTGGGCCGGTCCCGATCATCTGTTGCTGGTGCGTGGCTCGCGCTTTCGCGAAGAGTACAAGCGATTCTATTATCGCGACGTCCAGGCCATCGCCATCGCGCGCGCGCCGCGATTCCACATTTCCACGCGGTCGGCGCTGATCGCGTGCCTCGTTCCGATTGCGTGCCTGGTCTTGTTTTTGCGGAGCAATGTCGTGGAAGGATTCACCTTGGCCCGGTTCGCTCTGGCCGGGCTGGTACTGGGTGTGGTCTGGGTCTATATATCCGCCGCGCAGAGTTGCCGTTGCCGTATCTACACGGCGGTGAGCAGCGACGAACTTCCATCCGTGTACCGCTCGTGGACCGCAAGAAAGTTTCTTGCGGAAGTGGAACCGCTGATCGCCCAGGTGCAAGGGACCATCCAAGGCGCATGGGCCGCGGCGGCGGAAGAGCGCACGGTGGGACCGGCTCAGGTAGCAACTCCGGGCGCGATGCAAACCAATCCCGCCTTGCCCAGCCGTGCGGCCGCGTCCGATCTGTTTTTGGCAAGCCTGTTGGCCGACGCGCTGGCAAGAATTGCCCCTCTCCCCTTGCCTCTCGCGAACTGGCTGCCGTTCGCTACGGAACTGGCGACGGTCGGGGGCGCGGTAGCCGTACTGGTGCAATATAATCGCGGCCGGCTGCGAGCCGGCATGCATCGGATTGCGATCGCGTCGTTGATCGCCTTCGGAACCCTTTACTTTGTGCAGAGCATGAGCGCGGGGATCTCCGCGAGCCTGACCGCGGCCAAGACCAAAAAACAGACCTCGGTGGTGGCATTCCAGCAATCGCAGTTGGCGCAACAGGTGGGCGCGGGCATTGATGCGATCCTGTTAATTGTGGGATTAATGATCTCCCTGCGCGAGGACCGATGACGCCCGTGCAATTGAATCAACGGTGCTGGAACCATGAGGAGCGCGAGGCCGCGTGCCGATGTCCGGCCTGTGGCCGCAGCTATTGCCGCGAATGCGTCAGCGAACACGACGGCCGTCTGCTGTGCGCCGCATGCTTGAGCGCGCTTTCGGCGCAGCGCGTAGAGGAAACCGGCGGCTTGCGAAGGCTCGCGCCGGCCGCGATGATCGCGGCCGGAATTCTGTTGGCGTGGCTGATTTATTGGGCGGCCGGCGTCGGCTTGATCGGCTTCCTCCACCGCCTCGAGAACACCGGCGCCACGGTAATAAAGTGGGGCGGACCCCCTGGTCCGCGCGGGTTCCCCTGGACCCGCTCTTCGCCCGGCAAAATCAGCTTCATGCGAGTCCCGAAAAGCCGACCAGGGGGTCTGCCGCGGACCAGGGGGCCCGCACCACTTTTAGCTCCAGTCGTGCCGCGAAGCGGCACACCAAGAACCGGCGACAGGATCGCCGGCGCTACCCGGGAACGGACGTTCCATGCCTGAACCGCGCCAATCCGGCTCGGCGACCATGAGCGCCCTCGAAGACGCGGTCAATCTGCTGCGCGCCGCGCCGCTTTCCACGCTCCTATGCCACTGGATCGGCAGCGCGCCTTTCACTCTGGCCGTGCTGCTGTTCTGGAACGACATCACCCAATACCGGCCGTCGAGCGCCGCCTGCGTGGCCGATTCACTGGCGCTGGCTGTGCTGCTGGCGTGGATGAACGGCTGGCGCGCGGCGTTTGCGGGCAGGCTGCGCGCGCAATTATCCGGCTCTCCCGCCCTGCCCATCGGCGTATGGCGGGTGGCCGGCTACCAGAGCTTGCTCGGCGCCGGTAAGCTGATCGTTTTGCCTCTCTCGGCCCTGATTGTTTTTCCGCTGGCCTCCACGGTTGCGTTCTACCGCTATGCGGCGGTGCTTTCGTGCCGCGCCGATCTCAGTTTCCGGCAGGTAATTGCGCGCGCGTCGAAACTGGCGGGAATCGACGGGCGGCAAACCTGGGCCGCGCTCCCGGCGGTTGCGTTTCTACAGCTGCTGGTGACGCTGAATGTTGCCTCGGCGCTGGCGCTGCTACCGCAACTGGTTCGCATGCTCACGGGGTATGAATCGATTTTCGCCCGTGCCGGTTTGAGTTTTGTGAGCAATCCGCTGTTCGCAATGGCATCCGTAGCCATCGGATGGCTGGCCATCGACCCGTTCATTCAGGCTGTCTACTGCGTGATGTACTTCCGCCGCGAATCGCTCGAAAGCGGCGAGGATTTGCGGGCGGCTTTGCGTAGTTTGCGGCGCGCGCCGCGGAGCGCCGTTATAGCCGCCGCGGCGCTGCTGTGCGTATTGACCGGCAGCATCAGCCGCGCCCTGGCGGCGGCCGCGATAACGCCGGAGGAGCTACGGAAATCTATCGACCAAAGCATGCAAGGGCATGAGTACGATTGGCGGCTGCCGCCGGAGACCGTGGCGCAGACCAAGTCTTCCTGGCTTCTTAACATGGTGGACCAGTTGTTTCGCGGGTTCGCGTGGTTGCTCAAGCAAATCGGCGGCGCTATCGAGAGGCTGATTCGCTGGATCTTCGAATCCTCCACATCCGGCACGGAAGCGGGCGCGGCGCCGGCCCACGCGCTTTCCGTAGGCATCTATGTGGCGATCGGCATGATTCTGATCTTGGGGGCGCTGCTGGCCGTGCGCATCCTGAGAGCGCGGCGGGCGCGGCCGGGTGCGGCGCTCGGCTCCGTGCCTGTGGCCGTGCTGTTGGAAGACGAGAGCGTCACGCCGGACCAGCTTCCCGAGGATGGCTGGGTCGACATGGCGGAAAAGTGCCTGCGCGAGCAGAACTACCGGCTGGCATTACGCGCATTCTATCTGGCGAATCTGGCGTGGCTGGGGAGGCATGAGTGGATCGCCATCAATCCGGGCAAGACCAATGGCGAATACGCGGCCGATTTGCGCCGACGGGCCCGTGAATTTCCCGAAGCCCGCGGCGTATTCGCGGAAAACCTCGCCGCCTTCGAACGCACCTGGTATGGCCTGCACGAAGCAACTCCCGAAGCTGTAGAACACTTTCGCGACCGCAACCTCCGCATGAAAACGTTGGTGGCTTCATGAGAAACAGTGGCGCGGGCCCATGGCCGGCGGTGTTGGCTTTAGCAGTGCTGTTCGCCGCCGCCCTGATCGCCCTCTTCAACTCAGATTTCGCCGGCGGCGAAGTGTATCCCGAATACTCCACCTTGCGCGCAGACCCCGGCGGTACGAAACTGCTCTTCGATAGCCTGGCGCGCGTGCCGGGCGTCAGCGTCGCCCGTAACTTCATGCCGCTCCAAAATCTGGCGGCCAATGGGTCAACTGTAGTTATGCTGGGGCTGCACGGCCCCGATATGGACGCGATCGAAAAACTAGCCAAGAGCGGAGCAAGAGTAGTAGCGGCGCTTCGCTCAGACTGGCAGCCGGAGCCAAAAGAATCCGCCGCGATCTTCGACCAGTGGAAGGTGCGGCTGGAGGTTGACGCCGAAAAGGCTCCCTACCGGTTGTACTTTTCGGAAGCGAAGGGCTGGAGTTCGATGGAATCGAGTGGCGGCAGGCTGACAGCTATCGAGCGTCCATTCGGGAACGGCACGGTGGCGCTGCTGGCCGCGAGCGGCGATTTCTCGAACCAATCCACCGTGGAACAGGACAGTCTGCCGGAAGTGACCGCGGCGTTGGGATCGAACTCGCGTATCGTCTTCGATGAATCGCACCTCGGCATCGCCGAATCGGGCAGCGTGGTCGGGCTGGCGCGCCGGTTCCACATGATGGGCATGGCGGCGGGCCTGGCGATCTTTGCGGCGCTGTTCATTTGGCGCAACGCCGCTTCATTTCCGAACGCGCGACCGACCTCCGGCCCTGTCGCCGCGCTCAGCGGCCGCACATCAGCCGCAGGCTTGCTCACCCTACTACGAAAAAACATTCCCCAGCGTGAGATCACAGCCGCCTGTTGGCAGGAATGGCTAGCCGCACGCCGCCGCGAGTTTTCACCCGAGCGCGTAGCGCGCGCCGAGGCTATTGCCCGAACCATGACGGACCGGCCGCTCGATGCCGCGCGTGATATCCAGGCAGTTTTGCATTCGAAAGGGGCGCTTTGAATCTCGAACAATTTCAGGCTTCCATTGAGACCGTTCAAGCCGCGGTACGCAAGGTCATTATCGGCCAGGACGATGTCATTCGCCATTCTCTGGTGGCCATTCTGTGCAATCAGCATGCGCTCATCGAAGGCGTGCCCGGGTTGGGCAAGACGCTGCTGGCGCGCACGCTGGCCGCGACTCTGGGATGCGAGTTCAAGCGCATCCAGTTCACGCCGGACCTGATGCCGGCCGATATTACCGGCACCAACGTTTTCAATCTGGGCCGCAACGAATTTTCGTTGGTGAAAGGGCCGCTGTTCACCACGTTCCTGCTGGCGGACGAGATCAACCGCGCGCCCGCGAAGACGCAATCGGCATTGCTCGAATCGATGCAGGAACGCACCGTCACCATCGACCGCGAGAGCTATCGGCTTTCGCCCAACTTTACCGTATTCGCCACGCAAAACCCCATCGAATCGGAGGGCACTTACCCGCTCCCGGAAGCGCAGAAGGACCGTTTCATGCTGAAGATTTCGATGACCTGGCCGGAAAAGGACGACGAGACTTCGCTGGCCCGCCGCAGCCTGGGCGCGGAGGCGCCGGAATCGGTTCTGCTGCGCGGCGAAGTTCCGGTGTGCATGACGGAAGCGGAGTTGGCCGGCATGCGCGATGCGCTGGCGCTGGTGAACGTCAGCGATGCGCTGGTCGAATATGCGGTGCAGGTGGTGCGGCGCACGCGCACGGACGACGCGATTCTGGTGGGGGCCGGCCCGCGCGCCACGCAATCGCTGCTGCGCGCGGCGCGGGCGTGGGCGGCTCTGGCGGGCCGCGATTTCGTCAGTCCCGATGACATTCGCGCCATGGCGTTGCCGGTGTTGGAACATCGGCTGCTGCTGCGCCCGGAATCGGAGTTGGAAGGCGTGCGTCCAGGCGAAACGCTCGAGCGCATCTTGCACGAGTTGGCGGTGCCGCGATGACGGGGCTGAAAACGGCCTGCCTGGTTGCGGCTCTGCTGCCCTGTGGGGCAGCCAATCGTGGCTGCAGCCGGCTTTCAGCCGGCGGTTGCAGCGTGCGAAGACTCGTGCGTGGTACGAAGAGCCGCCTGGAAAGGCGGCTGCAGGCAGGATTGCCTGCCCCACTATGCTAGTCCCTTCCGAGCGCCTGCTCTGGCT
>Ga0302325_10005095_pt1 | contig 30100 bp, 31 predicted proteins | sample Palsa_T0_2_FD_201948 | JGI IMG/M metagenome (GOLD analysis project Ga0302325, IMG submission 201948) | Peat permafrost microbial communities from Stordalen Mire near Abisko, Sweden - Palsa_T0_2 | ecosystem: Environmental > Terrestrial > Soil > Palsa > Peat permafrost | place: Sweden: Abisko... | reverse complement strand
CATTCGCACGGCGGCGGAGAAAAAGCGCGGTTAGAGCTATGTTGTGACGCGATTTGATTCAACCCGGTAAAGGAACCGATTTATGAAGGCAAACAACGAAAACGCGATCAATTTTCCGAAAATTGTAGACCAGGCCGAATGGCAGAAGGCGCGCGATGCCCTTCTGGTCAAGGAAAAAGCGGCAACGCGTGCGCGCGATGCGCTGGCCGCTGAGCGCCGGCGGCTGCCGATGGTCAGGATTGATAAGAAATACATCTTCGCCGGTCCGAAGGGCAAAATGAGTTTGCTCGATTTATTTGAAGGCCGCCGCCAGCTTATTCTTTATCACTTCATGTTCGCCCCGCCGGTGCCGGGTTGGCCGGATGCGGGATGCGATGGATGCTCAATGGTGACCGACCAATTCGGCCACCTGGCGCATTTCCACGCCCGCGATACTTCCTTATGCCTGGTCTCCCGCGCGCCTTTGAAGAATATTGAGAAATTCGAGAAACGGATGGGATGGACGTACCCCTGGTACTCCTCCGATGGCACCGACTTCAACAAAGATTTCGGCCTCACAACCGACAAGGGCGAGAACTATGGCCTGAGCGTCTTCATCCACGACGACAAACAGGTCTATCGCACCTACCATACCAACGGCCGCGGCGTCGAGGGGCTGAACATCTGGACATACCTTGACCTGACACCACTCGGCCGACTGGAGGAATGGGAAGACTCACCGGCCGGCGGGCCGCGGACCAAGCCCTACGTCTGGTGGCGCCGCCACGATGAATATGGAAAAGATTCCGGAGCGCAGCATTCATGAGCAACTGTCCCCTCTGCAATCTTGACCCGGCACCAAAATCGGGTGGGCCAAACCCAAGCGACGGCAAACGACCAGCCGGTCTTCTTCGTCGCGCTTGGCGAAATATCCAATGGATTTTCCCCGCCACGCTCCTGGCTTTGATGCCCAAATGCCCCCTATGCGTGGTGGCCTACGTTGCGTTGTTCACCGGGCTAGGAATTTCCGTCTCGGCCGCCCGATGGATTCAGATTCTAATGCTGGTGTTCTGCTTGACCTCATTGGCCTACCTTGCTGTCAAATATTGTCGTAGGCGCGCTGGAGCGCGCGGAAGTCCAGTTTCTTCATCTTCGTGATCGCGTTTATGGGGAATCTTAAGGGGTCGGGAGTTTTTCGCGGTAAACACTTTCGACCCCTTAGAATTCGGCGACCCCCTTAAAATTCGGACCGAATGAAATCCCTTCGCCCCCGCGCGAACTTCATTCTTTCCCTTATAATTCCTCGGCACTGTCAAAGGTTATTGTCCGCATGAATCGCCGTGGATTTCTTCTTGGTCTTGTGTCCTCGGCAATCGGCGCGATCGCCTTTCGGCGATGTTTCGCGCAAACCACTCTGTCGCAGGCGAATCAGCCTGCCGAGGGGGAGTTGCTCATTGACGAACAATCCCTGTCGCATTGGATTCCGCCAAACTACAACGGCCTGAGTTGCGAGCTGGCGCAGCTCTCCGATCCGGATTTCTTCGCTGCCTCCAACAAGGAACTTATCGCATTGTTCCGTTTGCTCAGCCCGTCCGGCGTTCTTCGCCTCGGTGGAAACTCCAGCGAATCCTGCTGGTTCGCGGCCGATGGCTCCACCACGCCGCCGCCCCAGCGGCCTCCGGCCGGTCCGACCGCCGAAAACTGGATGCCGCATCAGCAGTTTGCCATCTCCCCGTTGGCTATCGATCATCTGGCCGAATTCCTCGACGCCACCGGCTGGGAATTGATCTACGGGCTGAACATGGGCAACAGCTCTCCGGATCGCGCCGCGGTCGAAGCCGAGTATGTCGCCAAAACGGTCGGTTCTCGGCTTTTGTTTTTCCAGATCGGCAACGAGCCAAGCTACTATCATGAAGCAAACAACCGCACTCGTCCGCCGAACTGGGGTTTCGCCGATTACCTGAAACAGTGGACGCAATTCGCGGATGCCGTGATCCAGCGCGTCCCCGATGCCCGCTTCGGGGGTCCCGACAGCGACGGCAATTCGGCCTGGTTAGACGAGTTCGCCCTCGCCGCGCCCAAACATCTCGGTTCGCGCTTGGTGGCTTTGGCCAGCCACTATTATGCCGAGGGTCCTCCCGACGATCCCACGGTGACGATCGCGCGTCTTCTGCGCACGGATGCAAAAATCGCCCAGCGCGCAAAAGCGATCGCCGATGAAGCCGCCGGCCTCGGCCTCCAGTGCCGCATGACGGAAGGCAATTCGTGTTATCGCGGCGGCAAGCCCGGCATGAGTGACGCCTTCGCATCGGCATTGTGGGCGGGCGACTATATGCTTTCCCTGGCCAGCGTCGGGTTCAGCGGCGTAAACTTTCACGGCGGAGGCAGCAGTTACTTGCGCGCCGCGCTCGGCGGTCACATGCCCGGCGACTCCCTGGCCGCAAGACCGACGTCTGCCAGGGGCGCCTATTACACTCCCATCGCCGGCGATGTCCGCCACGGCTTCCACGCTCAACCCATTTTTTATGGCATGCTTCTGGCCAACCAATTCGCCGGCGCGCGCTTGTTAAGCTCCTCGCTTCAAACCGCCGGCGTAAACGCGACCGCCTATGCCGCCAAAACCCAAGCCACCCTTCGTATTGCCGTCTTCAACAAAAGCGACTCACAAGACCTTCGCCTGAAGATCCAAACCGCCTCCTCCCACAAGCACACGGCGGTATGGCGTCTGATCGCCCCCACCCTCGATGCCACCTCGGCCCCCACTTTCGCCGGTTCGGAAATTGGCCCTCATGCCCAGTGGTCACCCACTCATGTGGAGGCGCTCCAATCAACTCCCCAAGGCCAGATGCTCGAATTACCCCGCTCCAGCGCTGCGCTGGTTTTTCTGGATTGAGGACACCAACAGTGACGGGAACAATTCATGTCGCTCATGCTTATTTCCGCGCACGAAACGCAGAAAAATTCAACCCGTGTCCCGTCACTCCGTTTTTTACGCTGCTTCCGATGGGGCCAACGTTTCCACTGAAACAATTCCGCGTAAACTGATCACGTGCACATCCTCAGCCAAAGCGTTGCGCGGGGTGGCGGAAAAGACATAGAGCGAAAGGCGGGCGATGAAGCAGAGTCCGGGTTTTCGGATATCAATATTGCGGCCATCAGCCAGATGAATACGCAACGGGACAAACGGGTCGCGGTTCAGCTCCTGGGCAAGTGCTTCCGGATTCATTACCGCATTTTACGCTCCAGCGGGAACCCCGGCAATCTTTGCGTTCTTCGCCGCTTCGCGGTTTGATTCTCCTGGATTGGTCGAGCGCGCCGGCGAGTTTCACATGGAGTTTACCGCGAAGCGGCGAAGGACGCGAAGGAAAACGCACGGTGAACACAGAATCGAATTCAAGCCGTCAGATCGAGATTATCGCCTTCATCGGCGATCTCCGGCTCCGAAGGCCGGCGCTTGCCGTATGTGTTATTTCGCTTCTGGCGATTTTGGTGTTCATCACCGACCTCCGGCAATGCATCGGCGCTTGAAACGGATTCTTCCACTTCCTCTTCCTCCGAGGCCGCGGTGTTCTTTCTCGCCTCCTGTGCGTGGCACATCTGCCGGGCCTTGTCCATGTCCTGACCTCGCTGCACCCCCGGCGCCTGCATGATCGAGCCGGTAATCGGATTCATCTGGGTCATGGTCGTCTCTCAAACTGGATTCATCGCTGCGAAGCGGCCTGCCAATCCATCATCGGCAAATCGAGGCAATTTTCACGGATTTAGCATATTTTGAGCCAAGAGTCCGGATAAAAATAATGCCTGGCGGCGTCACGCGTGGAATACACCTTGCGTTCGTTGCGAATTGCCGCACTTCACTTCCGGCGTCGCGGAATCCCGGAAATTAACCGTCATTTCCGCCGCACGCTTTAGGATCGCGGGCTATCTTCCAACTGTTCAACCTCTCTTGCCTGTCGCGAACATAGATCGGGATGGAGATGTGCAAAACTGCCAAGCCGTGGTGGCGCGCGTGGTTTGCATGTGCCGTGGTTGGGCGGCGGATTATTTTTTGAAAGGTTCCTGCAATGTTAAAGTCAATTTGCCTTGGCGTGGCGTGTCTGACGCTGACCATCTGCGGCGTCACCCGTGCGACAGAAGTGAACGTCGACGGGGGAAAATACGGAGACTACAAGTGTTTTAAGATGGACAACGACTACAAGTGCTATGAAAAGATAGTCGATTTCTGTAAGGACCATGACAAAATCGATGTCATGTGCGGGAACATGAACTGCCATGATCTCAAGCTGACCTGCGACGATAAGGACGGCGACAAAGACGGCAAAGACACATGCAAAATGAACTGGCTCGACAAGCATGATCACTGCCTCAGCGACGTCAGCGACAATGACAACAACGGCGGTTGCCACCTCGTGATCGACAGCTGCTGCCACGAACCCTGCGATCCCGGTGTCAACAACGCTCCCCCCGCGGTTCCCGCGCCCGCTTCGGCCGGTTTCGGCGGCCTCGGACTCGTTGGAGTTATGCTGATTGCCGGTCTACGGTCCCGCCGGACAGTTACCGCCTGATCGACAGGCACTTTGATCCTGAATCCCTGCTTGGCCGGGAGGCTCATAGCCTCCCGGCCCTTTTTATTTCCGCTTCCCGCAAAATTGTTCCATTTCGCGTAATTCTTGCAGACCGCATCGGCGGCAAAGTTTCTCCCAGTTCCGGCCGGGACGAACCGGGACGCCGGAAAGCGGCGCATTTTTAACGCACCGTTCAAATCCTGTGATAGAGTCTCTTCAGGTTCGATTCGTCAAAGACATTTCAATGGACGATGCGTCCGGCCCCGATGGTCGGATCCATTGTTGGGACTAAAGAAATTAAGTGTCGATTCCCGGTTGGGGAAGTTTTTTTGAGGGTGCTTTATGAATTCGTATTTTCGCGTGGGCATTGCCGCAGTCTGTTTCATGCTTCCTGGAGTCTCCCTGGCCTCCACGGTGACTTATGAAGCGAACGGATCGCAATACACATTGCTGTTTGATCCCCATGGCAGCGCTCCTTCGGAGCTGCCCAAGTCTTACGACTATCGCTCTTACAATTGCCGCATCGGTGACAAACCCGGAACGCCGACGGTGGTGCTTCAGAAATCGTCGCCCGTTGTGACGATTCCCGTCATCAACGATCCGCCCGCCGGTGACCCGCCCGCCGGCGACCCGCCGGCCGGCAATGACCCGCCCGCCGATCCGCCTCCGGTCACGGATATAATCCAGACCCCCCCGGGCGCCGCCGTGCCGCTGCCCGCGCCAGCCTCCATGGCGGGCGTCGGTTTGGCGGTTGTCGCAATCTTCTACTGGATTCGTTCGCTGCGGCAAGAGCGCGCTTAACGTAACGCGCCGCCTTCGCACCTGGGCAAATGACCGGAAGACGCGAAAAGCGTCTTCCGGTTTTTTATCACCGATGGATTATTAAGCGGCCGGCCACTTTGACCGATGACGCTCATTAGCGCCCGGAAGTTCGGAAGGCTGCGTTTATCAGACACTGTTCGACAGGAGAACAATCGAATGCTCCGACCAAATCACCTTCTGCGTGCGCTACTCAACGACGAGACCGGCGGCGAAGTCATCGAGTACGCAATTGTTGCCGGACTCATCTCTGTTGCCGCCATCACCGTAATCGGCGCCTTCGGCGTGAAAGTCCTCGCCCGCTGGAATTCCATCAACAGCAGCATGTAGCGGGATTTTCGTTTCACGCGCTGGTAAAGCTCCGGATCCCGGCGCCGGTCAAGATCGTCAACACCTGCTGCTCGCTGCATTCCCAGACCCGTCCGATTTCAACTTCGGTCAATCCTTCTCCCAGTAGAACGACTTCATCTCCGCCGCGATCGCCAGGCCCGATTTCCACAAACGCCGATTGCATGCCGACTTCAAGAACCCGTGTTCGCCGGCCGTTTACCACGCACGGTCCCCGGCGCAGGCCCTGTGAATATCCGCACAGGATGATTCCGAATCGATCCGCGATAAATCCGGTATATCCCGCCGGGCCCGCGCCGTTGTGAACCTCCGCCAATCGGCACGAGACCCGTGCCGCGCCGCGATAAATTGCCAGCCCCGGCCGCACCGCGTCCAAACGCGCGGCCGGTTCGTCCAGCAATGATGACGCCGCCGCGTGCAATCGCAATTCCCGTCCACCCATGCTGGACGACAGAAGCCGGGCATGCTCGATCCGCGCGGCATGTGTAAACGCTTCGTCAATTTCCCCCGCCGAGATCACCGCCCCCACGTTCCCCGGCGGGCAGGCAAATCTTTGCATTCCAGTGTCAACACACAGCACCGGCCTGGCCCCGCGCAAACGTCGCGCTTCTTCCACCGTCCAAACCGACGGCCGCACGCCGGCGGCGATCAAATCCCCGGCTTCGACATCCACGCTCGGCCCAAGCGACAAAGTCGGCTTATGCGCCACCTCCCAAAGGTTTGCCGTGATTGCCTCATTTAAGCTGAATACGCAAAATCCCGCGACCAGATCGGCGATTGTCTCGGCAATACGGCGTGCGCCCAGCCCGTAACCGTCCGCCTTCACAACCGCGATAACGTCAACCCCGCACCGCCCGGCGATGGAAGCGACATTTTCCCTGACCGGGCCCAGATCGATCGTTACCTGAACGTGTGCGCTCTGCATCCCCGTTGCATCATAACCGGGTTTCCATAACAATGCCGAACCCATTTACGAGGAATAATGAGCATGGCCAAGAACTACCAACCCGACCCGAAAATGAAATTTACCTTCGGTCTATGGACCGTCGGCAATATCGGCCGCGATCCGTTCGGCGGTCCGGTGCGCGAGCAGTTATCCCCCGTCGAGATTTGCCGCCTTCTGGGCGAAGTCGGCGCCTACGGCGTCAATTTCCACGACAACGATCTCGTTCCCATCGAGGCCGGCGCCTCTCAACGCGACCAGATCGTCAGTGATTTCAAACGGGCGTTGAAAGATAACGGCTTGGTCGTGCCGATGGCCACCACGAATCTCTTCAGCGATCCGGTTTTCAAGGACGGGGCGTTCACGAGCAACAACGCGCGGATCCGCGCCTACGCCATCCAGAAAACAATGCGCGCGATGGAACTGGGGGCCGAATGCGGGGCGAAGATTTATGTTTTCTGGGGCGGACGCGAAGGCGTGGAATCCGACGCCACCAAGAATCCCATCGATGCCATCAAACGTTTCCGCGAGGCCATCAACTTTTTGTGCGAATACAACATCGAGCAAAAATTCGGCTACAAATTCGCGTTCGAAGCCAAGCCGAACGAGCCGCGCGGCCATATCTATTTCGCCGTCACGGGAAGTTACCTCGCTTTCATCCCCACGCTGGATCATCCGGAAATGTGCGGCGTGAATCCCGAGGTCGCGCACGAACACATGGCGGGATTGAATTTCGTCCATCAGGTCGCCGCCGCTCTGGAAGCCGGGAAGCTTTTCCACATCGATCTGAACGATCAGGAATTCGGCCGCTATGATCAGGATTTCCGCTTCGGCAGCGTGAATCTGAAACACGCATTTTTTCTGGTCAAACTTTTGGAAGACAACGGATACAACGGCCCGCGCCATTTCGACGCCCACGCGTACCGCCAGAGCGATTACGCCGACGTGAAAGCATTTTCCGCCGGATGTATGCGGACGTACATGATCCTGAAGGAAAAGGCCGAGCGATGGAACGCCGACAAGGAGATTCGGCAGATCGTCAAGACGATCAACGTGCAGGATTCGGCGATCTCGAAATTGACGGCCAGATATTCCAAGGCGAATGCCGCCAAACTTCTGGATGCCCCGCTGGATCGCGTCGAACTGGCGGCCGCGCCTCTGCCGTACGAGCGGCTGGATCAGTTGACGATGGAAGTGCTGATGGGCGTACGGTAAGCTGAATACCGACCGATTTTCGGGGCCGTAGCTCAATTGGGAGAGCACTGCCTTTGCAAGGCAGGGGTTGCCAGTTCGATCCTGGTCGGCTCCAATATATTTTCAAATAACCATTTGTGACAGAAATAGAGCTTCGAATTTCGAGGCTCTTTTCTGCATTTTTGGGCGACTGTATCAAATGAATATCAGATATGCCCAGGTCAATGTTCCCGCGGCAAAACTTATATAGAATTTTCCGGCTATCCCTTTTCCTGAAGCGTCACAAGCGCACGTCGCGCTTGAAATACTGTGGCAATGCCAGGAAGTACGGTTGGACTTTTATTATAGAACATTTTCCTGCTATCACCGCCGAAGTGTCACAGCCGCCGCGCAAAATAAGATTTTGACTTGCACAATTTGCACAACGTCAACAACTCCGGCCCGACATTCCACACCTACAGGCTTTACACGGATTCATTTCTGAGTCACACTTCGACGCAAGAGTAGACACTAACAAAAGGGCGAAATGGAAAGAACTCTCTACGACGACTTCACTTACAAAGGCCGGTGGTGGGTTGCGGGCCGGTCGCGTAAAAAGTTTCCGGGAACTCTCTCCTATAAGGCCGGAGAACACTTGCATCTTCAATTGGATGGATGGCCAGATGTCAGGCGATTTCAAAAGATTCCGGTCATCCATGGTGATATCATTGACGGGACCAACGTTACACTCTTCGATTGCTTTCACGGGGGCATCAGCACAGGTTCTTCCGGATTGGTGGAGGTCCATTACACACCGATGCTTTGCATCTTTGGCGTATATTTCAGGCAGCGAAAAGATGTGAAGTTCTATACCGTGCGTTTCAGATTAACCGGAATGGAAGCGTGGATCGGCGTGCATCCTTTCGACGTGAATGATTTTCGGACGCTCCCAATCAAACCCGATCCGCAGGTTAGGGTAACGCCTCCCAAAGCGATCACGATTGACGTTCCTCGACGGCGATTGTCAATGAAGATCAGCCCTTACATTCGTCCAAATGAACATGCGTTTACGTCCGTGACGGTTGAGCATTCAAGTGTGATTGACCTAACGCCAACGAAGCTGATATTGCTGAAGGACGCTACCGATTTCATCGAAGATTGTCGCAAATTGTTCACTTTGCTCATCGCCAAACCTGTATCTGTGGTGAGTGTCGCTGGAGGTGTTAAAGCAGCGTATCGCAAACCCGGAAACCGCAAGGCGGAGCCGGACAAAAAGAATGTGCCATGCACAATCATATATCCGCAGACAAATCAGCGGGCTAACAAGGACTTTGAGCATGGGATGATGTTGCCACTACGTTTTACCGACGACCGTTTCCCGCAAATGTTCCTAAAATGGTTCGAGTTGCTGAAAACTCTGCGTCCAGTCTTTGACGTGTTTTTTGGTGTGTTTAAAACTGACGTTCCGTTGGAATTATGGTTCCTTTCACTTTCGCAAGTTGTGGAGAGTTACCATCGCCGATCTGTGGGCGGCTTATACATGAATCGTCGTTCCTTTGACAAAATCGAAAAAGTAACGGTTTCGGCGATCCCTGCCACGGTACAGGAAGGCTTGCGGTCCAGAATGAAGAATCAGATTCATTATGCGAATGAGCCATCGTTACGCACACGATTGACTAAAATCCTCGAGGGCCTGTCGGACACGGAACGGCAAATTATTTGCCAAAATGTGGGCGAGTTCGTGGCGGCCGTGGTGGGGACGCGAAATTACCTTACTCACCTGGATGAAGAGTCAGATGACCCAATCCTTCGAGATGTTCCCCTGTATCAAGCCGCGACGCGCCTGGAGCTTCTCATGTTCATTATCTTCCTAAAATGTCTTGGCATCGAAGCAGCTAAAGTGCTGAAGGTTATCAAGGCGTGCCACCGTTTCGACCTTTCCCCATTCAAATTGCAGAGCGAAGACGAACTTTATGCAAAATCTCATGCGTGAATATTGATACCGGCCGGCGTAACAATCCTTTCCGTAGGTGCCGACGCTGAACATGAAATTTTGGAAACCGGAGCAGCGGTGTTTAAACGTGCGTTCGCCATTTGGGGGTTTATCGATCGGAGTTACAGACATAAGCGCGGCGGCGCGGAGACCGGAAGTGGCGGACGACGGTTAGAAGCGATATCCGACGGTCAGGCCGAGGCGCAGCTCTTGGCTGAGGTTGCCGAGCTTGCCGAAATTTCCCCATGCGGCCATGTAGGAGACTTCGAAAGCGATATTGAAGCGTTTGATCCGGTAGCCGAGTTCGATATCGGGGCGAACTTCGAAGCCTAATCCGGTGTGATTGGAGTCGGTTCCGAAGTAATAGTTGGGATAGCCGTAGTAGGGCTGTCCGACGGTGGAATTATTGACGAGGACACCGATGCCGAGTCGGGGAAGACAATAGAGACCATGGTCCGGGCTGGGGAGGCCGAAGGGAAAGGCGAACCGAACCTCGGCGGAGACCATGCTCGTGTCTGCGTAGAACGACCGGTAAAACGGCGCGGTTGGGTAATTGATCGTGTAATCATCCCAGTTGCCGGTGGCGGAGATACCCAAGCCGAGAATCGGCGAGTCATAGTTGGGCATCCGATCGTAGATGTTTGCGTCGATGTAACCGCCCTGCGGATTGTAAGGGATTGCATTTTTGCCGTTGAAATGGACGCTGGAATAGCCGCCGGAAATGGTGGGTTCCAATTGCCAATCCGTCGGAGAGCGAGCGAAATAATCCGCGAGCGACTGACTCTGCGTTTGTGGAGATGCGGGCGTCGTTGGTGTCGCGGTCTGAGCAGACGCGACTCTGCACGCTATGAAGAGTGTCACAATAGAGATGAATCTGGGCGAGATCTTCGGTCTGATGAAAGTGTGGGACAATCGCATTTGGCCTCGAAAGATTGTGGATTCATCAAGGGGGGAACTGCGCGTGGGCGGCTGGCCGCGTTCCATGCCTTGTATCTTACCGCAGCCGTGATCGAGCAACAACCGCAAACGAATCGTCTTAATCGACAGGCCATGAACTTCAACGCCACTGGAAGACGCGAGCTAAGGGAACGGCACTCTCACATGGGTTGAAGAATACAGAACTTGGCCGTAAGCTTCCCCTCCCAAGAAAGGACGGCTTAATGCCCACCATTGCTACCCACATTCAGAGGCTGCTGAAGAAAACCGAACGGATGAAGCAGAAAGCGGTTACGAGCTTGCTTCGGACGCTGAAACAAATTGAGCGCGAGCGGAAGAAGCGAACCGCCGACCTGGAGGATTCGGCCAAGGTCATCATCAAGCATCTTACGGATTTAGGCCACATCAGCATTAACAGCGGTACTGCATCTCGTAAGAAAGGGATCGCGGTGAAAAGGGCTGGCAAACGCAAACAAGTACGCCGCAAATTTGCTGTGAGCGGCGAGCAGTCGATCCTCGACTTCGTGAAGAGCAAATCTAACCCGATCGGCAAGGAGATTCAGAAGCATTGGGCGAGCGAGGGTCGCGCTGGCGCGGCAGCGAATCTGATTTCGAAACTGGTTAAAGCGAAAAAGCTGAAGCGGACGCGGTTAAAGGGTGAACGGGGCAGCCGCTATTCGTTGACGTGAAGCTGAAGCATCCGGCAACAAGAGGTTTCCATCGCCGGCGCAGCTTGTACAAGGACATTTTTGATCTGGCATCTTCACCTGCAGCGACACGAGCACGAATGAGGTTGTGGCAACCGATATGTTTCCTTTAAGATGCCGGCCGCGCGATAACTTACAAGCCAAAATCAGGCCGTTAAAGCGTTGTTTGCAAGGCAGCGGTTGCCAGTTCGATCCTGGTCGGCTCCATTACCGTACCGATGGGCACATCACCCGTAGCGCCGTGGCCTCGTCCGGAACGCGTCTTTGCGGTTGTCGCACTTATTTTCGGACACGCGCTGGTTCTGACGATTCCCCCGTTTCAATCCGCTGATGAGCCGTTTCACTTTCTCCGCGCCTATGAGATCACCGAGGGGATTCTGATCCACCGGCAGGTTGACGCGCGCGGGATCGCCGCCGGTTTTCTACCCGTCAGCCTCTACAGAATCTGGCTGCCGTTTTCGCACCTGGGATTTCATCCAGAAAGAAGGGCATCTGTTCGAGACATCCGCGAAGCGCTGCGCGTTCCGCTGAACCCGAGCGAGCGGATTTTCATCACCTTTCCCAATTCGGCCCATTACTCTCCGGTCTGTTACCTGCCGCAATGCGTGGGAATAATTCTGGGCCGCATTCTAGACTTGCCGCCGCTGGCGATGCTTTATCTGGGACGCGAGTTCAACCTGTTGTTCTGGGCTCTTCTGGGATATTCGGCCGTGCGATCCGCTTCGGCGATAGGCCGTCCCCTGGTTCTGATTCTTCTGATGCCGATGTCACTCTACGTCGCTTCGACGCTTTCGGCCGATGCGCCGACCAATGCGTTTGCGGCGGCGTATACTGCGATGATTTGCAGCCTTATTTCGCGGAAAGATCAAACCGTGAACCTTCCACGATTTTTTATGCTGCTGCTTCTTTCGCTGGCGGTCTGTCTGTGCAAAACGGCTTACGCGCCGCTTTTGGGGCTGGTGTTACTGATCCCGTCCGATCGATTTGGAGGACCGTCCCGCTATGCGGCCAAGCTAGCGATTCTGATCGCCGTGTGCGCCGCTGCCGCGTGGGCCTGGGATTCCATGTCCTCCAGCTTGGACACGCAAATCCGACTGTCAAACGATGTTTCGGCCCGTGCGCAAATTCAATTGCTTGAGCAAAATCCGCTTCATTTTGCGCCAATATTGGTTGAAACCTTCCAGAAAAAAGGATGGACATACCTGCGAGAATATATTGGGTTAATCGGATGGTACGACAGGTACGTTCCGACGGCGTTTGTCGTGAGTTATCTGGTTTTCCTGTTATTGGCGTGCGTGCCCGGCGAAGATTCGCCGGTTCTGCCGCCGGTCGGCAAAGTCGCCGCGGCCGTTGTGCCTTCGGTGACGGTTTCGTTCCTGATCATCGCGCTGCTCGACTATTTGTATTGGACGTCCATTGGATCTCCGTTTATCGACGGAATTCATGGCCGATATCTGATTCCACTGTCGCCGGCGATCGCACTTCTGCTGAGTTCGGCGATGCGGCGGCTCGGCCTTGGATTTCACGCAAAATCAGATGGGTTGAATCTAACGACCGCAATCATTTCGGTGCTGAGCTGCGGTTATTTTCTTGCGATGGTCTGGAATCGGTATTACGGATGATGCCGCCTTTCTAAGCGAAATCTTTGGCCGCCCATTTTAGTTCGCCGGCGACAATCGTGGCCCGCGCTTGGCCTTTTACCTGCCAGCCATTGAACGGGCAATTGCGGCTCCTGCTGTGGAATTTATCGGCGTCGATCGTCCACGTTCGGTTTGGATCGATCACCGTCACATCGGCGACCGCGCTTTGGGCCAGGGTGCCACGAGGAAGTTTCACGATCTGGGCGGGACGGGTGGAAATCAGCTCGACCAGTTTCATCCAATCGATATGGCCCGGCTCGATCAGCGCTTTGATATACAGCGCCAGCGCGCATTCCAATCCGATAATTCCCATGGGCGCGTCGGGAAATTCCAACTCCTTTTCCTCCGCGCGGTGCGGCGCGTGGTCGGTTGCAAGGCAATCGATTGTGCCATCTTTGATCCCGTCGATGCACGCAGCCAAATCCCCACTCGTGCGCAGCGGGGGATTCATTTTGAAATTCGTGTCATATCCCCGGCACGACTCATCCGTCAGAAGCAGATGATGCGGAGAAACCTCGGCGGTGACGGCCTGTTTGTCCCGCTTGGCGCGGCGGATCAATTCGACGCTCCATGCCGTGCTGATGTGCTGAACGTGATACCGGCAACCGATCGTGCGATTCAGAAGCAAATCGCGCGCGATCATGAGTTGCTCCGCCTCGGCCGGAATTCCCGCTAATCCCAGGTTGGTCGATACGATCCCCGCGTGCATCGACCCGCCGGCCAGCGTCGGCTCCTCGCAATGCTGCATGATGCAGGCGTCGAACATTTTCGCGTATTGCAGCGTTTTTCGCATGACAGAGGCATCGGCGATTCCGACGCCGTCATCGCTCAGAGCGATGGCGCCGCGCTGGATCATCGATCCGATCTCGGCTAGTTCCCTTCCCTCCCGGCCCTTGGTGATAGCGCCAACCGGAAAAACATTGGCCAGATTAACGCGCTGCGCCTCGCGCATGACAAATTCGATCTGCCCCTCGTTGTCCAGGGGCGGCTTGGTATTGGGCATGCAGCAAACGGTGGCGAACCCGCCGGCCACCGCCGCCATCGCGCCGCTGGCGATGGTCTCTTCCTCCTCGTCGCCCGGCTCGCGGAGATGCACATGAATATCGATCAGTCCCGGAGTGACGAAGCAGCCTTTAGCATCGATCACTCGATCGGCATTGCCGAGATTCAAGCCGATTCCGGCGATTTTTCCATCGCGGATGAGCAGGTCCGCCCGCTTTTGCATTTTCTGCGAGGGGTCGAGGATGGTGCCGTTTTGGATCAGGGTGCTGGGCATCGGTTTACCGGCCGTGTCTAAGATGCGCGAGCCCGCGCTCGCTTATGCCGCACCTCGCCGAAGTGTTCCGCCGCCACATCCAGGTCGTAATCCATCTGCAATCCGAGCCAGAATTGCGGCGAATTGCCGAAGTATCGCGAAAGACGAATCGCGGTATCGGCCGTAACCGATCGCTTTTGCAATGCAATTTCGTTGATTCGCCTTGGTGCAACACCGATTGCTGTTGCCAATCGATTCTGACTCAACCGGAGCGGAAGAAGAAATTCCTCCATGAGTATCTCACCGGGATGCACGGGATGGAGTCGAAGTTTAGCCATGACGTTTTCCCTAATGATAATCCACAATTTCGACGTCGAACGCATCGCCCGCGTTCCAGCGAAAACAGATTCTCCAGCGGTCGTTGATTCGAATGCTCCATTGTCCGGCGCGGTTTCCGGCAAGCTTTTCCAGCCGATTCGCTGGTGGAATCCTGAGATCGTCAACGGAGGCTGATCGATTCAGCATACGCAGCTTCCGCAGCGCGGCCTGTTGCATGTCCGCCGGCAACCGGCGGGAACGACGAAGATTGAAAATTCCTTCAGTTTCCCGGCAACGAAACGAACGAATCACCTCTGGAGTGTATAGCGCCTAACGTTAAACAGCAACTCCCCCATTATCTCATCGTTCCGCGTGCGTCACCAGATACAGCACCGCCATGCGCACGGCCAAACCGTTGGTCACCTGGGTCAATATCCCGCTGTTGGGGCCATCGGCGATGTGCGAGGCGATTTCAATTCCCCGGTTCATCGGGCCGGGGTGCATCACGAAGACGTCCGGCTTGCAGCGGCTGAAGCGCTCCGTGTGCAGGCCAAACAGCCGCGTGAATTCCCGCACCGATGGAAACTGGCTGCTCTGAATGCGTTCGAACTGCACGCGCAGCATGTTGATCACATCCACCTCGCCGACGACGGAATCGAAATCATGCACGCATCGAGCGCCCAGCGATTCGAACGCGCGCGGCAGCAGCGTCGGCGGCCCGACCAGGATCACCTCGGCCCCGAGCTTCTTAAGCCCCCACAGATTGGACCGGGCGACCCTGCTGTTGGCGATGTCGCCGACGATGGCAACCTTCAATCCTGCGATTTTTCCGAATCGTTCGCGGATGGTGAACAGATCGAGCAATCCCTGTGTGGGGTGTTCGTGAGCTCCATCGCCGGCGTTGACGACGCTGGAACTGACGGCGCGCGAAAGCACCTCGGCCGCTCCGGCGGCGGGATGACGAAGGACAATCACATCCACTCCCATCGCTTCGATGTTTCGGGCCGTGTCGATGAGGGTTTCACCTTTGCTGACGCTGGATCCTTTTTCAGAGAAGTCGATGACGTCCGCGCTGAGACGGGAAGCCGCCAATGTAAAGCTGGTGCGTGTCCGCGTGCTGTCCTCGAAGAAAGCATTGACGACGACGCGGCCGCGCAGGGCTGGGACTTTTTTGACGCTTCGGGTCGACACTTCGCGGAACGATTGAGCGGAGTTCAGGATGAACTCCAGTTCCTCAGCCGACAGCGATTCCAGGGTCAGCAGATGTTTCCGCGTCCAGGCGAATGGCCGGGTTTGTTTTTCAGCGGCGTTCAAGCTTTGGGTTCCAGCAGGATTTCATCGCGTCCGTCGATCTCGGCAAGCCGCACATTCACCCGGTGATCGCGCGGGACATCCTGCTGGGTCAATCCGACGAAATCCGGATGGATGGGGAGCTCTCTTCCCCCGCGATCCACCAAAACCGCCAGCCGAACCGCGCTCGGCCTGCCGAAATCGCTCAAGGCATCGAGCGCGGCGCGAATTGACCGTCCAGTGAACACCACATCATCCACCAGCAGCAGTGGAAGCGCGTCGATGCTGATATTGATTTCCGTCGGCCGAACGATGGGCTTGGGACCGATTTCAGACAGATCATCGCGATACAAGGTGATATCCAGCACGCCCCGCCCGATCTGGGAATAGCCATGCGACCGAAGGCCCCGGGCGATCCGCTCGGCGAGAATCTCACCACGGGTGCGGATGCCGATGATATTCAGTGGGGTTTGGCTGGAAAACGACCCCGCGATGCGATCGACCAGCGATTCGATGGTCCGGTTCACATCTGACGAATCATACACGGTACGCATCGAAAGTCGGAGGATACGGGAATGGCCGTCGGTTGCAAGTTGAAGAGATTAAATGCCATCGCCGAGAACGCCGAGAGATTCATTTTTGCCGCAAATGAAAAATCAGAGAATTCGTATTTCGCACCCGTCTTGAATATATTGCGATCCGGACGGATCGCATTGAGCGCAACGATGCCCGAAATTTCCGGCGACGCTGAAGACAACACCGCGAATCGACGCGAGCGGATGTGGTTTGTCGATTACCTTTTGCTTGTCGTGTTTTGCGCGGTGCTTTTCGGTTACGTCGCGATCAGCGGCAGGCCGCTGACGCTGCACGAAGCGCGGCTGCCGGAAACTTCGCGCGAAATGCTGGCCCGCGTCGACTGGCTGATTCCGATGGACGGCGATCGGCCCTGGCTGGAACGGCCCCCGTTTCCCCACTGGTGCATGATGGCCATTGCGCGGGCCATCGGCCAGCGGTGCGACAATGAGTGGTCGGTCCGAATCCCGCCGGCTCTGGCGGGGTTACTGATCGTCATCATGTCGGCACAAATTGCGGCCCGTTGGTTTGGGCGCAAGATCGGCCTGATCTCGGGCCTGCTTCTGGCGACGATGTACGAATTCTACGCCTATTCCACTTTGGCCGAGGATGACATCTTTCTGGCGCTGCTGGTGGTCGCTGCGATTGCGCTGTTCGTGAGGATGGAATTTTCGGTTGATTCATCCGTGGAAGATCGCCGGGTGAATCTTTTCGGCTGGCGTCCATGGAGCGTCGTCGCGTTTTTTGTCGTTCTGGGGCTGACCAATCTCGCCAAGGGTCCGCTCGTCGGCGCCGCGGTGATCGTCGGCGTTATCGTCGCCTATTTCCTGATGCCGACGTTTCTCTGGCAATCCGACGAGTTTTCCGTGATCTTCGATTTCCAGCGGCGGCAGCGGCTACGTATGCGGAGATATGGTTGGATTTGGGGAATCCTGATCGCAGGCGCGATCGGTCTCAGTTGGCATATTTATATTGCCCGGCTTTATCCCGGTCCGGGCGGATATCTGGCCAATCTTCGCTACGATTTTTCGATGACGCACGAGTTCGACGAGCCGTGGTGGTATTACCCCGTGAATCTCATGGGCCGCGGATTGCCGTGGACGCCGCTGGCGATCGTCGCGTTGTTTCTGACGGCCCGGCAGGCATGGATTCAGCGCGATCCTGCCATGCGTTTCCTGTGGTGCTGGGCGATCGTGCCGATCATCGTGCTGTCGATCCCACATCGCAAGCACCATCATTATCTGGTGCCGAGTCTCGCTCCCTGGGCGATCCTGGCGGCCGTCGGCGCCAATGCAATCGCCGGGGAATTATTCAAAGGCCCGGCATGGTCTCGCCGCCCTCGGTTTGGATTAATGTTCGTCGGTTTACCCGCAACCATCGTGATCGCGATTCTCGGCTGGTATCGGCTCCTATCCCCCGCGAGCGCGCCGCGAGCGCAGCTCGAATCGGCCGCGATTTTGATTGTCCTGCTCAATGCGTGCGTCTGGATGTTTTATTATGGACTGTGGACGAGCAACCGCCGCTCGCTCTTGATCGCGATCCTGGTCGGGATCGGCGGCGCTTATAGCTGGTCGCAAACGCATCTGCGGGATGACACGGTTGCCGACACGCAATTTCTTCGCAGCGTCGGCGCCACCGTGCCGGAGGACGAATTGCTGGCCATCAACGCCGGTATCGGCCCGCTCGATTTCTTTCGCGTCCAGTTTTATCTGCGTGACGACGCGATTCTGCTGCACAATTTGAGTTTCCTTCGCAGCAATCGGATTCGCGCCGGCGATATCTATGTGGTGACGCGCGTGGAGGATTCGGCCGCGCTGCAATCGCTGGGAGACGTGGAGTTAATCTCGCGGTCGTCCCGTGAATTGAAGGAGAATGTTCCGGAATTGGGACTGTTTCATCTGACATTCGCGCCGGATTTGCAGCGATATCCACCGCCGAAGGTTTCCCCGATGCAGGCGATGATGCGGGAACCGGGCCCGTGGTGCGGGCCGGCGCTTCAGAATTGAGTTGTGAACAATCGGCGAATGACGTCGTCCCAATCGCCGGGTGTTTCCTGGCGAAAGAGCTGGATGGTCGGATACCAGAGGCTGTCGCTTCGATCCAACAGCCATCGCCAATCCGGCGGAAATGGCACGAGCAACCAGACCTTCTTTCCCATCGCCGCCGCCAAATGTGCCACGGCTGTATCGACGCTGATAATCAGATCGAGGTTTGCAATCAGGGCCGCAGTATCCGCGAAGTCTTTTAAGTGGGCTGACCAGTCCAAGAGGGAAAACCCGGCTCCCGCGGGCGGAGAAATGATTTGCAGGCTGTGGAATCGGAATCGTTCCTGGGACAACAGCGGCGAAAATTTTTCCAACGGAATGGACCGGTTGCGATCGTTACGATTCTCCGCGCTTCCCGCCCAAGCCAGGCCAATTTCGAGTTGTTTTCCCGATTGATTTATCCGCTCGCGCCAGATTTCCACCTCAAGCGGTTCCGCGGCGAGATAGGGAATCGTCGCGGGGATGGACTGGAGCGTGGTCCGAAAAACATGGGGCAGACTTGGAAGCGCACAATGTAGGTCGAATTGACCGGCAACCTGTCCGGTTGCAAATACCCGTTCGACGCCGGGGACGTTTCGAAACAGCCGCACCAGCGCCGGCTGACATTCAAGCAGAATTTCCCCCCCCATTTTGGTCACCAGCGGGGCATAGCGAATGAAATGGATCGCGTCCCCGAACCCTTGCTCGGCGTAAAGAAGAATTGTTTTGCCTTCAAGTTTTTCCCCGTTCCACGCGGGCTGAGAAAAATTGCGGGGCTGGAGCACACTGGCGCATTTCTGCCGCCATTCGTATTCGGGCCAGCCTTGCTGGAGATTTCCGGTGACCAGTTCGGCGAGCGCCAAATTCAGATGTGCCACGGCGAAATCCGGCCGAATCCGGATCGCATCGCGATAGGCGGCCATGGCGCGGTCGAATTGTCCGCGACAAGCCAGGGCAGCCCCGAGGCAAACATGGGCATCCGCCAGCGACGGGTTGAGGGCCAGGGCTTTCTCACTTTCCGCGATGGCGTCATCGATCTGCCAGGTATCCCTGAGCGCGTTGCTGAGGTTGACATGGACTTCAGCGACGTTCGGGCGCAATCGGGCGGCGAGGGAAAACTCCGCGATGGCCTCGTTGAGATTGCCCATGCCGCTCAGGACGACGCCGAGATTGAGATGAGCCTCGAAGAATGCCGGATTCAGACGAATCGCCTTTCGATATACGGCGATGGCTTCTTCGGGCTTGCCGGTCTGGGTGAGTCCAATAGCCAGGCCATAGTGAATTCTGGCGTCGTCCGGGAATTGCGTCAGGATTTTCCGGCAGATGTTGACGGCTTCTTCGGGTTTTCCCGCCGAGATATTTTTTGCCGCCAGCTTCAGCGCATCGGTCACCCGCGCTGCCGAATTCGACTGTTTTGCGGACATCCAAATATCCTTTTCCCATCGCGGCCCCACCCTGTCCAGCGCCCCGGCGACCGGACAGCCTCCCGGCCGCGACTTGACGAAATGATGATCGCCGGAATAATCCGCCTCCAACACATGGATACCACGCGCATCGATCCCGTTCCTAATCCCGCGGTGCGGCGGTTGAGCCTTTACCTGCGCCAACTCGAAACCTTCAAACGCAAAGATCGCCGCACGGTTTCCAGCAAGCAGCTCGGAGAAAGCCTCAACCTCACGGATGCACAAGTCCGCAAGGACCTGGCGTATTTCGGCCAGTTCGGCCATCCCGGGATTGGGTATCGGGTCGACGATCTGATCAGTCAGGTCCGGCGAATTCTGGGCACGGACAAGACCTGGAATGTCGTGCTCGTCGGAGCGGGAAATCTTGGCCGCGCCTTGATGGCCTACAACGGATTCGACGCCAAAGGATTTCGGCTGGTCGCGGTGTTCGATGCCGACCCGGCCAAGATCGGCAAACGCCAGGGACCGTTCGCCGCCCAGCCCGGCGCCGGCCCGGCGGGCGACAAGCGATTCTTCGTCGTTCAGCCGCTTTCAGAACTGAAATCGGTCATTGAAAAGCAGGGGATTCGCCTGGCGATTCTGGCGGTCCCCGGCGACAGCGCTCAGGAAGTCGCCGAGCAATGCGTAGATGCGGGAATCCGGGGCTTGCTGAATTTCGCTCCGGTTTCACTGAGCCTTCCATCCCATATCGCAATCAATGCGGTTGATCTTGCGGTGCAACTCGAGCAGTTATCATTTCAGGTGAATTTTTCGCCGCTTGGACAGACGGGATAACTTCCAGACGCAACCACGTCGATCACGGTTGAAAGTTCAGACAAAGCCCCACAAACATTCGCATTCCCACCGCCATCGCGGCATCGGTGAAATCGTAATGATCGTTGTGCAGGGATGGATAGGATTGCCTGTCCGGCGGCATAACGCCGATCAAAAAGAAGCAGCCGGGGATTTTCTCGAGATAATAGGCGAAATCTTCTCCGCCCATGGCGGGCCGAGCGGCGGGAATAAAACGGGTGGCGCCGAGGATTTCGCGAGCGGTCCGGGCGACGTAATCGGCCATCGCGAGATCATTCACAGTCGCGGGATAGCCTTCCGTCCAGTCGATGCCGGCGGTGCATCCGGCGGCGGCGGCGATGGCTTGGATTCTGCGCATGACCGCAGCCTTCACGGCGGCGCGGGCGGGGAGGCTGATCGTGCGTGTAGTTCCTTCGAATACCGCCTGATCGGGAATAATGTTCGTCGCCGTCCCGGCATGGATCATGCCGACCGTGACCACCGCCGGCTCCGTAGGATCTATCTCGCGGCTGACGACCTGTTGCAGATTAACCACCGCTTCACAAGCCGCGATGATGGGATCAACGCCCAGATGCGGGAACGCTCCGTGGCAACCTTTGCCGATAAGGGTGGCCTTGAAAATATCCGTGGCGGCCAAAAGCACATCCGGTTTGGTGGCCACGCAACCGACGGGCAAACCGGGCCATCCGTGCAGTCCGAAGATCGCGCGGACGGCTGGACCAATCCTGCCATCGAGCGCGCCCGCGCGCACCAGCCGCTGGGCGCCGCCGCCTTCTTCCTCCGCCGGTTGGAAAATCAGTTTCACGCAAACCGGCAATTGGGCGCTGGATTCCTTGAGTATCGTCGCGGTGCCCAACAGCATGGCCGTGTGTCCGTCGTGGCCGCAGGCGTGCATTCGGTTGGAATGGGTACTGGCGTAGGCCAGGCCGGTGCGTTCCTGGATAGGCAGAGCGTCGATGTCCGCTCGCAGGGCAATGCAGGGTTTGGCCGGATCGCCGATCAGGCATATCGTGGCAGTGGGGGCATCCGGAACACCATCGACATGTGAAATCCCCAGCCGATCGAGTTCCCCGCGAATGGCTCCGGCGGTTTGGAATTCCTGGAATGCCAGTTCTGGAATTCGATGCAGGCGATGCCTCAGCTCCGTTACCTTTGGAAATTCGGCGATGATGGCGGCGTCGAGATTCATACCGCGTCCAATCCCGTACCACGATGCTCTGCTGAAATCTCAGCAAAGCAATATCATACTCGATTCCGCACCGGGATTATTATCCCACATGATATCGCGGTATAGTCTTGCGCCGTGAAACAATTCCGCCAACGCGCAATCAAAGCATTCTTGCTTATATCCGTGCTTCTGTGCCTATGCGTTCTGCTCCTTTGGTTTCGCAGTCGCCGCGCAATGGATACTTTTGCCCTCACCGTCCACGGCTGGCGCTTCGAGTTATTCGATCCGCCCGAGCGATTCGCCGTCTCATTCCAGGATTTCAACCAGGCCGCCTATCTCGACTTCTCCGGCGGCGATCCGGGATACCAATCGTTGTTCTCTCACGAATACTTCGGCGATTTTGATTCCATCCCATCGCGGGCCGATCGCGATCTTTCATCCTACCTGATCGCCATGCACTATCATCCGTGGCTCTATTGGCGGCATCATTGGCGCGGATTCGGCACTTACTCAGTGGTGTGGGATGCGTATCAGGATCCCAGGTTCAGGAAGTGGGGTGATCCGCACAATGCGTGGGATAACCTTGGAACCTTCGGCCGTGGTTTCTACATTCCAACGTGGTCCGCGTTGGTCTTTTTTGCACTTCCCATGATCCCCTGGCTAGGCGTGAAATCTTTCAATGTTTTTCGGCGTGTTCGACCCGGTTATTGCCGGCAATGCGGCTATGACTTGCGTGCGACGCCCGACCGCTGCCCGGAGTGCGGGACAATTCCGACAAATCCGATTTCCGCCGAAAAACAATTGTCCTAATAACGCATACAAAGCAGGCCGTCCGGATGGCCTGCTTTGAGTCTTGTATCCCGGCCCTTCTGGCGAGAGGCCGGGCTATGGTTCAGCGGTTATTTAGTCGGACGAACCACCGCCGGTGGTTTCTTCCAGCATCTTCCGGAGATATGAATTCTCGCGGCGGGTGGCTTCCAGGTCGAAGACCAGATATTTGATGCTGAGGCGGAGATAGTCCAGGCTCTCCTGCAGGCTGCTGACGGTCTGGCGAAGGCGCTCGTGGCGGGCGCGGGTTTCATCCGCGAGCTTCTCCAGCTTCTGCCGCTCGCTTTGCGGCAACGTGGTGATTTCGCCCATCAGCTCAGCAAGTTTCGATTGGAACTCGTGCTCGTTCATGGTCATTTGTCTCCCGCTATGGGAAGGTTTGAGCAAAGGTTATTCCACATCCGTGCACGAATATCGATCCTTCAATATACGATCAGCGGAACGGGTAATTGGCCCGGAGAATGAAAGAATCAATCTTCCTGGGCCGCAGTCGGACGTTTCCGCCCAGACCAGCTTTTCCGCTTGTCGCCGGACGGCAACATTTACCGCGGCCGGCGATGCCAAAACACCGCAATACGGATTTCTCCCCGTTCGCAGGACACATCCCGAACATTATCCGACCCACACGGCCGCGTAGCCCACGGCGTTGTCCGCCGACTGCGGCGCCACCGCCGCCAGGGTCTGATAACTATTGGTGTGCCGAAGAACGATTGCCTTTCGCGCTCCCTGTTCCAGACAGGCGGCCATCATAGCGGCGATCGCGCCGCCGCCGCAGGCATTTAGGCGCGTTCGCGCCTCCGGAACAATTTTTTCCGGCGTCATATCCGTTACAAGCCGCAATATCCGTCGATCATTGTCCATCGCCCAATCCAAACCGACCTGGCCAGGGCCGGCAGGTGTGAATCGATAGTTCGGTCCGTAATGAGTCATGTCGCTGCTGGCGAGGTACACGGCGGACACTCCCGCAGCGGCGACGGCGCGGGCGACCGCTATTCCAATTTCTACCGCCGCGGGTTCCGGTGGAACCTCAACCGGCAGGATTTTGGCCTGGGGCCATGCCGCGTCGATCAGCGGCAATTCCACCTCCACCGCATGTTCACGCTGGTGGAAGCGATCGTCCGTGACAAAAAAGCTCGACCGGCCCGACAATTCCTCCCGCAAGGGAAGGGTGACGGACGATTCACCGCCGGGCATCGCCCAGCGCGCGTGCGAATCAAAAACCGCGCGATCGATCGGCACCGGAGTGTGAATCGCTCCGAATACCACGACCACGTCCACCGCCGGCCGCCCATGGGCGAGGGCGAGCATCGATTCGACGGCGACGGCTCCGCTGCAAACCCAACCCGCATGCGGAACGATCGCCCCCAGCCCTGGCGCGCCGCCAAATTGCGCTGCGCTTCGCGCCACCTCCGGGCGAACGGCATCGAAAAGCTGCGCCGTCGCTTGCCGGCATGCCGCGGCATCCGCTGGATAAAACATCCCTGCAACCGCGGGAGGTCGAACCGACTGGTCCCTTGGCCCCAACATGGTGGTTACTATAATACTCCCCGCGGCGCTAGTGGTAGATTCGTTCGATTTGGCGACAGCGTTGGTTCGATGTCGAATGGCACGGCTGATAAATCCGGGGGTTTAACGTCCGAGAACTCGGAGCGGGATTCCGGTTCCAACAATCCACTGCGGTTTCGCAGGACTGTCATACCAATTCTGTTGACACTCGCCGCCATTTTAATTGGCTGGGGAATTCTGCTGATCACGAGCGGTCAGAACAATGCGCTGGCCGACTTGTTTCCGAATTGGACCCCGCTTGCGCTCTTCGGCTTCGCGCTGGTTTTCCTCGCGCTGGGATTATTGAACATGCTCTCGATTAGAAATAAACGAGGCGGCATCCCGCGTTGACTACCGATTGCGTGACTTCTATCATCCCCTACAACAAATTGAGGAGATTTACATGGCGGGAAACAACGTGCTTCAGATAACAGATGCGAATTTCGAGCAGGAGGTCATTAAATCGGCGACCCCGGTGCTGGTGGATTTCTGGGCCGAATGGTGCGGACCGTGCAAACGGCTGGCTCCGACGATCGAGAAGCTGGCGACCGATTATGCCGGGCGGGTGAAGGTTGGAAAGCTGGACACGGATGCCAATCACGCCACCGCGAGCAAATTCGCGATCAGCGCGATTCCGACCGTGATGTTGTTCAAGGGTGGGCAGGTCACGCAGAAGTTCGTGGGGCTTCGCGCCGAAAAGGATTTTCGGGAGGCGCTCGACGCGGCGCTATAGTCCCCGTCAAACCTGCTGAGGCGCGGGCGCCGGTTCTTCAATCGCCGATTCTTCGATGCAATGAATCAGATGGCATTCATACGCATCGACCAGGGCCTGCCAGCTCGCGTCGATGATGTTGCCGCTGACGCCGATCGCGCCGAAGATTTCGCTTGATCCATCCGATTGCTGGCGGCGGCATTGCACGATGACGCGCACCTGCGCGGCCGTCTCATCGCGGGAATTGATGACCCGGACCTTGTAATCCGAGAGATGAACCTTGGCGATCTGCGGATAGTGGCCGTGCAGGCTCGTGCGCAATGCGTTATCCAGCGCGTTGACCGGCCCATCGCCTTCGGCGACGTGATGTTCCATCCGGCCGTCGACGCGCAATTTGACGGTCGCCTCCGAAACCGGCTGCACGCCATCCTGCTTGACCACGGAAACGCGATAGTAATCGAGATCGAAGAATTTCCGGTATCGGCCGATCTCCTTTCGCACCAGCAACTCAAAGCTTCCGTCGGCGGCCTCGAATTGATAACCGGCATTTTCCAAATCCTGAACCTTTTCCAGAAGCCGGCGAAGAACCGCCTTGTCCTTTTCGATGTCAAACTTATGGCCGATCTTCGCGGAGATATTGCTCGCGCCGGACAGTTCGCTGATGAGGATTTTTCGGGTGTTGCCGACCGTTTCCGGGGAGACGTGCTCATACGTCGCGGCGTTTTTCTGAACGGCGTGAACGTGCATGCCGCCCTTGTGAGCGAAAGCGCTGGCCCCGACATACGGCTGGCCGGCGAAGGCGTTGAGGTTGGCGATCTCGCACACAAACCGGCTCACTTCGGTCAAATGCGCCAGCGAACCGGGACGGAGGCAATCGAGTTTGTATTTGAGTTGCAGATTGGCGATGAGGGGAATTAAATCCATATTTCCGCATCGCTCGCCGACGCCGTTGATCGTGCCCTGGACGTGATCCGCGCCGGCCGACAGGGCGGCGTGCGCGTTGGCAACCGCCAGCGCGGCGTCGTTGTGCGTGTGAATGCCCAGCCGCGTGGAAACATGCTTCTTCACCTCCGCCACCGCTGATGCGACAAACTCCGGCAGGCTTCCGCCGTTGGTGTCGCACAACGCCAGCACCGAAGCCCCTGCCTCCTGTGCGGCCTGAAGCGTTCGCAAGGCATAATCGCGGTTCTGTCCAAAAGCGTCGAAGAAATGCTCCGCATCATAAATGACCTGCCGCCCCTCGGAGCACAACAGGCGGATCGTGTCGGCGATCATCGCAAGATTCTCTTCCAGACTGACGCCCAGGACGTTTTGCACCTGAAACTCGCTGGTTTTTCCGACGATGGTGATCACCGGGGTTTGGGCGTCGATCAGCGCCCGCATGCCGGGATCTTCGTGCGCTTGCATCCCGCGGCGGCGCGTCATGCCGAACGCGGCGATTTTGGCGGTCTTGAGCTTGAGATTGGGAACCTCGCGAAAGAACGCGGCATCCTTGGGGTTGGAAAGCGGGAATCCCCCCTCGATGTAATCCACGCCGAGGAAGTCGAGTTTTTGCGCGATCTGGAGCTTGTCCTGCAGCGAGAGGTTGAATCCCTCGCCCTGGGTTCCGTCGCGGAGCGTTGTATCGTAAATTTCGATGCGTCGCGGTTGCATGGCCATCGTCTCAAAAAATGCCGCCACAAAAACAAAAAAGCCCCGCCATCGGGCAGGGCTTTGATTTTCAATGATAAATCACCGGCCCTACCCGAGTTGTCGCGGGGTCATAATGATCCGGCCGATGGTGAAGATCAACGACATTCTGGACCATTTTATCGGGAAAATCGGTCCGGTCAATGAGAACTGGCCGTTTCCAGTGCCTGGGCCACGGCCGCAATGACGCCGGGCCAGTCGCCATGTGAACTTTGGCGAAATAAACGCATCGTCGGATACCAGGGCGAATCGCTCCGATTCAGCATCCATCGCCAGTCGGGGAGGAATGGGACCATGACCCAGACCGGCTTGCCCATCGCGCCGGCCAGATGGGCCACGGCGGTGTCCACCGCAATGACCAGATCGAGATTGGCGATCAGGGCGGCGGTGTCGTCAAAATCCTGAAGCTCGCTGGTCCAGTCGATGAAGGTCATTCCCGGGGGTGCGGTGACAATGCCTGGAGCGCCTTTTTGCAGGCTGAAAAAACGTACGCCGGGGACGGCCGCTAAATTGCAAACCTGATCGAAGGCAATCGATCGTCTGCGATCCAGATGATTCTTTGGGCTTCCGGCCCAGACCAGCCCGACGTTGAAAGCGGGTTTCTGCGATTCGATTCTGCCTTTCCACCGCGCCGCCAGGGCCGGCTCCGGCGCCAGGTAGGGAATATCAGCCGGGATCGAATTCAGGTCGGTCGAAAATGCCCGCGGAAGACTTAAAAGAGGGCAATGGCAATCAAATCCGGGCAAAGCCGCTCCCGTTGCGAAGATTCGCTCGACGGCCGGCGCCCTGCGGAGCAAGCGGACAAGTTCGATCGGGCAGTCGAGAATCACCCGGCCTCCCAGTCGCGCGACCATCGGTAAATATCGAACGAACTGGATCGTGTCCCCAAAACCCTGCTCGGCGTGAATAAGAATTGTTTTCCCCGGAAGAGATTCGCCATCCCATCGCGGTTGAGTGAAATTGCGCGGCGTCGAAACCATCCCGGTCTGATCGCGCCAGCGCCATTCGTATTCCGGCCAGCCGCGTTTGAAATCACCTGCCATCAGTAAAATCATGGCGCGATTGCCGTGTGCCTGCGGCAGGTCGGGCTTCAACTGGATCGCCCGGTCGAGTGCGGCCAGCGATTGATCGAATTCGCCCTTTTCCGCGAGCGCCACACCGAGATTTTTGATCGCCACCGCGTTATTCGATTGAATTTGAATAGCGCGGCGGAAAGCGGCGATCGCCTCGTCAACGTGATCGGTCAGTCCCAGCGCGACACCGAGGTGGTTGTGAGCCGGAGACGATTCCGGTTGGATTTCCAGGGCCTGGCGAAACAAAGGAATTGCCTCGCGTGGTTGGCCGCCGTCCCGCAAAGCGGCTCCCAGGCCGCAGAGTGCTTCAACCGAATCGGGCTTGAGTTTGCACAGTCGGCGAAAGACGACGACCGCGTCTTCAAACTGGCCAAGTGAACTCAACGTATTGCCGAGATAAGCCAGGGCGTCGATAAATTCAGGATTGAGTTCCACCGCATGGCGAAACGCGGCGATGGCATCATCGGATTTTCCGACGGTTGTGAGCGCCAATCCCATGTTGCAATAGGCCATGGCGAATTTTGGGTCGAGCCGGATGGCCCGGCGAGCGGATGAAATCGCGTCATCCGGCCTGCCGGCCCGACGGTACATTTCACTTAAATTGCAGTGATAAACCACCTGAGACGGATTGATGGAAATCGCCCGCGAAATCAGCTCGATCGCCTCATCGAGCCGGCCGGCCGGACCGGCGAGCGCTCCGAGCAAATGCAGCGCATCGGGCTGATTGGGACTTTGCTTAAGTACCTCGCGGTAAATCGCCTCCGCTTCCCTCAAGCGGCCCGCCTGATGGTGGGCCATTCCGGCTTCGATTTGCTGCCGAAGAGTCACGGATGGCCGCCTTCCGCGCACGACACGTGCGGCCGGACGGCGCTGGCCAAAGGATCGTCAATGATCATCCTCGCGATTATACGGCAATTTATCGCTGCCGCGTCTCAGGCCTGCATGCCTGGACGGTCATCCGCCGGCCACCACCAGCCCTGGCTGGGGTCGTGTCCGACGGCGATTTTGATTCCCAGCCACGCCGCGCATATCGCCGCGGCATGGTGAGCTTGCTCAGGGAAATCGAAGACCTGTTCGATGCTCTTGTGGTTCCGTGGATTTCCCCAGGCGCTGAGGAAGTTTCCAACGGTGTAGAGATTCATCATCTGCTGAAGGGGGAGAGCGATTTCAAATCGCATCACATCCAGAAGCGGAAGGTCGAGGATCGGATTGCGATCGGGCATTGGGCCTCCTTACCCGTATTTACTCCTCCGGCATCCATTGCCGGAGATCTGAAGTCAGGAATCCGAAACGGTATCCTCAGCATCGGCAATGTCAACCCACAGACGGCAAAAGTACCCGAAATTCAGACATCTTTATTGTTGCATTCATATATTCGCTCGTGATTCACCCCGTTTGTGCCTGCTTGGATTCCCATCTAGTGAGAACGCTGGCTACGCGCAGGTGCATCATCTTCGTCCGCTGGGATTCCCCCATCGCGGGCGCGACGTGCCCGGAAATATGCTGGTTCTCTGTCCAAATTGTCGTGTCGAGTTCCATTGTTATTCTGTAGCGATCGAACCCCGCAAGCTGAGACTTGTTCCCTTTAAGCTGCGGCGTGGGCCCTTGCGGAAATCTTTGTACATACGCGCCGGGCATCACCTTGATCCAGAAAACCTCATCTATGCGTGGGGGCTATTCCAATCGGCGCAGGTCGTCGGATATCCATGACGCTTCTGGCAGGATTATTCTCCCTCCCCTGGTACTCCGGGGGAGGGTTGGGGTAGGGGTTCTCCCAAATGCCGAAGAATCTCCTCGGCCACGGCATCTGTGTGTTTGAGCACGTCATCATCCCAAAACCGCAAGACACATACACCGAACTGATTGAGTCGCATCGTTCTGTTTCGGTCATATTCCGCCTGATCGTGATCGGCATGGTGGCCACCATCGAGTTCAACCGCCAATCGATGAGAAGGGCAATAGAAATCCACAATGTAGCCGCCAATGCGATGCTGACGGCGAAATTTATATCCTGCCAAACCCTTGAGGCGAAGCATTCGCCACAACTTGGCTTCGGCATCCGTGGGCTGCCTTCGCATTGTCCGGGCGAATTTCAATAATCGCCTGTCCTGATCGCGCGGGACTTGCATATTTCTGATGTTGTACGAATGACTGCCGATGGTCAAACCCCCACCCTAACCCTCCCCCGGAATACCGGGGGAGGGGAATGATTAGTTGCGCGTCTGATCGCTTACCACCCCAACGGTCAAACCGCCTCGCTCTCCCCC
>Ga0302325_10005094_pt1 | contig 30105 bp, 28 predicted proteins | sample Palsa_T0_2_FD_201948 | JGI IMG/M metagenome (GOLD analysis project Ga0302325, IMG submission 201948) | Peat permafrost microbial communities from Stordalen Mire near Abisko, Sweden - Palsa_T0_2 | ecosystem: Environmental > Terrestrial > Soil > Palsa > Peat permafrost | place: Sweden: Abisko... | reverse complement strand
TGCATCAAGCTATGTACGTGATCCCGCTTTTCTCGGCGGGTCTGGCGCTGGTGCTCTATGCCGGATCGCGCACCATCGCGGCGGATATGGCGCGCCGGGACGAATCCAGGCGCGCGGCCATGGAGGCCTCGTTGTGAAGCTCATGATTTTTTCCGACATTCACGGCGACCTGGGCGCGCTGTCGCGGCTGATGGACACTGAAGCCGACTACTACGTGGCGGCCGGCGACCTGGTGAACTTCGGGCGCGGACTGGAGCGTTGCGGCGAGATCCTGCGGCGGCGTGCGGATCGCATGTACGTGTTGCCCGGCAACCACGAAACGGCGGCGCAGATCGCAGGCCTGTGCCGCGATTTCGGCCTGCACGATTTTCACGAGCGGCACGTGGAGTGGGGCGGCTACCACGTGGCGGGACTAGGCTATTCCAATCCGACGCCGTTCAACACCCCCGGCGAATACACAGAGGCGCAACTCGCGCAGAAGCTGGAGCGCTTTGCGGGACTCGCGCCGCTGGTGCTCATCTGCCATTGTCCGCCGCGCGGATCGGCGCTCGACCAGATCCGGATGGGGTTGCATGGAGGTTCCACGGCGGTGCGCGATTTCCTGGTGCGCGAGCAGCCGGAGTATTTCTTCTGCGGACACATCCATGAAGCGGGCGGGGTGCGCGCGGCGATTGGCAAGACCCAGGCGATGAATGTGGGAAAGCAGGGATATCTGTTGGAACTGAATTAGAGCCTCTCGATAATGGTGGCGTTCGCCAGTCCCCCGCCCTCGCACATCGTCTGTAGCCCATAACGCCCGCCCGACCGCTGCAGTTCATGCACCAGCGTGGTCATCAAGCGTGCGCCGCTGGCCCCCAGCGGATGGCCCAGCGCCACCGCGCCGCCGTTCACATTCACCCTGGAAAGATCGGCGCCGGTTTCACGCTGCCAGGCCAGCACCACGCTGGCGAAAGCTTCGTTGATCTCCACCCGGTCGATGTCCGCAATCGTCAGTCCCGCACGCTGCAGCACCTTGCGGGTGGCCGGAATCGGGGCGGTCAGCATGATCACGGGATCGTCGCCCGCCAGCGCGAATGCCACGAAGCGCGCCAGGGGCCGCAGGCCCAGACGCTCGGCGGTAGCGCGTTCCATGATGAGCACCGCCGCGGCGCCGTCGCTGATCTGCGATGAGTTTGCCGCGGTGATGACGCCGTCAGGCTTGAACGCCGGTTTCAGCGTCGCCATCTTCTCGATGCTGCTGTCCGCCCGGATGCCTTCGTCGCGGGTCATCTGTTTGGGGCCGTCGGCGGTCTCCACCGGCACCGGCGCGATCTCGTTGCAGAAGCGGCCTTCCTGGGTGGCCCGCGCGGCGCGGCGATGGCTCTCCAGGCTGAAAGCGTCCAACTCCGCGCGGCTGATCTTCCACCGCTCCGCGATCGTCTCCGCGCCGATGCCCTGGTGGAAGGGCACGTTGTGGTAGCGGCGCATCACCTGCGGGCCGAACGGCTGGCCGGGACCGGCGCCGCTCGACCCCATCGGCACGCGGGTCATGGATTCGACGCCGCACGCAATGGCGATATCGTAACTGCCGGCGATCACGCCCTGCGCCGCGAAATGCGCGGCCTGCTGGCTGGAGCCGCACTGCCGGTCCACCGTGGTGCCGGGCACGGATTCCGGAAACCCGGCGGCCAGCACGGCATTGCGGGCTACGTTGAACGCCTGTTCCCCGGCTTGTCCCACGCATCCGGCAATGACGTCGTCAATGAGCGCCGGATCCAGCCGGTTCCTTTGGACAATTGTCTTCAGAGTGTGGCCCAGCAGATCCACGGGATGCCACCCCTTGAGGGCGCCTTCCCGTTTTCCCACCGGCGTACGAACCGCATCGACGATTACAGCTTCCCGCATGCTGAGAATAATACCATTCCGGCGTGGCGCAGGCACTCATGCACCGTGGGGCGGGCAATTCTGCCCGCAGCCGGCTTTTCAGCCGGCTCTGGCGGCCTGGGAGGCCGCCGCAGGCCAAGGGCCTGCCCCACAATTAGTGCGTGCGCCACGTCAATATTCCCGCGTCGTGACCACCCCCGGCTGCGGCACGGGATACTTGCCAGCCGCATCGGCCACTAGCGGCGCCGGTCCATCCATGGTCAATTTATCCACGCCCGGCGCGAACTCATGATCGCTATTGAGCACCTGCTCGAAAGTTACAATCTGACCCGTGTGGGCGGCCATCCGGCCCATCGAAGCCACCAGGCTAGCCTCCGCGCCGCGCTTCACTTCGTTGTACGGCTTGTCCTGGCGGATGGCTTCCGTCAGATCGTCCCACTCCCATTGATAGGGACTGCGTTCCGGTTGCGGAAACGCCCAAACCAAGTTCGGATCGTTGGCCGGCAGCGGCTCGTTGCCCTTCAGGCCCGGAACAATTTGGCCTTTGTAAATCCGCGTCCGGCCCGGCGTATGGGCCGCGCTGGAAATCGCCGCCGACCCCTTGGAACCGTGCGCGTAACTGGCAAACTCGTCGTGGCACCCGGGCATACACCGCCCGTCGTAATAGAGCCGCGTGCCATCCGCGTAAACATATTGCACCGAGTAGGTGTCGAAGTTCTGGTCCACGTTGTCGCCGCGGTAATGCCGGCCCCCCAGCGCATGCGCCGAAACCGGCCAGCTTCCTTTCATCCACGAACACTCGTCGATCTGGTGGATGAAGTAGTCGCTGAAGACGCCGCCGCTGGCCCACAGGAACGAGTGGAATTTCTGTATCTGATACAGCAATTCGGCGGTGCCGTCCGGCTTGGGGCCGGTGAAGCCGCCGTTGCCGCCCATGCGATAGGCGCGCAGCGCAATAATGTCGCCGATCTGGCCGTCGCGGATGCGGCTGAGCAGTTCCTGGCGAGCCCTGCAGTGCCGCACCATAAGCCCAACGCCGACTTTCAGATTCTTCTGGGCCGCCAGGTCGGCGAGCTTCAGCATCCGGCGCGTGGTGGGACCGTCCACGGTGACCGGCTTCTCCATGAAGACGTTTAGCCCTTTGTCGATGGCTAGCCCGAAGTGCACCCAACGGAAGGCCGGAGGCGTCGCCAGGATCGCCACGTCCCCCTTCTTCAGCGATTCCATCGCCCGGCTATAGGCATCGAAACCGATGAACTTGCGATCCGCCGGCACATCCACGTGTCCGGAGAATTTGGTTTTCAGATGGTCGTAGCTGTTGTTCAGCTTCTCGGGGAACACGTCGGCCATGGCCACCAGTTTGTAAGGACCTTCGGTCACCGAGAGCGCGTTTTCCGCCGCTCCCGTGCCCCGCCCGCCGCAACCGATCAGGGCCAGTTGGATGGTGTTGTTCTCCGCCGCGTGCACGGCCGGAAGCGCCACGCCTGCTAGGGCCGAAGCCAGAAAGCGGCGCCGCGATGTCTCGGTGATAGTGTGTTCGCTCATCACCGATAACTCTATCTCATCGCAACGCTAGTGGAAACGGTGTGGGGCCCGGCCAGCGCGGCGCTAAGCGTCTTTATTTTCCTGGGGGCTCGAATGGGACTTCGGCCGCAGCCGCGGATCCAGCTCGTAAATAGCCGCCTTGGGGACCGCCACGATGGCGGTCAACAGGCGGATGAATCTCGCGTACTTCTCGTGATGCGGTTCTTCCGGCTTGGCCTCCGCGCGGTCCCTCATTGCGATTGAGCCGCGGCCGCCGCGCTCCCCTCGTGGCTAAGCTCCATAACGTCGATCGCCAAGCGGATGCGGCGGAGCATGAACTGGGCGGTGGTCTGCGTGACTCCCAGCAGCCGGTGCAGCCTGTAAGAACTGATCCGCTGGTCGCTATTGGCCACCATCCAAATGGCGATCAGCCACCTGTCCAGACCAATCGGCGAGTCTTCGAAGATGGTGCCGGCCTTGGGGGAAAACTGCTTCCGGCAGGCGCGGCACTTCCAGATGCGCCGCGTCGAGATGTAGGAGTGCCGGTCCCGGGCATGGCAATGCTGGCATTCGGCCGCATTTCCCCATCGAACTGCCGAGAGCGTCCTGGTGGCTACATCCGGATCGGCATAGAAGCTGACCGCTTCGAGCAGCGTCCTGGGAATCGGCGGGGAGTCCGGAAGAGTGGTTGGGTTGGGTGTGTCAACTACGCAAGTGTGCATTTTTTTTGCCGGGCCGATCTTGTCGAGTTTAGGACATACCGAGCGCTTCTGTCAAGCGCTGTACGCTTTATGGCTAGAGATACACGACTAATCAAACTATTGATTATAAAGTATCTTATTTGGGATAAACAATGTGCGATAGATAGACCATCGGAGTACTTGACTGTGTTATCCGGGCCTTGCGCCAAGCGCCCTCCAAACGGGTCTATAATCGGTTCGAAGGCCTTGGAGGCCCGCATGTATTTTGAACAGTTCTATCTCGGCTGCCTGGCGCACGCCTCGTATTTGGTTGGTTCGGAAGGCGTGGCGGCGGTAATCGATCCGCAGCGCGACGTTGAAATCTATCTGGAAGAAGCTTGCAAGCACAGCCTGCGCATCGCGTACGTGATCGAGACGCATCTGCACGCCGACTTTGTTTCCGGACACCGCGAACTGGCCGCGCGCACCGGCGCCGAAATCTACGTGGGCGCGCGGGCGGGTGCGCAGTTTCCGCATGTGGCCGTCCGGCAGGGCGATGAGATCCGCTTCGGGCAGTGCCGCTTGCGTTTTCTGGAAACCCCCGGCCATACGCTGGAAAGCCTGTGCGTGCTGGTGACGGACCTGGACCGCTCAGCGGAGCCTTTCGCGGTGCTCACCGGCGATACGCTGTTCATCGGCGATGTGGGCCGGCCGGATCTCTCGCCGGATCATACACCCCAGCAGCTCGCCGGGTTGCTGTACGACAGCCTGCATCAAAAGCTACTGAGCCTGCCGGACGATTTGCAGGTGTATCCGGCACACGGCGCCGGTTCACTGTGCGGCCGGCAGATTGGCGCGGAGCGTTCTTCCACCATCGGCGAGCAGCGCATTCGGAATTACGCGCTGCAGTCCCGCAGCCGCGACGAATTTGTCCGCATGCTCACGGATGCGCTGCCCGAGCGGCCAGGCTATTTCGCGCAGGACGCCGAGATCAACCGCACGGGCGCGGGGTCGTTAGCGGAGATGGCGCCCATGGCGGCGCTGGATGCAGAGGCGGTGCGTGCGTCGCAGTCGGGAGGGGCCGTGGTGTTGGATACGCGGCCGGAGACTCAGTTTGGGGCAGGCCACGTTCCCGCCGCGGTGAATATCCCGCTCTCCGGCCAGTTCGCGGCGTGGGCCGGGGCGCTGCTGGGGCTTGAGACCGATTTGCTGCTGGTGGCTGAGAATCCGGAGCGCGCCGCGGAAGCTCGCATGCGACTGGCGCGCGTGGGCATCGAGCGGGTGGCCGGATACCTGGCGGGCGGCATGGAATCGTGGCCGCGCGAAAGCTGCGAACAGTTGACGCAGATCGGCGTACGGGACCTCAACCGGCTGCTGCGGGAACGGGCCGACTTGCAAGTGGCCGATGTGCGGCGGCCGGCCGAATGGGAGGAGGGCCACATTGAGGGCGCCGTGCTGGCGCCACTGAACCAGGCGGCGAAAATGGTGGATAAACTGGACCCGGCGCGCCCTATCGCAGTGCACTGCAAGGGCGGCTATCGCAGTTCCATCGCCTCCAGCCTGCTGCTGCGCGCGGGCTTTCGCCAGGTCATGAATGTGACCGGCGGTTTCGATGCCTGGAAGGCAGCGAACTTGCCCGTGGCGCAGGCTGTAGTCGCATGAGCTATCCGGCGCACACCGCGGCCGTGCGCCTGGGAGCGGCGCGCGGATCCGTCGCGGTAACCTCCATGCCGGTGGCCGAACCGGGCAGGGGCGAGGTGCTCATCCGGATGGAAGCTTGCGGGTTGTGCCATTCGGACCTGTTCGTGGCCTCGCTGGAGAAGCTGCCGCTGGCGCCGCTCACGCTTGGGCACGAAGGCATAGGCCGCATCGAGAGTGTGGGAGCAGGTGTCAGCGGATGGGTAGCCGGCGATCGCGCCGGCGTCACATTTCTGGCGTCCACTTGCGGAACCTGCGCACTGTGCACTACGGGCCGCGAGCGCTTCTGCCCGCGGCAGCTCAATTTCGGCTACACGGTGAACGGCGCGCTGGCGGGTTACGCGATAGCGCCCGTGCAGTTGTTGTTCCATGTGCCGGATGCGCTGCCGGCGGACGAAGCGGCGCCGCTGTGCTGCGCGGGCTGGACGGCCTACGGCGCGCTACGGGAAGCCTGCCTTCGTGCGGGAGAATGCGTGGCGCTGTTCGGCATGGGCGGGCTGGGGCATTTGGCCATACAGTATGCGCGGCATCTGGGCCTGCGGGTGGCGGCGGTGGATGTTTCCGAGAGCAAGCTGGAGATGGCGCGCGCGCTGGGCGCCGATCTGGCGCTGCCGGCCGAAAGCGCCGGCCGTACGCTGCAAAAGCAATGGGGCGGCGCGGATGCCGCCATTGTCCTGACCGGTTCTCCGGTGGCCATCCAGCAGGCCTTCCGCTCTCTCAAGCGCACCGGTACGTTGATTACTTCCGGCCTCTCGACGAACCAATATGAGCTGCCTATGGTGGATACGGTGCTGAAGGGAATTTCGATCCGTGGCAGTTTTCTTGGCACGCGCGCGGACCTGGAGGAGGTTTTCCGGCTCGCGCAGGCCGGCGTGGGGAAGCCGCACGTCGAGCGGCACGCACTCGACCAGGCGCCGGAATTGCTGGAAAAGATGCGCCGTGGGGAAATCCTGGGGCGGGCCGTAGTGGTGTTCTGAGGAATCTGGGAGAGCTGAAGGGCGCCTTCTGAGCGGCGGGAATCAAGCAAAACGCAGATACAGATCCGGTAGCGGGATGGCGAATCGCTCGCATAATGCCCGAACATCGCGGTAATCGTTCTCATCGGGTTCGTAGCCTGTGTGGAACTTTACGAGCCATTCCGGGCAGACGCAACGAACTGGATAGCCGTGGATGGAGCCCCTTCCGGTGGGATGTTCACTCGCGTAGGGCACGCCATTCACGTTGTTGCCGGCATCATCCAGCGTGTAGGAATGCACATCGAGGACGAAGTTACATTCCTATGAGCGAAGGGCGGTCCCCGACGTGACCACCTCGGGTAGGAGAAAGCATGGCGGCCTGGGAGGCCGCCGCAGGCCGAGGGCCTGCCCCACGTTTTCTGGAGATCTCTATGCCCTGCCGCTCCAGAACTATGCTTCCTTCACCAATTCATAGACGGTGATCTCCGGCGGCGCGCCGATGCGCATGGGTACGCCGATGGTGCCGATGCCGCGGTTCACGTAAAGCTGGCCGCCGGGCTTTTGGAACCATCCGGCGACGTAGGGCGTGACCAGGCGGCTAGGCGCTATCTCGGGACTGACGAATTCGAGCGCCACTTGTCCGCCGTGCGTGTGGCCGGCAAGGCTCAGGTCGATGCCCAGTTCGGCGGCGCGATCGAAGGTGTCGGGGTTGTGACTCATCAGGATGTTCGCGGTCGCGGGCGACACCAGAGTCTCCACGCCCACGAGAAACCGACGCACGAACTTATCGTTACTGGGGCCCATGTGATAGCGGGTTTGGAAATCGACGCCCATCAGATTGAAGGATTCGCCCCCGCTTGTGATCGGCACGCATGCCTGCCGCAGGATGGGGATGCCCACCTGCCGGAACATGGCGGTGATGGAATCTTCGGTGCGCGACCAGGCCTCGTGGTTTCCCAGGCAGCCGAAGATCCCGAACGGCGCGCGCAGGCCGGTGAGCGCGGCCACGACGGCACGTTGCGTGGACGGGTCCCAAGTGACGAAGTCTCCGGTTAGGGCGATCAGGTCGGGCTTCAAGTCATTCGTGATTCGCACATACTTGCGGATCTCGTCTTCATTCATGAACGGGCCGATGTGGATGTCGGAAAGCTGCGCGATGCGGAAGCCGGCGAACGCTTTCGGGAGCCGCGCCAGACGGATGCGCTGCTGCGTGATTTCGAGATTGAGGCGGCCGTAGAGCAGTGCATAGGCGCCGGCCACGAATGGCGCGGCGACGACCGCGCTGGCGCCGCGTTCCAGGAATTGCCTTCTGGCGGGCGAAGCCAGCGCCTTGGTGGATCTCGCCACGCGGCGCACGGGCCATAGCAGCGCGGCGAGCAGAAATGCCACCAGCGAACTGGCTACCCACCAGGCGAAAGGCGCCGTCACCAGGGCGTCATACCAGGTCATCCGCGTGGGGCTGTAGCGCCGCCCAGACAGGCCGAAATTGAGGGCGAAGAGGGCCAGATACACGGCCACGGCCGCGAGCGACAGGAGGAGACGCGTCCTCCTGGTTACGGCGAGCCGCTTCACCAAGGCGCGCGCCCGCACAAACCAGTAGATCTGGCTGGCGGCGAAGATGGATATGAGGACGCCGAATATGAGTGCGAAAGGCATCGAACCCCCTCTGCGCGCTATTATGCCACATGAGGGAAATCCATGATGAAATTGGCGGCAGCCGCGGTGTTGGCGCTGCTTGCACGCGCGGCAGAACCGACGGGCATCGAGAGGATTCTGGCCTACCAGGGAACGTGGAAAATTGAAACCGAGCACTTCGCCACGCGCTTCAGCAAGGCGGAGAAGGAATCCAGCACGTTGCGCAACGACTGCTGGCGGAGTGCGGGTTACTTCGTCTGCGATCAGTTCGTGAACGGGGAATCCAAAGACTTGATGGTGTTCACTTATGATCCAAAGGAAGACTCGTACCACAGCTATTCGGTGCCGGCCGGCGGCGGCGAGGGTGGATCCGGCAAGCTGCTCATCAACGGCAACGTCTGGACTTTTCCCTGGGATCGCGAGGAGGATGGCAAGATTTTTCATTTCCGGGTGGTGAACGTGTTCACCACGCCCGGCAGCATCGAATACCGGCAGGAGTTCTCCGACGATAAAGTGCATTGGACGGTGACCGCCAAAGGCCTGGAACACAAACTGGAAGAGGCGCGATGACCGCCATCCGCGGGATGCGCTTTCGCACTTACTCTCTGCTGGCGCTGTTTGTCTTCCTGAGGCCGCTGGGCAACCTGTCGATGGCCTGGGGCACCAAACATTTTCCGCAGGTATTGTCGTTGAATCCGGTGGTCTACCTGCGGGCCATGGCGGATCCCTTCGTGGCGCTGGGGATCGGGATGCTGATCCTGTCGCTGTTGACCCGCTTGGCGCTATTGAGCCTGGCCGACTTAAGCTTTGTGCTGCCCGTGACAGCCATCGGGTATGTGCTGGCCACGCTGTTCGGCAAGGTGTTTCTGCATGAAGCCGTCAGCGCGCAGCAGTGGATGGGAAGCGTGCTGATCTTCCTGGGCACGGGGCTGGTGGGCAGCACCTCTCAAAACACCACGCAGATCGCGGAGGAGTTGCAATGAAGTGGATCCTGCTGAGTATTGTAGTTACTGCCACCGCGCTGAGCGACTTACTGCAGAGTCACGAGATGAAGCGGGCCGGCGAACAATCGGTGGGCGCCCGCGGCTTGGCACGCTTGCTGAAAACGATTGCCAGGCGCCGGGAATTGATCCTTTCGATCGGGTGCCTGGCGGTTTCTTTCTTCGCGTTTATGGCTTTGGTGCAAGCTACTCCGCTGAGTTTCGCCGTGCCGGCATCGGCGGCGAGTTTTATTCTGGAGACAGTGCTGGCGAAGGTGGTGTTGAAGGAAGATGTAGGTCCGCGGCGGGCGGCGGGGGCTGTGCTGGTGCTGGGCGGGGTGATTCTGCTGGCACGGTAGCGGGTACAATGGAAGAAATGGCGGAGACCCTGACGAAACGCGTAACGCGGCTGGAAGGGCTGGTCGGTGTACTGGCCGAGAAGCAGGCGAGGCTGGATGATGTCCTGGTGCTCCTCACAGAGGCACAGATTAGGACTGAGCAGCGTTTCCAGGAGACTGAGGAGCGCTTCCAGGAGACGGATGAGCGCTTCAAAGAGGTGGCGCAACGTTTCCGGGACACGGACGAGCGTTTCCGTCTGGTGGGCGAGCGAATCGATAACCTCGTCAGCGCCATCGGCGAGATCCTGCGCAGGCAAGACGGCAAGCCCTAGCCAACGTCACTCTTCACCCGAACCCGAAGCGACAGGGACCAGCCGGCCATCGCGCAACAAGTAATCGCTGCCGCGCCAGCGGATGCTGCGGCGCGCGAAGCTCGCCAGCCAGATGCAGAATGCCAGGGCATCCCACAGTGGAATCACCGGCATCTTGCGCCACAGGCCTTTCTGCTTCAACCCCCAGACACCGATCTGCCAGGTCATGGCGCATCGTAGAACGAGATAGGTGCCCAGATAGCCGGCCGCCACGCCGAGCGACGGGTGAATCGCGATGGCCGCCAGCGACCAGGGCAGCCCTTGCGTTAATAGCAGTCCCAGGTGGCCCCACGGGCGCATGTGCCGCATCACTACGATCCAGCGCAGGCGCTTGTGAACGAGGTCGCGCATCGATTGATAGTCGGCTACGGCCAGCACGGTGTAGTCGAGCAGTTTCACCTCGTGGCCATGCTCGGCGATCAGGCGGCCCACCAGCAGGTCGTCGGCAGGACCGTTTTCGAGCGCCTCATAGCCGCCAAATTCGGCCAGGCGGGTGCGCGTGGTCGCGATGGTGGGGCCCAGCGCGAACTTCACGCCATCCAACTGCCAGGCGACCAGGATGCCGGCGTAAAAATCGGAGAACATCCCCATGGATTGCAGGCTGTCGGCGAAGGTGCGCTCATCGGCCGGCACGTAGAAGCATGTCACTGCGCCCACGTTAGGATCGGCGAGCGGCGCCACCACGCTGCGCAGATAGTCGGGCTCCACGCGCACATCACTGTCGCTGATGACTACCACTTCGTGGGCAGCTTCGCCGACCATGCGGACCAGCTTGGCCACTTTGTCGTTGGTCGCGGTCCGGCCCGAGCCGAACAGCACGCGAATGCGGCGTTCGGGAAATTCGCGCATCAGCTTGTCGATGGCCGGCAACACGGGATCGTCCCGGTCTCCCACGCAAAAAACAAGCTCGTAGTCCGGATAATCCTGGCGGCAGAAACTGGCGAAGTTCTCATAAGCTCCGGGGTCCAGGCCGCGGATCGGTTTCAGGTTACTGACCGGCGGGGTGAAGCTAGCGCTGCGGAGATCCGAGTGGCGCGCGGCGCGAAAGTATGCCCAGGTGCTATACAACGCGATCAGGTAATAAATGAAGGGAATCCCCGCCACCGCAAGGAAAAGGGCTGTCACAGTCTTATGCTACATTAATGGCTTGTGTGGCGTCGCCGGTTTCACTAAGATTACATTCTCGCCAGGCCCCGGGCGCATCCGCAGCGCCATCGATTCCCTGATTCACCGCGGGCCCGATCAACAAGGCACTTTTGAATCGAGTGGCGTCGCGCTGGGCGCCGCGCGGCTCAAAATCATCGACCTCGCTTCCGGCGATCAGCCCATCTTTTCCGAAGACCGCGACACGGTGATCGCCTTCAACGGCGAGATCTACAATCATCCGGAACTGCGGGCCGAACTGGAACAGCGCGGCCACCAGTTTCGCACGCGCACGGACACCGAGACCGTGCTGGCGGCGTTTCTCGAATGGGACACGGATTGCTTTGCGCGGCTGCGCGGCATGTTCGCGATCGCGTTGTGGACCGAATCGCGCAAGCGCCTGGTGCTGGCGCGCGACCGCATGGGCATCAAGCCGCTGTACATCGCACGCCACGGCGCGGACCTGTTGTTCGGCTCGGAGCTGAAGACCATTTTCGTGCATCCGGAGTTTGAGCGGCGGCTCAGTTTGGAGGGTCTGGATTGCTATCTTTCGCTCAACTATGTGCCGTGCCCGTGGACGCTGGTGGAAGGTATTGAGAAACTGCGGCCCGGATATTGGTGCGAGTGGCGCAATGGCGAGGTCCGCGCGGAGGCTTATTGGCGATTGCCGCGCGGCCCGCGGCGGGATTGGAGCGAGGCGGCCGCGCAGGCGGAACTCGACTCGCTGCTGCGGCAATCGGTGAGTGAACATCTGCTCTCGGATGTGCCGCTGGGCGTGTGGCTGAGCGGCGGCATCGATTCCTCGACGGTGCTGCACTACGCCGCGACGGCTTCGGCCAAACGGCTGAAGACGTTTTCGATTTCCTTCCGCGGGCGCAGCTTCGACGAGACGGCCTACATGCGCGCGGTGGCCACGCAGTACGGCACCGATCATGAAGAGTTCGACGTGAACCCGGAGGTGGGGCTGGCGGACGCCATCGAGGAATTCGCCCACTACTTCGATGAACCGAACGCGGACGCGGGCGCGCTGCCGGTCTGGTATCTCTCCAAGATGACCCGGCAGAAAGTGACTGTGGCGCTCAGCGGCGAAGGCGCGGACGAATTGTTCGGCGGCTACTTGACTTACCGTGCGGATCGCTACGCGCGCTGGATGCGGCGCTTGCCGGCGGGCGTGCTGCAACTGGCGCTCGAGGCCGCGCGGCGCTGGCCGGTGTCCGACGACAAGATCAGCTTCGAGTATATGCTGAAGCGTTTTCTGGAAGGCTGCCGGCTGCCGGCGGCACGCGCGCATGTGTATTGGAACGGAACGTTTTCGGACGCCGAGAAACGCGCGATCGTATGCGCTCCTAACCCCGGCGCACTGGCCGCCATCCTGGCAGAGTTGACGCAGGCGGGCGAGGATCTGGCGGCATATCTTTGGTTCGACCAAAGGTACTATCTGCCCGACGACATTCTGATGAAGGTGGACCGCATGAGCATGGCGCACTCCATTGAAGTGCGGCCGCCGTTTCTGGACCACCGCATCGTGGAATTCGCGGCTTCCCTGCCCCCGCGATTCAAGATCCGCGGCTCACGACAGAAAGTGATTCTGAAAGATCTGATGAAGGGCAAGCTGCCGCCCGCGATCTTGCAGCGGAAGAAAGTCGGGTTCGATATCCCCGCCCACCATTGGCTGCGCGGACCGCTGCGGGAGTTGATGCAGGACACGCTGCGGAGCGGCGCGGCGGCGCATCCGGAGGTGTTCCGGCCGGCTGCCATCGACGCCTGTATGCGCCGGCATCTCGACCGCCGCGCCAATCTCGGGTATCATCTGTGGGGACTGATGATCCTGTTCTTGTGGATGAAGAGATGGCAAATTCAAACGACGCCGGCCAGCGCGCCGGAGCGGCAGGCCGCCAGCATTTCTACTTCTATCCAGGCGTCCTGATCCTGGCGGGCGCCGTGTATCTGGGCTGCATAGTTTCCCCTCCATCGCTGATGGACGATGTGGATGCGGTGCAGGCGCAGATCGCGCGCAACATGCTCACGTCCGGCGACTGGGTGACCGCGCGCCTGGACGGCGTACCTTATTTGGAGAAGTCTCCGCTGATCTATTGGACGATCGCCGTCAGTTACCAGGTCTTCGGCGTGCATGACTGGGCGGCGCGCATTCCGGTCGCGCTTTCGGCGATGGGGCTTTGCTGGCTGACCGCCGCATTTGGCATGTGGGCCTTCGGACACCGCGCCGGATTTTACGCGGGCGTGATTATGGCCACGTGCATCGGCCTGTTCCTGTTCACGCGCGTACTGATTCCCGACGTGATGCTGACGCTCACCATCGCGCTGGCGATGTGGGCATTGCTGCGCGCGCTCGACGACGAAGAGCCGCGCCCGCGCTTCTGGGCTTTCGTGCTGGCGGCCAGCTTGGGCGTGGGGCTGCTGCTGAAGAGCACGGTGGCGCTGCTATTCCCGGCGGCGGCGGGAATCATCTACCTGGCCCTGACGCGGCAATTGTTCGCGGCCAGAACGTGGAAGCGGCTGCGGCCGTTCAGCGGCCTGTTGATCGTGATACTGATCGCGGCGCCGTGGCATGTGTTGGCTACGCTGCGCAATCCGCCGTACTTCTCGTTCAGCTTGCGCAGCCTGCCCGGCGAATATCACGGATTTCTGTGGTTCTATTTCATGAACGAGCAGGTGCTGCGCTTTTTGAACCTGCGCTATCCGCGCGATTACAACACGGTGCCGCGCCTGTATTTCTGGCTTTTCCACCTGCTTTGGCTGTTCCCCTGGAGCGTGTATTTCCCGGCAGTGGCGAAATTATCGTTCAAGCCCGCCGACCGCGCGGGACGCACGCGTTTGCTGGCGCTCTGCTGGACCGGATTCATGCTGGTGTTCTTCACTTTCTCGACCACGCAGGAATACTACACCATGCCGTGCTATCCGGCGCTGGCGCTGCTGCTGGGGTCGGCCATGGCGATGGGCGGTGCTTGGGTGCGGTGGGGCACGCGCGTGATTGGTGTGATTGCGGCGTGCGCGGCGGTGGCGCTGATCGCGATTTTGGTGCTGGTGTGGAAGGTTCCCGCGCCGGGCGATATCTCGAGCGCTCTTTCACAGCGTCCGGGCACTTACACGCTGTCACTCAGCCACATGGAAGATCTCACTCTGTCGTCGTTCGCATATCTGCGGCTGCCGCTGGCGATGGCGGCGGTCGCGTTCCTGGCGGGCGCGATCGGCACGCTGCGCGTCACGGGACAGCGCGCGTTTTTGGCCGCGGCAGTGATGATGGTGCTATTCTTCCACGCGGCGCGGGTGGCTATGGTGACCTTCGACCCCTACCTGTCGTCGCGCCCGTTGGCCGAGGCGCTGTTGCGTTCGCCCGCAGGCAAGCTGATCGTGGATCACCACTATTACACGTTCTCGTCGGTGTTCTTTTATACCGACCGGCCGGCGCTATTGTTGAACGGCCGATTCAACAACTTAGTATATGGGTCGTATGCGCCGGGCGCTCCGGATGTGTTTATCGACGACGCGCAGTGGAAGAGTATGTGGATGGGGACGGAGCGATGTTATGTGGTGGCCAGCGACTTTGCGGTGCCGCGGTTTGAGAAGTTGGTGGGCAAGGCGGGGTTGTATCCGGTGGCGGCTAGCGGGGGGAAGGTGGTGCTGAGCAACCGGCCGTTATAGACTGCTTCACGAAAGGCGGCATAGTCCGGCCCTCCGGCCTATTCTTAAACCACGTCTGGTAGGCGAGCTTCGCTCGCCGAAGCTGGGCTACGCCCGGCGCGACGACAGGAGTGTCGTCGCGGCACGCATGAGTGCGTGCGCCACGTCGCCGATCGCACCGTGGCCTTAAATGGCCAAACTCCAGAGGCGAGCTTCGCTCGCCGCATGAGTGCGTGCGCCACGTCACGGTGGCAGAAGTCCAAACTCCAGGGGCCGGCTGCGGGAATGATTGCCCGCCCCACGGTCAAAGAATTGCTTTGTTAGGATAAAAGCATGCAATTTCCCCGTCTTTTTCTCGTCCGCCAAAATTTTCCCGACCGGCGCATTCCGGATGTGGCCGCCGAAGTCCGGCGGCAGCTTGGCGATTCCGGGTTCGCAGCGCGTCTGAAGCCCGGATCGCGGGTGGCCATCGGCGTGGGCAGCCGCGGCATTACCAACATCGCCACCATCACGCACGCCGCGGTGGACTTCTGGAAATCGCAGGGCATGCACCCGTTCATCTTCCCGGCCATGGGCAGCCACGGAGCGGCCACCGCGGAAGGGCAAGCCGACGTGCTGGCGCATTACGGCATCATCGAAGCCACCATGGGCTGCCCGGTGCTCAGTTCGCTCGAAGTGGCGCCGCTGGGAAAAACAGCGCAAGGCATCCAGACCTATATGGACCGCAACGCCTACGAAAGCGACGGCGTGATGCCGGTGGGCCGCGTGAAGTGGCATACCGATTTCATGGGCAAGATCGAAAGCGGCCTTTTCAAAATGATCGCCATCGGGCTGGGAAAGTTCGCCGGCGCGCAACACTACCATACCTATGCCTACAAGCTGGGGCTGGAAAACACCATCCGCGCGATCGGCCGCACGGTGCTCGAATCCGGCAAGATTCTGGGCGGCCTGGCCATTCTGGAAGACGCCCACCACAACACGGCCAAGCTGGAGGCCGTGCCGGTGGAAGGCATGGAGCAGCGCGAAGAAGAGCTGCTGGCGCTGGCCAAATCGTGGATGGGCCGCATCCCGATGGACCTCGATATTCTGGTCGTGGACGAGATCGGCAAAAACGTCAGCGGCGCGGGGATGGACAGCAAAGTGGTGAACCGCAGCGTGCTGGGCGACTACAATCCGTGGCCGGATACGCCGCGCATCGAGCGCATCTTCGTGCGCGACCTGAGCGACCTGACGTACAACAACGCAGTGGGCGTGGGCATGGCCGACGTGGTGACGGACCGCCTGGTGAATCGCATCGATTGGACGCCCACGCGGGTGAATTCGCTGACCGCCTCGACGCCCGCCGCCATTCGCACGCCGATCCATTATCCGACGGACCGGGAGTGCCTGGAGGCCATTATGCCGACGGTGGGCAAGTTCGATCCGCGCGCAGTGACTATCGGATGGATTCGCAACACGCTGGAACTTTCTTCGCTGGCGATGAGCGAGAATCTGCGGCCGCAGATCGAGCGCAACCCGACGCTGGAGATCGTCACGCCGGCGCAGGAGATCGAATTCGATTCCACGGGCAACCTGATACAGTTGGCCGCGCAGGACGTGCTGGTGGCGGCGCGCCACTGAAAATACACGCTCGCCAGTATATGCATCCGGGCGGCCGGGCCTTACCCTGAAATCAAAGGGATGCCCGGAAGCCGCTGGAGCGCGCCGCAGATTGAATGGCTTGTCGATCAAATCGTCCACCTGAAAAAGCCGCTGCCGGAGATCGAGATCCCCGGCAAAACGCGCGCGGCGATTAACAACCAACGCAAACGCCTGCAACTGGCCGGCGTTCTGAACGGCTCGTTTCCGGGCCGTGAAGTGAAGCCCTGGACGTTCCCGGAATTGAAACGGCTGACCGCCTTCACCCAGGAATACGGGTTCAGCGCAGCATTCATCGCGCAAATGCACCTGCTGCCTGGACGCACGAAGGATTCCATCAGCAAGATGATGGGGCGGCACGGCCTGGGCGATCCCACGATTAAGGAGCGGGCGCGGCAGGCGAGGCGCTTCGATCCGGCACGGCGGGCCGAATTCGAGGGCTTCCTGACGGGCGAAGGGCGCTGGCTGCCGAGCATGGCGGTGGCACGGCAATGGGGTCTGGCGCAGAAGACGGTGACCGCGTACCGGCGCCGGCTCGGGATCCGGCTCTCGTGGCGGGAGGCTCGTTCGTCGGATGAATTCCAGCAGCAGCAGCGCGAGCGGGCGGCGGCGTTCGTGGCACACACGCGCGCGCGATGGAAGCAGTGGCGCGCGCGGAAGCGGCTGGAATGGGAAAAACTGAAGCAGGAGATGGCGCAACGCCGCGACCCTCCGCCGGCGCGCGCATGCCAGGCCTGCGGCGGCAAATGGTACGCCGCCCGCGAGTTTTTTCATGCGCGGGTGAGGCGCTCGCCGGATGGCGTGAAGGTCAGCTATTGCCGCGTGTGCCGGCTCTGCCGGGCTGAGCGCCGGCGAAAGCGGGCCGGGACGGGTCGTGGCACAGTTTCCGGCGGGAACGCCTGAGCCGGGCGGAAATTTCAGTTCGGTTGTGCGTTTTTGTGCGGATTTGTGCATCTTGTTTAGGCGCCAAGACTGTTACAAACGAACTGGTCGAACGGGCTAAGCTATTTTGAGTAAATGACTTACGCTAGGCTTCGGCGGGATTGTACGGTCTGCGGCGGTCGCGGTTGCAAAATTGTGGAAAGTGTCGCATTCTGTCGCTTTTCGTCGGATTCAGGGCGCGGGGGGCGATCATAGGGCCGGTGGCCGATTTCCGAGGATTAGTGGCGACGCCCGCGCTTTACTCTCAGGCCACGTCGCTGGGCGTTAGGGAGGAAAAGGGATAATCAGTTTCCATTGGAGAGTTCATGGCAACGCGGTGAACGAGCCTGGCCCGCGTCCGAGGGCACAGCAAAAGTGAGCCCGCGCTGCCGCTGAAGGCTTGCTCCGAAATCGGGCCTTTCCCATAGAAGATGGCGGCCTGAGAGGCCGCCGCAGGCCGAGGGCCTGCCCCACAATTTGTGCCTGAACATTGGCCACCTGCCAGTGCTACGATGCATAGATCGTCCAGGTGCCGCCGATGCCCTCGATCCATTTGAAAACCAACATTCCCGGACCTCGCTCCCAGGCGCTGGCCGCCCGCCGCAGCGAAGCCGTGCCGCGCGGCGTATCGCAACTGACGCCTGTTTTCGTGGCACGCTCGGAAGGCGCCGTCATCGAAGATGTGGACGGCAACCGGTATCTGGATTTCGCGGGCGGCATTGGTTGCCTGAACGCCGGGCATCGCGCGCCGGGGGTGGTCGCCGCGCTGCATGCCCAAGCCGATCGCTTTCTGCACACCTGCTTCATGGTGACGCCCTACGAGAGCTATGTGGCGCTCGCCGAAAAGCTGAACGCGCTGGCGCCTGGACGCTCGCCCAAGAAGACACTGCTGCTGAACAGCGGCGCGGAGGCTGTCGAAAACGCCATCAAGATCGCGCGCGCCTACACGCGGCGCCCGGCGGTGATCTGCTTCGAAGACGCCTTCCACGGCCGCACGCTGCTGACGCTGGCGCTCACCAGCAAAACACATCCTTATAAGGCGGGCTTCGAGCCGTTCCCCGGCGACATCTATCGCGTCCCCTACGGCCAGCCTGCCGAGCAACTCGAGGATGCGTTCCAGCGCGTGGTGGCCGCGGAGTCGGTGGCGGCCCTCATCGCGGAACCGGTGCAGGGCGAAGGCGGTTTCATCGTGCCGCCGGCCGGATGGCTGGCCGCAGTACACGAGGTTTGCCGCAAGCACGGCATCCTGCTGATCGCCGATGAAGTGCAAACCGGGTTCGCGCGCACCGGCAAGATGTTCGCCATCGAGCACGAAGGCATTGAGCCGGATCTGATGGTAACCGCCAAGAGCTTGGGCGGCGGATTGCCATTGGGGGCGGTGACCGGCAAAGCCGAGATCATGGATCACACCGGTCCAGGCGCCCTGGGCGGTACGTTTGGAGGCAACCCCATGGCCTGCGTGGCGGCGTTGGCGGCGATCCAGGCGATCGAAGAGTGTCAGCTCTGCGAACGGGCCGTGCAATTGGGCGATCAGTTCCGCCAACGAGCGCAGGCCTGGCAGAGGCGCTTCCCGGCTATCCGGGACGTGCGCGGCTTGGGAGCCATGCAAGCCTTCGAACTAGCGGAGGCGCAATCCACCAAGAGCCTGACGAAGTATTGCTACGAACACGGTTTGATTCTGGTTACCGCGGGGACTTACGGCAACGTGGTGCGCATCCTGATGCCGCTGGTGGTGACGGACGATCAGATGAGCGAGGCGTTGGGTATCATGGAGTCTGCGCTGGAGGCCGCATGAAGAGACTCGCCCCAGCGCTACTCCTGCTGCTCACGGCCTGCCATAAACCTGCGCCCACCCTGGGCCTGCTGGTCTGGGAGGGTTATGCCGACCCTTCTTTTATAGGCGGCTTCGAGGCCGCGTGTCACTGCAAGGTCACCGCATCCTACATGGGATCGAGCGATGAGTTAGTGGCCAAGCTGCGCGGCGGCAGCGCCGCCAATTACGATGTAATCTCACCTTCGAGCGACGTCGCCACCATGATCGCCACGTCCGGGCTGGGCGCGCCAATCGACCTGTCGCGGATTCCCACTTACCAGCAACTGATGCCGCGCCTGACTTCGCTGCCGCTGGTTAAATCCGGCGGCAAGGTGTACGGCGTCCCGTATCAGTGGGGGCCGAATCCGCTGCTTTACGACACCACCGCCTTCCCTGGCCCGCCCGATAGCTGGAACATTTTGTGGGAGCCGAAGGCTAAAGGAAAAGTATCCGTCTGGGACGACTTATCCACGGTTTATATGGCGGCACAGGTACTGGGCTACGACAAACCCGATCCGCACGCTCTTTACAACCTCTCCGACGAGCAGTTAGAGAAGGTCAAGGCCAAGTTACTCCAGTTGAAGCCTAACATCCGCAAGATCTGGTCGACCGGCGGCGAACTGACCAACCTTTTCGAGAATCACGAAGTTACCCTGGCCATGGGCTGGCCGTTGATGACCAACCAATTGCGCAAACGCAATTTCCCGATCGGCGAAACCATCCCCAAGGAGAACACCACCGGGTGGATCGACCACCTGATGATCACCGCCGCCAGCGACCACAAGGACCTGGCGCACCAACTGATCGAGTATCTGGTGGAGGCCAAGACGCAGAAGCAGGTGAGCGCCGTCACCGGCTATCTGCCTGCGAATCCGGCAGTGGCGGATCTGCTTACCGCCGAGGAGAAGAAGAACCTGCACTTGGACGATCTGGATAATTATCAGCAGCGCATCTATTTCTGGGAAGATGTGCCCCGCCGCGACAAATACAACCAGATTTGGAACGAGGTGAAGGCCGCGCAATAATGTCACTGCTCTCCATCCGCGGCGTCGCCAAACGATTCGGCCAGACGCCGGTGCTGCGCGAGGTGTCGCTGGAGATCGCCGCCGGGGAATTCCTGACGGTGTTAGGCGAGAGCGGATCGGGCAAGACCACGCTGCTGCGCCTGCTGGCGGGCTTCGAGCATCCCGATGGCGGCGAAATCTGGATGGATGACGAGCGGCTCGACAAGCTGCCACCCAACCGGCGCGGCGTGAATACCGTCTTCCAGCATTACGCCTTGTTCCCGCATCTCTCCGTTTTCGAAAACGTGGCGTACGGCCTGCGCGCGCGGAAGACCCCGAAAGAGGAGATCGCGCCGCGCGTGGAAAAAGCGCTGGCGCAGGTAAAGATGAGCGAGTTTGCAGCGCGACGACCTACGCAATTGAGCGGCGGCCAGCAGCAGCGCGTGGCCTTGGCGCGCGCGCTGGTGAACCGCCCCAAGCTGCTGCTGCTGGATGAGCCGCTGTCGGCGCTGGATGCACGTCTGCGCCGTGAAATGCAGGTGGAGCTGAAATCGCTGCAGCGCGAAGTGGGTATCGCATTCCTGTTTGTCACGCACGATCAGGATGAAGCTATAGCGCTCTCGGACCGGATCGCCCTGTTGCGCGCCGGCGAACTGGAGCAGGTGGACACGCCGCGCGGCATCTACAATCGTCCGCGTACAGCTTATGCAGCCAACTTCATCGGACTTACTAACCTGTTGCGCGGGCGCGTGGAGAATGGCTGTGCGCGCTCTGGTCCGCTGGCATGGCCTTGCGGCGGTCCTGCGGGCGAAGCGGTCTTTTCGCTGCGGCCGGAATGCATCCGGCTGGGGGGGCCGTTTCGGGGGGCCGTGCGGCGGCAGACTTTTGGCGGCGCTAGCGATCTGGTGGAGATCGAATGCGGGGATTTGGTTCTTACTGTGCGCACTCCCAGTCAGGGCGAGCTTAGTGGAGAGCTATCATTTGGTTTTTTACCGGAAGAGGCGGTCCGGCTGCTATGACACAGGGGCAGGCGAGCTTCGCTCGCCGCGACTGCAAGAGTGCAGTCGCGGCAGGCACGAGCGCCTGCGCCACGTCCCGCCGGGATGCGATCCGCTATCTGATCGCCGGCGCGGCCGCATCCACCTGCCCCATATCCGCCGCGCCACAATCGCAGCTTGGCAGCGAAGAAAACAAAATCTGCCACCGCATTCGCGACGGGGCGCACTTCGACATCCCCAAGCCATCCGCCGCATATGAAGTAGCGATCGTAGGCGGCGGACCCAGCGGCCTGATGACCGCGTGGCAATTACGTCACACTAACTTCCTGCTGCTCGAAAAAGAGCCGCGTTTGGGCGGCAACGCCATCAGCGAACAGTGGCGCGGAGTGGGGTATTCCACCGGCGCGGCATACCAGGAGGCCTACGCGCCGATCGAACAGTTGTGCGGCGAAATCGGCCTGCCCATCCAGCGCATCCGCAGCGTGGATGCCGCTGTCATCAACGACACAGTGGTTCCCGATTTCTGGGGCGCGGGACTGTGGAAGTCGCCCTATCCGGATCGGGTGAAAAAGAGCTTTGCCAAGTTTCTGGAAGACATGAAAGCGCTGGACGCCGAGAAGCATGCCGCCAAGCTGGATGACATGGTCTTCGCGGATTTGCTGAAGCCCTACGTGCCGGAATTGAAGCAATGGTTCGATAACTTCGGACCCAATAACTGGGGCGCGGACACGGAGAACACCTCGGCGCTGATCGGCGCAACCAGCATGGACTGGGGCGGCGGCCTGGACCAGGAGCGCTTCACGTGGCCCGGCGGCCTGGGCCGCATCTCACTGGCGCTGGAACAGGCCATCGAAAAGGCAGTGCCCGGCCGCTTGCGCAAGAGCGCGACTGTCATTCAAGTGGAGCAAGGCAATGTGACGTACTTCCACGAAGGCGAACTGGTGAGCGTTTCGGCTAAGGCCGTGGTTATCGCGTGTCCGAAATTCATTGCTAAGAAGATCGTCCGGGGGCTCGATCGAGAGCACGCCGAAGCCATGGCGCAACTGCGCTATCAGCCGTACCTGGTTGTAAACGTCTGCTCGCGCGAAGTCATCTACAACGGTTCCTACGATACGAATGTTCCGGCGCCCTCGCCCATCGTGGATTTCAACGTCGCCGACTGGGTGGATAACCGCGGTAACGCCAACACGAATCGCCCCGCCGTGCTAACCTGCTATGTGCCGCGTCATGAAGCCGAGCGCGTGAAGGTGCTCGACGACGGGTATTGTTACAAGATGGGTGAAACGGTGGTCGACTTAGTCGACCGTTGGTTTCCCGGTGCGCGCAACAAAATAGAAGAGGTACACATCTACCGGCGCGGCCATCCCATGTGCATGTCCGTACCGGGACTGACTACGCGCCTCGCGCCCAAGGTCCGCAAGCCTCTGGGCAAGGTTTTCTTCGCGCACTCGGATACGGAAGGGCTTATTACGGAGTACACCACGGCGCACAAGGCGGCCGTGCGCGTGAGCCGGGAGGTGACGCGTGTACTCGCGCCTGTATAAGCTGCTGGTTACCGTGCCGCCGCTGGCGTGGGTGGGCGTATTCCTGATCGCGCCGTATCTATTCCTGTTGTGTTTCAGTTTTTGGAGCGTGCAATCGCAGACCATCGTGCATGACTGGAATCTGAATAACTACCGCCAGCTCGCACAAAACCCAGTTTATGTGCAGGTGCTATTGCGGTCCATGCGTATCGCCGGCATGGTCACAGTCCTTTCGCTGGCGCTGAGTTTTCCGCTGGCGTATTACCTATCGTTTCATGCGCACGCGCGCAAAGAGCTGCTGTATCAACTGGTCATCATCCCGCTGTGGGTCAGCTACCTGGTGCGCGCTTACGCCTGGAAAACGATTCTGGGCAGCGACGGCGTACTGAACACGCTGTTGCAATACACGGGCATAGCGCGGCACCCTGTCGAATTCCTGCTTTACAGCCCGTTTGCGGTGGTGCTCACCCTGACCCACATCTATACGCCGTTCGCGTTCCTGCCCATTTACGCCTCGCTCGAACACATTCCGCGCAACCTGGTGGAAGCTTCGGCCGATCTGGGCGCATCAGGTTGGCGAGTGTTTCGCACCGTCATTCTGCCACTCGCATTGCCGGGCGTGCTGGCCGGCGCGACGTTCGCGTTTGTGCTCAGCCTCGGAGATTTTCTGGCGCCGCTGCTGCTCGGCGGCCCCAGCGGCATCATGATCTCCAACGTGGTGGTGAGCCTGTTCGGCGCGGCGTACGACTGGCCTCTGGGCGCGGCTATCTCGCTCTCGATGCTGATCTTCGTAGTGCTGCTGCTGATGGCCACCGAGCGCCTGGAAAAGCGATGGAGCTTCCGATGAAACGCACGCCGTGGCTGCGTCTGCACACCTTGTTGGTCTTCGCTTTCCTGTATCTGCCCATCGCCGTGCTCAGCATCTACTCCTTCAACGGCGAAAGCGTGGGCGGATTCCCGCCGCACGGCTGGACGCTGCGCTGGTACCGCATGCTGCTGGACGACGACGCGCTGCTGGCGGCGGTAGGCAACAGCCTGATGGTGGCCGCCGCGGCCATGCTGATCGCGCTGTTGCTGGGCTTCCCCGCCGCGCTGGCGCTGGACCGCGCTTCGTTTCCGGGCAAATGGGCCTTCCGCCGGCTGGTGCTGCTGCCGTTGATCCTGCCCGGCATCATCACCGGACTCTCGCTGCTGATGCTCTTCGTCACGGCGGGCATGAAGCTCAGCCTGTTGACTATCATGCTGGGACATGGCACCGCGCTTATCTCCGTGGCTACCACAGAGATCTTCGCCGGCTTGCAGAAGCTCGACCGCGCGCAGGAAGAAGCCTCGCTCGACCTGGGCGCCAGCCAGTGGCGGACTTTCTGGCGTGTGACTGTGCCCAATCTGCGCCTGTCATTGATTGGCGCGGGCCTGCTGATCTTCACCCTCTCGATGGATGAGATCGCGGTCAGCTTTTTTCTGATCGGGCGCGACAATACCCTGCCGCTCGAAATCTGGTCGCGCCTGCGGCGGGGCATCACTCCGGAAATTAATGCCGTCTCCACCGCCATTTTCGCTTTTTCGCTGCTTATGATTTTGCTTTGGTACAGGCTCCGCAAGGCGCAAAATAAACTATATGCAATCGGATCGTAGAAGCTTCATCAAATTCGTAGTGGCCGGATCGGTCGCCGCCGGCTGCCCGGTAGACCGGGCTCTGATCGCCGCGCCTGCCCCAAGGGACGCCGCGCCGGCGGTCGACGGTGAACACAACGAGATCTGCCACCAGGTGCGCGACGGCCATCAATTTCCGCGGCCCACAGCCTCGGCGCGGCACGACATCGTGATTGTGGGCGGCGGCAACAGCGGCCTTTCCGCCGCGTGGTTCCTGCGCGACCAGGATTTCCTGCTGCTGGAAAAGGAGGAGCACTGGGGCGGCAACGCGTACCTGGAAGAGTACGCCGGGCAAGCCTTCGCCACCGGCTCCGCCTACACATCCACGAAAGAGAGCGGCGTGATGGCTCTGTGCAAGGAATTGGGCATCCAGGCGCTGCCCATCGCCGATCCCGATGGCCTGATCCTGAATCGCGAGTTTGTGCCGCACGCCTGGCGCGACGGCCTCGACCACTTGCCCTACCCCCAGACTGTTCGGGACAGCTTCCGCAAATTCAAAGAGGACATGCTGAAGGTCGACTTGATGAAGCGCGCACAGGAACTGGACGCCATGCCGCTGACGGAACTTCTGAAAGGCTATGCGCCCGAGTTGAAGGCCTGGTGGGACGATTACGGACCATCGAACTGGGGGGCGGTTGCCGCGGATACTTCCGCGCTGGTGGGCCTGGGCGACTTTCAGGATTTCGCCGGCGATGAGCCTGACGAGCGCGCCACCTTTACCGGCGGACTCGGCGCCATTAGCCGCAAGCTCGCCGAGCGCCTGCAGGCGACGCATGCCGATCATATGCTGGCGGGCGCGACTACCATCGCCGTGGAGCAAGGCAAGCGCGATGTGACTGTAACCTACATACACCAAGGGCAAGTGAAGGCGGTGACGGCCAAGGCGGTGATCATGGCGGCGCCTAAGTTCATCGCACGGCGGCTGGTCGCGGGTTTGCCGCAAGCGCAGCAGGAAGCCATGCATAAGATGCGCTATGCTCCTTATCCGGTGGTCAACGTAATTTTCGATAAACCTGTATTCAACGGCGGCTACGATACCTGGTGCCCCGGTAATGCGTTCACTGACGTGATCGTGGCGGACTGGGTCGTCCGAAAGCAGCCCGGTTATCGCCAGAAGAACAATATTCTGACGTTTTATACACCGCTGCGCGAAGCCCAGCGCCCCAACTTACTAACTGAGGACGGCGCGCGCGATCTGGCCGCCAATGTGTTGCGCGACTGGCAAAAGCTGTTGCCCGGATCGAACGTCGACCCAGTGGAGGTGCATATCTACCGCCGGGGACATCCGATGTTTATGGCCACACCTGGGACTTATACGAAGCTGATTCCCGCCGCGCGGCAGCCCATGGAGCGGGTATTCTTCGCCAACACAGATTCGACAGGCCCGGTGTCCACGACCAGCGGCGGCATCGCCGCTTCCCGGCGGGCGATTGGGGAGATGCAGCGCATGCTAGCCGGGTGATGCTTTACGCTGTGGGCTTGGTAAAATCGGCCTGGATTCTTGCGGACACGAGCGCACGGATCGGAGTATCGATCCGAGTCGCCGCAAGCCGTTGTTCAAGCACCTCTCTCCACACCATGGCGGACCTGACGAGCACCCGCGTGAAGGCCAAATCCTTTTCCCGCCCGGCTATGTATTTCGCGATTGCCAGATCGTGCACCTCCAGGCACCAACCTCTGACGAAACGCGTGTTCTCGCCGGTCACCAGCACCAACCGTTCGCGCCAGCCATCCGGGAGTATCGCGGTGGTTTCATCGACGCCGTGGGCGTAGTAGCCGAAGCAACGATCGAAAGGCGAGCCTTCTCCGATGGTTGAATCGATGAGCTCGCTGCGCTCCGAACAGTCGCGGGGGTAAACATCCGCCTCGTTGGAAACCAGTAGTTCGAGGGGGGCTCCGGGAAACTGGCCCAAGATGGCCTGGCTGCCGATGACCACAATGTCGTCCACGTCGGCGATGGTTCCCGCGGCGCGGATCACGTGCTCTAACTGGACGCGCGTCATGGCAGGGCGGCCTGGCCGGAATCGAAGCGCGCATAGACTGCCCAGCGTTCCGCGGGTTCCAACACGCCGGCAAATGGAGTCGCCTGGCGCAACGCCGTCATTCTCTCGCTGTCTTCCTCCATCAGATCGAGGATTTCCGGCAGAGGGCGATTCAGGATTTCGAGCCAGGCATCCCAATACGGTTGCGAACGGCCTTGCGCCGCGCTCCGCCGCGCGAGATTGTCCCGCGCGATTTCAATCAGCTCCGGATGCGCGCGCAACTTGGCTGCGATGGCCCGATGCAGCTCCAGGCTTCGCTGTTCAATTCGCTTGTGGCCGCGCAACGGTGCGCTCATCTCTATGATTTTATCTCGTACGCGCCCAAGCCCGGCCCGTCCAGCCCCGACGTGTCCATCATGCCGTCGCGTACCTTGAAGATGCCTGGGAACCGGTCCTGCCACGGGCGATTGGCCGCCGGCACATACTCGCGCGCGTTGGCTTCTATCGCCGCCACACCGGGGACATGCGCCGCCAGCCCCGCCGAATGGATCAGCGACGCGCCGGGGCAAGTCAGATCCTGCACGCATAGGAACATCTTGTACTTTTGCGCGGCGGCAGCCATCAGCAGCACCTGGCTCTGCCCCTTGCACGCTTTCAGCGCCGCTCCCGAGTAACCCATTTCGCGCGCCAGCATCAGGCTCTCGATGTCGGTGAGCGACTCATCGATCACCACGGGCCGGAGCTTGGCGGCTTCAAACATCACGTTGGCGCGATCCGCCTTCAGGTCGCGCGCCGTGGGCTGCTCCACGTACTGAATGCGCTCGAAGCCCGCCGCCGTGTGTTCCTTCAGCCGCCGCAGAAACTCCAACAGATAGCCGACGTTGGGGCACTGCTCGTTGAAATCCAGAGAGTAGAACCACTCGCCGACGCCGCGTTCCTGCTGTGTCTCCGTGGTGGCCCGGTCGATGTGCACCACTCGCGCCAGATCCCAAGCCAGGTCGTTGCCCGCCAGCTTGATCTTGACGCGGCGCAGCCCGTTATAACGGATCCACTCGGGCAGCGTTTCCGGCAGACCATCGCCGATGCGCGTGCGGATGTCGGATGCGACGATAGGGTCCGATGCGCCGACCGAGTGATACAAGGCCATGCGCGGCGCCGGCTTCGGCAACACATACTTACTCAGATACTCGCCCTTATAATCCGCGCCCAGGTACCGCGAAAGATCGTAGGGCATGAAAGCGTCTGTGTAAGTCAGATAACTGCTCAGGCCGAACGCCTTGCCGTAAGCATCGTGGATAGCGGCATCGAACGGGCTGGCCGTGACCAGCGTACACAGCTTTGGAATCGGTTCCGTCAGCTTCAATTCCTGGGAGACCGCCCCGGCCGCCTTGAGATACTCGGGCTCCAACGCGCAGTTGATGTCCACCGGGTGCCCGGCCTCGCGGTAATCGCCCGTGATTCGCGCGATGCGCGCCGCCAGTGCCTTCATTGCGCCCAGTGTGGTGTCGTAAGACATGGCCTTCGACGGAAACGACCAGGCGTTCCCCATGGTCATGGATCCGAAGCCGCGCACGACCTGGCCCGCCCCCGTGCGCACCGCGCAATCGACATTCAGCAGCGTCACACGATCCACGGTTTGCGCGCCGAAGCGGTAAGGCGTGCGGTAACGGAAGTCTTCGTAACTGAAATGGACTTCGTCGATGCGCACGCTACGGCTCGCCGCCGCCCCACGGCAGATGCCGAATGCCGCGGGGGCCAAAGCAGCAGAACGAAGGAAGTCGCGGCGGTCCATATTTGAATGGTATCCTGTCGCTAACGGGATGCGCACGAAACTGACGATCGTTTTCGCTATTGTGCTGGCGCTCGCGAGGTTCCACTGCCCGGCGAGTTGCGATCCGCCCTGCCATCGGCACGAGCAAGCGCCGTGCCCGCATTGCGCCATCACAGCCGCCACGGCGCCCGCGCCGGTTGCGCATCTGGGCGCGCCAGTTTTGCAGATCGATAGCTTTGCGGCGCCTATGGCCGCCAGCCTCCCGCCGGTTTGCCACGAGCGCGCGCCAAGTGCGCCGGCGCCATCTCCACCAACGCTGGCCAATCTCTCATCAGTCCTCCTCCGCATCTGAGCCACGCGCGTTTTGCGAGCGGTTTTTTCGATGAGTGCAATTATGCCCTGGAGAGTTGCGTCCATATTCGTTTTCGCCGCTGTATTGTCCGCCCAAGACATGCCGGACATGAACGCGTCCGCCATGTATCTGATGAACCTCGCGTCCGGCACTTCCGAGAATCCGGCCTCGTGGCCGATGCCCATGCTGATGACGCAGTTCGGAAACTGGAACGCGATGTTCATGGGGACCGCTTTTGTGTCGGACATCCAGCAGTCTGGTCCGCGCGGCGGCGACAAGCTGTATTCCACGAACTGGTTCATGGCCTCGGCGCAGCACCGTGCCGGCGCGAAGGGCGCATTCCAGGCGGAACTGATGCTGAGCCTGGAGCCCGCGACCATCACCGACCGGCGCTACCCGCTGCTGTTTCAAACCGGCGAGACAGCATACGGGCAGCCCTTGATCGACGCCCAGCATCCGCACAATTTCATCATGGCGCTGGGGCTGCACTACGTCTATCAACTCGGCGAGGGCACCACGCTGGATGCTTACGTCGCGCCCGTGGGCGACCCGGCGCTCGGTCCGGTGGCTTTTCCGCATCGCGTTTCGGCCGCCGAACTGCCCGAAGCTCCGATCTCGCATCACTGGCAGGATTCCACGCATATCGCGGACGATGTGGTGACGTTGGGCATCCGTCACAAGAAGATCAAGCTGGAAGCCAGCGGCTTCCACGGGGCGGAGCCGGGCGAGAATCGTTGGATCGTGCAGGCGGGGCCGATCGACTCCTGGTCCGCTCGCCTGTGGTTCTTTCCTGGGGAGAATTGGGCGGCCCAGTTTTCGGCAGGCCGGCTCGCGCACCCTGAAGCGCTGGAGCCGGGAGACCAGGTGCGGGTGACATCATCGCTGCACTACAGCCGGCCGATGCGCGGCGGAAGCTGGTCGTCGAGTCTGATCTGGGGACGCGATCACTCCACCGCCACGTTCCATAACTCGAACGCGTACCTCGCGGAATCGGTGGTGCCCATCAGCCGCAGGAACTTTATCACCGGACGATTCGAGCTGGTGGATAAGGACGAGCTGAATATTCCCGGTTTCATCGGCGACACGTTTCGCATCGGCGCTTATACGATGGGCTACACGCGCGACATCGAACTGTTTCGACATATAGAGACCGGCGTAGGTGCTAACTTCACGGCTTATTCGCTGCCGGGAGCGATTAAGGGTTACTACGGGGACCATCCGGCGGGCGGCAATTTGTTCGTGCGATTCAGGCTGAGACCTTCTCCGTAGCCGGCAGCACAGGCGGGTGAGGCTCGCCCCACCCGCGAGCTTCGCTCGCGGGAAGAGCCGGCTGAAAAGCCGGCTGCGGGCATGATTGCCCGCCCCACGGTGAAAATATCGAAGCTGGTTGGTTCCTGGTATCCTCAAGTCATGTTGTTTCCAGGTTTCCCCGGGGTTGCAACGGCTGTGGGACTGTTTGCGCTGATATGGCTCCTGGTCTATCTGAGCAGCAAAGGGCAACCTGTGGTTTTCGATCCCGGAGGCAAACATGGGGAGTTTGGCAAAAGACTGCTTCCGATGTATGTGGACATTACAAAATTCGTGCTGGGCCTGGCGGCAGGGTCGATCGTCCTGCTGGTG
>Ga0302325_10005087_pt1 | contig 30122 bp, 18 predicted proteins | sample Palsa_T0_2_FD_201948 | JGI IMG/M metagenome (GOLD analysis project Ga0302325, IMG submission 201948) | Peat permafrost microbial communities from Stordalen Mire near Abisko, Sweden - Palsa_T0_2 | ecosystem: Environmental > Terrestrial > Soil > Palsa > Peat permafrost | place: Sweden: Abisko... | reverse complement strand
GAATTGCGCGCCGACCAGACCGATCAGGATTCGTTGCCGCCCTACGAAACCCTCGACGGCATTCTCGAATGCCTGGTGGAACTCGAGATGTCGTTCGAAGAAGTGGTCGCGAAGGGCTATGAGCCCAAAACCGTCCGGCGCATCGAGAACCTGCTTTACGTGGCCGAATACAAACGCCGCCAGGCGCCGCCCGGCGTGAAGATCGGCCCCCGCAATTTCGGCCGCGATCGGCGCTATCCGATCACAAACGCGTTCCGGGATTCGCGATGACGGGTCTTGTCCGTTTCGCGCCGTCGCCCACGGGCTTGCTGCATGTCGGCAATGCGCGCACTGCTATGCTCAATTTCCTGTTCGCCCGGAAGGAAGGCGCGCGCTTTTTTCTGCGAATCGACGACACCGACACGGAGCGTTCGAAGCCGGAATATGAAGCCGCGATCATCGAGGATTTGGGCTGGCTCGGCATCACGCATGATCTCTTCGCACGTCAGGTCGAGCGCGCGGATGCGCATCGCGCGGCGGCCGAGAAACTCAAGGCGGTGGGCAGGCTCTATCCCGCCTACGAAACGGCCGACGAACTCGATCGTCGCCGTAAGCGCCAGATCGCGATGCACAAGCCGCCCGTCTACGATCGCACCGCTCTTGCACTGACAGAAGCCGACCGTGCAAAGCTTGAGGCCGAAGGCCGCAAGCCGCATTGGCGGTTCAAGCTTTCGAATTCCAAGGTGAGATGGCGCGATCTGCTGCGCGGCGATGTCGAGATCGACACAGCGACGCTATCCGATCCCGTGCTCATCCGCGAGGATGGCCGCTTCCTTTATACTTTGCCCTCGGTAGCCGACGATGTCGATTTCGAGGTCACGCATATCATCCGCGGCGAAGACCACGTCACCAACACGGCCGCGCAGATCGAGATATTCGAAGCGCTGGGCGCGGCTGTTCCTCTGTTCGCGCATTTCCCGTTGTTGATCGGCGCGGGCGGCGAGGCGCTATCGAAGCGGTTGGGTTCCCTGTCGCTGCGCTCGTTGCGCGAGGAGGGCATCGAAGCCCTAGCACTCGATTGCTATCTCGCCAAAACCGGCACCTCCGATCCGATCGAGTTGCGGCCTTCACTCGATGCGCTGGCGGCGGAATTCTCGTTCGAGAGGATCGGCCGCGCGCCGGCGCATTTCGTTCCCGACGAGCTCGCGGCGCTCAACGCCAGATTGCTCCACACGCTCGCCTATGACGCGGTGGCGTCGCGCCTCGCTGCGATGGGGGTTGGAGGCGGCGCTGCATTCTGGGACGCGGTGAAACCCAATCTCACGCGGCTTTCCGATGCCGCCGATCTGTGGACCCTCGTGGCTGGACCCGTCGCTCCGGTGATCGAAAATGCCGGCTTCGCCGCGACGGCTGGCGAAAAACTGCCGCCGGAGCCGTGGGGCGATACGACCTGGCCAGCCTGGACCTCAGCCGTGAGTGCCGCCACTGGCACCAAAGGTCGCGCGCTTTATCATCCGCTCCGGATGGCGCTCACGGGCCGCGAGCATGGACCGGAACTCAAAAAACTGCTACCACTCATCGGACGCGCGAAGGCCCTCGCGCGACTCAAAGGGGAAACGGCGTGACGATCCTTCGCCAGATTTGTCGGATTTCGATTTGCGGCTGACGCCGCAACGCTCCCTTTTGCCAGCTCTAATTTTATGAATTGACCCCCACCCTAACCCTCCCCACAAGGTGGAGGGGATTCGGTCGGTGTTCACCTCCCCCTTGTGGGGAGGTCGGATCGCGAAGCGATCCGGGTGGGGGGACGCCAACGCTGTTGCTATAAGTGAATGTCATGACCTTGCGCCTCTACAATACGCTGTCGCGGACGAAGGAAGAGTTCGTCCCCATCGATCCCGAAATCGTGCGCATGTATGTGTGCGGGCCGACGGTTTACGACTTCGCCCATATCGGCAATGCGCGACCCGTCATCGTGTTCGACGTGCTGTTCCGGCTCTTGCGCAACCTCTATGGCGAGAACCATGTCGCCTATGTGCGCAACATCACGGACATCGACGACAAGATCAATGCCCGCGCACTGGAGCAACGCGGAACGCGCAATGTGCCGATCCTCGATGTGGTGCGGCAGCTAACGACTGAGACCGGCCGCATTTACGACGAAGACACGGCCGCGCTGGGCAACCTGCCGCCGACGCGGGCGCCGCGCGCGACCGAGCACATCCTTCCCATGGTCACAATGATCGCGAAGCTTGTCGCGACGGGTCATGCCTATGTCGCGGAAGGCCATGTGCTGTTCGACGTGTCGTCGAAGGCCGATTACGGCAAGCTGTCGCGGCGTTCGCTCGACGAGATGATGGCGGGCGCGCGCGTCGAGGTGGCGCCTTATAAGCGCAGCCCAATGGATTTCGTGCTGTGGAAACCATCCGACGCGTCCACGCCGGGCTGGGACAGCCCGTGGGGGCGCGGCCGCCCCGGCTGGCACATTGAATGCTCGGCCATGAGCGAGTTCTACCTCGGCGAGACCTTCGACATTCACGGAGGTGGCATCGATCTCGTGTTTCCGCATCACGAAAACGAGATCGCGCAGAGCGAAGCCGCACATCGCGATGAGCCTTTCGCAAATTACTGGCTGCACAACGGCTTCCTCAACGTCGAAGGCGAGAAAATGTCCAAGAGTTTGGGCAATTTCGTGACCATTCACGAATTGCTGGCGGACTGGCCGGGCGATGTCCTGCGGCTCAACATGTTGCGCAGCCACTATCGACAGCCGATGGACTGGACGGTTCACGGCATGAAGGAAAGCTGGGCTATGCTCGAGCGCTGGTACGATGCCGCCGAGCCCATCGCGTCGCGCCGCATCGGCGACGCGTTTCTTGCCGCATTGTGCGACGACCTCAACACGCCGCAGGCCATCGCCGAATTGCACAGGGCTCCTGTGGAAGAGCTGTCCGGCGGGTTGTCGTTGCTTGGCTTTTCCGTCGTGTCCGAGCGCATCGAGGCGAAGTCCACGGTCGATGTGGGCGAAATCGCGCGTGAAATCGAGGCGCGCAACGCAGCGCGAAAAGCTCGCGATTTCAAGGAGTCGGATCGCATCCGCGATGAGCTTCTTGCAAAAGGAATTGTGCTGAAGGATGGGCCTGGCGGCACAACCTGGGAAGTGAAAAAGTGAGTGCCCGCGAGCGCCTCGCCCTCTTCGACACCACCTTGCGCGACGGAGCCCAGACGCAGGGCGTGGATTTTTCCGTGGAGGACAAGCGCCAGATCGCGCTGGCGCTGGATTCGCTGGGCGTCGACTATGTCGAAGGCGGTTGGCCGGGCGCCAATCCGACGGATACCGCGTTCTTCACCGAGCGTCCGCCGCTGACCCGCGCCAAATTCACGGCGTTCGGCATGACCAAACGCGCGGGGCGTAGCGTGGCCAACGATCCGGGCCTCGCCTCCGTGCTGGATGCGAGGGCGGACGCCGTCTGCCTCGTCGGCAAGACCTGGGATTTCCACGTCGATGTCGCGCTTGAAATTGCGCGCAGCGCCAATGTCGATTTCATCGCGGAATCGATTGCGGCCATTGCGGCGAAGGGTCGTGAGCCTCTGTTCGACGCCGAGCATTTCTTCGACGGCTATAAGGCCAATCCTGCTTACGCGTTCGAGTGCATTCGTGCGGCGCACGCAGCGGGTGCGCGCTGGCTGGTGCTGTGCGACACCAATGGCGGCGCGATGCCGGAAGATGTCTATCGCATCGTGTCGGAGGTGCGCGCGGCGCTTCCCGATGCCGCACTTGGCATTCACGCCCATAACGACACCGAGCAGGCGGTTGCAATTTCGCTGGCTGCCCTGCGCGGAGGTGCGCGCCAGATTCAGGGCACGCTCAACGGCCTGGGCGAACGCTGCGGCAATGCCAATCTATGCGCTCTGATCCCGACTTTGCTGCTGAAGGAACCCTACGCATCGCAATTCGAGACGGGCGTTTCGCGGGAGCAATTGGCACGCATAACGGCCACGTCGAGGCTGCTTGACGAAATCCTCAACCGCGCGCCGAACCGGCATGCTGCCTATGTCGGACCGTCGGCTTTTGCGCACAAGGGCGGCCTTCATTCCTCCGCCGTGCTGAAAGACCCGCGCACCTATGAGCACATCCCGCCGGATGCGGTCGGCAATGTGCGGCGCATCCTCGTCTCGGACCAGGCGGGGCGCTCGAACCTGCTCGCGCGGCTCGCCGATGCCGGCATCGATATCGACGCGAAAGATACACGCGTTGCGCGGCTGCTCGAAGACGTGAAGCAGCGCGAATTCCTGGGCTATTCCTATGACGGCGCTGAAGCGTCCTTCGAGCTGCTTGCGCGGCGCGCGCTGGGCCAGGCGCCCGATTACTTCGAGGTCGAGAGCTTCCGCGTGATGGTCGAGCGCCGGCACAATGCCATGGGTGATCTGACGACGGTTTCGGAGGCGGTGGTCAGGGTAAAAGTCGGCGACGAGGTTTACCACAATGTCGGGCTCGGAAACGGGCCAGTGAACGCACTCGACGAAGCGCTGCGCAAGGATCTCGGCCGCTATTCTGCCTATCTGCAGGACCTCGCGCTGGTCGATTACAAAGTGCGTATCCTGACGAGCGGCACGGAGGCCGTGACACGCGTGATGGTGGAGTGCAAGGACGGGCAGGGGCGGCGCTGGTCGACCGTGGGTGTGTCGCCCAACATCGTGGACGCCTCGTTTGAGGCGCTTACGGACTCGATCCGCTACAAACTCTACCGTGACGGCGTACGGGAATAGTAACAATCGTCGCAATTTGTGATCCGGATTCGCGCCTGCCCGGACGCATAGCTGGTTTGAGGCGGATGGGCGATATTTTGCCACCGCAAATCACTAAGGTCGCGTCGGCCGATTTGTTTCGAGATTCCTCTGAGTGTCATGATCCAGAACACACCTCCGCATAACGAAAGCGCTGGCATCATGCTGGCGGGGTTCGCTTATGCGATGTGGGGCGTGATGCCGCTTTACTGGCGGTTGTTGGGCGATGTGCCGCCCATCCAACTGACAGTCCATCGCATTTTTTGGTGCGCACTGTTCCTGGCGGTCGTGGCGGCATGGCGCGGACGCACTTCGCGGATCGTCAGCGTCCTGAGAGAACCCAAAACCATCGCCACGCTTGCACTGACCAGTGTGCTCATCACTTGCAACTGGACAATCTTCATCTATTGCGTGTCGACCAGTCAGTTGGTTGAAGCGAGCTTCGGCTACTATCTGACGCCGCTGCTCTCGATCGCGCTGGGCGTGTTTCTGGTGGGCGAACGCCTGTCACGGACGCGGCTCGTCGGTATCGCACTCGCGGCAAGCGCCGTGGGCGTGCAGGCGTTCGAGCTCGGGCACATTCCGTGGATCGGCCCGGCGTTAGCGCTGTCTTTCGGCTTTTACGGCTATTTTCGCAAACTGACGGACGTCGATTCGCTGGACGGTCTGCTGGTCGAGACTCTGATCCTCTTTCCGTTCACTTTCGGGCTCGTGGCCTTTTGGTGGTGGAGGCACACCGGTGCGTTCCCATCCGCCAATCTGGGCAAGGACGCGCTTCTGATTTTTGCAGGTCCGTTGACGGCCGTTCCGCTCGCGATGTTTGCAGCGGGCGCAAGGCGCATCCGGCTCACGACGCTCGGTTTCCTGCAATATTGCTCGCCATCGGTCACACTCCTGCTCGCGACCTTCGGTTTTCACGAGACGTTTTCACGCGGCAGTGCGATTGCGTTCGTCTTGATCTGGACGGCAATTCTGATCGTTGCACTGGAGGGCCGGTTCAAAAGGTTCAGGCCGCAGGCGACTTAAGAAGCAACGCCGCGATCGCCTCCTGGGGTCCGGTGACAATGTGCTGGAGGCGAAAGAGGCTGTGATCGGCAAAGCCCTCACGCACGACATGATCCAGCAATGTCTTCAACGGATCGAAATACCCTTCGATATTGACCAGGACGATCGGCTTTCCCAGTGTGTGAAGCTGAGCCGAGGTCAGTACTTCGAAATATTCGTCCAGGGTGCCCAACCCTCCCGGCAGGATCACAAACGCGTCGGCAAGCGTCAGCATGCGAGCCTTTCGCTGTTGCAGATCGGGCGTGATGATCAGCTCCTCGACCGATTTGAGAGGCGGTTCGAGGTGCTTCAGAAATGCGGGCAAAACGCCAATGACGGGCGCGCCTCCCGCGCGGACCGCGCGCGCGACTTCGCCCATCAGCCCGATATTTCCGCCGCCGAACACGAGCGAGAAGCCGTTGGCGGCGAGCAATGTCCCCAGTTCCCGCGCGGCTTGCGCGTAACGGGAGTCGCGGCCGGCCGAGGAGCCGCAGAAGACGCAAACGGCGCACTGGCGCTTGTCCTTGTGCCGGGAAGGGTTATCCATGACGCGATTCGTTCTCTTGGTCGCCGCGTTGAGGGATATAGTTGGGGATTGCGGCTGCCGCACCATCTTTCTAAACAGGACCCAACCGCTATTACCTGAGAGGTTAGTCGTGTCGTTTTCTTTCGTTACCCTGGCAAATACCGGGGTTTCCGTGCTCTCGGCGCCCTGAAGCATGTCGACACCCAATCCCATGCTTGAATCGGGCGACGGCACGCCATCGCTGCACCCGCTCTACATGCTGATGCCTTATCTCTGGCCGAAAGATCGGCCGGATTTGAGGTTTCGCGTGGTCGTGGCACTCGTCTGCCTCGCGCTTTCGATTGCGGCCACGACCGTGTCGCCGGTCATGTTCGGCTGGATCACCGACCGGCTGGCTCATAAGAGCGCCGCGAATATCGCGATCGCCGCAGTCTTCGGCCTGATCGTCGGCTACGTGCTGTCGCGCATCCTGATGCAGGCTTTTGCACAATTGCGCGACGGCCTTTTTGCAAAGGTTCAATATAACGCGCTCAAGGAGGTCGGTGTTTCGACTTTCGCCCATGTGCACACGCTGAGCCTGCGGTTTCACCTCGAGCGCAAGACGGGGGGCCTGTCGCGAACCATCGAACGGGGCACCAAGGGTATCGACACGCTGCTCTCCTTCGCACTGTTCAGCATTTTTCCGACCTTCTTCCAGCTTCTGCTGTTCACCGCGATCATGATCTGGAAGCTCAATATCTGGATTGCCCTTACAACCTTGGCGATGGTGGGCGGCTACGTCTGGTTTACCTTCGCAATCACGCGTTGGCGCGTGCAATTCCGCCGCCAGATGAACGACAGCGACAGCGAGGCGAACACCAAGGCGGTCGACAGTCTCCTCAACTACGAGACGGTCAAATATTTCAACAACGAAGGTCACGAAACGCGCCGCTTCGAAAAGTCGATGGACAATTATTCGCGCGCGTCGATCCAGGCGCAGATATCGCTCTCGGTTCTCAACACAGGTCAGGCGGCAATCATGGCCGTGGGCATGGGGCTCGTGATGGTGCTGACTGCCATCGGCATTTCGCGCGGACAATTCACCATCGGCGCCCTCGTGATGGGCAACGCCATCCTGATGCAGCTTTACCAGCCCTTGAACCTGTTGGGCACGGTCTATCGCGAGATCACCCAGGCGCTGGTCGACATGGAGGCGATGTTCCGGCTTCTCTATCAGCCACAGGAAGTGAAGGACAAGCCGGGCGCAAAGGATTTGATCGTCAGCGGCGGCGAAATCAAATTCGATAATGTCGTGTTTTCCTATGAGCCCGCGCGCATCGTTCTCAAGGGCATCAGCTTTGCTGTGCCTGCGGGCAAGACGGTTGCGGTGGTGGGTCCTTCCGGGGCAGGAAAATCGACGATCTCTCGCATTCTCTATCGCTTCTACGATATCAAGAGCGGCAGCGTGACCATCGACGGTCAGGACATCCGGGATGTGACGCAAGCATCCTTGCGCGGACATATCGGTATCGTTCCGCAGGACACGGTCCTGTTCAACGACACGGTTCGCTACAACATCGCCTATGGACGCATCGGAGCCAACGAATCCGATATCAAGGAAGCGGCTCGCATGGCGCAGATCGACAGCTTCATCCGCGAACTGCCGCTCGGCTATGACGCGATGGTGGGCGAGCGTGGGCTTAAGCTCTCCGGCGGCGAGAAGCAGCGTGTCGCGATCGCGCGCACCATCCTGAAGAACCCGCCGATCCTGCTCTTGGACGAAGCGACCTCTGCGCTCGATACCCACACGGAACGCGAAATCCAGAGTGCGCTGTCCGAAGTCTCGAAGAACCGCACCGCGCTCGTGATCGCGCATCGGCTTTCGACGGTCGTCGATGCCGACGAAATCCTTGTGCTCGATCACGGCCGGATCGTCGAGCGAGGGCGGCACGCCGAACTGGTCGCCATGGGCGGGCACTACGCGTCGATGTGGAACAAGCAGCGGCAGGCTGCGGCGGCGCTGGAAATTCTCCAGGCCGCCGAGAACGATCCCGATGTCGTGCCCGGCATTGCGAGAGCGACGCCGTTGGCCGCAGCCGACTGACTATTCCGCCGCCTGGGCTTCCGGTTGCGGCAACGGCCGCGGCCGCGCGACGGTGGACACATCATTCGCCCCACTGTGGCGCGCGCGCCTGAGTGCGCGGGCTTCTCGGATACGATACGGCAGCGCCAGCATCGCCGGCACAAGACCGAGCGTGATCATCTTCGAGAAGGCGAGACCGAACACGATGGCCGTCGACATCGGGACCCATATCATTCCGTCCGGGCCGCCGATCGTCACCTGGCGCGTCCAGAAATCGGTCTCGATGGCGAACATCATCGGCAGCAAACCGCCGATGGCGGTGACAGTCGTCAGGAACACCGGGCGAAGCCGCTGGGCGCTTGAGCGGATGACGGCTTCAATGGGATCCATGCCGGTCAGACGCAGGCGGCGAAAAGTGTCGATCAGCACGATATTGTGGTTCACCACGATGCCGGCCAGCGCCAGCATGCCCGTGCCCGACATGATAACGGAGAACGGTTGTCCCATGATCAGCATGCCGAGCAGCGCGCCGATCATCGCGAGCACGACGGCGATGAGAATCAGTGTGGCGTGGTAGAAGCTGTTGAACATCGCGACCAGTACCATCGCGATGAGAAACAGCGCCCCGAAGGCGGCGCCGACAAGAAAAAGAAACGATTTGTTCTGCTGTTCGTCCGCCCCTTTGAAGGCGACATGGACGCTTGAGGAAAACGTCTGCGTCGCCATCCATGCTTTGAGCTTTGCCACCTCGGCAGCGGGTAATACACCCGGCTTCAGATTGGCGCGGATATGATAGACGCGATGGCCGTCGACGCGCTCGATGGAATTGACCTGCGGCGCGGGCCTGAGCTTGACGAAATTGCTGATCGGCACCATGCCGCCCGGCGTCGACACGCGGACATCGTCGAGAGCATGTATGCCGCGTGAAGCCGCGGGATAGCGAACGCGGATGTCCACCTGCTGTGTCGTGTCGTCAGGGCGATACTCGCCGACAAGAATACCGTCCGTCACGAGCTGTACGGCCGTGCCGATCGTCTGGGCATTGGCGCCGAAGCGGTTGGCGACGTCGCGGTCGATATCAAGGTCCCATTCGATGCCAGGCAACGGCCGCGTGTCTTCAAGATCGCGCAGCTCCTTAAGGCCATCCATGTGACGCCGGATTGTGTCGGTCGTTTGGACGAGCGCCGCATAGTCGTCCGAAGAAACGTCGATCATGACATCCTTGCCGGTGGGCGGTCCATTGGTGGGTACGCGCACCTCCACATGGACACCTGCGAGATCGGCGGTCTTTTGCCGGATTTCCTCGAGGATCACCGTGCCTCGGCGGCGCTCGTGGTAGTCCTTCATCTCGATTTCGATTTCGCCGATATTGTCCACCGGCACGCCGCCCTGATCGTTCAGCGTATCCTGCTGTCCGCCCGACGTCGCATAGACGAATTTGAGGCCGTCGACCGATTGGACGATACGGGCTACACCCATAACGATGTCGCGTTTTTCGTTTGCCGATAGATTGCCACGTGCTGAAATCAGCACATTCGCGTAAGTCGGATCGCTATCGACAAAAAACTCGGTGCCATTGTTCCACCGGAAGTATACGAGGATGATCAGCGTGACCACACCCAGGGCGCCAAGAATAACCCTGCCTGGATGTTGCGCGATGCGCTCGGAGAGATGCGCGTACCAGCCAGTGATGCCGGGAATCTCGCGCCAATCACCGGTTTCTGATGCCTCGATGGCGGCCTCGTGTGCTGCGTCCGGCGGCGGCTTTTTGCCCAGCATGCCGCCCAGGACCGGAACGAAAATAAGCGCCACGAACATCGACGCGCTGAGCACGATGATCAGCGTGATCGGAAAATAGCTCATGAACTTTCCAACCACATCGGGCCAGAACAGCATGGGAATGAACGCGCCAATCATCGTCGCGGTGGCGCTGACCACGGGCCAGAACATGCGCCGCGCGGCTTCCGCGAAGGCCGCTTTCGGCGGCGCGCCTTCGGTCATTTTCCGGTCGGCATATTCGACAACGATGATGGGGCCGTCGACGAGAATGCCGACGGCGAGCAGCATTGCAAACATGATCATGAAATTGAGCGTCATGCCCATTGCGTTCAGGACCAGGAAGCTGATCAGGAAGGAAGTCGGGATGGCGGCTCCGACCAGGAGACCCGAACGCAGGCCGAGGGCCGCGACGATAATGATCATCACGAGGATAATGGCGAGAATGATCGAATCCGACAGCGAACCGAGTGTGTCGCGAATGTCAGTGGAACGGTCAGACAGATATTTGACCTGAACGCCCGCCGGCCAGGATTTCTGCGCCTGGGCGATCAGCTCGCGGACTTTTTGGTTGTTCTCGATGACATTAGCGCCGATGCGCTTGGTCACTTCGAGACCGATGGTCGGCTGGCCGTTCAGCCGCGCATAGCTTGTCGCGTCGTAAAAGGTGCGGTGAACCTGGGCCACGTCGCCAAGGGTGACTGTCGCCGATCCCGTCGAGCGGATCGGCAAATCCAGCACATCCTCGGGACTGTCGATGACCGCCGGAACCTTGACCTCGAAGCTGCCATGCCCTGTGTCGATAGACCCTGCGGCGATCAGGCGGTTGTTGTTCGAAATCGCGCTGAACAGTTCCTGCTGGGTGAGGCCGTAGCTTTCGAGCCTGGACGGATCGATCACGATCTCCAGCATTTCCAATCGTTCGCCGCCGATATTGACGTCGAGAACGCTGGGGATCTGCTTGATCTGATCTTTCAAATCGCGCGCGATCTTCAGCATCGTGCGCTCGGGCACATCACCATAGAGCGAGGCGGTGATCACGGGTTGCAGGCTTGTATTGAATTCCTGGACGGTCGGCTGCTTGGCGTCCGTCGGCAGCTCGGCACGCGCGGTTTCGACCTGCGCGCGCACGTCTTCCAGTGCCTTGTCCTTGTTAAAATTCACGTCGAATTCAAGGATGATAACGGCGACGCCCTGATAGGCGCGCGCCGTGATGTCCTTCAGGCCTTCGATGGATCGCAGATAGGTCTCCATCGGCTTGACGAGGAGACGCTCGCTGTCCTCCGGACTGATGCCGGGATAATTGACTTGCACGACGATGACGCCGAACGGAATATCGGGCTGCGCTTCCTTCGGGATCGCGACAAACGATATGAGGCCCGCGATGATGGCAACAGCCAGCAACGCGACCACGACGCGCGTATTGTTGACGGCCCAATCGACGATCCGGATCATGCGCGGCCCCCTTTGTCCTGGACCGTCTGCACGCGTTCGCCGTCATTGACGAATTCCTGCCCGACCGTGATCACCGCGATGCCGTCGGACAGTCCGCTGACCCACATGCCATCTGGCCCGTCCGATACGATATCGACCGGATGAAAGCGCACGATGCCGCGCTCGACCGTGCGTACGCCCACAACGCCGTTGTCATCGAGCACGAGGATTCCCGGCGAAATCTTTTCCGCCATCAGCTGCTTCACGGGGATATGGATGTCGGCGCTGATGCCGGCGCGCAGTTTGGCGTCGGGATTGGGCAACTCGGCTTCGATGCGGAAGGTGCGCGTCGTGTCGTCGGCGCGGATCGAGACGAAGCCGATCTTGCCTTGAACGGTTTCGCCGGTGACGAGATTGGCTGTCACCGGATCACCGATCTTAAGTTCACCGACCTCGTGTTCCGACACTTGACCGACTGCGAGGAATGGTTCGGGCGCCACGATCATAGCGCATTTGTCGCCCACCTTCATGTAATCGCCCACCGTGACATAGCGGTCATCGACGATGCCAGCGAACGGCGCCCTGATCTTCGTGTTGGCGAGTTCGATCTCCATCGTCTGCTGCGTCGCTTTGGCCGCTTCGAGCGAGGCGGCCGACTGCGACACTTGCGTCGTCGAACGGAAACCGTTCTTGGCGAGATCGAGATCGACATCGTGTTGCTTGGCGGTCTGCGCCACCATCGCGCGCGCCTGCTGGAGCTTGGCTGCGCGGTCGTTCAGCTTGATCTCGCAGAGCACGTCGCCGGCTTTGACGCGATCGCCCTTTTCGACGCGCAGCGCCTGGACGACGCCCTCGACCTCGGCCCGGACGTCGACGGAATGCAGCGCCTGGGTGCGACCGCGAATCGTAATCGTCGCGTCGCGATCCGCCGCGGCAAGTATCTGGACGCGCACGCGCGGGACATCGATAACCTTGGCTTGCGCGTCTCCGGTCGAGGCCTTGTGGCCGCCGAAGATGAAGCCAGAGCCAATCCACAGGACCACGAGCACGAGAATCACCAAAGCCGCGCGGTAGCTCGCTTTCAGGCGCATGAAGGAGGCGAAGGTGGATTTGAACATCTCGCGCTCTTCTATTCGGCCGCCTCGGCCTTTGGCTGTTCGATCTCGTGTCGGTGCGTGCGCAGAAAATCGAGCATCGCTTCATAGACGGCGCGGCCGAACCCCGAGACGAATTTCTCCCCGGGTGTTTGCGGCTGTGGCTTCATGTCGGAAAGCTGCGCGAGTTTTTCCTCGCTGACACGGATGTAGCAATCGAGCATCGACACGACGCGCTCGTGCGGCAACAGATGCGAGAACAACATCGCGAACACGAACGGCGAGCGGTGGCGATCTTCCGGAAGGGGTTTCAAAAGTGCCGCGATGAAGGCGCTGCGGCCGCTCTGGGTGATCGAATAAACCTTGCGATCCGGGCGCTTTTCCTGCGCTTCTTCGCGGACCGAGACGAGGCCTTCTTCCGTGAGGCGGTTAAGAGCGGGATAGATGGAGCCGAAGCTCGCTTCGACGAAATGCTGGTAGCCGTCGTCCTCGAACAGCTTCTTGATCTCATACCCTGTCGCGTCGCCGCGGGTGAGAATCCCCAAGCAGATTGTTCGTACGTCCATATTATGCCCCTAACGTCGATCTATATTGGACCGATATAGATCGATGCTATATATGTTCGCAGGTGCAATATTCAAGTGGGATTGGGCGCAAAACGAAGCGCGGCCCGCGCAAAGCAGGGCTGCACAGGCCGAGTTTCTCGCAAACTAGTGGCCAGTCAGATCAGTTCGATCCGGTCGACTTCAACGCCCTTGGTGCCTTGGCGCGTCGAAAAGCGGATACGTTGCTCAGGGCTCAACACGGAAAGTCCCGAACGCCGAAGCGCGCTGGCATGGCAATAGACGTCACCGCCGCCATTGTCGGGCATGACGAACCCGAAGCCCTTCTGATCGTTGAAGAATTTGACCCTGCCGTCGACCATGGGGCCGCTGGGACCGGCTTCCCGACCGCCGCCACTGCGCGGTTTGTCACCGCCAAAGCGGTCGCCGCCGCCGCTGCTAAACCGGTCTCCACCGCCAAACCGGTCGCTGAAACGGTCATCCCCGCCATAACGGTCTCCACCGCCGCCAAATCGATCACCACCGCCGAAGCGCTCGCCGCCCCCGTGCCGATCTCCACCACCGGACCGGTTTCCGCCGAAACGGTCGCCGCCGGCTCGATCTCCGCCGGAACGGGGGCGCTGTGACGGCGCAGGGTCGGCAGTGCTGGTGTCGATGCTGTGGACCGCGACGACCTGAAGCCCGCGCGGGGAATCCTGAAGATCGCACACCACAGTTGCCCCCTGCGGAACATTGGGCGTGCCTTGCGCTGCCAAAGCGGAAGCATGACAAAACGCGTCGCTGCCGTCTTCCAGTGTGACGAAGCCGTAACCCTTGGTGGAATTGAACCATTTGACCGTGCCCTTCACGGATGCTTTTGCGAGGGGCTGCGAGCCACTATTTTCAAAGTTCGCCATGGTATTGCCGATGTGACCTGCCGGCCGCTGTCCACGCACGCAAGCCCGCGTCCGGCGACGGGCAGTGCGGCACCCTCGTATCATGCCTAAAATCGCGGCCTAACCGCAACTGCTTAAAAGCCAAAATTGGAGTTCGGCCGCTGTCATGATTCCGCGGGCGAATTCCGTGAAATAGATGCCTCGGGCTGCCAAAATTGCCTGTCAGGTCCCACTGCACTGCGAAACGAAGGCCAAGGCGTCCGGCAGGCCCACAATTTCATTGTAGTGCGCGAAGTTCGCTCGTTCGGTCGCACGCCCCTCGAGAATTTCGGCATAGACCGCTTCAAGCCGCCGCGCGACGGCAAGAAGTGCGGTGACCGGCCGCAGCACGATCCGAAAGCCCATCTCCCGGAGGACTTCGACCGACAGGAATGGTGTTATTCCCTCCTCCACCATATTGGCGACAAGGAGCGCACCGGAAAATGTTTTCGCAATGAGCGCCAGTTCAGCTTCCGAGCGCGCGGCCTCCACGAACAGGATGTCCGCACCCGCATTCAGAAAAGCTTCGCCGCGCTGCAATGCCTCGTCGATGCCGTCAGTCGCAATTGCGTCCGTGCGCGCTATGATTTTGAAATCGGCGCTCGCACGCGCCGCGACGGCCGCGCGGATTTTGGCTGTAGCGTCGGCGAGGGGCACGACCACCTTGCCTTTCATGTGCCCGCAGCGTTTGGGCATCCCTTGGTCTTCAAGCTGGATGCACTGTGCGCCGGCCTGCTCATAGGCTCGCACGAGACGCGCTACGTTGGCCGGGCCGCCATGGCCATTGTCGCCGTCGGCGATGAGCGGCAGAGGCGCGATTGCAGATGCGATCGCACGCACCCGCTCGCTCATTTGATCCGGACCGACCAATCCGATGTCGGGAACGCCAAAGCTCGCCCCCGCAACGCCGAAGCCGGTCATATAGACGACGCGTGCGCCCGCTCGCGCCGCAATGCGCGCCGATAGGGCGTCATACGCGCCGGGCACGATGATTGGTTCACCCCTCTTCAGAAGAGAATCCAGACTCAGAGGCGGTTGGGCGATCATATCGAATTGTCCCTTTTTCCGGCCAAAGGGCCATCAATAAGTCTCCGTCGCACCTGGCGCCGAAGAAGTCACCATCATCTCATTTCGGCATTCTGCGAAATCGGGCGGACGGCGCACATTCCGGGCGGCCGCGCCTGGGAGATCAAGGCAATCGCCGACGCGAAGGCTTACAAAATCTCCGCGCCGGAACCGGGAATTCAAGGTCGCGATTCGCTGGACGGCCGAGGATTTGTTCCTGAAGACGCGAGCGGAGGATGCGGCGCGCCATTCAACGCTTGGCCCAATGCGGATTCGAGTTCGTGGCTCGAGACGGGCTTTCGCAAAATCGGCACATCGCCAAAACCGTCTTCCAGAATGTCCTCGCGATATCCGGTCATGAATATGAATGGGACCTGCTGCTTGCTCAGTATATGGGCAAGCGGAAAGACGAAATCGCCCCCGAGATTTACGTCGAGCACGGCGCCGTCGAACCGACGGTCGTTGGCGGCGGCGATCGCGCTGGCGAGATCCCCAAACGGACCCACCGCCTGATATCCCAGCTCAATCAAATGATTGCATGTCAGCATTCCGATGATCGCCTCGTCCTCCACTACGAGAATCTGTTTCTTGCCGGCATGTCCGTTGAGGTTGCGGTTCTCGGCATCGACTTTGCTATCGGCTGCGGGTTGGGAAAGCTTCCATGGCCTGCACAGCAGCTTGATCGTGCAGCGTAACCCTTCCGGTCTCCAGTCGAATTCGGCCGCTTCGCCATGTTGGCTGTGCAGGCTCGCGCCGATAATTTTCGTTCCGAATCCTTTGGTTGCGGGTGCGGAAACCGGCGGTCCGCCGTTCTCGATCCACCGTACGATCAGGAAATCGTCTTCCAACGACCAATGGATTTCCAGCTTGCCGCTCGGCTGGGAAAGCGCGCCGTATTTTGCAGCGTTGGTCGCCAGCTCGTGAATAATGAGAGCCACGGTCTGTGCTTTGTCCGGAGGAACGTTCAATGGAGGACCTGTGGCGGAAATCCGTCCGTCGTTCGTTCGATAGGGTGCAATTTCCTCTTCGACCAGTTTTACGACATCTGCACCCACCCAACGCGACTGCGACAGCAATTCATGCGTTTGCGCCAGCGCGCGTATGCGTCCCTCGATCACGCCGATATAGGACGTCACGTCGGGCGCACGGCCCAGTCGGATGATGGCCTGGACAAGGGCGAGCGCGTTCCTCGCACGATGATCCACTTCGCGCGCAAGAAGCGTCTGATACGACTCGGCCTCTTTGCGGTCGGTGATGTCGATCGTGACGCCGTTGACTCGCAGCAGCTTGTCATCCGGGCCGAACGTCGCCGCGGCGGCGACAAGGCACCAGCGAACCTCGCCATCCGCCCTGACGATGCGGATTTCCGCCTGCATCGTGTTCCTGAGGCTGGACGCGTCCTTCAAGGCGTTCATCAGGCTCAACCAGTCGTCCGCATGAATCAGGGATTGAACGGACTGAGAGGTTGGCGGCGAAGCCTCGGGCTCGATTCCGAAAATGCGGCATTGCCCTTCGTCCACACGCCAGGATCCGTCGGCGAAGTCGTAATCCCAGGAACCCATATTGCCGGCCGCAAGCGCCACACCTCGGCCCTGCTCGCTGCGCGTCAGGCGTGCGTTGGAGGCCTCCAATGCGGCTGTCCGTTCGGCGACACGATCTTCAAGATCCCGGTTCAATTCCTTCAGCTGTCTCGTCTTGCGATGCAATTCTGCGAAGACGCGAACCTTCGCGCGCAGCAATTCGGGAATGACCGGCACCGGCACGTAGTCGACCGCGCCGGCCTCATAGCCGCGCAAATAATCGGCCTCGGACAGATGAATCGCGGAAATGAATATAATGGCCGTACGCTGGAACCGCGGGTGCTCCCGGATCATGGCGGCCAACTCGAAGCCGTCGAGCTCGGGCATGCAGACATCGACAAGGACGACAGCCACATCGTGCTTCAGCAGCACTTCGAGCGCTTCCTTGGCGGACGAAGCCATAATGAGGTTTTCGTCGAGGGCTCGCAACATCACCTCGTAGCTCAAAAGCTTGCCCGGCTGGTCGTCGACCAGGAGCACATTGACCTTATCGTTGGCATCCATGGCCATCTCCTAGCGGTGGAGCCACATACGCAAAGCGGACAAAAGCTGTTCCGTGTTGACCGGCTTCGCGAGATAGTCGGACGCGCCGGCATCGAGACACTTCTCGCGGTCGCCTTTCATCGCTTTGGCCGTCAGCGCGACGATGGGCAACCGCCGGAATTTCGGATTTTGGCGGATCCGCGCCATCGTCTGGTAGCCGTCCATTTCCGGCATCATGATATCCATCAAGACGACCGCCAGATCCGGCGTCTGCTCGACGAGCTCGATCGCTTCGCGCCCGGTTGTGGCGGTCAGCACCTGCATTCCCCGGCGTTCCAGGATGCTGGAGAGCGCGAAGATGTTGCGCGCGTCGTCGTCTACCAGGAGCACCGTGCGTCCGACCAGGTCTTCGTCGGAATTGTTCAGGCGCTCCAGCATCTTCTGTTTTTCGGGCGGCAGATCCGTCACGACGCGGTGCAGGAACAGAGCCGTCTCGTCGAGCAAACGCTCCGGAGATTCCACGCCCTTGACAACGATGCTGCGGGCCATCGTGTGCAATTGCGCGTCTTCTTCTGCGGACAGTTCGCGGCCCGTGAATACGATGACGGGGATTTCCGAGAGCTCGGCCTCCTCGCGCAAACGCTCCAGGATCTCGAAGCCCGTGATGTCCGGAAGCCGCAGATCGAGCACGACGCAATCGCAGGGCTGCGCGCGCAGAATTTCGAGCGCTTCGGCACCCGTGCCGGCGTTGACAATCTCGATGTCGTCATGTCCCAACAATTCCGCGATCGTCAGTTGCTCGGCCGTATTGTCTTCGACGACCAGCAGCCGTTTGCGCCGCGGGCGCGCATAGGTCTTGATGCGGGAGATCGCGTCCTGAACGCCTTCCGTTGTCGCCGGCTTGGTGACGAACGAGAATGCGCCCCGCGCAAGCCCGTGCTGGCGGTCTTCGTCCAGCGTCACGATCTGGACAGGGATGTGGCGCACAAGCGGATTGTGCTTCAGCTGGCTGAGGACGTTCCAGCCCAGCATGTCGGGCAGAAAGACGTCGAGAGAGATGGCAGTCGGCCGGTATTCCAGTGCAAGCTCCAGCGCGTCTATTCCACGCGCTGCAACGAGAACTTTGAATCCGGCGCCGTGGGCCAGATCGACCAGCACACGCGCGTAATGCGGATCGTCTTCGACGATCAGAAGCACGGAGTCGCCTGAAACGATGTCGATTCGATCGTCCAGCACGGGATCGGCGGGCCGTTCGGGCGCCGCGGCCGTGAAACCGATCGCAGAAGACGGGGCGGGTTGCGGGCTCACCTTGGGCCCGATGGTCGGTCCGACGTAACGCAACGGCAGATAGAGCGTGAACGAGCTGCCGGCACGTGGTGTGCTGCGCAGGTGGATTTCGCCGCCGAGAAGATTTGACAGTTCGCGGCTGATGGCGAGCCCCAATCCCGTACCGCCATATTTTCGGCTAGTGCTGGCGTCGGCCTGCTGGAACGCTTCGAAGATGATCTTCTGCTTCTCGAGCGGAATGCCGATACCTGTGTCGGACACTTCGAACGCAACCACCGTCTGGGCTTGTCCGAGAACCGGATGACCCGCCGTCCACCCGGAATCGGCCTTCGAAACGGTAAGCTTGACGCCGCCGCGTTCGGTGAACTTGAAAGAATTCGAAAGAAGATTCTTGAGCACCTGCTGCAGGCGTTTTGAATCGGTGAGAATAGTGCGGCCCAGGCTTGGGTCGACCTGCACGTCGAAAGATATGGGGCGGCCCTCCGCTTCGTGCCGGAACGGGCGTGCGACCGCCTCGACGACGCTGCCAATGGCGATTTCCTCGGCGTCGACCGTCACCGTGCCCGATTCGATCTTGGACAGGTCCAGTATATCGCTGATCAGATTGAGCAGGTCCGTGCCCGCACCGTGAATGGTGCGCGCGAATTCGACCTGCTTGGGGGTCAAATTGCTGTCGGGATTGTCGGACAGCTGCTGGCCGAGAATCAGGATGCTGTTCAGCGGCGTCCGTAACTCATGGCTCATATTGGCCAGGAACTCGGACTTGTATTTCGACGTCAGCGCAAGCTCCGTCGCTTTTTCCTCCAGCGCGCGGCGGGCCTGCTCGATTTCCTGGTTCTTGCGCTCGACCTCCACGTTCTGTTCGGCCAGCTGTTGCGCTTTCTGTTCCAGCTTTTCGTTGGTCTGCTGCAACTCGGTCTGCTGAGTCTGCAGTTCGCCGGCGAGCTGCTGGGACTGCTTGAGCAGCCCTTCTGTCTGCATCGTCGCCTCGATGGAGTTGAGCACGATGCCGATATTTGCGGTGAGTTGTTCGAGAAATGCGATCTGCAAATCGGTGAAGTCGCTGAGCGAGGACAGCTCGATAACAGCCTTCACCTGGCTTTCGAACAGAATGGGCAGCACGACGATACTGCTGGGCGTGACCTTCAACAGCGCGGAATTGATGGGCGCCGCGCTTTCGCGCAATCCGCTGATGAGTATACGCCGCTTGTCGAGCGCGCATTGGCCAACCAGGCCCTCTCCCGGGGCGATCCAGCTCGGATGCCCGTCGACACGATCGTCGGCATAGGCGGACAGAAGCCGGAGCTTCGTGTCTTCGTTGTTAATCTGATAGAGAACGCCCAACTGCGCATCGACGAGGGGAGTCAGCTCGGACAAGAGCAACCGTCCCACCGCCTCGAGATCGCGCTGACCCTGAAGCATGTTGGTGAATTTGGCGAGATTGGTCTTGAGCCAGTCCTGATCGGTGTTCTGCTCCGTCGTCAGGCGCAGATTTCCGATCATGGTGTTGATGTTGTCTTTCAGTTCCGCCACTTCGCCGCGCGCATCGACCTGAATGGAGCGCGTCAGGTCGCCTTTGGTCACGGCAGTCGCGACTTCGGCGATGGCGCGCACCTGGGTGGTGAGGTTCGCCGCGAGCAGGTTCACGTTTCCGGTCAGGTCCTTCCAGGTGCCTGCGGCGCCGGGCACGTTGGCCTGGCCGCCGAGGCGTCCTTCGACACCCACTTCGCGCGCAACCGTTGTGACCTGATCGGCGAAAATCGCAAGCGTTTCTGTCATGTTGTTGATGGTCTCGGCGAGTGCGGCCACTTCGCCTTTCGATTTCACGGTGAGGTTCTGCTTGAGTTCGCCGTTCGCCACGGCCGTCACTACCTTTACGATGCCGCGTACCTGTTCGGTCAAATTGGCGGCCATCACGTTGACGGTATCGGTCAGGTCTTTCCAGGTTCCCGCGACGCCGGGTACCTGCGCCTGTCCGCCCAGCTTGCCTTCTGTGCCCACTTCGCGCGCCACGCGCGTCACCTCGGCGGCGAACGCGTTCAACTGATCCACCATCGTGTTGATGGTGTTTTTGAGTTCGAGAATCTCGCCTTTCACGTCCGCGGTAACCTTGCGCGACAGGTCGCCGCGGGCGACGGCGGTGGTCACTTCCGCGATATTCCGAACCTGGGTTGTCAGGTTGGCCGCGAGCAGGTTCACGTTGTCGGTGAGGTCCTTCCATGTGCCGGCCACGCCGGGAACCTGCGCCTGTCCGCCCAAGCGGCCTTCGGTGCCCACTTCGCGTGCCACGCGCGTCACTTCCGCCGCAAAGGACCGCAACTGCTCGACCATCGTGTTAAGCGTGTCTTTCAGAAGCAGAATCTCGCCACGCACGTCGACGGTGATCTTCTTCGACAGGTCGCCGCCTGCGATGGCGGTGGCGACTTCGGCGATGTTGCGGACCTGTGCGGTCAGGTTGCTCGCCATGAAATTCACGTTGTCGGTGAGGTCCTTCCAGGTGCCTGCTACGCCAGGAACCTGCGCCTGTCCGCCCAGCTTGCCTTCTGTGCCCACCTCGCGCGCCACCCGCGTCACTTCGGCGGCAAAGGCATTGAGCTGGTCCACCATGGTGTTGATGGTGTTCTTCAGTTCGAGAATTTCGCCTTTCACGTCCGCGGTCACTTTGCGCGAGAGGTCGCCGCGCGCCACGGCCGTGGTCACTTCGGCGATGTTGCGGACCTGCGTCGTCAGGTTTGCCGCCAGCAGGTTTACGTTGTCGGTCAAATCTTTCCACGTACCCGCCACACCCGGCACCTGCGCCTGGCCGCCGAGACGGCCTTCCGTACCCACTTCGCGCGCCACGCGCGTCACTTCGTTGGCAAAACGGTTGAGCTGATCCACCATCGTGTTCAGCGTTTCCTTGAGCTGGAGAATCTCGCCGCGCACGTCGACTGTGATCTTGCGCGACAGATCGCCGCCGGCGACCGCGGTTGCAACTTCGGCGATGTTGCGCACCTGCGCCGTCAGATTGCCGGCCATGGAGTTGACCGAGTCCGTCAGGTCTTTCCAGGTGCCGCCCACGTCTGGCACTTCAGCCTGGCCGCCTAGCTTGCCTTCCGTGCCAACCTCGCGCGCCACGCGCGTCACTTCGGAAGCAAATGCGTTCAGCTGGTCCACCATCGTGTTGATGGTGTCCTTCAGCTGCAGAATCTCGCCGCTGACATTGACAGTGATCTTTTTCGACAAATCGCCACGCGCGATGGCAGTGGCGACTTCGGCGATGTTGCGCACCTGACCCGTGAGGTTGCGCGCCATGGAGTTGACCGAGTCCGTCAGGTCGTTCCAGGTGCCCGCGACGCCGCGCACCACGGCCTGGCCGCCGAGCTTGCCTTCAGTGCCAACTTCGCGGGCGACACGCGTCACTTCGGAGGCGAACGCGTTGAGCTGGTCGACGGTGGTGTTGATGGTTTCCTTGAGTTGGAGAATTTCACCTTTCACGTCCACCGTGATTTTCTTGGACAGGTCGCCATTCGCGATGGCCGTCGACACATCGGCGATATTGCGCACCTGTGCGGTCAGGTTGCTCGCCATCGAGTTAACGGAATCGGTCAGGTCTTTCCACGTACCGGCCACGCCCAACACGTTTGCCTGACCGCCGAGTCGGCCTTCGGTCCCCACTTCGCGTGCCACACGCGTCACCTCCGACGCGAATGCGTTGAGCTGATCCACCATCGTGTTGATGGTTTCCTTGAGCTGCAGGATCTCGCCGCTCACATTCACGGTGATCTTCTTCGACAGGTCGCCGCCGGCGATTGCCGTCGCCACCTCGGCGATGTTGCGGACCTGGGCGGTCAGGTTGCTCGCCATGAAGTTCACGTTGTCGGTCAGGTCTTTCCATGTGCCCGCAACGCCAGGTACCTGCGCCTGTCCGCCGAGCTTGCCTTCGGTGCCCACTTCGCGGGCCACGCGCGTCACTTCCGAGGCAAACGAATTGAGTTGATCCACCATCGTGTTGATGGTGTCCTTGAGTTCGAGGATTTCGCCGCGCACATCGACGGTGATCTTGCGCGAAAGGTCGCCGCGGGCCACCGCCGTGGTCACCTGAGCAATGTTGCGCACCTGGTCCGTCAGGTTGCCGCACATCGCGTTGACGGAGTCGGTCAGGTCTTTCCAGGTGCCTGCCACGCCCGGCACGAGGGCCTGGCCGCCGAGTTTGCCTTCTGTGCCCACTTCGCGGGCCACGCGCGTCACTTCCGATGCGAAGGATCGCAGCTGATCCACCATCGTGTTGATCGCCTCCTTGAGCTGCAGGATCTCGCCGCGTACGTCGACGGTAATCTTCTTCGACAAATCGCCGTTCGCCACCGCGATCGTCACTTCGGCGATGTTGCGAACCTGAGCCGTCAGGTTGCTCGCCATCGAGTTCACGCTCTCGGTGAGGTCCTTCCAGACGCCGGTCACCTCGCGGACCTGCGCCTGGCCGCCGAGCTTTCCTTCTGTGCCCACCTCGCGCGCCACGCGCGTCACTTCCGAGGTGAATATGGACAATTGCCGGATCATCGTGTTGACGATGGTGGCCGAACGCAGGAATTCGCCCTGTAGCGGGCGACCCTCGACTTCCAGGTGGACCGTCTGGAGTAAGTCGCCCTTGGCGACGGCCGCGATGGTGCGCGTGACTTCGGCGGTGGGCCACAACAGGTCGTCGATGAGCGTGTTGACCGAGAGCTCCATTTCGGCCCACGAACCCTGCGAACGGCCAAACTTGACGCGGTGACGTGTTTTACCTTGGCGGCCGACGACTTCGCCAACCCGTTCCAGCTGCTGGGCCATGCGCTCGTTGGCCGCCACGATCTCGTTGAAGGTGTCTGCGATCTTGCCGGCCAAGCCCACACGGTCGCCTGCCATGCGAACGGAAAAATCGCCGTCGCGCATACCCTGGAGGACGCTCATCAACTCCTCCAGGTCGAGGGTCGCGTCGCCGTGATTCGAAAGTCCGTTGCCATTGGTTTTGAGCGGCGGCAAACTGGAAGTTGTGCGCTTGGCGGAATGCGCGGTGGCGGCGTCATGCGCTTTCATGGGGCACCTTGTGCAGAAGCGAGGCTGAAGAGGCGAATGGCGCGGCAGGTCCGTTGCGATGTGAGGGAGTTTCGAGGGGACACACTCCGGCCGTCGGGTCGACGTGTGCGTCCCCGACTCTCAAAGCCCCCCGTGTGCGGCCCAAGCGCACGCCAGACCCTCCGTTCCGCAAATCGAAACGCATTTCCAAAAAAAGGGTTCCGTCCATTTTTCCGAGGCGATTGGCGGTTTCCGTTCCTGGAATCCGCCCCTATCGGCTCGGATCTGCCATCCGTCCTGACCTGAAGACGCGCGCGCGACAGATTTGCCGGGGTCATGTCCAGACCAAATTGCCTAGCGTGCGCCGGAGGTTTCCTCGGATGTGCCGATTTGGCTCAAGGGCAATGAACCGCTAGTCGCTCCAGGTCGTCGCGATGTGCTCGGGATCGTCCTGAGTGTTCCGCTCGAAGGTCAGAAAGTCGTAATAGCCGCAGCGGCCGCCCGGAAAGGTGCGGCAGGTTGAAGGCCGCGCCGTATAGACGGTGCAACGCCTTTTGTCCGTGTCGAAGAACTGGCAGACCTTGCCGAAATGCTCGTCCGCCTTGCGGCGCATGGTGTATTTCTCGTCTTCCTGCGGCTTTGTGTATTTCTTCTTGGCTTCGCGGAAGCCCAGGTCGAAATGCTTGGCCAGCCGCCAGACGTCCTTCTTGGTCAGGGGAATGATGGGATAGGAGCAGCAATATCCCGGGCATTTTGCACAATTGAACAGCATTGCGGGTTCCGGATCGTAGACGCCGATGGAGGCATCTTGTTTCGCCAGTCGGAGTTTTCAAATCGTCGAGTCGATGCGCATCACTGTGCCACGACAAATGGTGCATGGCTACGGCGCGGGATCGGGGGCGGAAAGAACACTGGGGCCGGCCGCGAGCGCGTGTTTCTCGAACGACTGCTGGGCAATCGGTTCAAGGCTGGCGATAAGTCCCTTGAGTCCTTCGGCGGTTTCTCTGATGAACTCGTAGCTGCCTTCGCGTCGTGCGCGGAGTTCCACGATATGGTCCTCGATTTCTTGGTGTTGAAGGTCCGGTAGGTTGGGCGTGGTTTTGAGGAACATCTGCTCGGCTGCAATCTCATTTGTCGCGTCGAATATCGAGTCCATGGGCATCGCTAGGCGCAGGACCACACTGTGAATCTTCGCCCGCAATGCCGCATTGCGGATATCGAACAAGCTCTCCCGGTTGCGGTCGTAAATGTCGATCTCGCGGCGGGCCGAGCGCAACATGCGCAATGTTATGGGTCCGAAGGGATCGCCCCGCCCATATATTTCATGGGTCATGTTGAGGATGATGCCAAGCGTCGACAGGACCTCGGCAAAGAGAAGGGCAGCGTTGCGTTCCCGCCGCCCGTGCTCGAGATGCCGCTCGAGCTGGGTGGCGCAGAACCCGCCGCCCGTTGCCAGAAGCGCGCCGAGAAGGACGGTCCACACGGTACTCGTATTACCCAGAAAGTCATAGGTCTCGGGACGCATCGAATCTCCCCCGCTGGAAGCGGCGCCACATAATAGCAGCCGGCTGCACGATTGCCGCACGGCTGAAGTCGCCCGGGGAAGAGTGCTAGTCTGATGCGGAGTTTCCCTTGGAACGCCCTGTCAGGATGGAAAGATGCAGCCCTTCATCGCAAGCGTGGCCCAGCTTGCCTCAGTGCCGTTCACCCCCATGGCGTCGGCCGAAAAGGCCGCCGCGTGTATCGCGCGAACAGGTCGCGAAGGCTCGAAGCTTCTTGTGTTCCCGGAAGCCTATCTGGGCTTCTATCCCAAAGGCGCAAGCTTCGGCGCAGTGGTGGGCGCTCGATCCAAAGAAGGCCGGGCTGCGTTCCAGCAATACTTCGAAGCCGCCGTCGATGTACCCGGCCCCGAGACATCGCTGATCGCCGATGCCGCATGCGAGGCGGGGGTATTTGTGGTCATGGGTGCGATCGAGCGCTCGGGCGGCACGCTCTACTGCACCGCGCTGTTCTTTGATGGCCCCAAGAGGCTTATCGGCAAGCATCGGAAACTGATGCCGACAGCAGCGGAGCGTTTGATTTGGGGCTTCGGCGATGGCTCGACGATGCGTGTGTTCGATTCCAGCATCGGCTGCGTGGGCGCAGTCATCTGCTGGGAGAACTACATGCCGATGTTGCGCATGCATATGTATAGTCAGGGTGTCGCGCTTTATTGCGCGCCGACAGCCGATGATCGCGAGACCTGGTTGCCGTCCATGCGCCACATTGCGTTCGAGGGCCGCTGTTTCGTGCTGACCGCCTGCCAGCATATCCGCCGCGGCGCGTATCCCGACAATTATGAATGCTCCTTCGGCGACGATCCCGAAACCGTGTTGATGCGCGGCGGCAGCGCCATCGTCGATCCGCTGGGTCACGTGCTGGCCGGACCGGATTTCATCGGCGAGACCGTGCTGTCGGCGGAAATCGATCCCGGCCTAAATGCGCAGGCCAAATACGATTTCGACGTAGTCGGACATTATGCGCGGCCCGATATTTTCAGCCTGTCAGTGAACGAAGCGCCGATGCCTGCTGTCTCGCCGAAGCGTTGATGGCGGTCGAGGCCCGGAAAGAGGAACACACAATGGTCGATGACTGGTCCAGTCTGGTTGGCGAATTGGAGCGGTTGCTCAAGCTGCGTTCCATCGCGTTCGGCATGAAACTATTCGAGCGCCGCGAGGATATGGAGGTGATTCCGAAAATACGCCGGCCGCAATCCATCCACACACTCGATCAGATTGTCGGGCAAGCGTCCCGGCTCGGCTGGACGGTGGGCATCACCTCCGACGATCTGGTGGGTGCGCAATGCCGCGCTGTCGTGGGGCTTGGGAAAGCCAAAACGGACGAGTGGAAATCTGGCAAGCACATGACTGGCGTGTGGTTCAGCACGATCGAAGACGCTGGTGCCCATCAAAGCGCGATGCATTGCGTGCCGGACGGCCGCTTCGACGCCTTGGCCGTGGCGCCGCTTGCAAGCGGCAAGCTCGACCCTCCCGACATCGCGCTTTTCTACGCGACGCCCGGTGCGATGATCTATTTCATCAACGGGTTGCAGTGGTCGGGCTACAAGCGGTTCGACTGGAGCGTGGTGGGGGAGTCGGCCTGCGCCGATTCGTGGGGTCGCGCGCTTTCCAAGCGTGAACCGAGTCTGTCGATTCCGTGTTTCGCCGAGCGGCGCTATGGTGGGGTTCTGGATGATGAAATGTTGATGGCTGTGCCTCCGGAATATTTGGTGAAGGCGATCGAGGGCATGAAGGCCTTGGCAAAAAACGGCTTCCGATATCCGTTCCCGCAATATGGTATGCAGCAGGACGTCCGCGCCGGAATGGCCGTGAGTTATGCCGATCGGAAATAACGAAGCCGGCAGGCATCGACCGACCCGATTGACGCAGGCGTCCGGCCAATCTTTTGTTCTGGCTGAAAATATGTGAGCGGTCCCATGTCTGAAGCGAATTCAGAATCCACCGACAACGTGGCAACCGCACTCGGCGATGCGGCGAAAGTGCTTGGGACGAATGCGCAGGCCGCCGAAGCGCAACTGCGCGAAATTCTGAACACCGCTCCGGGCCATCCCCAGGCACTGCTGATGCTGGGGTCAGCTTTAAGACGTCAGGGACGGAACGAGGCCGCGCTCGATATTCTCGAACCGCTCGCCAAATCGAAGCCGAACGTGGCGATGGCGCAATTCGAGGCTGGTCTTGCATTCACAAGCTTGGGCAAGACCCGCGACGGAATTGCCGCGTTGATGCACGCGGTCGAACTGAATCCAAGACTTGCCGCGGCGTGGCGCGAACTGGGCGATCAGTTGACAATCGTGGGCGATACGGATGCGGCCGATAACGCGTACTTGAACCAGATTAAAGCGTCGGTGCACGATCCACGACTACTCGAGGCTGCGGCGGCGCTGAACAAAAACGAAGTCGGTGTGGCGGAACGTTTGTTGCGCGGGTTTCTGAAGAAATTTCCAACCGACGTGCATGCTCTTCGCATGTACGCCGAAGTGGGATTGCGGCTGCGCCGTTACGAAGATGCCGAAAGTCTTTTTGCAAGGTGTCTTCAACTGGCTCCAGGTTATCTCGCCGCACGGCACGGCTATGCCATCGTTCTTCATCGCATGAGCCGAGCGCCGGAACTGCTTGCGCAAACGGAACTTCTGCTGAAGCGGGCGCCCGACAATCCGAGCTTCCGCAATTTGAAAGCTGCCGCACTGGCCCGGGTCGGTGATTTCGCGGGCGCCATCGAAGTGTACGAGAAACTCATCAAGGACCATCCGGATCAGCTCAAGGTTTGGCTGAGTTACGGCCATGCGCTCAAGGCCGAAGGCCGGAAGGACGATGCCATCGCTGCTTACCGCAGATGTATCGCGCTGCAATCGGATTTCGGCGAAGCCTATTGGAGTCTCGCCGATATCAAGACGTTCCACTTTTCGCCCACGGAGATGGAAGACATTCGCGGGCAGCTTGCGCGTGGCCGGCTGACCGACGAAGACCGCTACCATCTAGAATTCGCCCTGGGAAAGGCGCTCGAAGACGAAAGACTCTATGGCGAATCCTTCGCGCACTACGCTCGCGGCAACGAGCTGCGGCGCGCGGGAATCGAGTACTTCGCTGGCGACACCGCCGATCATGTGCAGCGTTCCAAGTCGCTGTTCACGGCGGAGTTCTTTCGCGAGCGCGCAGACATGGGGCATGCCGCGCTGGACCCCATCTTCGTCGTCGGCTTGCCGCGATCGGGTTCTACTTTGATCGAGCAAATCCTCGCGAGCCATTCGGCAGTGGAAGGAACCGCAGAGTTACACGAGATTGTCTCTTTCGCCCGGAGGCTCATCGGCAAGGCGCGCCGGGGCGAAATGTCCGCCTATCCCGATGTGCTTGCCGCACTGAAGCCCGAAGATCTTGACGCGCTCGGCCGGGAATATCTCGCACGTACAAGGATTCAGCGTCACAGCGGCAAGCCGTTTTTCGTCGACAAGATGCCGAACAGTTTCCTGCATATCGGATTGATCCAACTGATTCTTCCGAATGCGAAAATTATCGATGTGCGACGGCATCCTCTTGGATGCACCCTTTCCTGCTTCAAGCAGCATTTCGCCCGCGGCCAGGGCTTTACGTACAGTCTCGCCGACCTCGGCCTATACTATCGCGACTATGTCGGCTTGATGGCGCATTTCGATGTGGTTCTGCCCGGACGCGTCCACCGCGTGATCTACGAGGAACTGGTCGAGAGCACCGAATGCGAAGTGCGGCGGTTGCTCGCCTATTGCGGCCTGCCATACGAGGAGAATTGCCTCAGGTTTTACGAGACCAAACGCTCCATACGTACACCGAGCTCCGAGCAGGTCCGCACTCCCATCTTCAAGGATTCCATCGAGCATTGGCAAAATTTCGAGCCGTGGCTCGGTCCGCTGAAAGTGGCGCTGGGACCGGTGCTTGAAGCCTATCCCGATACACCCCTTTGAGAGCGCCATAATTTTTTTGCGTTGTTGTAACACAACCAATCACTTGGGCGGGTGAAGCACCGTGCATATTTTGATAAGAGTGGTTCCTAAGCATGCGAACAGCGCGGAAAGCAAGGATTTAGGATCGTAAAGTATGGAAAAGATGTCGCCAGTCCGCTCGCTTGAAGGCTTAGCGTGCGTCCGGGTGTTATCCGGCGTGACTCCCGACCTTCAGGCCGTCGCGTCGCAATATTCAGTGTCGATTACGCCGGCAATGCTTGCGCTGATCGATCCCGCCGATGCTCACGATCCCATTGCCGCGCAATTCGTGCCGTCCGTTCACGAACTTTCGGTGCATCCCGAAGAGCGCAGCGACCCCATCGGGGACGATTGCCATACGCCTGTCGAAGGCATCGTGCATCGTTATCCGGACAGGGTGCTATTGAAGCTTCTGCTGACGTGCCCCGTCTATTGCCGGTTTTGCTTCCGACGCGAGCAAGTCGGTCACGCTTCCGGAATGCTGACAGCGGACGCGCTGGAGCGGGCTCTTGCCTATGTAAGGGAGCATTCCGAAATCTGGGAAGTCATCCTCACCGGCGGCGATCCGTTGATGTTGTCGGACCGACGCCTGGCGGACGCGATAACCCGCCTCAATGACATCGATCATGTCAAAGTGCTGCGCATCCATACACGTGTGCCGGTTGTCGACCCAGCGCGCATTACGCCGGAATTGATACAGGCGTTACGCGGGCGGATGCCGGTCTATATTCTTCTTCATTGCAATCATGCCCGCGAACTTGCCCCGGAAGCGCGCGCTGCTTGTGCGCGCATCGTCGACGCCGGCATTCCGATGCTGTCTCAAAGCGTGTTGCTCCGCGGGGTCAACGATACCACCGAGAGCTTGGAAGGTCTGATGCGCGCGCTCGTCGAGAGCCGGGTCAAACCGCATTATCTGCATCATTGCGATTTCGCGCGCGGCACAAGTCATTTTCGCGTACCGATCGCCAAAGGCCGGGCTTT
>Ga0302325_10005084_pt1 | contig 30127 bp, 25 predicted proteins | sample Palsa_T0_2_FD_201948 | JGI IMG/M metagenome (GOLD analysis project Ga0302325, IMG submission 201948) | Peat permafrost microbial communities from Stordalen Mire near Abisko, Sweden - Palsa_T0_2 | ecosystem: Environmental > Terrestrial > Soil > Palsa > Peat permafrost | place: Sweden: Abisko... | reverse complement strand
CTCTTCGGCCTCGAGCAGGATCACCTTCACGCCGCGCTCCGCCAGATGCAAGGCCGTCGACAGGCCGGTGACCCCGCCACCGATGATTACGACGTCGGCTCTGCACTGCGCATTCAGCGCGCCAGTATCGGGAGCAGGCTCGGCGGTCTGTTGATATAAGTTCGGCATAGGACGCCTCCCATGTTAGCGTGCCTGATGGATTTGAATCCCCTCCAATGGGCGACCGGCGCGCTTGGCGCCATCCTGGTGGGGATTTCCAAGACCGGCCTCGCTGGATTGAGCGCGCTGTCCGTCGCGGTGTTTGCGCAGGTCTTTCCGAGCAAGCAGGCGACCGGATTGGTATTGCCTCTGCTGATCCTCGGCGATTTTCTGGCGGTGCTCATTTATCGCCAACACGCGCAGTGGCGCCACCTGCGCAAGCTGTTCCCTTGGACCGCCGCGGGCGTGGTGCTCGGTTACTTCACCCTCGCTCACGTGTCCGATCGGGGCGCGCGCTACTTGATCGGCGCAATCATCATTTGCCTGGCTGGCTTGAGCTATTGGTGGCGATCTCAATCCACGCGCGCCGAGCAGCGCGCGCTCAGCGTGCACTGGAGCGTGGGCGCCTCGATCGGAATTGCCGCCGGCTTCATCACCCTGATTGCGAATGCGGCAGGCCCGCTGATGGCGATGTATTTCGTGGCCATGCGCCTGCCAAAACTCGAATACGTCGGCACCGCCGCCGTGTTTTTCATGCTGCTCAATCTTTTCAAGGTGCCCTTCATGGTCGATCTTGGGCTCATCAACTTCGCCAGCATCAAATTCAACCTCATGCTGGCACCGGGAGTGCTACTGGGCGTCGCCGCGGGCCGCTGGCTGCTGGCCAGAATCAATCAGAATGCATTCGAGCAAACGGTGTTGATATTAAGCGCCACGGCGGGCATCTTGCTGATCCTGTAGCGCTTGCCGGAAGTTCACAATCTGGCGCATCATGCGGCGGCGGCCGCGAAACAAAGGAAGAAACATGCAGTATCAAGGCATATTTGGCCTCATCGTGCTGATCGCCGATGTATGGGCGATCGTCAACATTTTTCAAAGCAGCGCGGAAACCGGCAACAAGGTGCTGTGGACCGTGGTCGTGATATTGCTGCCCGTGCTGGGATTCATTCTTTGGTACTTCCTCGGTCCAAGGACCGGAAGGTCCTAGCAGGCAACGCTCGGCTCAAGCGCGCAAGCGCTGTGGACGCAGCAAATGCGCCGCCTCATCGCCGCTGTCGCGCAGCGCCACGTCGACGGCGGCCAATGCGCGGTGCCGTACCGTCGGCGCAGTCCCCGCCGGAAGAGCCACCGCGGCGCCGAGCTGCAGCACCGTCGTCTCGAGCGCTTTCTGCAGGCCATCCGCTGGGTTCGCGATCACTTCGCAATCCAGACGGGTCAGGTCATTGTTCAGCGCGGAAAGCTGGCGCTTGGCGCGCTCGAGGACTGCGAAATCGCGCGACCCGCTCGATCGCGCCAGGTCGCGGATATCCTCGCGAGCACCGTCGAGCACGCGATCGAGCCGCTCGAACCATTCAATCCAAGACAGCGAACTGTACAAGAGCGTTTCCTAGTTGGTGCGCGTGTGGCGCGGTCTATGGCAACTGTTCGCGTTGTTATTTCGAGCAGAGACTACCCTCGTTGCGTCCCGACCGCTACCCTTGGATTGCGCGTAGTGCGAGACACTTATAACTTTATCAACTATGTACTTGAAGAACCTAGGATAACAATGCGCCCACGCAGTCATGAGCACCACAGCTTGCAGGGTCTCGGCTGGCTGCGCGCGAGCGTGCTGGGGGCAAACGACGGAATCGTCTCGACCTCCAGCCTGATCCTCGGTGTCGCGGCGGCGCACGCGGCGCACGCGGACATCCTGCTGAGCGCGATTGCGGCGCTGGTCGCCGGAGCGATGTCGATGGCAACCGGAGAATACGTGTCGGTGCATTCCCAGGCCGACTCGGAGGCAGCGGCACTGGCGCAGGAACGCGCCGAGCTGGCGGTGGATTACGCGGGCGAGCGCCACGAGCTATCGGAAATTTATGTGCGTCGCGGCCTGGATCGGCCGCTTGCAAAACAAGTGGCGGAGCAACTCATGGCTCATGACGCCCTAGGTGCGCACGCGCGCGACGAACTGGGACTGACCGCAACCTTGCGCGCGCGGCCGCTGCAGGCGGCGCTTGCCTCCGCCGGAAGCTTTGCCTTGGGCGCGCTGATTCCCGTATTGGTCGTCGCGGCGACGCCCCCGCGCTTGTTGATTCCCGCCACGGTGCTTGCCTCACTGCTATGCCTCTTGGGGCTGGGCGGATTGTCCGCCAGGATCGGCGGCGCTGCGGCCATTGCGGGCGCGCTGCGAGTCGCGTTTTGGAGCGCGCTTGCGATGGCGGTCACCGCGGGCGTCGGCGCCGCGATAGGCGCCTTTCGATGAGCGAAAACCGCAGGATCGTCTTAGCCAAGCGGCCCAAGGGCGCGCTCACGCTGGATTGCTTTCGCTTGGAGCGCGCGCCGCTGCCGCAAGCGCAGGACGGCCAGGTGCTGCTGCGCACGCTGTGGTTGTCGCTCGATCCGTATATGCGCGGGCGCATGAACGATGCACCCTCGTATGCCGCGCCGGTCGCCATCGGCGAGGTCATGACCGCAGGCGGGGTGTGCCGCGTGATCGAGTCGCGCAATTCCGAATACCGGCCTGGCGAACTGGTGGTGGCCACCTGCGGTTGGCAGGAATTTTCGGTCTGCGGCGCCGAGGACCTGCAGAGGCTGCCGGCGGGGACGGCGCGCCCGTCCCTTGCGCTCGGAGTTCTCGGGATGCCGGGATTCACCGCCTACATGGGCTTGCTGGAAATAGGCAAGCCGCAACGCGGCGAAACAGTCGTGGTGGCCGCGGCGACCGGCGCGGTCGGCTCTGTGGTCGGACAGATCGCAAAGCTCAAGGGCTGCCGTGCCGTCGGCGTCGCCGGCGGCGCCGAAAAGTGCGCATGGGCGGTCGAGGCACTCGGCCTCGATGCCTGCATCGACCACCGTGCCCCGGAATTCGACGCGCTGCTGTCGGCGGCCTGCCCGCAGGGCATCGATGTGTATTTCGAGAACGTCGGCGGCAGCATCTTCACGGCTGTCGTGCCGTTGTTGAACGCGCATGCGCGCATCCCGCTGTGCGGCCTCATCGCACAATACGGCCAGAGCGCCCGAGCCGAGGAGGCGGATTCGCTGCGAAGCTTCATGCGCGCCGTGCTGGTGAAGCGCATCAGCATGCGCGGTTTCATCATTTTCGACGACTTCGCAGGCCAGATGCCGAGATTTCTCGAGGAGATGCAAGGCTGGGTGCGCAACGGCCGGATCAAGTACCGCGAGGATATCGTCGAGGGCCTGGAAAACGCGCCGCAAGCCTTTTTAGGCCTGCTCGAAGGGCGCAACTTCGGCAAGCTCCTGGTGCGGGTCGGCGCTGAGGACGGGGTTCAGGCGTGAGCTGGAGCGCCTTCGCCCAAGAGACCGCGCTGCTCACCGTCGCCCAAATGGGCGAAGCGGACCGGGCCGCGATTGCCGCGGGCACGCCGGGCACGCAGCTCATGCAGATGGCCGGCATGGACGTGGTGCGCGAAATCTTGCGGCGCTGGACTCCTCGTCCGATCACCGTCCTGTGCGGTCCGGGCAACAATGGCGGCGACGGCTTCGTCGTCGCCGTGCAACTTCAGTCCGCGGGCTGGAGCGTGCGCGTGGCGCTGCACGGAACACGCGAGGCACTCAGCGGTGACGCACGCCATCACGCCCAGCGTTGGCGAGGCCCGGTGGAGACGCTCGGCTTGGCCGCGATCGACGGCGCCGAACTCATCGTTGATGCGCTGTATGGCTCCGGACTCAACCGTGAGCTCGACGCACACACCGCCGCACTGCTTGCGGCAGCGGCGCAGCGCAAGATTCCGCTGATCGCAATCGATGTGCCGAGCGGGGTGATGGGCGACACCGGCGAGTCGCTGGGTGCCGTCGCCGCCCAGTGCACCGTAACCTTCGTGCGCAAGAAGCCGGGGCACCTCTTGTATCCTGGCCGCGGACTATGCGGCGACACCGTGGTCGCGCAAATCGGCACACCCGCCACGGTGCTCGACTCGATTGTCGCCTACACCTGCGAGAACGATCCTGACCTCTGGCGCAACGATTTGCCGCGTCTTGACTCGACCGGCAACAAGTTTTCCCGGGGCCACGCTCTGCTCATCGGCGGCTATCCGATGACCGGGGCTGCGCGCATGGCGGCACGCGCGGCGGCGCGCGCCGGCGCCGGTCTCACCACCATCGCAGTGCCGGAGGCGGCCTTTGCGATCTACGCCGCGGCGCTCACCAGCATCATGGTGCGGTCCTTGGCGAAACCGGATGATCTCGAGCGCCTGCTGGAGGATGCGCGCTATACCGCACTATTGATCGGTCCAGGAGCCGGCGTCGATGACTCGACCCGCGAGTCGGCGCTGGCATTGCTACGCACCGGAAGGCCGGTGTTGCTCGACGCGGACGCCATCAGCGTGTTCGCCAACGATCCCGGCGTGCTGTGGGCAGCGGTGCGGGGACCTTGCGTCATCACGCCCCATGAGGGGGAATTTGCGCGCATCTTCGAGCTGCGCGGGGATAAGCTGCGGCGCGCGCGCGCCGCCGCCATTTTGAGCGGCGCCGTGATCGTGCTCAAGGGCGCGGATACGGTGATTGCGGCGCCCAACGGCCGCTGCATCATCAACTCCAACGCCTCCGCCCGTTTGGCGACAGCGGGCTCGGGCGATGTCCTGGGTGGGTTTATTTTAGGATTGCTCGCTCAAGGCATGGATGCCTTCCTCGCGGCCGCCGCCGCAGTGTGGCTGCATGGCGCTGCCGGCAGCGACTTCGGTCCCGGGCTGCTGGCCGAGGATCTCCCGGATCTGCTGCCGGCGGTGCTGCGCCGCCTGTATCCGTGATCGCTCGATGAACGCCTGGTTTCCGCGGCTGACGGTGCATTCGCTGGTCATCGTGATCAGCGTGCTCACCTATGTGCTGACCACGCGGATCGGCGAGGAACGCCGGCCGCCGTCCATCGCCATCGCGTGGGTGCTCGGCCTGATCGCCGTTCCCTACCTGGCGCTGCCCATGTATCTGTTCTTCGGCCGCAGGAAGCTGCTGCGCAAGCCCTGCCCCTCCGGAATCCGCTCGCACAGCCCGCATTGGGCCGAGGAGCTGATCGAAAGCTTCGGCCTGCCTCCGGCCGCGCCGTCGCGGGTTCGATTGCATACCGATGCGGTTGAATCGAGCGCCGCTCTGTTCGAGGTCATGGCGGCCGCCGAGAACCGTCTGGACATTTGCACCTACATCCTGGGCAATGACGATTTCGGCGGCGCAGCAGTCGATCGGATGATCGAGAGCGCGCAGCGCGGCGTGCGCGTGCGCCTGTTGATCGACGGCTATGGAGCGATACAGCTGCCTCGAGCCTGCTTCAAGCGCCTGCGCGCGGGCGGAGTCGAAACCGCGACCTTCAGCCCGTTCCTGGCGCGCAAGACGGCCAATCCGCGCAATTTGCGCGATCATCGCAAGCTGGTGATCGCGGATGGCGCGCGGCTCTGGGCCGGAGGCCGCAACCTCGCAGCGGAGTACTTCACCGGCCGCAAGGGTGCATTGCCGTGGCGCGATCTGACCTTCGATCTGCAGGGACTTGCCGCGCACTCCGCCGCCGCGCAATTCGAGACCGACTGGACTGCCTCCGGCGGCGCTCGCGCCGCGCCGGCGAGCACCCCCACATTCGCGCAGTCGGGCAGCCGCACCCAGTTTCTGCCCAGCGGCCCGGACCAATCCGAGGATACCGTGCACGCGTTGCTCATCGATGCCTGCTTTCGGGTCGAGCACCGCATGCTCGCGGTCACCCCCTACTTCGTGCCGGATGTCAGCCTGGAAACGGCGATGCGCCTCGCGGCGCATCGCGGCGTGAGGATCGACCTGGTGATACCGGCCACCTCGAATCATCGCTTGGCGGATTTTGCGCGCAGTCGTGCGCTGCGCGCGCTCAGCGCTGCCGGTGTGTTCGTTCACCTGTTGCCGTACATGATCCACGCAAAGGGGGTGGTATTCGATTCAACCCTTGCTTTGAGCGGGTCGGTGAATCTGGATTCACGCAGTCTGCTGTTGAATTACGAGTGCGCGGTGGTGTTTTACGGCAGCAAGGAAATCGACTGGCTGGCAAGCTGGATCCAGGCGCTGATTCCCGATTCGAAGCGTTTCGAAGCGCGCGCGCCGGGTCTTTGGCGCGACCTGTGCGAGGGCCTGCTGCTCACCGTGGCGTTCCAGCTGTAGCCATATGGCGTGCGGCGAGCGTAGGAATTCACCTACGCGCATTTTTGATCCGCCGCGTGCGGCGCATAGTATCCTTGGGGTTTCCCGCGAATTCGTTGCGTTGTAGGTGGGTGAGTGGAATACAAGGATTACTACAAGGTGATGGGTGTCGCGCGCGACGCCACCGAGGCGCAGATCAAGCAGGCCTATCGCAAGCTGGCGCGAAAATATCACCCCGATGTCAGCAAGGAGAAGGACGCCGAGGCACGCTTCAAAGAGGTGGGCGAGGCCTACGAGGTGCTTCGCACCCCGGAAAAACGCGCGGCCTACGATCAACTCGGCCAGAACTATGCCGCGGGCCAGGAGTTCCGCCCTCCGCCGGACTGGGGCGCCGGATTCGAAACCGGCGGTGCAGGCCCTGGCCGCTCTTCCCACAGCGACTTCTTCGACGCCTTGTTCGGCGCCGCCGCGCGCGCCGGCGCGCGCGACACGGAGGATCATCATGCCAAAGTCATGCTGGATCTGGAGGCCTCGCTCAAGGGCGGTTCGCGCACTTTCACCTTGCGCGTTCCGGAGATCGATGACGGGCATTTGACCTTGAAGGAGCGCGTGCTCAACGTGAAGGTGCCGAAGGGCATCCTGGCCGGACAGACCATCAGGCTTAGCGGTCAGGGTGCGCGTTCCTCGGCGGATGGAACTGCCGGAGACCTGTACATCGAGGTCGATTTTCAGCCGCATCCACTCTACAAGGCCGATGGCCGCGACCTGTACCTGGATCTTCCCTTGACTCCGTGGGAGGCCGCGCTAGGCGCCAGCGTCAAGGCGCCTACTCCCGGGGGAATCGTGGATTTGAGAATCCCCGCGGGCTCGCACGCCGGCGCCAAGTTGCGGCTCAAGGGCCGTGGCATTCCCGCCTCCCCGCCCGGCGACCTGTACGTCGTGCTGCAGATCTCCCTGCCGCCCGCCAATGACGACCGGTCCAAGGCAGCGTATCAGGCCATGGCTGCGGCCATGCCATTCAACCCGCGCATGCAGCTGGGAGTCTAAAACATGCCGAGTCCCGAAGAATCCAATGCAACCCCGGAAATATTCGAGCAATACGCGATCTTGAGCGTCCGGGATCTGAGCCGCATTTGCGCCGTGGATGAGCATCACATCGTCGAACTGGTGCACGAAGGCGTGCTTGCAGTGGTCGACGCCGACACCACCGAGTGGCGATTCACGGGCGAGGCGCTGCGCCGCGCGCGTCTGGCGCTGCGCCTGGAGAGGGATCTCGAGATCAATCTTGCCGGGGTCGCGCTCGCGCTGGAGTTGCTGGAGGAAATCGAACAGCTACGACGCCGGGTGCGGCATGGACTCTAAATGACTACTGCCAATTCCAAAGCCAGTTCCAGCGCCAATTCCGATGCGTTGGTGTTTTTCGGCGCCACGGGCGATCTTGCCTACAAACAGATCTTTCCCGCGCTGTACGCCATGATCCGGCGCGACGGGCTCAACATCCCGATCATCGGCATGGCGCGCCCCGGTTGGACGGTCGAGAAGCTGACCCAGCGCGCCCGCGAGAGCGTCGAACATTCCGCGGATTTCGACCCGGACTGCTTCGCGAAACTTGCCGGCCTGCTGCGCTACGTCGGCGGCGATTACACCGACCCGGCCACCTTCAAGGCGCTGCGCGAGGCGCTCGGCTCGGCGGCCCATCCCATTCACTATCTGGCCATTCCTCCGAGCATGTTCGGGCCCGTGGTTCAGGGACTGGCCAAATCCGGCTGCGCCGAAGGCGCGCGCGTGGTGGTCGAGAAACCCTTCGGCCGCGACTTGACCACGGCGCAAGCCCTCGACCGCACGCTGCACCAGGTGTTCCCCGAGCAATCGATCTTTCGCATCGATCATTACCTGGGCAAGGAGGCGGTGCAGAATCTTGTGTATTTTCGCTTCGCCAATGCCTTTCTCGAACCGATCTGGAATCGGCAATACATCCGCGACATCCAGATCACCATGGCGGAGAGTTTCGGCGTGCAGGGCCGGGGCGCGTTCTACGAGGAGGTCGGCGCCGTCCGCGACGTGGTGCAGAACCATCTGCTGCAGGTGATCGCGCTGCTGGCGATGGATGCGCCGGTCGGGCGCGAGACTCAATCGATGCAGGCGGAAAAGCTCAGGCTGTTTCGCGCCATGCGACCCATCGATCCGAAAGAAGTGGTGCGCGGCCAGTTTCGCGGCTATCGCAGCGAGAGCGGGGTCGCGGCGGACTCGCGCATCGAGACCTTCGCCGCCTTGCGCCTGCACATCGACACCTGGCGCTGGGCGAACGTGCCGTTTTACATCCGTGCCGGAAAATGCCTGCCGATCACCACCACCGAGGTGATGGTCAACCTGAAAGCCCCGCCGCTCGCGGTGTTCGACGCCGCGGGGCAGACGCCGTCGAATTATTTTCGCTTTCGCCTGAGCCCCGAAGTGGTCATTAGCGAAGGCGCGCTGGTCAAGCACAATGGCGAGGGAATGCTCGGGGAACCGGTGGAGCTCACGGCCCGGCACCATGTGCCCGGCGAGAAGTCGCCGTATGAACGGCTGCTGGGCGATGCCATCCACGGCGACACCTCGCTGTTCACGCAGGACGAGAGCGTCGAGGCCGCGTGGCGGGTGGTCGATCCCTTGCTCAAGGGAGATCTGCCGGTGACGGAATATGAACCCGGAAGCTGGGGGCCGGCCTCGAGCGCCGATATCATGGTTGACGGCGCCACCTGGCACGATCCACAGCCCGAAGCCAGCTCGCCATGCTGAGCACGCCGCGGTGAATGCCGGTGGAATCGTGTTCCTGCTCGATGTCGACAATACCTTGCTCGACAATGACCGCTTCGCGGCCGACCTGGGGGAGCACCTGCAGCTGCATTTCGGCGCGGCCGCGCGCGCGCGCTATTTCAGCATCTTTGCCGAGCTGCGCGAGCGGTTCGGAATCGCCGATTACCTGGCCAGCTTGCAGGGCTTCCGCGCGGGGTTGGACGATGATCCGCGGCTGCTGCAGATGTCGAATTTTCTGCTGGAGTACCCGTTCGCCGAGCTCGTCTATGAGCCCGCATTCGCGGCGATCGCGCACCTGCGCACCCTGGGGCTGCCGGTGATCCTCTCCGACGGCGACGTGGTGTTCCAGCCGCGCAAGATCGAGCGCTCCGGCATCTGGGATGCGGTCGAGGGCCGCGTGATGATCTACGTGCACAAGGAGCGCGTGCTCGATCACGTGCAGCGGCGCTACCCGGCCGGCCACTACGTGATGGTCGACGATAAGCCAAGTCTGCTGGCGGCGATGAAGAGCGCGCTGGGACCCAAACTCACCACGGTGTTCGTGCGACAGGGCCATTATGCGCTCGCGCCGGGCGCTGACACCGTGCTACCGCCCCCCGACCGTGCCATCGGCGGAATCGGCGAACTTAAGAATTTCCAATCAAGCGACTTTCAGGAGCACCAATGAAAAGCACTCAGCGCCTGCACGATCTGGGGCAGAGCCTATGGCTGGATAACATCACGCGCGAGATTCTCGATAACGGCACCTTGCAGCGTTATGCGGATGAACTCTGCGTCACCGGCCTGACCTCGAACCCGACGATATTCGACGAGGCCATCGGCAACACGTCCGCCTACGATGCCGGCATTCGACAGAAAGCCGACAAGGGCCTGTCCGGCGAGGAATTGTTCGTGGAGCTTGCGCTGGAGGATTTGCGCCGCGCGGCCGACGTGTTCCGGCCGGTGTTCGAGCGCACCGGCGCGGTGGACGGATGGGTGTCCATGGAGGTATCGCCGCTATTGGCGGACAACACGCAGGCCACCGTGGATGCGGCGCTCAAGATCCATCGTTTGGCGGCGCGCCCGAATCTGTTCGTCAAAATCCCGGGAACGCCGGCCGGCGTTCCGGCGATCGAATCCGCCATCTTCGAGGGCGTGCCGGTCAATGTCACCCTGCTGTTCTCGCGCGAGCATTATCTCGCCGTGGCCGAGGCGTATATGCGCGGCATCGAGCGGCGCATTGCGGCCGGACGCGACCCGCGCGTCAGTTCGGTGGCCTCGCTGTTCGTGAGCCGCTGGGACCGCGCCGTCGCGGACAAGGTGCCGGCAGAGCTGCGCAATCGGCTCGGAATCGCCATCGCCGCGCGCACGTACCGCGCGCATTGCGATCTGCTGGCAGGTTCGCGCTGGCGCGCCCTCGAGGCCGCCGGGGCGCGCAAGCAGCGCATGCTCTGGGCCAGTACCGGAACCAAGGATCCAAGTGCCCCGGCCGGTTTGTATGTCGAGGCTCTGGCGGCGCCCGATACCATCGACACCATGCCCGAAAAGACCCTGCTTGCGTTCGCGGCGCAGGGCGCCATCAAGGGCGCCATGCCGGCGGATGGCGGCGATGCGGAACAGACCCTGGCGAGCTTTGCCAAGGCCGGGGTCGACGTCAACGCGCTCGCGGCACGCTTGCAGCTTGAGGGCGCGCAATCCTTCGTGAAATCCTGGAAGGAGCTGCTGCAGCGGATCGCCGATAAGAGCGCGGCGCTGGCCAAGTAATGAGCACGCGTCTCGATCCTCGCGCCGGCGAGCCCGCGACGGCCCGCGACCTTGTGGATGTCCCGCGCCTCATCACGGCTTACTACAGTGAGCGGCCGGATGCGTCGATCGGCGCGCAACGCGTGGCCTTCGGCACCTCGGGGCATCGCGGCACATCCACCGAACTCAGCTTCAACGAACCCCACGTGCTGGCCATCAGCCAGTCAATCTGCGAATACCGCAGGCAACAGAACATCAGCGGCCCGCTGTTCATCGGCTTCGACACCCACGCGCTGTCCGCGCCGGCCTTCGCCAGCGCCCTCGAGGTGCTTGCCGCCAACCAGGTCGACGTCATGACCGCGGCCGACGATGAATACACGCCGACCCCGGCCATTTCGCACGCCATCTTGAATTACAACCGCGGGCGCAGCGGCGGACTTGCCGACGGCATCGTCATTACTCCCTCGCACAACCCGCCCGACAGCGGCGGCTTCAAGTACAACCCGACGAATGGCGGGCCCGCGGACGGGCAAATCACCGCATGGATGGAAGCCAGGGCGAACGAACTGCTGCAGAATGATTTGCAAGGCGTGAAGCGCGTGGCGTTCGCCACGGCACGGCGCGCCGCCACCACCCACCGCCACGACTATGTGAGCACCTATGTCGGCGAACTGGGCGAGATCATCGACATGGATGCGCTGCGGGAATCCGGCTTGCGCATGGGGGTCGATCCCTTGGGCGGCGCCGGCGTGCACTATTGGGCGCGCATCGCCGAGCGCTACAAGCTGGACTTGACCGTGGTGAACCAGGAGGTTGATCCCACCTTCCGGTTCATGTCGCTCGACTGGGATGGAAAGATTCGCATGGACCCCTCTTCCGCCTACGCCATGCGCAAGCTCATCGCGCTGAAGGATCGCTTCGACATCGCCTTTGCCTGCGACACCGACCATGACCGGCACGGCATTGTCGCCAAGAGCAGCGGCCTGTTGCCCGCGAATCACTACTTGGCCGTCGCCATCGATTACTTGTTCCGGCATCGCCCCCGATGGTCGGCCGCTGCGGGCGTCGGCAAGACCGTGGTCAGCAGCGCGATGATCGATCGCGTCGCCGCCGCGTTGGGCCGCCGTCTGCATGAGGTGCCCGTGGGCTTCAAATGGTTCGTCGCCGGGCTGTTGGATGGGACTTTGGGTTTCGGCGGTGAGGAAAGCGCCGGCGCTGCATTCAGCCGCATCGACGGCACAGCCTGGTCCACCGACAAGGACGGCATTGCGCCGGCGCTGCTGGCTGCCGAGATCACCGCGCGCAGCGGCCGGGATCCCGGCGAGCATTACCGCGCGCTGACCCGAGATTTGGGCGAGGCATTTGCCGACCGCGTCGATGCTCCCGCCACGCCCGCGCAGAAAAAAAAGCTCGCCAAGCTCGACTCCAGCCAGGTGACCAGCAAGCACTTGGGCGGCGAGCGCATCGAGCGGATGCTGACGCACGCTCCAGCCAACGATGCGCCGATCGGCGGCATCAAGGTGATCGCCGCGAACGGCTGGTTCGCCGCGCGCCCCTCCGGCACCGAGAATATCTACAAGATCTATGCCGAAAGTTTCCGCGACGCGGCGCATTTGCGGCGGATTCTCGCCGAGGCACAGAGCATCGTGGACACGGCGCTTGCCTAGCTCGACCACCCCCACGGCTGCCATCAAGCGCGTGCTGCCATGGCTGGTGGCCGTGGGATTCTTCATGGAGTCCCTCGACACCACCATCCTCAACACGGCGGTGCCGACGATCGCACAGGCGCTCGGCGTGCAGCCCTTGAGCATGAAGGCGGTGCTGGCGAGCTATACCTTGAGCCTCGCGGTGTTCATCCCGATCAGCGGCTGGATGGCCAATCGCTTCGGCACGCGCCGCGTGTTCGCATCCGCGATCGGCATATTCACCTTAGGCTCGTTCCTGTGCGGAATCTCCACCAACATCCACATGCTGGTCGCCTTCCGGGTGCTGCAGGGCTGCGGCGGAGCGATGATGCTGCCGGTGGGGCGGCTCACGCTGGTGCGCGCCTTCGCAAAGTCCGAGTTGATCACGGCAATGAGCTTCGTCGCCATTCCGGGCCTGATCGGCCCCATGCTCGGGCCCATCATGGGCGGCCTGATCGTCAGCTACTTCCACTGGCGGATCATATTCTTCGTGAACATCCCGATCGGGCTGCTCGGCCTGTACATGGTGTACCGGCATCTGCCCAATTATTTCGAGAAGATCAACTATCCGCTGGATATCGTCGGCTTGGTGCTGTTCGGCTCAGGCATAGCGCTGCTGTCCTATGTGCTCGAAATATTCGGCGAGCACACCTTGAGCGGACGCGAGATCCTCGGGCTGCTGGCAATCTCCGCAGCGCTGCTCGCCACCTATGGATTGCATAACTTCCGCACGGCGCATCCCCTGTTGAACCTAGGGTTGCTGCGGATTCGCACCTTCCGGGTGGCTGTCTCCGGCAACATGTTCACGCGCCTAGGCATAGGCGGCATCCCCTTTCTGCTGCCGCTGCTCTACCAAGTCGGCATGGGTTACACCGCGATACAGTCAGGATTGCTGATCATGCCGCAGGCTATGGCGGCGATGAGCTTGAAACTCATCCTGTCGAAGATCCTGAAGAAGTTCGGCTATCGGCGCGTACTGATGACGAACACGCTCCTGCTGGGCGGGCTGATCATGCTGTTCGCGACCATCGGTGTCGGCACCCCGGTGTGGATGATCGTGGGCATGGCCTTCTGTTATGGATTCTTGAGTTCGCTGCAGTACACCAGCATGAATACGCTGGCCTTCGCCGACATCAAGGAAGAACAGGCCAGCGGCGCAAGCACCATTGCCAGCACGGTGCAGCAATTGGCGGTGAGCTTCGGCGTGGCCACAGCCTCGCTGGCCGCGGCGCTGTTCATCCCCAGCCAGCTAAGCGAGCACGCGCCGCACATGATCCAAGGCATTCACTCGGCGCTATTGGCGATGGGCGCGCTCACCATCCTGTCAGCGGTGGTATTCAGACAGCTGCGCATTGCGGATGGCGCGGCCATGAGCCAGCACAAGGACAAAGTGGAACTGCCCGCAACCTAAAGGCGCGCCTACTCCGTCTTGATCTCGTGCCCGCCGAATTGGTTGCGCATGGCCGACAGCAATTTGTCGGTAAATGAATCGTTATCGCGCGAGCGCAGCCGCTCGAGCAGGGATGCGGTGATGACCATCGCCGGCACCCCAAGATCGATGGCTTCGGCCACCGTCCAGCGGCCCTCGCCGGAGTCGACCACATAGGGCGCGATGCCGTGCAGCGTCGGGTTTTTCTCCAGGGCATTCGAGGTCAGGTCCAACAGCCACGAGCGAACCACGCTGCCATAGCGCCAGATCTCGGCCACCTGATGCAGATCGAGCTTGAATTCGCTCTTGTGCTGCAGGATCGAGAAACCCTCGGCATAGGCCTGCATGAGCCCGTATTCGATTCCGTTATGCACCATCTTGGTGAAATGGCCCGAACCCACCGGACCGACCCGGCCCCAACCTTTGTCAGCCGCCGGAGCCAGCGCCTCGAAAATCGGGCGCAGTTTCTCGACCACGGCCTCATCGCCGCCGATCATCAGGCTGTAGCCTTCCGCAAGCCCCCACACGCCGCCGCTGGTGCCGGAGTCGCAGTACTGGATCTGGCGCTTCGCAGCGGCGGCCGCGCGGCGCACGGTGTCCTTGTAAAATGAGTTGCCGCCATCGATGAGGGTATCGCCAGGGGCCAGCAGCGGCATCAGAGCGTTGATCGTGCTGTCGGTGATGTCGCCGGCCGGCACCATCAGCCACAGGGTGCGCGGTGCTGTCAGCGCAGCAACCAGGTGTTCGAGGGAATCGGCGGATTTGCCGCCGTCCATTTCGATTGCCTTGCGCGCGGCTTGCATCGGATCGAAGCCGACCACTTGGTGGCCTGCGCGCATCAGGCGCTGCGCCATGTTGGCGCCCATCTTGCCCAGACCGATCATGGCGATTTGCATAAATTACAACAGCTCGCTCGAACGCAACGCTCTTGAGTATAAGTCGGCGCGCGAGCGCAGGTACAGCGCGATATCGATTTACAGGGCAGCCCTAGCTGGAGCGCGGTTTGATCACCGTCATGAATGCCGGGCTGCCCACCGGCTCGAAGCGGCCGGTGAATTGCAGCGCGCCATTCGCGGCGCTGATCCTAAACGAGGTGATCGAATCGCCCTTCTGATTGCACGAGTAAAGAAATTCGCCGCCGGGCTCGATGCTGAGGCAGCGCGGGGAATCGGCGCGAGCCCAGGTTTCCGCTTGCAGGCGCAGCTGCCCATCGGCGGCCACGGCAAAACCCGCCACGGCATTGTGAATCCGGTTGGCCGCATACAAGAACCGCCCATCCGCCGTCAGGATGATCTCGGATGACAAGGTGCTGCCGCCGAATCGCGGCGGCAGCGTCGAAATCAGCTGCTTCTGCCGCATTCCGCCGCGCGCCGGGTCGTAATCGTAGACCGCGATCTTCGCGTCGTGCTCGTACAAGTTATAGAAAATCCGGCCGTTCGGATGAAAGGCGAAATGGCGCGGCGCCGAACCGGGCGGCGCGATGATGGCGGGCACATCGGCGGGCAACAATCGTCCCGCCTGTGCGTCGAAGCGCCACACCCAGGTCAGGTCGAGACCCGCATCGTTCGCGATGACGAACTGGCCGCTGGGATCGGAAGCCACCATGTGCATGTGCGGGCTGTCATGATCGCTGAAGGCGAATTGTCCCGGTGGATCGTCGAGTGCGCGCGCAGGATGCCGCGGGCCGACGCTCGGACGCACATCCGAGGCTTCGCGCAGCGCGCCATTCTCACCCACCGGAAACACCGCGACATTGCCGCCGCCATAGTTGGCGGCGAACACGAACTTGCCCGACGGGTGCACGCTGGCGTGCGTCGGCGTGGTGCCGGCCGAACTCACCACTCCCAGCCGGGTCAATTGCGAACCGTCCCCGTCGATGGAGTAGGACACGATGGCGCCGCTGCGCGTATTGGCGTAATTGTCGATTTCGCTGACCGCATACAGGCGTGTTTGCGCCGGATTGAGCGCCAACCACGAGGGATTTCGAATCTCCTCGATCACCTTGAGCTGGGTCAGCGCGCCGGACGAGCGATCCAGCCGGAACAGGTAGATGCCGCCGCCGTTCGGGGTATAGGTGCCGATGTAGGCGTAGGCGAAATCCGCCGCCGCGTCGGCGGGGCGCGCCAGGCGAATCGGCGCGGCCAGCACCGATGCCGTCGCACCCAGGAAATCACGGCGTGTTAGTCCGGTTCTGTGCAACGAATCGTCAGTTGTATAGCGTGACCGTGATGCTGTTCGCGGCGAACGCGAAGCTTTCCGCCGTGTATTGCCCGATCGCAGTAATGCCGGTGACCAGCACCGAGCCGTTCAGTTCGGATTGCAGTTGCGTGATGAAGTTCGAATACTCATTGAAGTTCTCGACCGTGCCCGACACGGTGTGCTGGATGGCGAACATCAGTGTCGATGAATTCGGCGTGATCGTAGGGTCGGACGACATGCCGGAAGTGCTGATGACCTGCGAACCAATCTGGATTTCATGCCGCGGGCCGACGCTGCTGTTGGTGATGTCGACCACCATTTGCGAGGTATCGTAGCTGGTGAACGGCGCCGGCGTGCCGGCGCCGAAGTCGATCACCATTTCCGCATTGATCGTGGTCGGATCCAGCAGCGCGGATGCGGTGAAATCCGGCGGTGCCTGTCCGAATGCCGTCACCAGTCCGGTTACCTCGACCGGCACGCCCACGGTTGAGTTGGTGAGATCCAAGGTCCCCGTGCTCACCTGATACTCGCTCGCGCTCGCATCGAAGCTGACGGATGTGCCGGTCCCGATGAAATCGAAGGCCTGAACGGAACGCCCGCCCAGCTGCGTCAGATCCAGGGTCAGGCTGCCGATAGCCGTCGTGGTCCCGGTACCCGTGGTGGTCCCGGTACCCGTCACCATACCCCACGCGCTGGTGTTGCCGAGCCGCACGCGACCCGCGCTGGCATCCAGCGTGGCATTGCCGGCGGTTGTCGTGGCCGCCGTGCCGAAGGCATCGATCAGCGATCCGACCGAGATCTGCGGCGTCGCATTGCTTTGCGGACTGCCCTCTCCAAAGGTGCTGACCGCGGTGTTGGCGCCGATATCGATGGTCGCCGTGCCGGTAAGGAAAGTATTCGAGCCGTTATTGGCGAGCAGCGTACCGTCCTCGACCGTCAGAACGTTGCCGCTGCGCGCGGACACGATTCCGGACACCCGATCGAAACCCGATCCCTGCGCGCTGCTTCCCGCCAGCACCTGGGAGGCGGTGAACGACACATTGGTCGAGCTCGAGACCGTCCCCGTGGTGGTATCGGTCTCGTCCGCCGTGCTCGCGCCGGTCGTGGTATCCGTCTCGTCGGTGGTGTCGGTGGTGTCACTGGTATCGGTTGCGGTGAAGGTGCCGAAGGCCTCGGTCATGGTCCCCGAACTCAACGCCCCGAGCTGCGTGAACCCCAAGGTCCCCGTCGACGGCGTGCCGTTGATCTCATACGTGGTGATATCGGTCGGCGCGACCACCAAGGACCCGGCGCCCCCCGACGAAAAGTCGAACGGCATGATGCCGAGCGTGAACTGCGTATTCGAAGTATTCACGCTGCCCGACAGCGGCCCGCGGATGCGCACCGTCTTCGAATCGATGGGAGCCGCGCTGCCGACGATCAGCGGAGTCACCGTCACAGTCTTGGCCGACAGGTTGACGATATTGGAAGCCGCCAGCTTGAAATCCAGCGCGAGCCAGGAGGCCTGCTTGGAGCTCACGGTGAAATTATTCGAAGGGTCCAGATCCAAGGTCAGTGACACCTGACCCAAGGCCTGCCCGCCCGCTCCCAAGGGGGTCAAGGCCACGCCGTTCACGCTGCCGTTGTCGTACACGATCTCGGCGGAGGTGTAGTCCAGCGTGATCACGACATTGCCGTAGGTTCCCTTCGGCAGCGCGACGCTGCCCATCACGTCGCTCAGGTTGACCAGCTTGGCCAGATCCACCGTGGTGCCGGCAGGCAGCACTTGGTACGCCGTGCCGCCATTCGACGACTTTTGCAGCTGAACCGAGGCGAGTCCAACGCGATATGTGAGGTAGTTATCCGTGGATGCAGTCGATGTCAGGGTGACCACGGCCGATCCGTTGCATGCGGCCAGCGCGAGCAGCGCCAAAGCGGCGCAAGCACGGGCAAGGAAGCGCTGGTTGAGCATGTTTATCCGCTTAAGTCTCGGGAGCACCATTGTTCACTATTTGACCGGCATTTGAAGCCGGATAAAGGCAAAGATCTGTGAAGTATACCGCTACGCAACATTCGTCGCGGCCCGGCGACAATCCACTGCGCCACAGCGTTCACAACTTTGACATATTTGACGGACTATCGGCGGCTCACCAGCATCAGTTCCCGCGGAAACTCCCCGATTACGCGCATCGGCATCCCCTGCGTGGACAATTCATCGTAGATGAACCGCGGCATGACGGCATAGCCATCGCTCAGTGCTTCCCAGCGGCGCAAGAACTCCGCCAGTGTGGCGATGCCTGCATCGGGCTGCCGCTCGAGACCCAGCGCGAATTCATCCCGGTAGTCGACCAGCACCACGCAATGCCTCAAATAAAACGGCAGCGACTGCTGGTACGAACCCACCGAATACACGGGCGCGCCGGCGGCCGCCTGCTTCGCCAGGGCAAACGCAATATCCTTGGCACTGAAGAATGCTTGCGCCGAATTCGCCGCGATCAATACGGCCATGACGGCCGCGAACCAGCCTGCACACAGGCTCGCGAGCGCCCACTGCATTCGCGCGCGCCCAGCAAGCCACGCGCAGGCGATGGCCGCCGCGCCCAGCATGGCGCTGATCCACGTCAATTCCGAGTGCAGCTGCACTCCGAGATTCGGACCATGCGCAGTGCTCCACAGGCCATTCGCATAGGCGAGCAAGCACAGGCCGGCGGCCACCGACACAGCCGCCCCGGCCCACAGGCTGCCGCGGCCGGAGCTCGAGCTCAGGCTCGGGCTTGCGCACAGCAGCGCCAACGGCGCGACCATCGGCAAAATGTAGGGAATCAGTTTCGAGTGCGACAGCGAGAAAAATGCCAGCACGAACACGCACCAGATCCACAGCACGCGCCGCGCATCGAATTGACCGCGCGGCACTGACGGCCCCGGCACATGCAGCAGGCTGCGCAGAGCGAGGGCAAGCCAGGGCAGAATCCCCACGGCCAGCACCGCGCCGAAGAACCACCAGGGCTCGGTGCGTTCCTCGATGGGCGTGAGAAATCTCAGCCAGTGCTCGCGCACGAAGAAGAAGCTCAAGAAATCCGGATTCGCGCGCGCCGCCAGTACGAACCAGGGCGCGACAATCACGGCGTACAACGCTGCCCCGCAGCGCACATGCAGCCGGCGCAGGGTCGTGCCGTCGCGCTGCCACGCGGCATACAACAGCAGTGTGGCCACCGGAATCAGCGTGCCGATCAATCCCTTGGTCAAGGTTGCGAGCGCCATCGCCGCCCAGCAGCCCAGCATCCAGGTGCGACCGCGGCGAGTATCGCCGCGCTCGATCTGCGCCATCAGGAAAGCGGCCAAGCACGCGAGCAGGAAGAAACTCAAGCTCATGTCCAGTGTCAGCTGATGCCCCAGCAGCACGAACAAGCTGGACGCCGCGCTCAACAGCAAGGCCCTCATGCCGGCGTCGAAGCCCCACAACCGCCGGCCCAGCGCGAACACGATGGCCAGCGATAGGTAGCCCGCGATTCCGGTCCACAATCTCGCCGCCGCTTCGCTGTCGCCGAAGCAGTGCAAGCTCAGCGCGGTGATCCAATACTGCAGGGGGGGCTTTTCGAGATACACGAGCCCGTTGAGATGCGGTGTCACCCAATCGCCGCCGCTCAGCATCTCGCGCGGAATCTCGGCGTAGCGCCCCTCGTCCGGATCGAACAACGGGCGCCCGGCGAGCAGCGCAAACCACAGCACGGTGAAGCACACGGCCGCCACTCCGAGCAGCGTTGTATCCCGACCCTTGGGCATGGCCCTCCCCAACAAAAAAAACCTCAGTGCAAACCAGCGTTGCTACTATACCGGTCCATGGCAGAGCGAAAGCATGCGTCCTGGGTCGGCTCGGCCAGTCTGGCGCTCGCCGTACTGTCCTTCATCAATTTGTTCAACTACCTGGATCGCTACGTGGTCTCTGCGGTGGTTGAAAGCCTGAAGCGCTCCGAACTTGCGCTCTCGGATGCCCAGTTGGGATCCCTGATGACGGCATTCCTGATCGTGTACACCATCACCGCGCCATTCTTCGGCGTGCTCGGCGACCGGCGCTCCCGCCCGCGCTTGATCGCCTTGGGCGTCGGCGTGTGGAGCGTCGCCACCACGCTGTCCGGCTTCGCTGGAAGCTTTCTCGCCTTGTTCGCGGCGCGAGCCGCGGTCGGCGTGGGCGAGGCAGCCTATGTGACCATCGCGCCGAGCCTGCTGTCCGATTATTATCCGGCCGCGCAGCGCGCCCGCGTGATGGCGATTTTCTTTTGCGCGATACCGGTCGGGTCGGCGCTCGGCTACGTGGTCGGCGGCCTGCTCGACGTGCATTTCGGCTGGCGCGTGGCGTTCTTCGTATCAGGCGGCCCTGGCCTGATCCTGGCCGCGCTGTGCCTGCGGCTGCACGACCCGCCGCGCGGCGCTCAGGATCCGGGCACGACACTCAAGCAACCCGCCACCGGTTCCGGCATTGCAAGCATCCGCGCCACGTATGCGCACCTGGTGCGCAACAAGCCCTACGTGCTGACGGTGCTTGGGTACACCGCCTACACCTTTGCGATGGGCGGCCTCGCCTATTGGATGCCGGCCTTCCTCGAACGCATGCGCGGCATTCCGCACGGCACCGCCGCCATCGGTTTTGGCAAGATCCTGGTGATCACCGGTTTCGTCGGCACATTTGCCGGCGGCTGGCTCGGCGATTATTGCGTCAAGTACTCGCGCCAGGCGTTTCTCTGGCTGTCTGCGATCGCAACTCTCATCGCGGTGCCGTTTGCGTGGGTGGCGCTGACCACGGGCTCGAACACGGTCTACACCGTCTGCATGGTGGGAGCGCAACTGTGCATGTTCCTCTCCACCGGGCCGATCAACGCGGCCATCGTCAACTTGGTGTCGCCCATCGAACGCGCCTCCGCGATCGCGTTGAGCGTGTTCGTCATCCACGCATTGGGCGATGCCATCTCGCCCTACTTGATCGGAGCGCTGTCGGATGCCTCCTCGCTCGATGAGGCGGTGAAGATCGTGCCGGTGGCGATCCTGATATCGGGCTTGATTTGGTGCTGGGCGGCGCGCGCGCAGGCGAGCTCCGCGGCTCAGGCTTAGGGCGCAACATGCCGGGCTATTCGGGCACTCCGCTGGCGAAGAAACTCGGTATCAAGGCCGGCAGCAGCGTGCACGCCATCGGCGCGCCGGCGAACTATCGCCGCCTGCTCGAACCACTGCCGGAGCCAGTGAGCTTCACCGCGCGCGCGGACGCTTCCACGGATTTGGTGCACCTGTTCACGACGCGCAGCGCCGAGTTATCCAAGACCTTGGGCAAGTTGCGCAACACGCTCGCGCCGAGTGCGAGCGTGTGGGTGTCCTGGCCGAAGAAGGCATCGAAAGTGCCCACCGACATCACCGAAGACACCATCCGCGCTCTGGCCCTGCCCTTGGGCTACGTCGACATCAAGGTCTGCGCGGTGACCGATGTCTGGTCGGGCCTGAAGCTGGTGGTGCGCAAGGCGCTGCGCTAGCACCTGCAATTCACACCAGCTTCAAATCCGTGGGCGCCACCTGCTGGAATACCCGTGCGCTCATCGAGGGCGACAGCCCCCAGAGAGCGCGGAACAGGCCGCCGAGCACGGCGCGATAATCGTTGAGCACCGGGAAATCGCGATCCTGAAACAGCGTGGCGTGGCTCACCGCCTGTTGCTCCCCGGCAATCACGCCGCCGTTGACCGCGCCGCCGAGCACCCAGTACACGGTGCCGTGGCCATGGTCGGTGCCTCGATTGCCGTTTTCGCGAAAAGTCCGCCCGAACTCCGACAGCACGACGACCACGGTATTGTTCCAGTCGGAGCCGAGAGACTGCGAAAACGCCTGCAGTCCGCGCCCGAGACTCGCGAGATTCGACGCCAGCGCGCCCTGCGCGGCCCCCTCGCCCACATGCGTGTCCCAGCCGCCGACATCGATGAATCCGATGCGATACTTATCGCGCATCAGCCGCCCCATGCGCTCGGTCTCCAATTCGAAACCCTTGGTGGTGATGGCATCGCGATTCGCCGCTTTCATCTCGTCGGCCATTTCCTGCGCCACCTGCGCCACCTGCTGGCGCAATTCCAATCCATCCTTGACGGCCGGCTCCAGATGATGTCCCGAGTACATGTCGCTCAAGATCTTCGCCTGACGGTCATCGAAGGGCGGCTTGCCCACGTTCTTGAGCGACAGATTCGGCACGGTCGCGGCCCCCTCGAACGCCAGCGGCATGGCATCGGTGAATGCGATGGGCGCGCTCGCCGCGGGTGAGCCGCTCAACACCTCCGACAGCCGGCCGAGAAATCCCGAGCGATAATTGCGCGCACCGTTGCTCGGCTGGCCGAGTTCGATGCTGTCCTGGGTCTCGAAGTGGCTGCGCGACAGATCGTCGGTGCCGGCAAACGGGACGAACGCGACCTGGCGCTGCTGATACATCGCGCCGATGGTGTCGCGTACCGCGGGCGCGAGCGCCCAATCGGCATCGAGCGCCAGCGCGCTGGTGTTCGAGGCCGCATCCGGCCGGGGTACCGCGATATTCGGGCGCGCCTCGTAATAGAAGCTGCTCGAATAGGGAATCAGCAGATTGGTGGAGTCGTAGCCGCCGCGCAGGAAAACCAGCAGGAAGCGCGGCCCGCCGACCGGCGCCGCGAACAGCCGGTAGGACGTGCTGGCGCCTGCCAGTGCGGCGCTGCCCAGTTTCAGCAATATACGACGGTTCATGGATGTTCTCCGATTACTCGTAATTGAAATCCGGCGATGACAGCAGGAAGGTGTTCCATTCCTGCTGCGAATTGGCCCGATTCAACGCGTCGCGGGTGCTTTGCTTGAGAAACGGCTCGACCGCCTCGAAGTACAGCCGGTTCGAGAGCTGCGGAAAGCCGGCCGCGGTGGCCGCGGCGCCGTCCTCCGAATCGAACAGTCCGGCGTTGCCCGAACCGATCAGTCGCGCGATCTCGAATCGACGGCTCATTTGACCCGAACTCGCCCAGTTCAGTTCCGTGAGCGGATAACCGTCCGGAGTCTGGCGGCCGAACGGCGCTTCCCCCAAGCCGTTGAGCCAATTCAACAGCGGGCGGGTATTGCTGATCGGGCGCCCATCGTAGGCAAAGCGCACGGCCGAGATCACGAAGCGCATGGGATCCTTGAACTTCTCGCCCAGCGCGGCATCGAGTTCCCGCGATAGAAACAGCGTGCGCAGCACCGCCGCGATATCGCCGTCCGTGCGCATGAAGGTCTGCGCCATTCGCTCCACCAGTTGCGGCGGGGGATTGTCGGCGACGAAGTACAGTGCGAGCTGGCGCGAAATGAAGCGCGCGCAGGCCGGCTGAGCCACGATCAGCGTCACCGCGTCCTCGACTTCGCCGAAGCCCGATCCCGCGATGGCATGGCCGAGCAGGGTCTTGGCGCCGAAATCGTGCCGCGCCGGATTGAATTCGAAGGCCCCCTTGCGCACATACAGGCGCTGCCATTCGGGCTTCAACTTCGGGGCATTGGCGACGTTGATGCCCACTCCGGTCAGCACCCGCGCGAGCTGCTGAACATCCTGCTGCGTGTAGCCGGAGTTCACGCCCAGGGTATGCAGCTCCATCAACTCACGCGCGTAGTTTTCATTGATGTGGCCGGCAGCGTTTTGATTGTTGTCGAGGTACTGCAGCATCGCCGGATGCTCGAGCGTGGCCAGCAGCAAGTCCTTGAAATGGCCCAGCGCATACGGCCGGATCGCGGTTTGCGCGTAGTCGCCCACCAGCCAGCGCAGGTTGGCTTTGTTCTGATGCACACTGAAGTGATTGAGCCAGAACCAGACCATCTGCTGCTCGAGCTGCGCGGGCGAGTACACCGCGCGCAACAGCTCGCGGCGAATGGCTTCGTACGCCAGCTTGTTGCCGTGCTCATTCAGGGTCTTTCGCGCCAGTTCCTTGTCGGGCCCATCGGGCATCGCGTTAATGTTCTTGTATTGCGCATTGACGTCGGCAAGCAACTGCAGCGGATCGGCATGCGACACCTCGAGGCTGGCGATTTGCGCAGCGACCGGCGCCGGCAGCGCCGGCTCGCCCGCTTTGAGCTGCGCATCCAGGAAGCGCTCGCGCCCCAGCCGGCGGTAATCGGCGACGCTCGCGCTATCCAGGCCGAAGCTGCTGCGCTGTAGCCACAGCATATCCTCGCGATGCAATACCGGGAGCGCGCTCGCCGTGGCCAAAGGCCGGTCGCTGCGGGCTGCGGAACCGCTGCAGCCGGCCGCGATCAGCACGCTCAAGGCCAGCAGTGCCGAGTTCCTCCAGGGCAAGTTCGAATCGACCATCACGGCCATGTCGATGATAACGGCCGCCATCCGGCGCCGTTGACCGTTTTCGGGCCTGCATCACAAATGCGGATGCAAGGGCGGCGCGAATGACTAAAATGTCAGCATCCCGCTGTCATATGCAGCGCAACCGCAGAGGCGCACATGCAGGTTCGCGACGCCACCGAAGCCGACTTACCAATGATTCAGGCCATCTACAACGAGGTCATCGCCAATACCACGGCCGTCTACAGCGAAACGCCCGTGACGCTGGATGAGCGGCGCGCGTGGTGGTCCGGCCGCCTCGCACTCGGCTATCCGCTGCTGGTCGCCTGCGATTCCAGCGGTGTCACCGGCTTCGCCAGCTTCGGAGACTTTCGGGCATGGCCCTGTTACCGGCTCACGGTTGAGCACAGCGTGCACGTGCGCGCGGATTGCCGCGGGCAGGGAGTGGGCAAGCGCCTGGTCAGCGAATTGCTGCCGCGCGCCGGGGCCTTGTCCAAGCATGTGATGGTCGCGGGGGTCGATGCGGACAACCGCGCCTCCATCGGCATGCACGAGAGCCTGGGCTTCGAGCGCGTCGCGCATTTTCGCGAAATCGGCTTCAAGTTCGGCCGCTGGCTCGACCTGGTGTTCCTGCAGCGCTGGGTCGGCGGCAAGGCCGGGAACAGTTAGCCGCGGGCCTGGTTGATTGCGGCAAACGCCGCATCGAAGTCGGCGCGCGCCATCATGTCCTCGATGTCGGCGGTCAACTTGCGGCTCCAGTTGAGGTGCTCGCGATGGGTGCCGGGCACGTTCACCGGCTCGACCATGCCGAGAAGATCCTCGAGCTGCAGCGCGGCGAGCATGCTGCTGGAGCGCGCCAGATAGACGTGCGCCGCCTGTGCCAAATCCGCGCTGAACGGTTCCTGCGGCGTTGATGGATGCGACGGCGCCAGACCCTCCGCGCGCAGCGCGTCGAGCAGCGCCGCGCGGTCATGTTCGCGCTCGCGCAGCACTTCTGCGTGAATCTCCAGGCTGGGATATAGATTCAGGCGGCGGCGCAGTTCGATGTCGTGCCCCTCCCAGAAGCTGCGCAGAGTCGGCAGGTCGTGCGTCGTGCTCGTGGCCAGCGCCCGCGCAGTGAATTCATCCGGGCGGCGAAATCGCCCGTCGACCTTCTCGAACAGCAACACCTTGTAGTGATACAGCCTGAACTCCGGCATGGCGCGGCGAATTTCGTCCGGTACCACTCCTAGATCCTCGCCCACCACCAGGCAGCAGGAGCGCTGGCTTTCGAGCGCCAATACGCCCATCAGCTGATTCATGGGATAGTGCACATAGGCACCCGCGGCCGGCGCGCATCCGGCAGGTATCCACCACAGGCGAAACAGCGCCATCACATGATCCAGGCGCAGCGCGCCGAAACAGCGCATGTTGTGCCGGATCAGCTGCACGAAGCTCTGCAGCCGCTTGAGCTCCAGCGTCCACGGGTCCTGCGGCGCGATGCCCCAGCCCTGTCCTTTCAATGCCAGCGGGTCGGGCGGCGCGCCGATTTCCGCTCCCAGACAGTAGCTCGACCGGTCGGCCCAGGTCTCGGAGCCGCTAGGATTGGCGCCTACGGCGTAATCTCCATAAAGCCCGATCGGCATCTTCAAGTCGCGCGCCAAGGCTTGAGCGCTCGCCAGCTGCTCGTGGGCCAGCCATTGCAGGTACACATGGAACTCGATCAGTCCGGACTGCTGCTCCGCGAATCGAGCCGCCGCCGCGCCGTTGACGTCGTGAAACTCCTCGGGCCAGCTCAGCCATCCGGACGGGGTATTCAAGGTTTGGCGAAAATGCCGGTCGAGCGCTTCGAAGCGCGCGTGCATTTGCAGCGCCGCGCCGCCCGCGGCGGCGTACGCGCGAAATTCCAGGCCACGCGCGCTGCCCATGTCGAGGTGGCGCTCGCGAAAGTGCCGGTACAGCAGTTCCAGGATTTCGAACTTGAGCTCCGCGACCGCGCGATAATCGACGTGCGGCAATGCGCGCAGGCGCGCCAGCCGATCGGCGAATGCAGCGTCGCCGGCGCGCTCGCGCGCCGCCGCGCACTCCTCGAACTCCGCTACCGCGGGCAGCGCGATGTACAGGACATTCAGAAAATGCCGGCTCGAGGCGCTGTACGGGCTCGCGGCTTCGGGATCCGCGCTGGCGGATGCATGCAGGGGGTTGAGTCCCACGAAGGCCGCGCCGTGCGCCGCCAGCCACCGGATCAGAAGCTTCAGGTCGCCGAAGTCGCCGATGCCCCAATTCTCGCGCGAGCGCAGGCCATAGAGCTGCACGGCAACGCCCCATAAGCGCCGGCCCTGCAGGATCGCCGGCGGCTCGTAGCACTGCGGCGCCAGAATGACCAGGCAACGATCCGCCCTGCCGGAAATCTTTACGCGCAACTCGTGATACCCCGCCGTGAGCTCCAGCGGCACCTCGAAGCGCCGGCGCGTGATCCATGCGCCTCCGCTCTCCCCTCGCCAAGTCTCCGCACAATCGGCGCTCGACACCGTCCCCTCATGGCGCAAGCCGTTCTCCAGGCTGATTGACCATACCAGGGTCGCGCCGAAATCGCGCGCCGGGATGTTGAGCTCCACGCCGATGCGCCGGCCGCGCGCCGCTACCACCGCAGGCAGAAACCTGAGCGAGCGCTCGGACAGCCTAAGCGCCTGCGCGAGCAGCGCCGGGTCATCGACCGGGCAGCCCATGGCGCGCAGGATTCCAGTCTTGGTCTCGAGGCTGAAATGCTGCAGCTCGCCGCGAAAGTCATGATAGGCATCGCCGACTCCGCGAAGCTCGGCCAATCGCTGGATCAGCGCCGCGTCCATTCTCAGCACTCCAGCAGCGCGACGCTGCTCGCGGCCAGCGGATAGTGATGCGACAGATCGGTGTCCACGATGCTGTCGCGCGCCGTGTCGAGCACGCAGCTCCAGGGCTTTGCCGCGGCGCCCGGCAGCACGAACTCCTGCAGGCTGTCGCCGGAATTGAACAACAGCAACAGCCGCGGCGCGGTTGAATAGCGTTTGCCGAACCACATCCCGAGCGCGCGCAATGCGCCCTGCTGCCAATCCTCCTTGGTCATCTCCGTGCCGCGGGCATGCAGCCAGGTCACATCCTTGGTGACCGCGCGGGAGGCACTGCCCTTGAAAAATGTCTCGCGGCGCAGTTCGGGGTAGCCGTGCCGCAGCCTGGCCAGGACCCGCACAAACTGCAGCAGATCGAGATTCTCATCGCGCAGGCGCCAGTCGATCCAGGAAACTGCGTTGTCCTGGCAGTACGCATTGTTGTTGCCGAGCTGCGTACGGGCGATTTCATCTCCGGCCTGCAGCATGGGCACCCCCTGCGACAAGAACAGCGTGGCCAACAGGCTGCGCATTTGGCGGCGGCGCAAGTCACGCACCGCCGCATCCCGCGTGGGACCTTCGACTCCGCAATTCCAGCTCAGGTTATTGTCGTGCCCGTCCACACCGCCATCGAGATTGGGCTGGTTATGCCGATTCTCGTAGCTCACCAGATCGTTGAGCGTGAATCCGTCATGCGAGGTCAGAAAGTTGATGCTCGCGGTGGGCTTTCGGCCGTAATGGCGAAATACATCGCTGGACCCGGCGATCCGCTCGGCGAATTCGCCGATCCTGCCCGCGTCGCGCCGCCAGAAGGCGCGCGTCGTGTCCCGGTAGCGATCGTTCCACTCCGCCCATCCCGGCGGGAAGTTGCCGAGCTGATAGCCGCCCCAGCCGACATCCCAGGGTTCGGCGATCAGCTTGATGTACGCCAGCACCGGCTCGGCGCGAACCGCCTCGAAGAACGCCGACGCCTTGTTGAAGCCGCTGCCCTCGCGCGCGAGCACCGTGGCCAGATCGAAGCGGAACCCGTCGACATGCATCTCCTCAACCCAGTACTTGAGACAGTCGATGATCAATGCGCGGACTTGGGGATGCTCGCAATTGACCGTGTTGCCACAGCCGGTCGCGTTCTCGTAATGGCGCTTGTCCCGCGGCAGCAGCCGGTAGTACACCGCATTGTCGATGCCGCGCAGGCTCAACGTCGGTCCGGACTCGTTTCCCTCGGCGGTATGGTTGAACACCACGTCGAGCAGCACCTCGAGCCCGCTCGCGTGCAGCGCCTTGACCATGGACTTGAACTCGGCCACCGCATCATCCACGGCATACTCGTTCGCGGGTGAAAACCAGGCGATCGGGTTATACCCCCAATAATTCTTAAGTCCCCGCTCCAGCAGGAATTGCTCGCTGAGGAAGGACTGCACCGGCAGCAGCTCGATTGCGGTGGCCCCGATCGACTTCAGGTATTCGATGACGGCAGGTACCGTCAGCCCCAGGTACTTGCCCCGAATGCGTTGCGGAACCTCCGGATGAAGCTGCGTGAATCCCTTGACGTGCATCTCGTAGACCAGCGTGTCGCGCCAGGGTATTGCGGGCGGCCGATCGCCCGCCCAGTCGAAATTCGTGTCGATGATCTTGGCGAGCGGCGGCAGCGTGGGCGAGACAGCGCGCGCATACGGATCGAGCAGTGGCCGCGTGGCATCGAAACGATGGCCTTGTTCCGGATCGTTCGGGCCATCGACATGGTAGGCATAGTGGGCGCCGAGCGGCGCTGCTTTCAGCGGCAGCAGTCCGTGCCAGACATCGCCGCTGCGCGCCGGCAGCTGGTAACGTGCCGTTGCGCCGGCGTCGGCGATTGAAATCTCGATCCGGGTCGCATGTTGCGAGAAAATCGCGAAATTCACACCCTGTCGAGTCCAGGTGGCGCCCAACGGCCGCGGCGAACCCGGCTGAATCGAGGCCACTTAGCAAGGCCCCAGGAAAAACATTGCGGCCAGAGGCGGCAGATCGAGGCTCAGCCTGAAGGGACTTTGATGGTAACCGTCGGCGGAGCTCGCCGCCGTCGACTGGCGGCTGTAGCCCGAACCCCCGAATGACACGGCGTCCGAATCGAATATCTTGCGGTACTCGCCGCCGTCGGCGACGCCGATCGAATATCGGTCGCGCGGCACCGGCGTCGCATTGAATATACAGGTCAGCGGCGCGCCCGAGTCTTGACCGGTGGAACGGCGCTGGAATGCCCAGACGCTGTCCTGGGCATTGTGCAAGTCCACCCATCGGAACCCATCGTGATCGCAATCGCTGCCGTGAAACTGCGGCGTCGCAAGATACAGCCGGTTCAATTGCCGGGCGCATTCGCGCAGCGCCGCGTGCCGCGGGTCCGCCAGTTGGTTCCAGTCGAGCTGATCGTAGTCGCGCCATTCCTGGCGCTGGCCGAATTCCGAGCCCATGAACATGAGCTTCTTGCCGGGATGGGCGCACATGTAGGCGATGAACAGGCGGAAATTCGCGAATCTCTGCCACTCATCGCCCGGCATTTTGTCGAGCAACGAGCGTTTGCCGTGCACCACCTCGTCGTGCGATATCGGCAGAATGAAATTCTCCGACCAGGCGTACACGAAGGAAAAGGTGATCAGTTGATGATTGTACCTTCGGTACACAGGATCGAGCGCGGCATAGCGCAAGGTGTCATTCATCCAGCCCATGTTCCATTTGAAGTTGAATCCGAGTCCGCCGAATTCCGGGGGACTGGTCACGCCCGCGAACGAGGTGGATTCCTCCGCGATGGTCAAGATGCCGGGAAACGCCCGATGCACTGCATCGTTCATCTGCCGCAGGAACTCGATGGCCTCCAGATTTTCCCGCCCGCCGTATTGATTCGGCAGCC
>Ga0302325_10005083_pt1 | contig 30136 bp, 19 predicted proteins | sample Palsa_T0_2_FD_201948 | JGI IMG/M metagenome (GOLD analysis project Ga0302325, IMG submission 201948) | Peat permafrost microbial communities from Stordalen Mire near Abisko, Sweden - Palsa_T0_2 | ecosystem: Environmental > Terrestrial > Soil > Palsa > Peat permafrost | place: Sweden: Abisko... | reverse complement strand
TCGGTCATTCTCCGTTACGCCGGCGGGCGCGAGGTCACCCTGCGCGAACTGCAGGCCATCGGCATGACGGCCGGGATCAACGCCCTCATCGTGGGGAATTACCTCACCACCCTCGGTCGATCCGCCGACGAGGACTTCCAGATGCTGGCGGATCTCCGTATGCCGATCGGTGCCCTCACCGCCGCCATCTAGATCTCGATGCACGTGCCCCATCGCGCCGGCAGTTCGCCGGCCGGCAATGCACCGGCCGGCGCTTACTGCACCGGTTGTGGCCGACCGGATTTCGAATGCACGGGGTGCGGCCGCACCCTCGATCCGCCAAGGTTTTGTCCTGAGTGCGGGCGGCGCATGACCGTGCAAGTGGTGCCGACCGGTTGGGTGGCGCGGTGCCGCGATCACGCCGAACTCCACTCGTCGTGAACCATTTCGTCGGTCATCACTCACGATGCTCAAGCCTCCGGTATGAAAGGCTGACGATGCCAAGCGGCTCAAAGAACTCGAGCGGGCGGCTGCGGGGGTCTCCAGGGCGGGACGCGTCACTGGGAATCGATCCCCGTCACTCTCACTTCCCCCAATGCCGACCGCTAGTTCTTTACGTCTACCACCACACCAGTGCTCAAAGTGGTGAGACCATTGGCTCCATACGCGACACTGCGTACGGTGTACACGCCATTTGGCACTGACCTTGTGTTCCAGCCTCCAAGCCACCCATAGGGAGTGATCGCTGCTCTGGAGGTCACAGTTCTACCCTCCCCGGCGATAGAGAACCCCACTCTGTCAAGTCCAACAGCAGCGAACGCGCTTGCTACAAGATACTGGCGACCCCTGAGTTGATCGCCGGCTGTCGGCGCTAGGACGATCGTCAACGGTGGCAGGCTTGATTTTGGCGCTTTCTTGAGCCGGCACACGTTCAATTCCTCAGATAACGATCCGACAGTTGCTGGGAACCGGCTACAGGCGCTCCAGTCGATTTGGTATCCATACGTTTCAATGCTCGCTTGAGCGGAGTAAGAAAATAACGAACTGGTTTGCAAGACAGGATCCTCCCAGATGGTGTACCGGTACCGATAAGTAGAGACGTCGTTCACGATCTTCTTCCTGAGATACGGAGTCGGAGGAAGATTCCCATTGATCTGGGCGAAGAAGTCTTGCTTAGGAAAAGAGGGCACGACAAATGCATCGGGATTGGTTCCCAACATCAGGAAGGCTGCTGATTGATTTCTCAGCGACTTGGGGATAGAGACGCTGAAATAGCTAGATGCCCATGCCGCACGACCCCAGTTCATCGGCGTTTCGGAAATGACACAGACGAGTGCTATCACGATGGTTCCGAAACGGGCCAAGGGCTTCCAACCAATTTGAGTACTGATCGATTGGAGACAAACGAAGATCAGGATGAATGAGAGCATCTCGATCGGAACAAAATATCGGTAGTAACCAAACTGCGAGACCCATGCCACATACGCGACAACGGCTAGTACAATCAAGTAGCGCTGCTTATCATTGTCAAATGCCTTGACATATCGGCGTTGGAACACCGATTTGATCACGGAAATCGCCAGTACCGTCAGTAGAAGCAGTTCAGCTATGGGCACCGATGCTTCGAGAAACGACACTCCTCCTACAAGATCGGGGTGTAGTGTCCAAACAATTGGATAGAAGACACTGTCGACTATGCCCTGTGGCTTCGTTCCCAGATAGGGGTTATAGCCAGTGGGTGCATAGGCGGAATGAAAGATTTGATTCAGATATGGAAGGATCGGATTTCCGTATCGATGCGTTAATTCATATCCCCACCATCCGTACGAGAAAAAAATGCCAATAACAAGGCCACCGCAAGCCGAAATCGCTTTATGAAATCGCTGAGCAAGGGTACCCGAGACCAAAGGGAATGCAAGAGCTATACCCAAGGCAACTGGCAGGCCTGAAAGTTTGAGTCCCGCGGCCACACCTGCAAGACCACAGGCGGTCGCGATCAAGATAGACGGGTTATCTCTGACCAACTTGCTGAAATTTGCACGAGTTTGGTCAAGTGAGCGCAAACCGAGAAGGATTGCTGCGAAGAATAAGGGGGCCACTAGGGTGTCTCCCATAATAGCGCCCACTTCCGAGAGAGCTCCGGCGGTGAACATTCCAAGACCCGCCAATAACAAGGCAACCCAACGTTTCTCTGTGAAATGTCGGCTTATAAGGTAGATCAACGGAAACGAAATTCCTTGAATGACCGCCAGTAGCGATCCAGTGAGTCGCGGTGGAAAGTGACGCGTGGCGAAATAGAATGGAATGTCGAGGACGGGACTCAAGTAGGTCTGGAGTTGTGCGGGAGTCACATCTCGCATGTGATCTACGAGCAACCAGTACGAATCAAAATAGTGGTAATTCTGCAGGTCGAAATCGACATCTTGACCTAGCACCTGACTGACGCCTGCGTAGAAAATAGGGAAGATCAGTAGCAGGAGTACCGTCCATCGCTTCCCCCCGTGTCCCCTCACCGCGCCGATATTGACAGGTGCAAGTCCGGTTCGCTCACTGCCTTGGTCATTTCGACCCGAACCTGCCTCGGTTGTCCACCTTTGTCTGCGGCACGGCGCGGTGATGGCGACCGCACAAAGTGATGAGGCGGCTTGGGGCGGCCGGAACCGGGACGGCCGCCCTCGTGGTCGGCTGGCACCCACCAGATGGCACCCGACCGGCTGGAAGGGTGCAGGCGGGACCTTGTTATCCAAGCGTATGAATCGGCCGGCGGTCCGATGCGCGACAATGACGTATGGACACGATCGGCGTGGTTGACACAATGTTCGCCCGCTACGACATGGGCGGTGAAGCGCTCGATGCGCTGAAGCAATGCCCAGGTTACGCCTCGGTCTTCACCACTATTCGTCGCACCGTCCCGGGCTTCAAGGATCTGGCAGTGGCAGCCAAGAAGCTCATTGAGGAGGAGGGCTGCCGCATTGTCGTGGCACTGGGCATGCCCGGCAAAGAAGCGGTCGACAAGGTGTGTGCCCATGAAGCCTCGACCGGGATCATGACGGCGCAGCTCATGACCAACACACACATTCTCGAGGTGTTCGTGCACGAAGATGAGTCCGACGATCCGGCCATCCTCGCCTCGGTCTTCAAGAACCGATCTCGAGACCACGCCATCAACGCATACCTCATGCTCTACGAGCCCGAGAAGCTCGTCGCCCGGGCCGGCCAAGGAGTTCGCCAGGGCTTCGGCGACGCCGGGCCCCTCGAGTTCTAGAGACTGCGGAGCCAGCACCTCCTGAGTGCTTGGCGACAAGAGTATCGGGCGCTCCCGGACCATGCACTCCGCCGTCAGCGTCATCGGCCCGGTCGGTTCCGATTCTCGCGCCGCTTCCGGTTCTGGGCCCGGAGGTAGCCGTCGCACCGCCTGTCCCTGAGCCAGTCTGGCCGGCTGCACGGGCAGCGAGCATGGCCACCTCCGCGTCGTCCCGCACTCGTTGTTCCGCCCGCACCGGACCACCGAGCACCCACCGGAGCGGCGTGCGAAGGATCAAGGAGACAAACGTCGTGGCGACGACGAGCGTTCCTAGGTAGAAGGTCGCAGTCCTGATCGGCCACGGTAGGTGTTCGCCACCCACCAAACCCGAATAGAGCGCCGCACGGATCATGTTGATGAAGAGGATGTGGCAGAGGTAGAAACCGCCGGTCAGTTCCGCCAGGTAGGTGACGGAAGGGAGGCGCGGTCGGCGGATCCCGAAGCGGGACAACGGACCCGCTTGGAACATCGGACCCGCCTGGGACAAAGAGCTCAACCTGCCACTTGCCACACCCGCCGCACCTGTTGCCCCCGCCGCACCGGTGCGCCGTTGCGACCAACGCACACCTAGCGCGAATACGCCGGCGACGGCACCAAAGGACCACGCGACGGCAATCGGCTCGTAGATGTCCGATGCTGACGCCGTCGTGGCACCCATCCAGATCACGATGAAGTACCAGAGGATCGTCGCCACTCCAACGACCGCGCTCGCGACCAGGACCTGGCGAGACCAACGGCGGACGAAATGGAACACGGCCTCGAAGTGATACGCCACCAGCGCGCCGGCCACGAAATACACCTGGTAGCTGATGAGGTTGCGCGACCACACCCATGCGTTGCCGATCTGGTGTACATCGTGGCCGACCACGCCAAGGTGCGGGTTGTAGTGGAGATCCACACCGATGAACAGTGCGATGGCGACGCTGATCGACATGATCGCCACGTGCTGCCGCGTCGACGTCCATTGCAGCAGCTTCAGCAGGAACGGGAAGACCAGGTAGAACTGGAAGAGCACGATGATGACGTAAAGCTGGTAATAGCCGATCCGTATATCGGTCCAGAAGTACGTGCCGGCGTGGTTCCATGCGCCTCCGGGCCGCAGGATGGTGAACAGGACGTAGATGCCCGTCCACGCCAGATACGGGATGCCGATCTGCACGTATCTCCGCACCCAGAACCCCCAGATGGTGCGAGGCCGGGTGATCTGGGCATAGCAGACCACGACCCCGGTGAGGAAGAAGAAGGCGTTCCGGGTGAAATGCAGGACCGTGATGCATGCCGTTCCGATCACGTTGTTCGCCATGTCGGTCCAGAGGAAGGAGTGCTGCCCGAGGACGCAAAGGCAGACCACCACCCGGAAGAGGTCGAACATCGTGAGGTAGCCGGTCCCCACCGAACCGGTGCCCTCTCCGGCTTCGACCGGCAGGAGCTGCGGGTCAGTCATTTCCGGGGGCATTTGTGAACATCCTGCCCCAGGTTCCTGAACGGGGGGTCACAGGGATCTTGGAGAATCATGAGAGGCTGCGGACTGGTACTCGCTGACGACGCTCTCCGACCCCCTTCCCGAATCGGCTTTGCTTCGGTTTTCGCTCTTTCCGTGCGGCGGATATGCTAATGGGCGAGGGACGGAGGAGGGAGGTTCGGGTGGACGCTGCCTTCGAAAAGAAGCGGATCGGGGTGCTCGTCGTGGCGTACAACGCCGCATCGACGCTGGCCAAGGTGCTGGACCGCATACCGGTCGAATTGAGACCTGAAATCGAAGAGGTGATCGTCAGCGACGATCACAGCCAGGACTCCACCTACCTGGTGGGCCTGGGCTACCAGCAGGAGTCCGATTTGCCGATCACCCTGATCAGGCAATCCGTGAACCTGGGCTATGGCGGCAATCAAAAGGCAGGGTACAGACTGGCCATCGAGCATGGCCTCGACATCGTGGTGATGCTCCATGGCGACGGGCAATACGCGCCCGAGTCGCTTCCAGAAATCCTCGCCCCGCTCTTGGCCGATGAAGCCGATGCTGTCTTCGGCTCGCGGACCATGATCAAAGGAGCCGCCCGCAAGGGCGGTATGCCGCTGTACAAATTTGCCGGCAACCGGATCCTGTCACGCATTGAGAATGCGGCCCTCGGAACCCAATTGTCCGAGTTCCACTCGGGCTATCGGGCCTACTCGGTCAGCGCGCTGAAGCAGCTTCCCTTCGAGAAGAACTCCGACGGATTTAACTTCGACACGCAGATCATCATCCAGTTGCACGACGCCGGCATGCGCATCGCCGAAGTGCCCATTCCCACCTACTACGGCGACGAGATCTGCTATGTCGACGGCCTGGGGTACGCCGCCGATGTCACCAAGGACGTCATCACCTACCGGTTGCAAAAGGCCGGGTTCGGCGACGGGAACCGCATCGCCCTCACGGAGGAGTATCAGCTCAAGCCGAGCGAGGACAGCTCGCACGGGAGGATCTCGAAGCTCTTGGCGCACCGGCCGCCGAGCCGGATCCTCGACCTCGGGTGCTCGAGCGGCCTGCTGTCCGAGCGATTGCTCAAAATGGGACACCACGTCACCGGTGTCGACGTGAACGAACTTGAAGGCGTGCGGGAACGTACCGGTGCGTTCTTCAAGGCGGACCTCAACGACGGCATCCCCTCCGAGGTGGGGACGGGATTCGACATCGTGCTGGCCGCAGACGTCATCGAGCATGTGATGAACCCCAGCGTCCTGATAAACCAGATCCGGAGAGTCCTGAGTCCTCAAGGGACTGCGCTTTTCTGTGTGCCCAACATTGCCCACTGGTATCCGAGGTTCCGGTCGACCCTCGGGATGTTCGACTACGACCAGCGGGGCATCCTCGATACGACACATTTGCGATTCTTCACGCGGCGCAGTCTCGGCCGGCTCGTCAACCAAGGTGGCTTTGCCATCCGCCGCATCGAGCCGTTGGGATTGCCGTTGGACGCTCTCGGCGTCGACGGGACCAAGGCTCGCACCGTACGGCTGCTGGACCGCCTGCTATCCGGTCTGTGGCCGACCATGTTCGGCTACCAGTTTCTCGTAGAGGCCACGCCCATCAGAGACTGAACGACGAGACGGGCGCCGTGCACGACGCCCGTCCGCGGTTCGCCGGAGGTGAAGCACTACTCGGTCGGAGTCGCCACCCCGCTTCGGCTTCTGAATGCGATGAAGCCAGAGATGGCGAGCAACACGACGCCGATGACGCCCGCGAGGAGAGCCCGTTTGTGGTAATGCCCACCTACCGGGCGCTTCCCCGGAATGAAACCCGGCAGCGAATGGATGGGTACGGAAACGTAGATCACCGCAACGACGATGGCGAGAATACCGACAATGGCCAAAATCGCCCCGATAGTCCACTTGACTGAATTCGACACTTCCCCCTCCTCCATGGTCCGATCGCTCTGGTCGGTGTTCCCCATCAGGGCGAATCACCGCTTTGACCATGGGAATGGTAGCGCCCAAGCCTCCCGCCTCGCCATTTCGCCCTCATCGAACGGCCGGGGCTGCGTCCATGGGCGCTGTACGATGGCGTCAGCGCGCGGTCGCGCCACCAAGCCTGTCCAGTTGGAGAGCGGCCAAGAGCAGGCCGAGGCGTTCGGAGACGATGGCGATGGATTCGAACACGGGGGTCGGCATGGTGCTGCGCACCGGGACCGACGCCGACACGCCCGCGGCCGCGGCTCTCCACGCTGGACGGATCAGCGAAGGCTTTCTCAGCTCCCTGGGCCCGGCATTCCTGCGACGGCTCTACAGGCGGGTCGTCCGGTCCCGTGAGTCCTTCCTCCTGATCGTCGAAGACGATGCAACCGTGGTGGGATTCCTCGCCGGCTCCACAGACGTGGCGGCTCTGTATCGAGCCTTCCTCTGGCGTGACGGACCACTCGCTGCGCTCGAGTGCAGCGGACGCCTCCTCCGTTCGTGGCGGCGGGCCATCGAGACGCTTCGCCATGGAACGGAAGGTGGTGGCAAGGGCGCCGAGTTGCTGGCCATCGCGGTCGATCCCGCCGCCCAGGGTCGAGGGGCGGGGGCGCTCCTGGTCCGGGGTTTCCTCTCCGAGATCCAGCAGCGGGGACAGGATGCGGCCCACGTGGTGGTCGCGGCAGGTAACGACAGGGCGATCGCCCTCTACCAACGCGCAGGATTCCTCCCGGTCGAGCGATTCGCCTTGCATGCGGGTGCCGAGTCCGTGCTCATGCAGTGGGCGACCGGGACGAGCACGAGACTGTGACCGTCAACACGGAAGCCGTACTGGTCGGGTTGGCCGCGCTCTGCACGACGGCAGTGGCCGTCCCGATTTGCATTGTCATCGCCCGCCGTACCGGCATCATGGACCGACCCGGCCCCCTCAAACCACATGGGACGCCCGTGCCCTACCTGGGCGGTATTGCCGTGTTCTCCGGAGTGGCAATCGGCGCATCCGCCGGCCGACCCGTCGTCCTGTTCCCGCTATCGGCCGCGCTGGCCGTGGGGGTCATCGACGACCGCTTCGACCTTCCGGCGCCGATCCGGCTGCTGGCCCAGCTCGGCGTGGGTGGCGTCATCGCCGCCACCCAACCGGTGCATCTACCGGGCTGGTGCGGCATTCCCCTCGTCATTGCGGCTACCGTCATTCTGATCAACGGCTTCAACCTGATCGATGGCCTCGACATGTTGGCCGCCGGGGTCGGAACCGCAGGGGCGGCCGGATTCACCGTTCTTCTCCATGGCTCCGGACGCTTGATGGCCGCCTCCCTCACGGGGGCCCTCATCGCCTTCCTGTGGTTCAACCGCCCTCCGGCTCGGATCTATCTCGGAGACGGAGGGTCCTATCTCCTGGGGGCCGCCATGGCGGTGCTCCTCGCCCGCTCCTGGGGGGTGGGCGTGGCCGACCCCATCGGCGTGGCCGCCCTCGCGTTACAGGCGGTCGCCGTGGCGGAAGTAGCCTGCGCCATCGTGCGACGCCACCGCAGCGGTCGGTCCCTCCTGGCGGGTGATCGCGGCCATCCTTACGACCGCCTCGTCGCCAACGGGTGGTCCCGGACGGCGGCCAGCGGCACCTACATCGCTATCGAAGTTGCGGTGGCGGTGGCGGTGGTCGCGGTGGCGGTTGGCCATGCCACGATGACGACCGCGGTGACTCTCGACATTGCGGTGACCGTGATCGTCCTCGGTGCAGGTGCCCTCGCTGGCGGTATGGCGCGCCTGCCCGATCAGCCGGGGACCGGATCGTGACCCGAATCTTCCTGTCCCCTCCAGAAGTGGGCCCCCTGGAGCGGCAGATGCTGCTCGAGGCGTTCGATTCCAATTGGATCGCACCAACCGGGCCCGACCTCGATGCCTTCGAGCGGGAAGTGGCGGAACGGGCCGGGGTCGAGCACGGTGTCGCCCTCTCGAGTGGGACGGCCGCGCTTCACCTGGCGTTGCTGCTGGCCGGCGTCGAAGCAGGAGATGAGGTGCTGGTCCCTTCGCTCACCTTCATCGCCAGCGCGTCCGCGGTCACCTACACGGGAGCACGGCCCGTCTTCGTCGACTGCTCGCCCGACAGCTGGAATCTCGACCCCGCCCTGGTCGAGGAGGCACTGATCAAGAGGGCTGCGATCGGGCGCCGCCCGGCCGCCGTCGTCACCGTGGACCTCTACGGGGAGACAGCGGACTACCTCGCGTTGGAGGCGCTATGCCACGAGTTCGAAGTGCCGCTCATTGAGGACTCGGCCGAAGCGCTCGGGTCGACGCATCGGGGGCGTGCGGCCGGCTCATTCGGAGCAGCCGGGATCTTCTCGTTCAACGGCAACAAGATCATCACGACCAGCGGGGGCGGGATGCTGGTGACCGCGTCGCAGACGTGGGCCGAACGAGCTCGCCATTTGGCGAACCAGGCCAGGGAGCCGTTCTCCCACTATGAGCACGTCGTGGTGGGGTACAACTATCGCCTGTCCAACCTGCTGGCCGCGCTCGGGCGGGCGCAGCTCCGGGGGCTCACGAGCCGCATCACCCGGCGGGAGCACATCGACGCTGCGTACAGGAAAGGGTTGGCAGACCTGCCGGGAATCTCTTTCATGCCCCTTACGGAGGCGGGCACCTCCAACCACTGGCTGACGTGCATCCTCATCGACCCCGAAGTCTTCGGCTCGGATCGGGAGCACGTACGGTTGGCTCTCGAGGAGGCTGACATCGAGTCCCGACCAGTGTGGAAGCCCATGCACCTGCAGCCGGCCTTCGCCGGATTCGACCTCATCGGGCCCGGACATTGCGCCAGGATCTTCGACCGCGGACTCTGCCTCCCCACCGGCTCCGCGCTCTCGTCCACCGAACAGAACCGAATTATAGCGATCATCAAAGAACGGACATGTGTCTGACCTGGGAAGCGCCTCAGAACCGCCTGTCGATGTCGGGTTCGGTGTGCATCGCACCCAACTACAGCGACGCCGCCCTCGTCCTTTCGATGCGTCCAGGCTCTTACAAGCGACGAGGCACTCATCGAGGCTTCAGGACGCCCTGCCTCGCCACCGCGACGGCGACAACGAAGGTCGCTAGTTCTTCACACGCACCACGACGCCCGCACTAGTGGTGACTTGACCGGAGACTCCATAGGCCACGCTGCGCACGGTGTACGTACCGTTTGGCACGGTGGTGGTGTTCCAACTTCCCAGCCACCCGTACGGAAACATACCCGCATTCTCGACGAGATTGCGGCCCTCTCCCGTTATATGAAACACAACCTTTTTGAGCCCAAGACTTGCGGACGCCGTTGCGACGAGATATTGATACCCCTTCAATTGTTCGCCAGTGATTGGCCTGGCGACGTGCGTAACGGGTGGAGCCCCCACAATGGATGGGCCGGCCCTCGGTGCGCCGGTCTCCAATCGGTGCTTGACGTCGAACCAGACGGTCGCACCATCTACATGTGACGGCTCCCCGATGGCTGCGGTGAGGAACTTGACCACCGTCGCAGGGTGCTGGCCCACGGGTAAGACAACCACCGTGTCCACGCCATACCTTTTCACGAACTCGCGTAGATCGGCGACCAGATTGCTCTTGACGAGAAGTCTGGCCTGTCCAGAACGTGTGGCTACGCCGTAGAAGGCGAAGTCGAAGAGGTCCTTCACCGATTGAGGACGAAGAACACTCGACCCTGGAGTCCCGAAAGAAGCTCCACTTGGCCGCCAGTTATAGCCTCCGATCAGTCGGAAATGCAGTCCGGAGACGGCTTGGTCCAACGTGACATCGTTGACGGATTGGTATCTCGACGAAAATGAAAATCCGTAAGTACCCGGGAAGACTGGATCGTCCGGGTATGGATAGCCAAGGACCGCGCTTCCGTCAGGGATATCCTTCGAGGCCTCGAGGGAGGAGAAAAAGGAAGACGCGTCAGTCGCAGACGTCGGCTGTTGATGCAAAGGCAGCGTCGGGAGAGCAACGACTAGTGCGACCGTCATTGCCACTCCAATTGCCGCTACCACTCTCCAGCGCGTTGTTATCCGACTCAGACGGCGGGAAAGAACCATCCGATGGTAGAGCGCATCGATGCCGGTGGCGACAATCGCTGCTCCAAAAAGAATGGTGTAAAGGGAGAAGCGAGTGGAGAGGAATCCTTGGGTAAGGGGCAGATGAACCAAGACAATGAAGGGGAGCGGGAGATGGGTGTCGTGTCCGCCGATATAGAGCGTCGAGCCCAACGAGAGGATCAACGAGATGAGGGTCATCGCCCCCGCCAGTAGGACGATCCCGCGTCTACGCAGAAGAACGACGATGAGCCCGATAGCGACGACGAGAGGAATCCCCAGATACATCGTTGCCGAGTTGAGCAAGTAGAAAGAGAGCAGACCGGGAACAGCCAGTCGCTGGAAGTAGCCCGGCACAAGTAGACCCAGCAGGTCGCCGTGCAATGCGGCGAGATCAGCCGGCGGATTCGGTACCCCGTTAATGTGCTCTGGACCGAACAGAGTGACGAAGATCGGATAGACGAGCAAGACTGCTCCAACCAGCACAGCATAGATACCGGTCGTCTTAAGATATGGCTTGTCTGCCGAGATGTGCTTTCGGTTGGCAAGCACGTAAAGCACCGTCGCGCTGGCTCCCATCATCACCATGCTGGCGAAGATCTCCGCAAAGATGAAATATTGCGCAGCACACACCAGACCGAGGAGTGCTCCGGTTCGTTTCGGCCTCCATCGTTGGCGCACCAGGGCCTCGTGGAGCAGTAAGAAAAACAGCGGCGGAAGAGGCACAAATGCTAAGAACAAGTGCCCAGCTGACGAAATCACGTAGCTGGAGAAGCCATACAGCAATCCGCCGACGAATGCAGCCGGCCACCACCCGGTCCAACGCCGCAGTACCATGCACATCGAAAACGCCGAGACGAGGGGGGCTGCCCTCTCCAGCAGGTTCCACGAAACCACTGGACCGAAGAGGAGAGTGATCGGCGAGACCAACGATCCCAGAGCCAACATCGAGCCGTTCACGCCGGCGTTGAAGCCGACGGGATAGTTTTGCCAATCGGTAAAGAGCGGATTATGACCGTGGATTAGCGCGTAATTGGCCCACTCGATCCACCAGACCTGCGTGATCTGATCCGCACTCCGTAGTCCTGCCATGTGGGCTGGACCGAGCGAACTCAGATGGCCAAATTCAAGCAAGGCCAATCCTGCGTACGCGGCAATACAGACGATGACCGGCCACCATCGCCGTTCGTGCGACCAGCGACCGCGCCTCGTCTGCTTCACGATACCGGACGGCGGGCCGGACGGGTCGACCCTCTCACTGTAACCCGCCAACCCATCGTCAGTGATCGGTGTCACTGTGTCACGTGGTCCCCGGCCATTGTCATGCGGTCCGCCACACCCGAGTGCGGATGGCTGGCGACATCCGACATAGATTCGATGAGACTTCGAGGGAACACTAGTTCTTCACACGCACCACGACGCCCGCACTAATGGTGACTTGACCGGTTACTGCGTAGGCCACGCTGTGCACGGTGTACCTACCGTTTGGCACCGTGCTGGTGTTCCAGCTTCCCAGCCACCCGTACGGAAACGTGACCGCCTTCTCGACGAGATTGCGGCCTTGTCCCGTGATGTGAAACACAACCTTTTTGAGCCCAAGACTTGCCGTGGCCGATGCGACGAGATATTGATCCCCTTTCAATTGTTCGTCAGAGGTTGGCCTGGCGACGTGCGTAACGGGTGGAGCCGCCACGATCGATGGGCTCGCCCTCGGCGCGACCGTCTCCAATCGGTGTTCGACGTCGAACCAGACCGTCGCACCCTTCACATGTGACGGCTCACCGATGGCTGCGGTGAGGAACTTGACCACCGTCGCAGGGTGCTGGCCCACGGGTAAGACAACCACCGTGTCCACATCTTGTTTTTGCACGAACTCGCGTAGATCGGCGACCAGATTGCTCGTGACCAGAAGTTTGCCCTGCCCAGAACGTGTGGCTACGCCGTAGAAGGCGAAGTCGAACAAGGCCTGCACCGAGGCGGGGGCCAGGGGAGAGGGCCCCGCGGTATTGGCATTGCTTCCGGCCGGTCGCCACCCGTAACTCCCGATGAGTTTGAAGGGCATGCCGACGGCGGCTTGGTCGAGCAGGGGATCGTTGATGGCCTGATAGCGCGGCAAGTAGGAGTAACCCACGGCACCGGGAAACACGGGAGAGTCCGGATAGGGGTAGGCCAGCACCGCGCTTCCGGTCGGGATCTGAGTCGCCGCACTCTTCGAGCTGAACAGCGGGGAAAGGTTGGTGCGAACCAGCAACTGGGCGTCAAGCGGGAGAACGGGCAGGACGACGATAACGGCGAGTGCCACGACGACAGCCAGACCCTTGATCCGCTGTCGTCGTGGGAGGACAGCGGCCGCGGACGTGGGATTGACCGACCACCGTCGCTGGACCTCCTCGAGTCCGAAAGCCACCACCGCACCACCGAAGAGGCAAGTAAAGAGGGCGAAGCGCTGCGGGGCCAGGCCTTGGACCAAAGGCAGGTGAGCCAGGAGAAGGAAGGGCAGCGGCACATGCGTGTCGTCGCCACCTATGTAGAGGGTAGAGCCCAGGGATAAGAGGAAGGAGATAGCCGTCATGGCGCCCGCCAGCGCGACGATGCCGCGCTTACGCAGCCACACCACGGTACCTCCGACGGCCAGGAAGAACGGCAGCCCGAGATACAGCACTGACGACCCGGACAGGTTGTTCGCAGCGAACGACGTGAGCGTTGGGGTGGTGAACCGTTGGACGTAGGTCGGCACGATCCCGCCAAGCAGGTCGCCGTGCAATTGGGCCACGGCCGCATTCGGCGCTCCGTTCGTCGCCTGGGGACCGAATAGTGTGAAGGCCACTGGTACCACCAGCAGGATCCCACCCAGGACGATGGCCCACGTGCCGAACGTCCTGGCATAGGGCCATCGGGGGGCGAAGGACCTCCGATCGGCGAACAGGAAAAGCACCACGGCGATGAGCCCGAGCAGCACAGTACTGGTGAAGATCTCCGATGACACCAGGAACTGAGCGGCGCCGACCACGGCGAGGAGCGCGCCGGCGCAGGAGGGCTTCCACTTTTGGCGCACCAGACCCTCGTAGAGGAGGAGGAAGACGAGGGGGGGCAACGGCACGAAGGTGAGGAAGACGTAACCGTTGGCCAGCGTGGTCTGGTAGACGCAGAAGCCGTAGAGCAGCCCTCCCACGAAGGCAGCCGGCCACCACTGCGTCCAGCGCCGTAGGACAAAGCACATCGAGAATGCCGATAGCCAGAGCGTGAGGCGAACGAGGACATTCCACGAGACCACTGGCCCGAAGATGGCAGTGATCGGTGAGACGAGGGTCCCGATGGCCAGCATCGAGCCGTTGGGCCCGGAGTTGATGCCGACCGGATAGTTGATCCAGTTGGAGAAGAAAGGATTATGTCCCTGAGCCAAAGCGTGTTCGGCCCAACCGATCCACCAAACCTGGATGATCTGGTCAGCTCCCCCGGCACCGGCGATGTGCGCCGACCCAAGGTCGTTGAGATGACCAAAGTCGATGAGGGACAACACCAGGTAGCCGACCCCGCACGCGATGATCGGCAGCCATCGCCGGCGGTTCGACCAACGACCGCGCCTCGTCTGGTTCGCCTGACCGGACGGACGCTCGGATAGGTCGACCGCGCCGTGTGCCGCACACCCAAGGTCAGTGCCCTGTGTCACCGTATCCCGTGTCCCGTGTCACGTGGTCCCCATTTGTCATGCGATCCGGCGATCCGCCACCCCCACGGCGCGGGCAAGCCACTTCCAACGTAGATTGGATGAGGCTCTTGACGAACACTAGCATCGCCCGGTAAAACTTTCATGATAAGGAGTCCTACGTTCGTACCGTAAGAACACCCGGATCGTTGGAGCGATGTGCCATGCCAAATGGTTGGATTTAGGCAACGTTCTAATCTTTGATCGTCTTCTTGTCCAACAAGAAGTTGCACGATCCCGACAACGTAGATTCCCGGCGGAATAGCGACCCACTGCGGCTGGCCCGTTGATAACCGCAATCCACATGGGTACAGGCGGAGTGGAGCGCAGATTGCTCTCCCAGTTGGACAATCGAAGATGGGCGGCACGCACATCTAAATCGGTGGAATCATCGCAAGGGTCGTGGTCACTCGTCCAAGGAACGGCGCGGCGAACGGCGGTCAGGAAAGCAAGTCCACGCGATAGTCCGAGACTCTTTGGTCCAATCCCTCTCGGCGTGCGCGTGAGCGGTATTACCTCGACGGGTGCCATCCCGCGGAGCGGCGGCGGAACGAACGCGTCAGCATCGATGTGAAGTATCGGACAGGTGCGGAGATCCGCAAGCTGGAGCAGGCCTTGATGTTGGCCAGGTCGCCATGCGGGCGTGGAGGTCGCCGCGCGCCACCTCCGTTCGGTCGCGAACCATTACGTCCGGCAGCGGTGTGGTCAAGGCTGCGCTGCAACGTTTCGATGCAATGACGCAGGCTCAACCAATGGGATGACGCGGCGGTGATGTTGCGGTCTACGGACACCTCTTCGAAGGAACACAAGCGGAACTGAGCCGTCAGCTCGACGAACTCAGAGCTGCAAATCCTCCCCACTGAGCAGATGAAGCAAACTCGCCAAAGTCGCCCGCCTGATGGGTGAGCACAAGTGGCGCGTTCTGGACCGTGAGCGTTGCGGCCACAGCACGGCGGATCCGGGGTGGTACGAAAACCGAACCGCTCAGCCTCGACGCGCGCCACCACGCCGGAGCGGCCGCCACCGGAGGCTCTCTCGGACGGCGCGCCATCGGTTCACCCGCACCGGCGCCCGCTGGCGGAGGGCCAGGAGTCCAATCTCGACGTGGGTCACGGGCCAGTCCCTGACCCGTTCCTCGTAGAACAATTCGAGGCCCACCGCCGAGCATTCCTCGACGACCGATTGGAGCGTCCCGTGGGCGGACGGATCGTCGACCTGGACCCCCCTGTTGTAGTTCCACAGATCGTCGGTGCCGGGCTGGAGATCGATGGTGAGAACGACGAGGCCACCGGTTCGGGTGCGAGCCGACATGTCGGCCAGGAGCGAGCGCCGCTCCTCGGCCGGGACGTGCTCGATCACGCTGACCGAGCAAGCGCCGTCGAACAGGGGCCGGGACGGCACCCGATCGAGTGTGCGATTCCACGACCGGCTCGCCAAACCAGTGGCCGCGTAGTCGAGGAAACCCCACTCATTCCACTCCAGGTGGTCAGTCCAGTCTCGCCGGATCGGCGACGGGTCAACCGTCTCGACCAGATACCCGCGGGCGCTCAGGAACGGGGCCAGGGGCGACACCCCGGCGCCGACGTCCACCAATCGACTGCCCGGCTCGAGATGCTCGGTCACCAGTCGGGCCACCACCGGGTACTCCCAGAGTCGGGGGGAATGATCGGGGTAGAAGCCGGTCGACGTTCGGGCCGAGAGGCGCATCGTGAGGAGCGCCGCGGGATCGGGGACCCGGTCGATAAGCGACTCGAGCGTTTTCGAGCCGAAATCCCGGGGATGCCGATGGTCCGGGGCGCGCAGCACCACCACCGTCTCCGACGAGTCGTCCCCGGCCACCGGATACACCTCGGCGTCGGGGGCGACCGAGCCCAGCGTGTGGCGGAGAGGCTCGTGGTAATACTCCCCCTCGCCCCGTTCCCCGAAGCAATCAGCGAAACCGGACACGACGAGCGCCCCGTTCGCCGACTCCCACAGGAGCTCGACCATGCGACGGTACTCGCCCGCGCTCGCCACATGTTGCAGCACATCGAGGGCGACCGTGAGGTCGGCAGCGTGCTCTCGTGAACCGTCCGAGACGCCGCCAGAGAGGAGCCCGGAACGCGCCGCCACGATACCCTCGATCGAAGGCACGGCTACCCGACGCTCGCCCACGGGCAGACCGTCGGTCACCGATCGCCCAGGTTCGGCGACTTCCAGCACACTCGGAAGCCCCAGTGACGCCGCCAGCGATGCAAGCGCGCCCCTCGGGTCGGCGGGAACGGCTGGCGACGGTTGGCCCTCAGCCCGCCAGCGACGAAGGGTCGCGCTGGGTGCCACCGCCTCGAAGATCTGCTTGATGGCGGAATTGGCGATTTCGATCTGAGAGTCGATGGATCCCCGCCCGACCGGTCTGATCAATCCACTGGGATCGACTTCCCAGTGGTAGTGCAGCACGTGCGGACGCGGCGGATCGGGCGGGATCAGTGCCTGGTAGTGGGTCGGGGTATTCCAGGCGGCGTCGAGCGAATGCCATTCGATCGCCTCGGTGGCCAGGGCCAGGGCCATCGCCACCTGGTCGACGTGGACCGCCCATTCCTCGAGCAACCCAATCCGATCGAGGAGCCACCGGGCCCACGTGGCCCAGGCTGACGACACCTGAGGCAGGAGCGCTCCTTGGAGAAGATAGATGCCACCGTTGCAGTTGCCCGCGAGGGTGCGCTGGTCGGGGTTCCAGGGAAGCGGGACGTCCGGCGGGGTCGGGATGCCCGCGGTCTCGAAGATCCGGGTGAGGACCTCGATCGGCGGGAGCGGTGAGTCCACCGTCTTCGCGGACAGTGAACGGTCGGGGCGTTCGATCCGCCGGGGGTCGTCGAGGATGGCCGTGTCGGCATCGGAGAGCACCACGACGCCGTCGCGAGCGTCCTGGGCCAGGCGGAGGGCGCCGGCAATCTTGTTGCAATGCGGCGAACGCTCGTCGAAGCGATCGATGGAGCGGACGGTGACACCTTGGCGCTCGAGATGGCAGAGTGGTTCCGAGACCAGGGGGCCGACCACCTGGACCACCAGGTCGGACGCATCCACCCCAGCCACCTCGGTGAGACAGGCGTACCACCGCAGCGCCTCCAGGTGGAATCGGGGGTGGTCGTCGATCACGCAGGCGACACACCCGCCCCCTGCGGCAGATCCGCGCGGTCTTCCGCCTTGTGTGTCCCCCGAACTCATCGCTTCAGCCTCGGGTCACTTCGGCGGCTGCAGCCGCCGAGCGAATCTCGAAACGGTGCGCACCGGCTCTGTGAGGCGCCAACTGCTTGAGGCCTTGATGGCGTCGCTCTCGGCGACCAGCTGCTCGTAGGCGTCGACCAGTTGTTTGTAGGCGTCGACTTGCTGCTCGTAAGCGTCAGCGAGGCGCTCATTCGCCTCGAACGCCTCAGTCAGTCGTTCGTGATCCCGGGATCCGAGCGGGAGCCCGCTCAAGGGCATGGCCAGCGTATCTTCGAAATTGCGGCGTACAGATTCGAGCTGGGTCGGCGCCTTGAGATCCCACCCAGTTTCGATCAACACCTCGGCCTCGAACTCCGCCTCACGTTGCACCGCCGCATCCAGCCAATCTCCCGAGGGGTCGAGGCCCACCATCACCCCGATGTGAACGGCTGCCTCGCCGAATGTGTCACACGGCCATCGGCTGGGAGGCGTCCGGGACAACAGCTTAAACGCGGTCATCAGTACGCCCCGAGCCAGAAACTCGTCCCGAGAGACGACCGATGGGCGCCATTCGCGGTCGATAATCTCGAGCGAGCCGTCGGTCGTCTCGATCAGGTTATGTGGGAGGAGATCTGGTTCGTAGCCTCCTCGCCCGCCGGCTTCGCTCTCCGCGATGGCAACCCATCGCCGCAAGTAGGACGCGAGAAGATCGTCGTCGACACCCTCGAGCACCTCGAGAAGGTCGGTGCCCGGAACGAGTGCGCTCTCCTCGTACATCCGCTCCGCATCCTGCAATTCCCCCAACTGCGGTCGCAATTCGGCAGGGACGGAACGAAGGGGGCTTCGGCGGAACACCGTCGTCCCGTCGCTATCGCAGACCAACGTTTGGGTGGCGTAGACGGCCCGGCGCTCGGGCTGATAGAAGGCGGCGAGCTGACCGGCCGGCCACAGATCGTCGCCGTCACCTCGGTGTGGGCCCTTTCGAGCGGTGACCACGAAGGAGTTCCCGAAGTTCTGCCCGACACCGTCTTGCACCAGAGCTCGCCACAACCGCTCCTCGTTAACGGCGCGCGACCACCTTCCCACTCGGTCAGGACTCGGAAACTGTGGGATACGCCAGGCCAGCGGTGGTGCCAGCGCGAACAAGCCGTCGGACAGGACGGCCCGGGGTAGCTTGTAGTCGGGGAAGGCGCTGTAGAAGCTTGGGGCCAGGCCGGCGCTCTCGAGCAGGCCGGTGAGCTCCGACCGAGAAAAGGTGCGCGCGATCGTGCCCGCCGGGTAGTCCTCCACCGAGTCGTAGACCCTTCCCGTGTGATCCTCACCCGCTCCGGCGAGATACTTGACCCCGAGCTTGTTCTCGATCGCGAGCAGCAGCGATCCACCGGGCCGCAGCACGGCCTCGATCTGGCGCAGGAAGCTCTGCTGGGGTCCGAGATCGGCCGACCCCTCTCCGACGTACTCGAGCACGCCCACCACCACGACCAGGTCGTAGCTCGGGACGGCCGGTAGGTTATCGAGCGAGCCGACGAACACCTCGACGTTGCTCAGGTCTCGGACCCGGGCCCGGGCGGCTCGAGCCCTGGACAGCACCGGCTCCAGGGCATCGACCCATCGGCAGCGCTCCCCGAGGTACCGAGTGATGGCCCCACACCCGGCACCGATCTCGAGCACAACCGCATCCTCCCGGAGGGCAAAAGGGCGGAGCAGGTTGGCCCGCGACGTGGCCAGGTGGTAGCGCTCGGCCCAGTTGGTGGCTTTCGCCGCCAGCTCGTCGCTCATCGAACTCAGATCGGCCGCGTCGCGGATCACGTCGTAGACCCGCTCTTCAGCACCGTCCTTGTACGAGATCGTCGTGGACGTGAGGATCGCACAGCCGTCGGTCGTCGGCGTGTCGAGGGCGCGGACGGCGGTTACCGGACCCTCCGACGACTCCATGGACTCCAACCTTAAGCGACGAGTGCTCACAGCGAGGACGGGTACCGGAGGTTCGCCGTGACGCCGTAGGATCGCTGGTAGTCGAGGGCGTCCGACGTGTCCGACCCTACGACATGGACCACCACGTCACCGGCATCGACTCCGGCGATGGTGGCGAGCGACGCGAACCAGCGCAGCGCGTCGAGGTGAAATCGGGGGTGTTCGTCAACGACGCGCGAGAAGATTCTAGGATCGGTCATACGGACGCCTCCTGCAGCACCGAGATCGGCTTTGGCAACTAATGCCGAGCGGCCACCTGATCGAGTTTATGCAGCGAGATGGAAGAGTCTCCCCGTGTTCCGGATTGCTGGCGTGGCTCGACATCCGGTCTTCGACACTCACCGAATTGGAGGCCAACGCATCGATCACGCGAGGCAAGGCCGAAGTGCCGGAGCTGGACAATGCCCTCTCACCGGATCGTTCAGTTGTCGCACACAGCGTGGCAGACCCGATGGCGGCAATCATGCGAGGGAGCTGTCCTGGCCCGAAGAACGTCTGGTTCGCAGAAGGTTTCGCCACGAACGCCTCCAGCGTGTCAGAAGTGGTTCTCTGCGCCGCATGACAAGGAGACCTATGTCCACCTCGACATCCCCCCACTCCCTCACGATGTCGCTCTCAACCAGTTCGAACCCGACCGAGGATCCCTCGTTGATCACATCCTGAAACGTCCCGTGAAGGGCAGGATCGTCGACGACCCTTCCCGAGCTCTGGTTCCAAAGCTCCATGCCACCGCGTGCCAGATTGACCGTCAGCATCATCAGTCCGCCGGGGTGGACTCGCACGGCGACGTCACGCAGGAATGCCCGTCGGTCCGCTGCGGGAAGATGTTGAATGAGACTGATCGAAATGGCTCCGTCGAACATGGCCGACTTCGGAAGGTCACCGAGTGTGCAGTTCCACGATCGGTGGGCCAGGCCGGCGGCCGCATAGTCGAGGAAGCCCCCTTCGTTCCAATTCTGCGCGGGGGGCCACGTCCTGTGAATCTCCGATGGATCGACTGTGTCGAGCACGTACCCGAGACCTGTGAGGAAGGGGGTGACGGGCGTCGTGCCGGCACCCACCTCGACGAGCCGCCTGCCGATGGGGAGGTGCTCTTTGATCAGACGGAGCGTCACCGGGTACTCCCAAAGGCTGGAAACGTTATCGGGAAAGAACCCAACGGTGCGTTGCCCGTCGAGCCGAAGTGCCACCAGGGAGAGAGGATCCGGGTGTTGATCGATGACCGACGCGAGTGTGGCGGTTCGGAGGTCGCGGGGATGGGGTGCCGGGAGCGGTCGCAGGATCACTAATGTCGTAATACCGTGCACCTCGCGCACAGGATAGATCTCAGCCTCAGGGGCGACCGCCCGCAGGGTTGCCGATAATGGCTCATGGAAATGGACCATCGGCGCCACCACATCCAGCGGTCGCTCGTACCCCGCGACCACCAACGCTCGATCTGCCGAGTCCCACAACCGAGCCACCAGACCTCGATAGGTCGCTGCGTCGGACTGATGGATCAGGACGTCAAAACAGATGGTGAGATCGGCTTGGACCGGGAACTCGGCGAGACTGCCCACGAGGAATTTGCCGTCCGGCCGGTCGATCTCGGCCTGGCGGACTGCCTCGGAAGACAGGTCGATGCCGGTATAGCCCGGCATGGGCAGACCTTTCGTGGCCTGGCCGTCGCCACAACCGACATCCAGGACCGAAGCGGGGGCAATGGCGTGGAGGAGAGTGGCAAGAAGCTCACGCTTACCCAGGAGAAGCTCGCCTCGACTGCCGGTCCCCGATCCGATTTCGGGGTAGGTGAGGTATCGCCACTGCCAGAACGTGGCATTGGGAAAGGCCTCTTGCCACAGATGGCCGATGGCCGAATTGACTCGGTCGATTTGGCTGTCGATTGATGGGGACCCCGTCAAACGGATCCGTCCTTGCGGATCGATCTCGTGGTGGTAGTGCAGGACGACGGGAGTCGGCGGATCGGGGGGGATCCTGGTCAGGTCATGGATCGGAGTGTTCCATCGGACATCGAGTGCCACTGATCCGATCCCTTCCGCGGCCAGAGCCAGGGCCATTGCCACCTGGTCGACGACGAACGTCCAGTCAGCGAGCAGTTCAGGGCGGTCCAGAAGCCAGCGGGCCCACGTTTCCCAGGCCGACGCCAACACGGGCAAAACGGGAGCCGGGACGAGGTACAGGCCGCCATTGCTGTTCCCGACGACGGTCGACTGGCCTTCCCCCCAGGGCAGCGATGTGGTTGCCGGGACTGGCACCTCAGCCGCCGAGAAGATCTCGTGGAGCACGTTGAGCGGCGGCACGGGGGTGTCCACCACTTTGCCGCCGATCGACCCCGGCGGAAGGACCAGGGAACGCGGATCCTCAAGTATGGCCACATCGGTGTCGCAAAGAGCTACCAGACCCTTGTTCGGCTCCTGGGCCAGCCGCAAGGCGCTGGCCACTTTGTTGCAGCGAGGGGATCTCGGATCGAACGGATCGATACTTTGCACTCTGACGCCGCGCGATCGCAGGTAGTCGAGGGCGTCCGACGTGTCCGATCCGACGACATGGACCACCAGGTCACCGGCATCGACTCCGGCGATGGTGGCGAGCGACACGAACCAGCGCAGCGCGTCGAGGTGAAATCGCGGGTGTTCGTCAACGATGCAGGAGAAGGTTCCCCGTGCCCGGGCGCCGTCGGCGATGTCAGCCGAGCCGAGCCGAGCCGCCTCGGTAGCGGCTGGCGGGCTGGTCACCGCGCACCATTTCTTTTCCAATTCGGACCGTGGCGTGGAGACACGGTCCAGTCAGGCGCCAGGGCGGAGCAGGCTCTGGCACAGGCTCGTGCTGGAGGGGACCGGCCTCTCGGACACGGTGACTTCGGAAAGCGGTGTGCCGGGGGACGTCTGGGTGCTGTGCACGATGGCTGGACCGGCCCCGGCGATGTAGTGCTCGAGCAGATACGACCCGTACCAGGTGACCTTGATCTGGTGCAGGTTGGGATCAGTCGTGACGTCGATCCGGAACGCCTCGTGCAGCACCGAGATCGGCTTTGGCAACTCAGTGCCGAGCGGCCAGCTGATCGAGGTTCCCGAATGCTCGAGCACGATCCGGAAGTACCCCGTGCCGGCGGGCTTCAGGACGAGACTCGCCCCCCCGTAGGTCATCAGGGTGACCGGAGACGTGAAGTACTTGCCCGGTCGGTTGAAGGTGAACCAGATCTCTTTGGTGAAGGCCGGATTCTGCTCGACCGGAATCCAGGTGTAGTGGTCAATCAACAGGCCCGGGACGTCGTTCTCGGATTCACCGGACGCCAGGTAGAGACCCGAGCAATTGCCGACCATGAAGAGCTGACCAACCGGCCCCCAGTCCGGCAGGGTGGCTCCGTGTTGCACGCTCGCGGCCAGTGACGTGACGCTCAGCGACTCCTCGGCGGAAACGAACCGCTGGGCCTGAGTCTGGGTGAACTGCTCCGTAGGGATCAGCGCGATAGCTATATTGACGGCCACACAGTAGACCGCCACCGTGGTGAGGATGCCCAGCACCCACCCCTTGGTCCTTTGCGGCCGGTCGGCGAAGCGTCGCCAGACCTCAATGAGGCCGATGCCGCTCGCCACAATGAGAAAGGGCATGAAGTCGGCCAGATACCGTTCAGAGATGTAGCCCCACAACAAGACGCCGGCCGTGCCGGCAGCGCCGGTGAGCAGCACGATCCGCAGCAGACGGTACGGCACAAGAGCGCGTGGCCGGAACGAGGTAAACGTGCCCCAGAGGGCGAGAAGGAAGAGAAGTGGCATGGTGGCCGGTCCACTTGCCGTCGGATAGGTCTGGTCCAGTACCGCGCCGATGGCCGCAGCCGGGGCGGCGGGGGTGGACACGAACGGGAACAACGTGCTGAATCGGATCCCAAAGGGCTGCAGATACGCGGTTAGCGTGCTGGGAAGGAATGCGAAGCTGAACGCCTCTCCCCCGTTCGCCTTCAGAAAGTACCGGCGATGGGCGTTGACGTGGGCCCACACCTGATCAGCCATCGGAAGTCCGACAGGTGTACCCCACTTGGCATAGGTCACAACGGCGGATGCCGCGAAACCCACCAGGGCCACGGCCGCCATCGGCACGAACCAACGCCGGTTCGATCCCCCGCTTCGGCCTAAACCGAACCAGAGGGCGACGAGCCCGGCTCCTATCACGCAGGCGTAGCCGGTAGGCGTGCGGTTGAGATTGGTCAGGAGGACGAGGATCCCACTGGCCCATACCCGTTTGACCGACGGTCGCTCCATTACGCCCAACAACGTGAAGATGCTGCCGACGGTCAGCGGGATACTCCAGGCGAAGTCCTCGTTGTAGACGAACGGCGTTGCGGCCAGGTAGATGATGACCGAGCCACCCATGATGGTGGCCATCAGCACACCGAACGACGCGGCCTCGGCTCGTCCGAGGAGGGCTCTCCCCCGAGTGATGATGCGGAGTCGCCAGAACAACAACGAGCTGAACAGACCCGTCATCGCCCAGGCGAGAAGCATGGAGGGGGCCGTCAGGTCGCCGTCGAACCTGTTCGTCAACAGCAGAACGGGCATGCGGATGAGCGACGGGAAGATCCCGTAGTAGGTGTACTGACGGCCATCGTGCACGAAGGCCTCGATACCCAACTTCCCGGCCGGCACGTTCAGTCGGAGGTGGAACATAGCGCGTGCCTGATAGTCGTAAAACTCGTCTGGGCCGACGCCGCGGAGCGGGTGGACAGATCCCGACCAGAGGTCCCACAACACCAACAGGTACGGGATGGCCATGATCCCGATCCCGATAAGTATGGCGATGGTGAAGCGGCGACGGTTCAGCTCATGGAGCTCGAGCTCCGAGCGATCAGCGGCCTTCGGCGCTCCCATCGCCCCCGCTTCCGGTTCTGCAACGATGGTTGCCTTGTCAGATACTGTAGTGGCCACCCTGCGCTCCTGCACCGGGTACCCAAGTGGGACGTTTCGAGCACGACTGCCAATCGGGAGCCGAGAACTCACGGCCTAAGGGCAAGATGTCTGTCCCGGAGATCGCCCATGACAGGCGCGGCGACCGATGAGCGTGGGCATGGCGAGACGCCCAGCCTGCCCGTACTCTCGACGCAGTTGACGGTCGAGCGTCCGGTCGGGCGTGGACAACCTCGCCATCAACCTCCTTCGCCATGACGGCAGTCACTGCGTCTCGAGTCCCCCTTGGCCACCGCCCCGGTCGTCCATGTGACGCCGGGGCAAAACTGACACCCGCTCGCGAGCCGAAGATTACCCCATCGACCGAAGAACTGACCAACTGGCCTTGACATGAGCGCTCCTGTGACTGCCGTCCCGATGCCGATGCAACCCGGGTAGCAACTCCGAGTCGGCACCTCCAAAATCGGAACGGTCGAGGCTACAGCGTGGGGGTGGTCGTGTCCCGGGAGCCGGCAACCGCACTGGCCACGTCGCAGACCAGCTTCTGAATCCGGTCTTTGGCATTGGACCACTCGTAGCGATCGAGGAACCGCTGCTCTGCTGCATCGACCAGCCGCCGAGCCAGCGCCCGGTCCTCTATAAGGCGCCGGCACGCACGCGCGAACTCGTCCGGACGATCGGCCAGCAGCAGGTGGACGCCGTCCTGCACGTCAAGACCGTCCGCGCCGATCGTGGTCGAGACCACCGGGATGCGATGGGCGAACGATTCGAGAATCTTGAGTCGTGTGCCACTGCCCATGCGCAGCGGCACCACGGCGATATCGGCCCGCGCCAGCTCGGGCTCCATCTGGGGTACCCTCCCTGCCACGACGACGGCCGGAGGCCTGTGCCGCGCCTCCACCGAAGGTGAAGTCGTGCCCACCAGCCGGATTTGGGCTTTAGGGATTTCCTTCCACAGATGCGGGGCCACGTCATCGATGAGCCAGTCGACGCCGTCGATGTTGGGGCCATAGTGGAGACTGCCCTGGAAGAGGATCGTTGGCGGCGTGCCTACCTCCTGGCGACCGAGACTGCGCTCGGGCCGGCCATACGTGTTGGGCACCGCCACGGCATTGGGGATACCAGAACGCTGCACGTCGTCATCGCTGCAGAGAAGGACGTGGTCCACGTCAGCCGCCACCGAGCGCTGGAAGACCTTCCAGTCGTAAGCATTCACCCTGTTCCAGGCGGCCCGGCCCTTCAGGAGCACGGCCTCACGGGGCCCACCCGTGGAGCGCTCCACTCGCTGGAGCGAGGACTTTTGCCTCGCCTTCACATCCTCGAGGTCCATCAGATCGACGATCGTGGGAGCGAGCCGCGGGCGTCCCATCCACTGGAATGTGGCCGCCGTACTGAACCAGACGACGTCGTAGTCCTTGGCCACGAACTGCTCGAAGGCAAGTCGAGGCGAGCGGTCTGCGGCCCGCATCGCCACTTCCCGGGGCGTGCCTCGTCGTAGCATCCATGAGCGTACCCAGTGTGGATCGGACGTCCCTGGGTACTGGACTGCCTCCCACCTCCTGACGTCAAGCGACGAGGGTATTTCGGGTGAGGTCCGATGGGGATCGTAAAGCGAGAAGAGGTCAGTCTCTCCCACCGCGGAGACTGCCTCCACCATCTTACCCAGCCGGATCAGGCCCCCGCCGAGGGGTGGCCACGGAAAGTCTTCGGCAATCATCAGAATCTTCACGAGATCATTTCCGTCTCACGCCCCCTGATCTCTGCCCAATTGCCGCCGGTGATGGTAGCAGAGCCCCCCTCGGTCCCCGGAAGTCCCGTCGACACAGTTACGGTCTGGATTCGTGCTTCGGAAGTCGGCCGACAACCCACTTCTTGACCCGGACGGAGGGTAGTGCATCGATGTAGCGGTCCCTCTCTTGAAGGGCATCCATCACCCGGCGGAAATCGGCGTCAGTCTTTTCCAGGGCGAGCCGCGTTTTGTCGAGGGCGAGTTGCGTATTTTCCAGCGCGAGCTGCGTTTTATCGAGAGCAGCGCGCAGGATTGCGCGCTCGTGCTCGAGGAATTCGGTGTACTCACGGCGAACCGCAGCGTCGGCCTGGACGAAGGCAACGTCGCGGAGCGTGACATCATCGGTCATGGGGGCCAGACGGATCCCGGCGTGTGCTGCCGTCACCTCGTCTGACGGACCATGCGCCGCAACTTCCTCGTTGGGGCCGAACGCGTCCAGCTGAGGAGGGGAATCGGGACCTCGCCGAGCGAGATCGGGCATGCGCGCGACCACCGATTCATCGGGATCCGTTCCGACCGGGACTTGTGGGATGGACGCACCTCCTGGACGCTGCGGGGTTGGCCCGATGTCAGTGCCCTCCCCCGTTGTCACCACTGCCCCGAGATCGCTGCCATAGCGCAGCACGAGATCTTCGGGCCGTTCTACTCGCACGTCCACTCCCAGATCGCTCATGCGGTCCCTGATTATCCTGTCGGTGCGGCCGTCTGCCTGTCCCTTGGCCGGCGGCGCCGAAACCATGACGGACCAGCCGGCGATGGCCAAGGCCTCGATGGTGAGCGGGGCACGCCAAGTGGCGGCATCCGCCGATGCTTCGACGACCAAGACGCGGCCCATCCTTCCTTCAGCTCGCAGGACCGCTGCGTCGATGGCAGCTTCGTCGATGGGGTCGGGTGGATCACCGAAATCATCCAGCCGAGCTGACCATTTGGTTATCAGTTGGGCACGATTTCGGATGAGGAGGAAGTTGCGAAAACCCGTCGCGGTGCTCTGGCTCTCCAAATGCCTGAGCCGGGCCCGGGGCTCGTAGGCCACCCGGTAACCGTGCTCGCGGATGGCCAGGCACAGGTCCACGTCTTCGTAATAGGCGGGGAAGTATCGCTCATCGAGGCCGCCCACCAGATCCCAGGCACCGCGGTCCACCAAAAGACCGTTCGCAGACACGTAGTCTGCGTAGCGCACGTAGGAGTAGGCGGTCGAGTCAGCAGGAAGGCCGAGTCCGACATGGGCCACCCAACCGTCGCGCCACAGAACGGAGCCGGCCTCTTGCAGCGTGCCGTCGGCCGAGAGGATCCTTCCACCGACCGCGGCGACTGATGGATCCCGTTCGAAGGCGCCCAGTAGGCGATCGACAAAACCGGCCTCGATGATGCTGTCGTCGTTGAGAAGGAGCAGGTAGCGCCCACGGGCAAATCGGGCCGCGAGATTGTTCCCCCCCGAGAAGCCCGTGTTCACGTCGCTGCGCACCAAGACGATGTCCTCGCGATTGCGGAGCGACGAGATTCCATCGCCACTCAGCCCGTTGGCGACGACCACCACCTCAGTCTCAGCCGCCGGCCGGCTGCGAACGAGTGCATCGAGACAGTCATGGATCAGACCATGATCGGACACCACCGGAATGCAGACGGATACGACAGGGGTCTGGGGGACATGGCGGCCCCTCCACACCGGTGTCTCGACAGAATCAGTCAACGCAGCAGGCCGAGGCTCGGTTTGCTGAGATGCAGTGGGAGTGGGCCGGTCGTCTGATCACTCCTGCGGTGCCCTAAATGTGATCAGTTGGGCCATCTGCGGGTAAAGGGTCGACATGGTGAACTCCTCCAAGCGCGAAAGAATATTCTCGGCGGAGAAATCCGGATAACCGTACAGTTCGCTACGTTCCCCGACCACCATCTCGTAGCCCACCAGCTCTTCGATCCAGGCGACGGAGGCGTTACTCCCCCACTGATTCGTCTTTCGCGCGCAGAAAGGGTCGAGGTTCAAGAACAGGTCGACCGTGAGGACGAGGAGCCCTCCGGGAGCGAGGAGCTCCTTGGCGGCCGACAACGTCGAAGCGATGTCCTGCTCCGAGAGATGCTCGATGGTTGAGATGCAGAGTATGGCGGAAAATGGACCGGGAACGTGGGCCTCGGGCAGGGTCGCCTGATGGAGGACGACACTGGTGCCGAAGCTTCGATTCAGCGCCGCGTGTTCCCGGATGGGGTCGACCTCGTACGAACCAGTCCCGTAATCGAAGAACGGATCCACGTTGTGGACTTCATGTCCGCTCTTGGCGAGCACAAACTGGAGCCCCGAAAGTGCACCCCCGATCTCGAGAATCCTGGACGGCCCCAATCCGTGGACCTGATGGAAGGCCCACGGGTACTCATAGTCCCTCGTCGAGGTGTTCGGCTGGAAGGCGAAAGGGCCCCGGGCACGGTTCATCCGATTGCTCCGGAGCACCGCCGTCCGGATCCCCTGCGGTAGGCGCTCGACTCGCTCGACCAACTTCTCGTTACGTCCCCAGGGGGCACCCCAGGTTGCATTCCATCCGCGGTACTCCGGCGGCAGATCTCGTCGGGCGAGCATTCGGGTCATCCTAGAGCCACACGCCGGGGTGCCTGAAATGGGAGAGCCACCGGGATCAGTTCAGGGACGGCATCCAGCGGTCGATCCACGCCTGGAGGACCAGCACATCCCAGAGCTCGTAGCCCAAGTCCCGCCGCCCCGAGCGGTGAAGTTCCCACGCTCGGCGCACTGGGAGTGGGTCGAGTACTCCCTGGGCCCGCAACCGGCGCTCGTCCAGCAGATTCTCGGCCCAGGGCGCGAGCTCACCTCGCAGCCACGATCCGATGGGCAGGCCGAAACCCATTTTCGGCCGTTCGACCAGCGCGGCCGGCACATGGCGTTCGAGCACCTGGCGTAACAGCCATTTGGTCCGTCCCCCTCGCAGCTTCGCACTCAGGGGCAGGCTCCAGGCCAGTTCGAGCATTTTCCGATCGAGGAATGGCACCCGGGTCTCAAGGGAGACCGCCATGGCCGCCCGGTCGACTTTGACCAAAATGTCGTCAGGCAGGTAGCCGACAAGGTCCAGCCAGAGCATCTGCTCGGTGATCCCTGCTCCCTCCAGCGGCGAGCTCCGCAGGTTCTCACCTTCATCATGAGGGTGAGAACCCTGGGGGCCAGCCCCGAGCACCATGGCCGTCGAATTGGCCCAATGGGTGGTCAATGCCTGATATGCGCGCTCGGGGTCCGGGGCCAAGAGCACCCGGGCCAGCTTGCTCACCTTATTCGCGGGGTTTCGCACCTGCCAACCGGTGGGGAGAACGCTGCTCGCCCGACCCGCTCTTTCGATCACCGCCGGCGGGACTCGGCCCAGCGCCGAGCCAGCGGTCCGGCGGACTCCGCCGGGCACGGTGGAGGCCAGTCCCCACACTCTGTCGAGCCAGGCGTGCCGGTTGTAGCCAGCGAACAGCTCATCCCCGCCGTCTCCCGACAGCGAGACAGTGACCTCCCGCCGAGCCACCTGGCTGATCAGGTAGGTGGGGATCTGGGAAACATCGGCGAAGGGCTCGTCCCAAATGTCCGGCAGATGCTGGATCACCTGGACCGCTTCGGCGTCGCCGACCTGGACAGCCGTGTGATCCGTCCCGAGGTACGCCGCCACAGCCGCCGCCTCCGCCGACTCGTCGAAGGACCGATCGGCGAATCCGACGGTGAACGTGCGTACGGTCCCAGTGGCGTGTTGCTGCATCAGGGCGACGATGGCGCTCGAGTCGATACCCCCGGACAGAAACGCCCCAACGGGAACATCGGCCACCATCCGGGCC